>Ga0310123_10000794_pt1 | contig 27790 bp, 25 predicted proteins | sample CB6_AW_1057_MG_FD_203505 | JGI IMG/M metagenome (GOLD analysis project Ga0310123, IMG submission 203505) | Marine microbial communities from Western Arctic Ocean, Canada - CB6_AW_1057 | ecosystem: Environmental > Aquatic > Marine > Oceanic | place: Canada: Western Arctic Ocean | collected... | reverse complement strand
GGCACCTGGGCGTGGCGCTACGAGGGTCATCACATCTCCCAAAGCTGGACGGTCATCAATGGCCAGAAGGTGGCGAGCAGTCCTCAGTTCTTCGGGACCAATCCAGCCCACGTGCGCGAAGGCCGGATGTCCGGGACACGAGTCTTGTCTGTAGAAGAAGACCAGGCGCGATCGCTGCTCGGGTCACTCTCGTCGAGCCAACGGTCCGCCGCGGTGCTCTCGGTCGAAGCGCCGCGCGACATCCTGACCAGCAACGAGCGTCAGGCTGCGATGCAGGAAGACGCGGGGGTGTCCTACAGCCAACTCACCACCGCGCAGCAGGGTGTGCTCTGGTCACTCATCGAAGAGTACGCGACGGTGCAGCCGGGTTCGCTCTCGAGCGAGCGGTTGTCCGAAATCAAGGCAGCCGGTGTCGACAACATCAAGTTTGCCTGGATGGGCAGTGCAACGGTTGGTGAGGAGCACTACTACCGGATTCAGGGGCCGACATTCCTCATCGAATACGACAACGTCCAGAACGACGCGAATCATGCACACAGCGTGTGGCGCGATTTCGACGGCGACTTTGGCCGAGACCTGCTGGCGACACACTACCAGCAGTATCCGCACCGGCTAGCGGACGACTGACACGACACCTCATGGGGTCGCCATCACCACGAGCGTGCGGTCGTCCTGCCTGACAGCCCCACTGTGCCGCCGCACGGCTTGCATGATGCTGCTACAGACCTCGGTCGCGCTGGCCGCCTGCCCTGCCCTGAGCTGCTCGACGACACGGTCGGCCCCGTAGAAACTATCTTCGGCATCGGCCGTTTCGACGACGCCATCCGTATAGAGGGCCAGCATGTCACCGTCTTCGAGGACGACGTACCCCTCAAAGTACTTCGGGGCCTCGAACAGCCCGAGCGGCACGCCACCCTCCTCGAGGAGCTCGACCTCCCCATTGGCTCGGAGCAGGATCGGCGGCACGTGCCCGGCGTTGACATACAGCATCCGCCGAAGGGGTGGGTCGATGACGGCGTAGAACAACGTGACGTACTTCCCGTCTTCGACCGACTCGTGAAAGAAACGGTTGGCGCGCCGCATGACCGCTCGCACGGCCAGCTCGTGTCCGACCAGCGCTGCGATAGACGCCCGCAAGGCTGACACGAGAAGAGCCGCGGGAATCCCTTTTCCCACCACGTCGGCGATCACCACACCCCAGCGGTCGTCATCCAGAGGGATGAACTCGTAGTAGTCGCCGCCGACCGAATGTGAGCTCTCGTGCGACCCAGCGATGTCGAAGCCCGGCAGCTGCGGGGTTGAGCGCGGGAGCAGTTCCTTCATCACTCGGTGTGCCAACGCCAGGTCGCTGTCCAGCTCACGCTTGTCGATGATCTCAGCGTGCAGCCGCGCGCCCTCGAGCGAAGCGGCCACAGCCATCCCATACAGCATGACCAGCTCGGTGGCGTTGTCATCGTAACCGTCGGGACGGTCCGACCACAGGTCAAGAGCGCCAAGAACCCGCTGGTCTGAACCGACAATCGGGACGACCAATCGCGACTTCGCACAGGGTCAACCGGTGAACGCCTCCGACGATTCGTCAGCGGTGCACGACAGCGGCTTTCCAGAGGCGAGGACATCGCCAACGATCCCCTTGCCTTTAAACGGGGCTACCAGATCAGGGACCTCCGTGTCACAGCCTCGGAACAGCGTATGACGTAGCCGACGGCCACTCTTCCCCGTCACGTACACACCTGATGCATCCTGCTGAACGAGCGTGGCAAGACCGTCGAGTACGCCGTGCAGGACGTCCGTGGTCTCGTCCGCGCGGGATGCCAGACGGGACGCCTCGACCATGACCCGTGCCGCGTCTAGCACCGACGCGTCGATCGTGATGGGGCGATGCTGGGACGGCGACTCGACCTTCTGCGACATGACTTCTATTCTAGTGGAGCGTTCTCGTGAGTCGTAAGGGGAGATTCGGAGGAACGTAGGCGGAGGACGCGTTAGAACCGCATGGTAGACTGTTTTTCTCTCCGTGGTGAGTGTAGCTCAATGGTAGAGCGCTGGACTGTGGCTCCGGATGTTGCGGGTTCGATCCCCGTCACTCACCCCATTTTTCGGTCCTCCTGACCAGCCGCACACTTCTCGTGAGGCGGTGCCTTTGTCCAGGTTGTCACAGGGACACTCGATAGTAGTCAGCGCTCAACCAGACGATCCGCACGACCGACGAAGCCCCCCCCCATTTTCACTGGACTCGTCTTCAGGCGCGCCGATTGCTCTGTCAGGGGTCTGGAGATCAACGACATGAAAATCTTACTACTCGTCGGATTGGCCGCAATTGGATTCTCGCAGATTCGGAACAGACAGCGATGGGCACTCGTGGTCGTGGTGGGGGGCGGAGCCGATCTGGCACCGCCGAGCGTCAGGGGATGGTCGCGGCAGCGTTCTTCTGGCCTGGCACCGAGGCGCCCATCGGAGGACTCCAGCCATCTTTGTGGCGCGCCTTCGACGGAGGTGTGGCGAACAGGCACAGGGTCGAGCCGGAGAGTTACCGCCTGGTCGTCGACGCGAAGGGACGCCAGGGGTTCGTCCGCGGCGAGGCGCACATCACGCTGGCCGACGGCACCGACGGTCACACCGTGGTCAGTGTCGATGGTCGCGGACAGATCGGTGGCATGATCGCCAGGGTCGGACAACGGCTCGTGGGCGCGGTCGGCAAGACCATGATGGACCGCTTCTTCGACTGCCTGTCCAAGAAGGCATCTGCGGTATCCTCGTAAGGTGACGTCACGACGGTCGCCACTCCGCTCGGCGTTGTTGATCCTCGGTAGCGTTGCCGCCCTGGCTGCCCTCGCCTTCGGCGGGCTCGTGGTAGCCCTCGGCGGCAATCAAGCTGTCAGTCGTATCGGGGCTACGTTTGGCGTCCAGATCGAATTTGCGGGCAGCGGGTTGCGCCCGATCCTCACATACGGCGATGCGGACTCGCACTTCGCCGATCTCGAGCGAAATCGGACACAGCACTATTCCCGGCATCTGCCGGCTGGCCCGGTAGCCACGACGGACGGTGACGGCGCGGCCGGGCTGTACTGGACAGACTTCCGTGGCCCAGCCCGTGACGGCTCCTACCGACATGGGCGCCTCAATCTGGACTGGCCCAAAGAGGGTCTGACCCCTATTTGGAAACAACCGATCGGTGAGGGCTACGCGTCTTTCGTCGTCGCGCACAACCGCGCGTTCACCATCGAACAGCGACGCGACCAGGAAGTCGTCGCGGCCTACGAGGCGACGACCGGCCGCGAGTTGTGGACCCACGCCTGGGATGGACGCTTCGATGAGATGATGGGCGGACCGGGCCCCAGAGCCACACCGACCTGGTACGACGGTCGGCTGTACGCCCTCGGTGCCTCGGGCCGTCTGTGGTGTCTCGAGGCCGACGATGGCGAGGTGGTCTGGGAGCGAGACATCCTCCGCGATAGCCAAGCGAGAAACCTGCCCTGGGCGATGTCGGGTGCCCCGTTGATCGTCGACGACCTTGTCGTCGTTCAACCGGGAGGGTCGGACGGGTGGTCAATTGTCGCCTATGACCGCGAGACGGGCGACGTGGTCTGGCACGTCCTCGACGATATTCAGTCCTACACATCGCCAATGCTCATCACGCTGGCCGGTCAGCGGCAGATCGTGACGGTGACGGCGACGCGCGCAGTCGGCCTGACCCTCGACGGCAAGCTGCTCTGGGAGTATCCCTGGAAGGTGTCGATCGTGCCGAACGTCGCGCAACCGCTGCTCGTCGGGCCTGACCGGTTGTTCTTGTCGGCATCGTACGGACAAGGCGCTGCCGTGATCGAACTGACAGGGGCCAAGCCACCGTTCGGAGCCGAGACGGTGTGGAGCAACAACCGTATGAAGAACAAGTTCAGTAGCTCGGTACTCCACGACGGCTACATCTACGGACTCGACGAGTCGATTCTCGCGTGTATGGACGCCGCCACCGGCGAGCTCAAATGGAAGGGTGGACGATACGGGTACGGCCAGCTGCTCCTGGCTAGTGACCACCTGATCATCCTGACCGAACGGGGTGAGCTGGCATTGGTTCGGGCCACGCCGAACGGCCACGAGGAGGTAGCGCGCTCAAGCGCTATCGAGGGTAAGACGTGGAACGTACCGGCGCTCGCCGATGGGCGTCTCCTGGTCAGGAATGCCCGCGAGATGGCTGGGTTCGATCTGCGTGTTCCCTAGGCACGCTTGCTCTTACGTGCTGTGGCGCGCGGCGCGCGTTCCTTTTTGGCCTTCGCCGGCTTCTTCTTCGACTCGCTCACCGCATCGAGGCTCTTTCTTAGAACCTCCATCAAGTTGACCACCTTGGCCGGCTGCTCATCCCTGGGCTCGACCACTTCTTCGCCGGCGACCTTGGCGTCGATGATGCGTCGGAGCTCGGCCTGATACTCGTCCTTGAACTCGGAGAGATCGATGTCCCCAGCGAAGTTGCCGATGACCTGTTGGGCCAGCTTGATTTCGTCGGCGCTCACGGTCTCTGGCACCTGGTCGAGCTCTTCGATCTGCGACATCTGACGCACTTCGCTCGCCTGCGCCTATAGCGCGCGAGCGAACGAGTTTGCGGGTGTCTCAACCCCGTTGACATGGAGCGAGATACACGGCGGCGTCAAGAGCGGCCTCGCACCGCAGGACTTCACGATCCGATCGATCTTCTCCAGGCTCGACCAGGTCGGCGATCTCTGGTCGGGTGTACGCGGCGCCGAGCCGGCCGACCTCGAGGCCATTCTTGGTCAGCCTGAGGAGTAAGCGAGCGCCAGGCGACATGATAAGATCCATCGGTTCGAGGCTTCATGGACCGAGATTGCGCGCCTGTAGCTCAGCTGGATAGAGCGCCGGGCTTCGAACCCGTAGGTCGGGGGTTCGAGTCCCTCCGGGCGCGCCACTTTACTCGTCCGGTCTCCGCAGACGTAGGTTGACCGTGCGCCCGTAGCTCAGCTGGATAGAGCGTCCGCCTCCGGAGCGGAAGGTCACAGGTTCGAATCCTGTCGGGCGTACCAATCTTTTCAGGTCCATTCCGGACACATGGGTTACAGATCATACTGGAGACATAGGTAACACTTTCGGGCTGAACGGATTCTCGATCGGCTCCAACCGGCACGTCTCGTGATCGAAGTATCCGAGATCGTAGTGCATGAAGCTGACGAGCCAGATCTTGTCGCTCACCTGCTTGACGCCGACGTTCGGGCCGGCGATGACGTAACGAACCCCTTCCGGGACTCGAGGCGCCAGGCCGCGGATCGGTTCTTCTACATCCGAAGAAGCCGCGATCGCGCTGTCAGTGTCGCTCAGCAAGTTGTTTTCCTCACACACGGCACCGATTCTGATGTCCCAGGCGTGGAGACTCGTCGACCACGTGGAGTGCGCAGAACGATTCTAGTCTCGAATCGCCCTTCCACCAGGGACTGGCGATGGAGGTCAGACCTGATACCGCTACTTAAGACCGTGCTGTTTCTTGTAGTTGGGCCAGTCGACGCGGAGTCGGAGAAACGCGTCAACGTCGGCACAGCGCAGGAACGGGTTCGTGTGTTTCTCGAGACCGATGGTCGAGCTGGGTCTCACGCCGTAGTCGTGTCCCGGCCACACCGTCGTGTCATCCGGCACGGTGTCGAGCAGTCGACTGAGGCTCTCCCACTCGACCCTGGCATCGTTCTCGGTCTTTGTCCCGCCGACCTTGCCGACGAAGAGAAGATCTCCGGTGATCACGAACCGGTGGGTCTGCTCATAGAGCACGAGGTGGTCGGGACAGTGCCCTGGTGTGTGCAACACCGTGAGGCAGACGTCCCCGACCGACACCTGGGCCCCGTCGGAAAGCGATGCATCCGGCGTATCCGGCGCGTCTGGATGAGCCGCCACCGGAGCCCCGGTCAACTCGACTGCCGTCACATTCCCGTTTGTATGGTCGGCGTGGCCGTGGGTATTGATGATGTGGGTCACCGTCACGCCCTGGGCCTGGGCCCGATCGGTCAGGAGTTCGGGCGCATAGGATGGGTCGACGAGCACGCCCTGCCCCACGTCTCGGTCTGCGATCAGATATCCGAAGTTTCGGTCGCCACCGACGCGAATCTGTTCGAAGATGAGTTGCATAGCCTGTAGGCGTCTCAAGTATCATCACGCATCGCGCAGCACGCATCAAGGTACGGGTGCAAGGTACAACCCTGACATGTCTGTTCGCATACTAGGCCCGTGCCTGGCCGTCGCCATCGTGGCTCCACTATGGGGTCGCACGCAACCGGCGAACCCTGACCGGACGGTCCAGGACGGTGTCTTTACCGAGGCGCAAGCGGAACGGGGTCAGGACCGGTACGAGAGCTATTGTCTCAAATGCCACGGTGAGGAGTTGACCGGAGCGAACGCGCGCGCGCTGGTCGGAGAGGACTTCCTGCGAAACTGGACCGGCCTCACCTTGGATGGACCGTTTCGGCGTGCTGGGATTGCTGAGAAGCGGCGTGCGAGTACTCGGCGGCCCAGACGAGCATCACCACGCCGATCAACCCACTGACAGACCACCGCGACATCGTCCGAACCCGGGCCGGAAACGGGGGATCTGTCGTCGTGCGCAACATCCCGTGAACCGCGCTTTAACCCTATCCTGAGTCACTACCGAGTATATGCGACCAAGGTCAATGCTGATGCGCGGCTAGAAAAAGGCGCGACCGTGCCACGAGCTGGAGGCCTTGGTCTCCCAGCGCCCATCACGCACGTCGCCAAGCCGGGTCAAGGTGTTGTCAAAGACCGTCGTGTCTGGACCAACCTCCCCGGCGGCGGCCAGCTCGGCGAACTCCTCTCTGGCAACGCGAGCAATCTCGTCCTCACGACGAAACAGCACCGGCGAATGATTGACCAGCTCGACGCCGAGCTCTCCCTGGAGGCCCTTCATCTGACGCACGAGCGCGTCAACGGAACATCCTGACGGACCGACCGTGGACTGGTCGACGGCCACGAACAGAAATCGGTCGTAGCGGACGTCCCGGCCCGCCACGAGGGGACGGTCGTGAGCACCCCATTGCGCCAGGAACGTGTCCACCTCCGCCAGCAGGCGCTCCTGTTCCTGGGCTGTCAGTGTTCGCTCGGCGGAGAAAATCCAGACCCGCGCGTCCTCTGGTAGCTGCTCGAATTCAACTCGTGGCATACGATGACTCCTTGACCTCATAGAATACCCCTAGTGACCCAGGAATCGAAGGTCTACACCCTTCAGACCCGCATAGCCGGCCGGTATCTGGTCCGAACCCAGACAGATCCAGGACCGGCGCCGGTCCTGGTCGGGTTCCATGGCTACGGAGAGAACGCCCAGCACCATCTAGAAGAGCTCATCCGATTTCCTAAAACCGACGAGTGGCTCGTGGTTTCGGTCCAGGCCCTACATCGGTTCTACGAACGCAAGTCGGGAACCGTGGTCGCTTCCTGGATGACCTCACAAGACCGCGAACCCATGATCGTCGACAACCTCGGGTACGTCGATGCCGTTCTCGAATCGGTACAGTCCAGCCACGACACGACGTCTGTCGTGGTGTACAGCGGATTCTCCCAGGGCGTGGCGATGGCGTATCACGCCGCGACCCGTGGCCGGATCCGTCCGGCGGCCATCATCGCGTTGGCTGGAGACGTCCCACCCGAGCTTCGTGACGATGACACCCTCATATGGCCCAAGGTCCTCGTAGGGCGTGGGTCAGAAGACTCGTTCTACACCCACACCAAGATGGAGGACGACCTGGCGTTCCTTCGGGCGACCACTGGGACGGTTGAATCGGTGGTCTTCACGGGCGGACATCACTTCCATGATGACTTTCGTAGTGCGGCAGGGCGCCTGCTCTCATCCGTCCGTGGGCAGCACTGATGGCCACCGCATTCGACATTGACGTCGGCGTGGCCGGAACAGTCACGGGACTGCACTACCAGGCAACGCCGTCACGACGTGAACCGGCGACGGTGGTCCTCGCCCACGGGGCAGGTGGTCCACAGCTGAGCCCGTTCATGACCACGTTCTCGAGCGCGCTCTCCACACGCGGGCTCGACGCCGTCACCTTCAATTTTGTCTACATGGAGAGAGGCCGACGGGCGCCTGACCCCAAAGCGCGACTCGAGAACTGCTACCGGGCAGCCATTGACGCAACCAGGAGGGTCGTGCCATCCGCTCGAGCACGGCTCATCATCGGCGGCAAATCGATGGGTGGGCGCATCGCCTCACAGGTCGTCGTGGCGGATCCGAGCGACCTCGGGGTGAGTGGCCTGGTGTTCCTGGGCTATCCCCTGCATCCCCCTGGACGTCCGGAGAAGCGTCGTGATGCCCACCTCCAGGACGTCGGGGCACCGATGCTCTTCGTTCAGGGCAGCCGCGACACCTTCGGGACAGAGACCGAACTTCGTCCGGTCGTCAAAGCGTGTCAGCGCGCGGAACTCCACATCGTCGATGGCGGGGATCACTCGCTCAAGGTTCGTGGGAAGGACGCGCCGTCGGTCGATGAGGTGTATGCCTCTGTCCAGGATGCGATCGTGAAGTGGATCGACGCTCTGTAGCCCGACCTCCGACGCCGGGCACAGCGTGACTTCCGACCCCCGACGCCGGGCCCAGCCCGACCCCCGACCACCGGTGACTCAAGTAAACGCCGGACCTACACCGACTCCTTGAGATCGACCGCATCGAGGAAAGGCATCATGGCGCGGAGCCGCGAGCCAACCTCTTCGATCTGGTGCTCCTGCTCCTTCTTGCGAGTCGCCATGAACTGCGGGCGACCAGCCTTGTCCTCGTCGATCCACTTGTTCGCGTAGGTCCCATCCTGGATTTCGGCCAGCACCTGCTTCATCGCCAGCTTGGTCTCGGCGGTGACGACTCGGGGCCCGCCAGTGTAGTCGCCGTGCTCGGCGGTGTCGCTCACCGAGTAGCGCATGTAGTTCAACCCACCGCGATAGAACAGGTCCACGATCAGTTTGAGCTCGTGCATGCACTCGAAGTAGGCAATCTCCGGTTGATACCCGGCCTCTACCAAGGTCTCGAATCCGGCCTTGACGAGCGCACTGACACCGCCGCAGAGGACGGTCTGCTCGCCAAACAAGTCGGTCTCGGTCTCTTCGGAGAACGTCGTCTCGATCACGCCGGCTCGGGTCACACCCAGTGCCTTGCCATAGGACAGGGCCAGCGCCTTCGCACCGCCCGTCGCATCCTGCTCAACCGCGACAAGAGCCGGAGTGCCACCGCCTTCGAGAAAGACCTCGCGCACCCGATGTCCTGGCGCTTTGGGCGCGATCAGCGTGACGTCGACATCGGCTGGCGGTTTGATCGTCTGGAACCTGATGTTGAACCCATGGGCGAACATCAGCATCTTGCCCGAGCTCAAATGCGGAGCGACCTGCTCGGCGTAGATGCCCGATTGAGTCGTATCCGGCGTGAGGATCATGATCACGTCGGCCCACTGAGCGGCATCCGACCCGGACGTCACGGTCAGCCCTTCGGCCTCAGCCTTGGCCTTAGAGCGGCTGCCTTCGTGGAGCGCAACTCGCACCTCAACCCCGCTGTCCTTCAGGTTGAGTGCGTGCGCGTGTCCCTGTGAGCCATACCCGAAAATGGCAACTTTCTTTCCCTGAATAAGAGAGAGGTCTGCAGAATCGTCGTAGTAGATCGTGGCCATGTGATGAAGCGTCCTTAACCTTAAGAGATCGGTTTCCGTGCGTGATGCGTTCCGACGTGTCGCGGGTCGGAGCCGTACTATACCGAATACGAGATGTTGTCGTCTTTCGCAGGGGTGGAACGGGTCGGGCGAGAGGACTCCGGTTGCGGAACCACGACGCTTTCTGAACCGCGCACCATGCCAACCCGGCCGGTTCGGACGAGCTCGAGGATGCCATACGGTCGCAGCACCTCCATCAGCCTGTTGATCTTCTCTTCTGTTCCGGTCGTTTCGATGATCACGGAATCAGGGGCGACATCGACCACTCGCGCCCGGAAGACATCCACCAGTTGCATCACGTGGCTGCGCGTGTCGGGTGTCTTTGTGGCGACCTTGACCATGGCCAGCTCCCGATACACGGCTGGCACCGGGGTGATGTCATGGACCCGGAGCACGTTGACGAGCTTGTAGAGATTGGCCTCGAGCCGGCGAGCCCCATGGGCGTCGCTCTCAACCAGGACGGTCATCCTGGACACACCTTCGGTCTCGGTGTGGCCGACCGTCAGCGATTCGATGTTGAACGCCCGTCGTCGGAACAGCGAGGCGATCCGGTTGAGCACGCCCGGCTTGTCCTCGACATAGATAGCAAACGTGTGCCTCATCTCACGTGGCTCTCATTCATCACTCATCACTTGCCGTCTCGACGATCGGTGCCAGACTGGGTCGGCGAATCATGTCCCCCAGGTCGGCGCCGGCTGGCACCATCGGATACACGGTGTCCTCCTGCTCGACCTTGAACTCGATCACCACCGTTCCGTCGTGCGCCCGCGCCGATTCGATCGTCGGCACCACGTCCTGACGCTTGTCCACCGCGATGCCTCTGAGACCAAAGCACTGCGCGAGCTTCGCGAAGTCTGGGCTCAGAAGCGGAGTGGCCGCATACCGTCGTTCGTAGAAGAACTCCTGCCACTGCCGCACCATCCCGAGATACCCGTTGTTGATGATCGCGATGTTGATGTTGATCTTCTCCTGCGCGATGGTTGCCAGCTCGCACATCGTCATCTGGAACCCGCCGTCTCCGGCAACGACCCAGACCTCCTTCTCCGGACAGGCTAGCTTGGTTCCGATTGCCGCGGGAAGCGCGAAACCCATCGTCCCGAGACCACCGGAGGTGATCAGCGTGCGGGGCTCATCATGATGGTAGTACTGCGTCTCCCACATCTGATGCTGACCCACATCGGTCACGACAATGGCCTTCCCTTCGGTGACCCGCCAGATGTCGTTGATGACGTGTGCCGCATAGAGATGGCCGCTGTCGGGCAGGTTCTGAATATCCCGAACCGCCACGTCGCCCTTCATCTCGTCGATCGCGGACAGCCACTGACTGCGGTCACCCGATTCGACATGAGGGAGGAGTGTCTCGAGCACAACACCCAGGTCGCCGGCCAGGGCGACGTCGACCTTGACGTTCTTGTTGAATTCAGCCGGGTCGATATCGATATGGATCTTCCGGGCGTTCAGCGCGTAGGTCTTCAAGTTGCCTGTAACGCGATCGTCGAAACGCATCCCGAGCGCCAGCAACAAGTCGGCCTCCTGAACGGCCTGGTTGACCCACGCCTCGCCGTGCATCCCCATCATCCCGAGATTGAGCGGATGCCGGGCCGGAAAGCCGCCGATGCCAAGCAGCGTCATGGCGACCGGGATGTTGCCACGCTCGGCCAACTCACGGACCAGCGCCATCGAATCCGACAGCATTACGCCGTGACCGGCAAAGATCATCGGGCGCTTGGCCCCGTTGATCAGCTCGGCCGCCTGCCGATACTCAGCTTCCGTCGGACTCAGGTCCGGTCGGTATCCCGGCAGTTTCACGTCGCTCGGATCCCAGTGGAGCTCCGTGGAGGACTGCTGCGCGTCCTTGGTAATGTCCACCAGCACGGGACCCGGACGTCCCGACCGCGCGATGTACATCGCCTCATGAATCGTGGGCGCGATGTCGTCAACGTGCGACACCAAGTAGTTGTGCTTGGTGATCGGAAGCGTGACGCCGGTCACGTCGGTCTCCTGAAACGCATCCGACCCGACCAACTTGCTGCCAACCTGGCCTGTAATGCACACAATCGGTGACGAGTCGAGCATCGCCGTCGCGATACCGGTCACCATGTTGGTCGCACCCGGACCCGACGTCGCCACAGCCACGCCTACCTCCCCGGACGCTCGGGCGTAGCCATCGGCCATATGGGTCGCACCCTGTTCATGTCGCACCAGCACATGACGGATCGGGTAGTCCAGCATGGCGTCATAGGCTGGGAGAATCGCGCCGCCGGGATACCCGAAGACGGTCTTGACGCCCTCCCGCACGAGCGCCTCCCAGATGATCTGCGCCCCCGTTCGCATCGTTGACATGAATGACTCCGTCACTGGAACTAGACCGCTGCGGCCTAGTTCGTGATCGCTCCCGTCGCAGCAGACGACACGAGCCGCGCGTATTTCCCCATCACGCCGCTCGCATAACGCGCGGCTGGTTTCGTCCACTCGGCCATCCTCTGACCGATCTCCGCATCGGTGAGTTCCACCATCAGCGTTCGCTGCTCGAGATCGAACTCAATCACGTCGCCGTCACGGACGGCCGCGACCGGCCCACCCTTGGCAGCTTCCGGTGCGACGTGCCCCGCCATGAGCCCTCGTGTCGCCCCCGAGAATCGGCCGTCTGTCAGGAGTGCGACCGTCTCTCCCAGACCCGCGCCAACCAAGGCGGCAGTGACCCCTAGCATCTCTCGCATCCCGGGGCCGCCCTCTGGTCCCTCGTACCGAATCACGACGACGTCGCCCGCGACAATGCGGCCGTGCTCTACGGCCGCGAAAGCCTCTTCCTCGATGTCGAACACCCGGGCGGGTCCGCGATGACGACTCATCGCGGCACCAGTCACCTTCACGACGCACCCATCTGGTGCGAGGTTGCCCTTCAGTACGACGAGGCCTCCAGTAGCCTTTATCGGCTCGGCTGCGGGGCGAACCACCTCTTGGCCAGGAGTTTCTTCAGCGGTTGCGGCCTCCTCGCCCACCGACAGACCGGTGACAGTCAGTGCATCCCCGTGCAACACCCCCAGTTCCTGGAGACGCCGGGCGACGAGCCGGATGCCACCGGCCTTGTACAGGTCGGTCGCGACGAACTGACCGCCAGGCTTCAGGTCGGCCAGGAGCGGAACCTGCCGATTGATCCGATCAAAGTCATCGAGCTCGAGTGGCACGCCGGCTTCACGTGCAATCGCCAGCAAATGAAGCACGGCGTTCGTCGATCCGCCGGTGGCCGCGACCGACGCGATCGCATTCTCGAGAGCCTCTCGGGTGACGATCTGGCTCGGCTTAACGTCGTCGGCCACGAGACGCATCACGATTTCACCTGCCTGGCGCGCGACGTCATCCTTAGCAGACTCCATCGCCGGCACGCTGTTCGCACTCATCGGCGACACACCGAGCAACTCACAGACCGTGGACATCGTGTTGGCGGTGAACTGTCCGCCACACGCTCCGGGCCCCGGGCACGCCACGTCCTCGAGTGCGCACAGTCCCTCGTCGGACAACGTGCCAGCGGCATGGCTGCCCACAGCCTCGAACACATCTTGAATCGTCACGTCGCGGCCTTCCCAATGCCCCGGTTCGATCGAACCCCCGTACAGGATCAGTCCGGGAATGTTCAGGCGGACGAGTGCCATCACCCCACCCGGTATGGTCTTGTCGCACCCGACAATCACGACGAGGCCATCGAACAGGTTGCCGCGCGCCACGAGCTCGATGGAATCGGCGATCACCTCTCGACTAATGAGCGACGCGCGCATCCCCTCGCTGCCCATCGTGATGCCATCCGAGATCGACACGGTGTTGAACTCCATCGGCGTTCCGCCAGCGGCTCGGACGCCTTCCTTGACGTCCTCGGCCAGTCGGCGCAGGTGGTAGTTGCACGGTCCAATCTCGGTCCAGGTGTTGGCCACCCCGATGATCGGGCGGCTGAGGTCGTCGTCGGTAAAACCCACAGCCTTGAGCATCGCGCGAGCGGGTGCCCGACTCGGTCCCTGAGTTATGGCTGCACTGCGTAGCGGTCTCGTCATCGGTTATCGGTTGCCGGTCATCTGCTGCTGTGTGTCCCAACAAAAAAGGCCATCATCTCATCGGATGATGGCCCGCCGGGGTCTCTTCGGTTCTCCCGTCAGGCTCATCGTCCGTTCGCCGTCGGCATAATAACGCCGACGGTGCGAACGGTGACGGTGACGTGGAGAACCCGAGGGTGTGTCATCGATCTACCTGAACCCAGGCATTTTACCTCGGGTCGACGGATAGAAGTCAACCTCACGTCTCTACCTCAACTCCACCCCCCCGAGAGCCACGCCAAGGTTGCGGGTGTCGGCACCGCTGGGCCTGCTGACTTCGGACTGAAACCGCACTTCCATAACATCCCTCCCAAGCTGGCATCCCAAGAGCGGAATGACCCGCCGCCAGGCGCCATGAATCTCTTCCTCGATCAGCATGCAGTCGTTAACGGTCACCGACAGCCGCTTGCGCATCCGTCCCGTCATCAACACATCGACGACCAGCTGGACCGGTGGCGCGCCCTGGTCGATCGGAGCGCGAAGCGTCGCCTCGTCACTCGTCCACCGGAACGGTCGCTGCCCCACCCACTCGGTGCCAAACAATCCGGTCGTGGTGACGCCTAGCAGCGGCCCAGCCTGATCCAGAATCAAGTTCACGGTCTCGACGCCGTCACTTGACCAGTAGACCCGTTCGAGGGCAACGTCGCCGTCATCTTTCTGCCGCACGACGTACACACCGACGTCGTTCGCGCCGGAGACGATCAGACCCGGGTCGACGATCACCTCCCAGGAGTGGGACCGCCCAGCCACGCGAAAGGCGTATGGCCTCGTGATACCGGCCACTACACCGTTGAGTGAGAGGGCAAGAACCGGCTGCTCTTCGGCATCGTCGAGCCCGAGAACAGCCCCGGTCACGTGCGCAGGGACGAAATCGCCTTCCGGGTCGACATCGGCAAAAACCGCGGGAACGTCGACGACGGCTTCCACGTCGCCTGACGGACGCACCTCGAAGTCCTGCACCTGTCGTCCAACCAGGTCGTCGTGCATTCCGAATCGCGGCTGCGTAAACCCATCCGGTGACTCGAAGCGCTCGAACTTTCTGGCGACGACCGCTGCGACTTCTGGCTGGAGGTCGGCCGGTCCCCTCACGTCTCCCTGCCCGCCGGCATACACGAGGGACTTCTCGGGCCGGCTGGCGACATCCGGGACCAGCACGTCGATGCCGTCAGCCGCCCACGGCAGTTGAACCCCGAGCACACCGGCTATGGTCGGAACGACATCCACTGTCTCGACGTTGGTCGCGAAGACTCGGCCGGCGCGCTGGTTGGGCTCCTTGATGAACAACGGAATCGATGCGATATCGGCGAACGAAGAGCGATTGGGTATGCGGAAAGGGAACTCCGGCCGAAAGCTGGCGCCGTGGTCTGATGTCACCACCACCAGCGCATCGTCGTAGAGCCCTACCTGACGCAGCCGGCCGAGTATCTGTCCCAGCAACGCATCCGAGAAACGGACCTGCAGCAGATGACGCTGATAGTTCCGGACCACCGCCATCTCGTCGTCAACCCACCGGCCGTCTCGACCGAGGCCGAACACCTCCCCGCTCGCGGCATACAGCTGCCCGGACGGCAGATGTACCCACGGCTCGTGAGGCAACAGTACGTGCAGAAAGTACAGCGCAGGCGGCTCGGCCGATGCCGGCACACGGATCTTCTCCACAAAGTCCGTGACGGATTGCCGACGGTCGCCGTCTCGCTTCTGGACCCACCACCCGCGCGCGTTGTCGGTGGCGACGAAATCCTTCCAGTTCTGCGTGACCGCCGGCAGTCGATCGGCCAAGTCGTTCGGGAGGACGATGTGCAGAAACACCGCGGTCACGTCAGGCAGGACCGACCGGAACCAGGCGAGCACCGAGTCACGATCACGATCGCAGAGCGCGTCAGGACACAGCTTGGTGATCGCCTCGGTCACCTCGAGTCGATACTCCGACCCGAGCAGTGTGAACAAGTTGGCGGGATGGTCATCGACGACGGGCAAGAGGCCCAATACCGGGCGTTCCCCGGTCAAGAGCGATGGAAGCGCCAGCTCCGTGAGATCCGAGACCGCCGTCGCATTCGGAAACCAGGATCCGTCACGCGCCAAAGAGGCAAAGTGGGGATAGATCTCCGCATCGATCTGGCCGTCTTCATCAAGCAGTGACGGGAGAGGCAACTGGTCGAACACGACCATCACAACGGGCGGTGTCGACGCGAAGTCGAGACCGGGTAGTGCCCCGCGGTCGCTCCCTCGAAGGAGTCCGACCACACCGGGCTGCAAGAGAAACACGGCCGGTACGACGACGACTGCGGGAGAGAGAAACGTCACGAAGAGTTGAAGGGCTGACACGCGCAGATAGACGAACGCCAGCGCCGCTCCGACCGACACGGCCGACACAAACACCATGGACGCATCCATTTGCCAGGTCCGCCTTATGATGGGCAGCGCGATGAGCGCGACCGGCCCGGCCACGACTGACCACGTCGTGACGGCGCGCACCCGCGGACCCACCCTCGACGCAACCCAGGTCAAGGCGAATGCGACGAGTGGAGTCGCACCACACAGCAAGACGATGAACGCAATGAGATCGAGCGGACGGGCGTCGTGCGCCACGAAGAACTCGGGGTTCTCGCCGAGGACGGCGAAGATCGGCTGCGCAACGGCGATGCTCCACAACGCGCCGACGTGAAGCGCCTCAAGCCGGAGGCTCCGCTTGGGGTGCTGAGACATAACCGGCACCGACCTGTCAGTTCTGTCGATGAGGAGACTGCGCGTGGTAGAGCGTGCGGCTCCCGGACCCGAGCGCCTCGTGCGTGGTCGTCTTGAAATGCCTCGCAAGCGCCAGCTCGAGCGCCTCGGCAGAGTAATCGATATCCTGCCCGGACCGATTGCGCAAAAGCTTGTCGACCATCGGGTCGCCGTGCCCGACGAACTCCACCACGACGTCGGCACCGAACCCGGCGAGCCAGGCAACAAACTCCGCAATCTGGATGTTGCGTCCGATCACCACATGGTGAATGAGAGCCAGACACAGGATCAGGTCGGGCGCCCCTCGATCACCCAGCGGGTTGCGTTCCAGACCACGCCACCCTAGCCCTGGAGACGGGTCGGCGACGTCAGCCAGCAGCGGCAGGATCGTGTCGTTCCCCTCGCGCTTGAGGGCGCCATACATCCGGTCGACCGCCAGGTGGTCGGCGTCGAGGGCCAGCACATACTCGGCATGCTCGGCCGCCAGCCGCGAATACGTGCCGGTGTTGCAACCGATATCCCAGACCAGCGACCATCGTCGCGGCGCGAGAACCCGCCGCACGAAATTCGACTTGCGCCGGAGGTCGTCGTCCTCGTAGCTGTGTTCCTTGGTGTACTCGGACCAGGTGGATCGTTCGGGTTTCCACTCAAGGCGCTCTACCAGGCGCCGCAACCTTTTGATATTGTTCTTGATCATGGCGGCGCCAAACCCGGCGGACCGAAGGTCCTGCTTGACGTCTCGGTTTGAATCCTCGTAGCGCGTCTGGGCCTTGGCCTGCAAATAGACGTGCGTCAGGACACCGGGTCGCAGGTAGTCGCGAGCCGAGAACATCGCGCGACAGTGCTGAGCCTGGATCCCCTCAAGACTGCCGCGCAGCCAGGGGTGAAACGGCACGTCCTTGTAGGCCTGCAAGAGCAGCGGATAGAGAAACTGCTGGCAGAATTGTCGGTACCCCGCCCACGGCTCACCGGGCTCATATTGAGTGAATGACCCCAGGTCGATGAAGCGTGGCGACGTCCCGAACCACTGAACGTTGTACGGGGTGGCGTCCTTGAGGGTCATGCCGTCGCCGAGCGCCACAAGCGTCACATCAAGCTGAAGCAGCGCCGCATCCTTGAGCATCTCGAAGGGCCACTCATAGGGATACGAGATGACCGGGACCGTTTCATGTTTGAGGACGCCGGCCCATTTTCCATCGAGGCGCGGCAGCGCACTGGGATCCTCGACCCGCTCGGTCGCTACCAACGCGCCGTCGCGGGTCAGTCGACGGTAGACCTCGGATGAGACCAGACGATTCCAGTCCAAGAGGGCGCGACTCGAAAGGCACCGGAAGACGGCGCCGTCATGAAGAAAAACTCTGGTATCGGGATCCCGGAATGACCCGGGGTCAAACTGAGGAGGAGACGTCGAATCGAGCATTCTCGAGCTTGGCGACTAAGCTCCGGCCCGAGGGTCCATCGACTGACCTGACGAATCTTTCTTCCGGAAGAAGGAGGACACCCTATGCCAGTAGAGCTTGCCGATCACACCCACGGCGGCGAAACCGCCGAGAAGGACCTGCAGCAGCATGCTCCCGCTACCGGGGTCGAGATACGCCTGGGCTGGCACCTCGGCCAACAGCCAGGAGACCAGGACCATGAGGACGAATAGGGATCTCGGCATGCCCACTAGATTAGACGCCGAACGACCTTTGCGGCAACTCGGACGTGATGCCGAGCCTATCTTCGCGTTCCGATGGTGTCGCTTCGGAGCCGAAACAGCGTCTTTCCGGCGGTGACGTAGACCGTCTTGAGGTCGTCACCGCCGAATGCCACGTTGGTGATCGTGTCCTCGGGAATAGGAGTGAATTCGAGTAACTCGCCCGCTGGAGAAAACACGTACAGGCCGGCACGCGTGTCGAGGGTCTCACTGGTCCCACGCAATCGGTTGAGCCCGGCGGCCACCCAGAGGTTGCCCTCGCTGTCGATCGTCATTCCATCACCGCTTCGACCTGGAGAAAAATCATGAAAAACCCGCATGTTGCTGACCGTGCCCTCCTCGGACAAGTCGTAGGCGCGGATCATGCGCGCCCCACCCTCTCCTTGTGCGGTCTCGAGCAGGTACAGCGTGTCGCCGTCGGGTGAGATGACGAGCCCGTTCGGTCGCTCGATGTCGGGCTCGGTGAGAATGCGCTCGATGGATCCGTCGGGGTCGACCCGGTAGACACCATTCACGCCCGTCTGGTCCGGCGTTGAACTGGGACCGGGACGGTCGATGAAGTAGATCCGGTCGGACCCGTCAATCGTCACGTCGTTCGGTTTGTGCAGCTCCTTCCCCTCGTAATGGTCTGCGACGACCACGACTTCGCCCGTCTGCATGTCGGTCCGGGTTACCCGAGGCAACACGGCGTCGCCGTCGCCGGCTTCGCACGCGAGGAGCCGCCACTGGCTGTCGAAGATCAGTCCGTTGGCTCCATAGCTCTCCTCCAGAAAGGTGGTGAGCAAGCCGGTTGTGGAGAGTCGCATGATGCGACTGTTCCCCATGTCGGTGAAATAGACGTTGCCGTCGGCATCGACCGTTGGTCCTTCGGTGAAGGCGATCGTCGTGGCGACCTCTAGCTCAAGGGTCGTAGCGACCTCTGTCGCACCGGTGGATGGATCTGCGGGGGGGGTGCGGGAGCGCAGGCCGAGATGCCAAGCGTTATCCCTGCCAGCACCCAGCCGACCGCGAAGAATCTGGTCATACCAGCGAATCCCTACGCGACCATCACGGTCCGGGGCATCTGGGCATTCCGCTCGAGGAAGGTCTGCTTGGTCTCGAGGTCTTCGGCGGTCGGCTGCACCTGGCCATTGACGTCGGTCACCCGCGAAGTGATCGTGTGCTCGCCCTGGGTCGCACCGCGCCACTCGTAGTTGAAGAACTTCCAGGAGTACTTGCTGTTCGTCTCGGGGTCCAGCGTTGCCGGTTCCCAGTTTCCGTCGTCAACCTTGACCTCGACCGATCGGATCGGGGTCCCGTCGTTCAACACGACCCCAAAGACGTCGTATCGGCTCCCGTCAGTGGACACCCGCGCGATGAAAGACTTGAGCCTCATCTTCGAGATCGCGGTTTCCTTCCACTTCATCTCGCCGTTGACCATTTCGCCTTTCAGCGTGCGATACCAGCGAGCCTGATACTTCCCGAGATACTGGTCTTCCTGGACATGAATCTCGGCCAGGAATTTCACGTTGGGCGCACCATACCAGCCAGGAACGAGAAGGCGCAGCGGGAATCCTTGATGGGCCGTCAGCGGCTCGCCGTTCAGGGCATAAGCCAGTAGGGGCTCATCCGACAGCGCCTTGTCCCGCTGGAGACTCCGTCCGTATTGCTGGTCAACCTTATAGGTGCTCCCCCGGAACTCGACTTCTTCCTCACCGTGGTCCGCACCGAAGAAGACGAACTCGCGAGCCGACACCTGGACACCCGCTCGCTCCAACACGGCGCGGAGCGGTACGCCCGTCCATCGGCCGTTGCTCGAGAGTCCGTTCAGGGGGCCGCCGTTCCCCGAGCACTCGAATCCGAAGATGAGCTCGCGGCTGGGCATCCCACGCAGGTCATCGAGCGACAGGTTGAGCGGCCGGTCGACGAGTCCAGACACCTGAAGACGGTAGCTCGACCCATCGATAGCCGGGTGTCCGTAATGCTGGGTCGTAAAGAACTGGTCGCGTGGCGTAATCGGACCATCGATGTGACGCACGTCGATGATACGGCGGTCCGGCGTCCGCTCGATCACGATCTCATCTGGCAAGTCGGTGAAGGGCACGAGGGTCTGTCCCTGGGCCACGGAGGGGAGCGCCCACGCAGGCACACCCATCACACCAAGTCCCGCGATTGCGAGGCTGCCTTTGAGCACGTCACGTCGACTGGTCTGCGTGTCCATCTCTTGATCCCTTTCCGGAAAGCGGATTGTCTCTCGCCAGGTCTGCCGCACCGATTCTATGCACAATCGGGTCACGCCGTCATCCGGAATGGCGATAGGTCACCGTTGGGGTTGATCAGGAACCGTTTTCGTCCCCATGGCGCGCCCACCGTCCCGATATGGCTGATGGCACGCCTCGCAGGCTGCGGCGATCCGGTTGCCGGATTCGAGCACCGCGGCGACATCCTGACCTTCAGCCGCGACCAGAGCGTCGTTCCCTGCAGCCACGAGCTCACCGGCCAGGTCCATCCACTCCTCCGTATCCTTGGCGCGGCCTTCAAGCATCAGGAGGTTACCGGCCTCGGCCAGAATGACGGCGGCGTTTCGCACGACCAGCCATTCCTCATCGGTTGCGGGCGCGGCGCGGCCAACGTTGAAGATCGTGTCAGACGACGGCGAGATCATCGCTTCCTGTAGTTGCTTGATGCTCGCCACGGGGTTGGTCGATCGCGACTGGGCATGAATCGTCATCGTCACCGCCAAGAGCGCGATCATCGACAACGCGAGTGTCAGTCTCATCATCCCCTCCACCGTCTACTCAGCCCGGGCCGGTTCAAGCGCCAGCCTCGCGGTTACGCCGGGGTGAGCTGATCTTGCTTGGCAATCAGTTTCGCGAGCGACGTCCGATCGGGATCGAGCAACTTGGCAACCCGTTTAGCGTCGATCTCGGTCACGATGATCTGACCAACATCCTGGTTGACGGTGGCGAAGATCCCGTGCGCCTTCATCTTGTCGGCCTGATAGCTGTTGTCGTCGGTCGGGCTGACGTAGTGCACGAGGGCAACCTTGTACCGATGTACCAAGAACAAATGAATCAGCGTCATCAAACGCTTCTTCCGCAGGCCTTCGTCGAAGGTGTTCTGGTCGCGGACCATGAGGATCCGATGCCCCAATCGATCCCGAATCGGAGAAAAGACCACGTTCGCGAGCGTGTCGCCAGAGTCCCCGATGATCCGCAACTCGAGTAGCTCCGAGCCCGCCCTCTGCGGACGAAGCTCGACCCGCAGCGCCCCCCCCAACCGGTAGTGCTCGGTCCACATCGCCAGCCATTCCTCGAGCAGCTTGGTGGGCACCTCTGTCTGCACGAGGTGCTGATGTTGTGTCGACGCCTTGCCCATGGCCTTGGTTGTCGCCGTGCGTCCGGACGAGGCAACCAGGGCGCCGTCGAGCCTGGGACCACCAACCAGCGTCTGTGGTGTCCGGTAGGGTGAATCGACGAGCCGGATCTTCCGCTGCAGACGCGCCAATGCCAGCATGCCCTCCTGCTGGATGCCGGTTGCGAACTCCTCGCTCGCAACACCATCAATTTGGTGACCGCCGTACGTGATGAAGTTGAAGACGAACCCCATTTTTCCCAGCTCTTCTGGAAACTGGCGCATGTCGTCGTCCGACATGCCGGTCGTGTCCCAGCTAAACGACGGCGAGAGGTTGTACGCCAGCATCTTGTCGGGAAACTTCGCGTGAATCGCCTTGGCGAACTCTCGAGCATCGTCGAGATTCGCCGTCTTCGTTTCCATCCACAGCAGATCGGAGAAAGGAGCGACAGCGAGTGACCGAGCAATCGCGTACGCGAGGCCGCCTTGAACCTGATAGTAGCCCTCAGGGGTGACCGCGAGCTCACAGTCCCAGTCGATATCAACACCGATCTCTTGTGCTTTCGCACGGGCGCTGGACAACGAAGCCTGTCGCGCGAATGCGCGCCATTCCTCGACACCCATGTCGACCGTCTCACCGGCGGTAACTCGTGATTCGAGAACCTCAGCCACCGCGTCGCCAAAGGTCGCGAGTCCTGCCTCCTCCTCCCACGCCTCGAGGAAACGGTTGCTCGCATCATCGATGAACTGGTCGGTGGTCCTACCGGGATTCGCCTTGTGTTTTTCTGTTTCTCGCTCGAGCCACGCCAGCAAGCCAACCCGCTCGAACCACGCCTGGGTCGTCCCGTAGTCCGCGTCCTCTACGGCGTAGAGCAGGTGAGCCTTGATCTCATCGAGACCCAAGTCGTGGAGTTGCTTCAGAAGCGTCAGGTAGCCCAGCTTGTAGGACGGCAGACCGACGGCCGTGGCGCCAAGCAGGAAGGGCTGATCGCGTTCGTCTGCGCGCGAGTCGATGAGACTCGCCGCCTCGGCGTCGGTGCGCGCCACGAGAATACCGGGCACGCCCATGATGTCGAGTTGGAAGCGCGCTGCGTTGAGCCGCTTGATCTGCTCGTCCGCAGGGACCAGCACCTTTCCGCCTTGGTGCCCGCACTTCTTCGTCCCCGGACGCTGATCCTCGATGTGATAGCCGGGCACACCCACCTCAGCGAAGCGCCGGATGAGATTCCGCACGTGGGGATCGCCTCCGTGCCCGGTGTCGGCATCCGCAATGATGAACGGTCTGAAATCAGCGGCGGGTGAAGCCTGTCGCTCCTCGTCCGTCATACGCAAGCGGATGTATTGCTGATTCTTGTCAGCGATCAGGAGCGCACGCACGATCGCCGCGGCCTCGTCCGGTACTTGGCTGAGCGGGTAGCCGGCCAAGTCTGGCCCTGGATCCTCGGCGACGGAGCCCTTGGCCGACGTCGCCCAGCCTCCGAGATAGATGCCCTCAATCCCTAGGCGCTTCATGGAGACCGCCTGTCCCGGCGAATACGGTCCGAATGTCGTGATGCACTGCTTCGCATCAAACAGCTCACGTAGCCGAGGATAGAACGCTTCGGCGGCCGTGCGAGCCACCGTGTAATCGTGGGGAATCGTTCCTCGCTGCTCGACGACTTGGTCGGCCGAGTACAACCGGGTAATACCCTTGTACCGCGCGCTGCGGAACCACTCATTGTGCTCGAGTACTTCCCGATCGAAGGTGCTCATCCTATCCACTCTCCTCTTTATCAACGAAATCCGGTCCTCACGGGCGGAATAATTTGGGGGAGGAATTATAACAGGGTGTGCATCTAGTGTGGTGAGTTTCAACAGATCTGTAAATCGAGGCTGGCGATGCGCGCGGCAGGCAAGGCGGGAAGAGTGAGCATATTGGCCATACGTGAGCGATGAGCAACGCCGCCAGCCGGGATGCAGCGCCGGCCGAATGTATAGATCTGTTGAACTCACCACACTAGCGGTCTGCTCCTCGAGCATCCGGAAGATAGCTGACACCGCGTTGCCCAACACTAGTCGAGTTTGCCCAACACTTGTAAGGTGTACGGAAGACGCATGCGGCAGGTTCCGGTACCAACATCTATAGGCAGGGTGGCGCTGGACGTGCTGTTGGGCGAGAAGCTCATCGAGCACGCGGGGCAACTGGGTGAGTACTTCGGCGAACGGCTACACAGGATCCGCTCGGAACTCGTCAAGGAGATCCGCTGCGGCGGCCTCTGGGCAGGAATCGAACTCCACCCCGAGGCCGGGGGGCACGCCGGGTCACCGCAGCCCTACGCGATGAAGGGGTGCTGGTGAAGGAGATACACGAGCACACGCTTCGCCTGGCGGCGGCGCTGGTGATCACGAAGGACGAGCTGGATCTGGCGTGCGAGAAACTGGACCGGGTGCTGACAGGTTCAGCGTAAACGGCCAACGGATCCTTGTAAGATCATCCACACAGCATCGGCCTTCTACACCACTCCCCTATTCCACCGAATAAAAGAGTCGACTCCGAAGGATTCATGACTCTTGTAGGCAAAAATAGGTTGAGAAGAACACGGAACACGATTGGAGAAAACAATGGAGAGCGCAAGCAAGTGCCCAGTGTTGGGCGGACCTCACGCACACACGGCGGTTGGGACCACGGCGAACCAACACTGGTGGCCGAATCAGTTGAACCTGAAGATTCTCCACCAGAACTCTCCCCAGTCAGATCCGATGGGCAAGGACTTCAACTACGCCGAGGAGTTCAAGACACTTGATCTGGATGCCCTGAAGAACGACATCGATGCGTTGATGACGACGTCGCAAGACTGGTGGCCGGCCGACTTCGGCCACTATGGGGGGCTCCTCATACGGATGGCGTGGCACAGCGCAGGCACGTACCGTATAGGCGACGGCCGCGGCGGCGGAGCCTCCGGTACCCTCCGCTTCGCGCCCCTCAACAGTTGGCCCGACAACGCGAACCTCGACAAGGCACGCCGGTTGCTCTGGCCGATCAAGCAGAAGTACGGCCGGAAGATCTCGTGGGCCGACCTCATGATCTTCACCGGTAACCGTGCCCTGGAGTCGATGGGCTTCAAGACGCTCGGTTTCTCCGGCGGGCGCGAGGACGTCTGGGAGCCAGAAGAGGACATCTATTGGGGCCCCGAGAACACGTGGCTTGGAGACGAGCGCTACACCGGCGACAGGAATCTCGAGAATCCTCTCGGTGCTGTTCAGATGGGCCTGATCTACGTGAATCCGGAGGGGCCGAACGGCAACTCAGATCCGCTCGCTGCAGCCAGGGACATTCGAGAGACGTTCGCTCGCATGGCCATGAACGACGAGGAGACGGTCGCGCTCATCGCCGGCGGGCACACGTTCGGCAAAACCCATGGCGCTGCCGACCCGGACAAGTACGTCGGTCCTGAACCCGAGGGTGCCTCGCTCGAAGAGCAAGGTCTCGGCTGGAGGAACAGCTTTGGCAGCGGCAAGGGTGGCGACACGATCACCAGCGGGTTGGAAGGCACATGGACCACCGAGCCGGCGAGGTGGGACAACAACTTCTTCGACAACCTGTTCGGCTACGAGTGGGAGCAGGTGAAGAGCCCTGCCGGTGCGACGCAGTGGACTCCCACGGATGCCGCCGCACAGGGCACCGTGCCGGATGCACACGATCCGTCGAAGACGCACGCCCCCGCGATGCTGACGACGGACATGGCACTAAGAATGGATCCGATCTATGCACCGATTTCGAAGCGGTTCCACGAGAATCCGAACGAGTTTGCAGACGCCTTCGCCAAGGCGTGGTACAAGCTGACGCACCGCGACATGGGGCCGCGCACGCGGTGTCTCGGCCCGTTGGTTCCGGCGGAGCCGCAGTTGTGGCAAGACCCCGTCCCCGACGTCACGCATGCATTAATTGGAGAGCGAGATACCGCTGACCTGAAGGGCAAGATACTCGCGTCAGGGCTGTCCATTTCGCAGCTGGTCTCGACCGCCTGGGCGTCGGCGGCAACGTTCCGTGGCACCGACAAGCGCGGTGGGGCGAATGGGGCGCGCATTCGCCTCGCGCCGCAGAAGGACTGGGACGTGAACAACCCAGCCGAACTGACGAAGGTGCTGCGGACACTGGAGGAGATCCAAACGGAATTCAACGGCTCGCAGTCCAACGGAAAGATGGTCTCGCTCGCTGACCTGATTGTTCTGGGCGGGTGCGCAGCCGTCGAGCAAGCTTCGAAGAACGCTGGGCACGACGTTCAGGTGCCCTTCTCGGCGGGGCGCACGGACGCGTTACAGGAACAAACCGACGTCGACTCGTTTGCCGTGCTCGAACCCAGCGCAGACGGGTTTCGCAACTACCTCGGAGTTGGACACCGAAGATCGGCGGAGGAGCTGCTGGTGGATCGGGCGCACATGCTGACGCTGACCGCTCCTGAGATGACGGTGCTCGTCGGCGGTATGCGCGTCCTGAACGCAAACGTCGGGCAGTCCGAACTCGGCGTCTTCACCAAACGGCCTGAGAAGTTGACCAATGACTTCTTTGTGAACCTGCTGGACATGAACACCAAGTGGCAGGCGTCCTCCACATCCGAGCACGTGTTCGAGGGACGGGATCACGGGACGGACGAGCTCAAGTGGACCGGCACCGCTTCCGACCTCGTCTTTGGTGCGAACTCCCAGCTCCGAGCCATCGCGGAAGTCTATGCATGTGACGACGCGCAGCAAGCGTTTGTGCGTGACTTTGTGACTGCGTGGGACAAGGTGATGAATCTTGATCGCTTCGACCTTGCCTGATTGCGGGCGGGGCTCAGCCGAGTCGGATGTGGTGACTCTTGCAGACGCCAGCAAAGCAGCGGTGTTGACGACATGGATCAGTTGATACGAGCGGCCTTCGGCATCGAGCTCCTCGTCGTTCTCGGGGTTCGTACTCTCTTCGCAGGCGGTCTGCAACTCGGCGAAAAGACGGGGCGCAAGTGGCAGGAGTCACCCGCCTACGTAGTAGGCAGCATCCCTTTCGTGGTCGTCTGGGGCTGGGCAGCAGTCGTCTATTTCTCAGCCACCGACCTCCCATGGATGTATCTGGGTTTGCCCGACCTCGTCCGGGGGGCTGGCTTGATCATCTCGCTCGCATCCGGCGCGTTCCTCATCTGGGTTTTCAAGACCATCGGAACCGCCGGGGCCAAGACTATCGTCACATTCGACGCCATGAAGCTGGCAACGACCGGCCCCTATTCCCTCGTGCGCCATCCCATGTACTCGGGCTTCTTCTGCTGGAGCATCACCTGGCTCCTCTTCACGGACAATTGGGTCCTGGGCGCGGCTTTTGCTGGCTTCATCGTCTTCATCGCCATTGTCCGTGTACCGCATGAAGAGAGAGTGCTCGTAGAGCATTTCGGCGACGAATACCGTCGATACATGGCACGCACCAGTAGATTCCTGCCTTTGGGATCGCTAACATCAACAAAACACAGCATGCGCCCGTAGCTCAGCTGGATAGAGCATCGGCCTTCTGATATGGAACGACCTGTCAAACGTGTTGGGCTATCTTCGTGTGGCCTCCGATTCCTGGCACGCCGCCGGGTAACTACGGAGCTTGTCGGTGATCAGCCGGCGCGGCACACAGCCTTGCCGTTTCAGCAATTTCCGAAAGAATCGCATGTCCGCGCGACGATTTCGACGCGATTGCACCAGGATGTCGAGCACGTCGCCGTCCTCATCCACCGCGCGCCAGAGATACTATCGGCGGCCATTGAGCGTCACGAAGAGTTCGTCGACATGCCACGTGTCTCCCTGTTGACCGCGCCGCCGCCGGAGCGTGTGGGCGTAGTCCCGGCCGAATGTCAGGCACCACTGACGGATTGTTTCGTAGGTGACCGTAATACCCCCCTGGGCCAGCAGGTCCTCAACATCCCGGAAGCTGAGAGCGAATCGGTAGTAGAGCCACACCGCGTGGCTGATGATCTCGGATGGGAATCGGTAGCCGTGATAGCTTGGCGCGTGACTGCTCATTCGCCCACTGTGCCACCCGCACCCTCAACCTGACAATGCCCGGCAAGCACCCCGTAAGATGCCGTAGTTGGGCCGCCCACGACTCAGCTGGCCTCGACCGCTTCTTCGTACCATACGCGGTCCAATGACCTATCTCGGTGCCGGGCTCGCCGAACTGCCTGGCACTCCTTCCTCCAGCGTGACGCACCAGTCGATCTGATCGGATTCGATCTGCAGGTACGCAACGCGCGGGTCCG
>Ga0310123_10000793_pt1 | contig 27793 bp, 26 predicted proteins | sample CB6_AW_1057_MG_FD_203505 | JGI IMG/M metagenome (GOLD analysis project Ga0310123, IMG submission 203505) | Marine microbial communities from Western Arctic Ocean, Canada - CB6_AW_1057 | ecosystem: Environmental > Aquatic > Marine > Oceanic | place: Canada: Western Arctic Ocean | collected... | reverse complement strand
AGCGAGCCTGATCCCCTTTGTCGAGGAATCGGTCGAGGCGGGCAGCGTGGTGCACACCGACGGCTGGTTGGGATACGAACCGCTGGAAAAGAAAGGGTACGTCCATCGTATCAGCTACCTCGAAGGACAACCCAAACGAGCCTCGCAACTGCTGCCGCGAGTCCACAAAGCCGCGTCTTTACTGAAACGCTGGCTGCTGGGCACGCACCAAGGAGCGGTCAAGATGGCTTTTACGTTCGTGATCTTCAGAGGTGGCAGCCCGCGCCGGGCCTGGGTCTCTTGCGGGCCGGGCTGAGCCTGCAACGGGCTTTGGCTGAACAACCCGGCAAGGTTAACGGCCGCGCCGCCGGCCATGGCCTGAATCAAGTTACGCCTGTTCATAAGAAGCTCCTTGGTTGCTGTCGGGACGCGCTTCATCCTTTTTTCGCGCCCGTCTCTTCAGTGATGTCTCCAATCAGTCGAAGACACTCATTGAACATTCGAGAGCGTTGTGCAACAGGGTGCCGGGTAATACCAGATCGCGGCGCCCCACCTCAGTGCGAACCACTTGCTGAAACCATATTGTCTGTCTACCATGAAGAACGATTCGCATAAGGAGATAGTTTGTCCATAAAAGGAGCCAGGGTACTCGTTGCGGGAGGTGCGGGATTTCTCGGAAGCCATCTATGCGATCGTCTGATCGCTGAAGGTGCGGACGTAATTTGTCTCGATAACTTCTTCACCGGGTCGAAGCGAAACATTTCCCATCTGATAGGCAAGCCCAACTTCGAGCTGATCCGCCATGATCTGGTGCAGCCGATCTTTCTCGAAGTTGATCAGATCTATAACTTCGCGTGTCCGGCTTCTCCTGTGCATTACCAGTACAACCCGGTCAAGACGGTGAAGACGAGCGTGATGGGAACCATCAACATGCTCGGCCTGGCCAAGCGCCTGAAGGCCAAGATTCTCCAGGCGTCCACTTCGGAAGTGTACGGGGATCCGCAACAGCATCCGCAGACCGAGAGCTATTGGGGCCATGTCAACCCCATCGGTATGCGGAGCTGCTACGACGAAGGCAAGCGGGTGGCGGAAACTCTGATGATGGACTACCACCGCCAGAACAAAGTGGACGTCAAGATCATCCGTATTTTCAATACGTACGGCCCCCGGATGGCGGTTTCAGACGGAAGAGTCGTGAGCAATTTCATCGTCCAGGCTTTGCGAAACGAGCCCATCACGATTTATGGAAACGGCGAGCACACGCGGTCATTTTGCTACGCCACGGACTTGATCGATGGTTGTTTTCGCATGATGAACAGCGAGAACTTCACAGGACCGGTTAACCTCGGGAATCCGAGAGAATTCACCATCTCTGAGTTGGCGGAACTGACTCTCAAGATGACCGGATCCAAGTCGAAACTTGTCCACAAACCGCTGCCAAAGGATGATCCAACCCGCCGCCGGCCCGACATCTCTTTGGCTCAATCCAAGCTTGGATGGCAACCTAAGGTGCATCTCGAAGAAGGGTTAACAAAGACCGTCGACTATTTCCGGGGCATGATCGGCGAGTAACAAGTTTGCGGCACCAGGCGCACGCCTGCGCCCTGCCTCTACAGCACTTTGGAAAGATAACGCCCGGTGTAGGACTGCTTGCACGCCGCGATCTTCTCCGGCGTGCCTTGGATCACGATGTGGCCCCCTTGCTCGCCGCCTTCCGGTCCCAGGTCAATGACCCAATCCGCGTTCTTGATGACGTCGAGGTTGTGCTCAATGATCAGAACCGTCCCTCCGTCATCGAGCAGCTTGCGGAAGGCCGCGAGCAGCTTGGCAATGTCGTCAAAATGAAGCCCCGTAGTCGGTTCGTCAAATAGGTACAGCGTCCCCTCGCACTTGGACTGCGCCACGTGGCTGGCAAGTTTAACTCGCTGGGCTTCTCCCCCAGAAAGGGTCGTGGCGGATTGCCCCAGTCGCAGGTAGCCGAGGCCGACCTCGGTAAGACTAACTAACTTATTGACGATTTTTGGAACGCGAATGAAAAAACGCAGTGCCTCTTCCACGGTCAACTGCAGAATTTCATGGATGTTTTTTCCCTGATAGCGGACGTCCAAAATGTCACTCTTGTAGCGCTTGCCGCCGCAGTCTTCGCACACTAATTCCACGTCCGCTAGAAACTGCATTTCGACCGTGACGGTTCCGCCTCCCTGGCAAGTTTCGCAGCGCCCGCCGGGAATATTGAATGAAAAATTACCCGGCGTGAGACCGCGGCGGACAGCGTCATTCGTCGACGCAAACAGTTCGCGAACGGCGTCAAAGCCCTTCACATACGTGATGGGGTTCGAGCGTGGCGAGCGGCCGATCGGTGACTGGTCAACCAGGACTACTTCATCGACGAACGAGGCACCAGTGACTCGCCGGCACGGGAGCCGCAAAATCTCCAGGCCGGATGAAGCCATTGCCCCGTGTTTCCTGATCGCCTGGAGCCCCTGATATACCACGTCGTGAACGAGCGTCGATTTCCCGGACCCGGATACTCCCGAGATGACAGTCATGACGTCGAGAGGGATCGCCACGTCAATGTTCTTGAGGTTGTGAGCCACTGCTCCTTCGAATTTCAGACGCCGCCGGGCCTTCGGTTTCCTCCGCTTTGTTGGCACGCCGATCGCTAAATCGCCACGTAAATAGAACCCGGTGAGAGAGCGTCCGCCGCTGGAAACGATCTTCTTGTAAGGCCCGCTAAAGATGACCTTGCCGCCGAGTTCTCCCGCTCCCGGGCCCAGGTCGACAATGTAATCGGAGGACCGCATAACCTCGGCATCATGTTCGACAACCAGGATCGTATTCCCCAGATCACGCAAATGTTTCAGGGTTCGTATCAGGCGTCCCATATCGCGGCTGTGGAGGCCAATTGAGGGCTCGTCCAGCACGTAGCAAGCGCCGACCAGGCGCGAACCCAAGGAGGTCGCAAGCTGGATCCGTTGCGCTTCCCCGCCCGAGAGCGTCGAGGACAGCCGGTCGAGTGTCAAATATTCCAGCCCTACGTCGTTGAGAAACGTCAGGCGGTGGCGAATGTCAACCAAGATTTGTTCGGCGATCGCCGCCCGTTCACTGCTCAAAGTCAAAGAGTCAAAGTACTGCCTGGCCCGCTCGAGACTCAACTGACTGACGTCTCGAATCGTCTTGTCTCCGACTCGGACGTTCAGAGCTTCTTTTCGCAGCCTTCCACCTTTGCACGAGGAACAAAGGGTGTATCCGCGATACCTCGCCAAGAAGATACGCACGTGCATCTTGTATTTCTTCCGCTCGAGGTAGGCGAAAAAACCGTCGACTCCCTTGAAGCCCTTGTTGTCGCGGATGTTGCCGCGGATCACAAAATCCACTTCTTCCGCGCGCAGCTCGTGATAAGGGACGTTGACGCGCACCCCGGCCTCATTGGCAAATCGCAGGAACTCCTGCTCGTATTTCCGATAGCGCGGTTTCGTCCAGGGATCGATGGCGCCTCGATGCAGGGTCTTAAACTTGTCCGGCACGACCAGATCCATGTCGTAGTCAATCGTATTGCCGAAGCCCTGGCACTGCGGACACGCGCCGAAGGGACTGTTGAAGCTGAAAAGACGTGGCTCCGGTTCGGGATACTCGATGTTGCACTGGCGGCACTCGAAGCGCTCGCTAAACCAAAGCCGCTCCGGCGGCACCTCAGTCGCTTGCTCGAAGACGACTTCCTGGGATTCCCGGTAGCCGATTTCGACGGCATCGACCACTCGCTGCCGAAGATCGTTCGTGATGGCTAGGCGGTCGACAAGCACATACAACGGTTTCTTGAAATTGACGTCCAGCAGCGACTCCGGCGTCGAGAACTCGAAGACCTGCCCGTTCTGGTAAAGGCGATTGAAGCCTTTACGACGGAGGTCCGCCAGACTCGCCTTGAGCGGTTCGGTGAGCCCTTTCGCGCCCGTTCCATGAACCGGAAACAGCACATACCAGCGGGAGCGCTCTGGAAGATCGAGGATACGGCGCGCTACGTCATCGACGATATCCTTCGAAACCAGTCCTCCACACTCGGAACAAATCGTCTCCCCGGCGCGCGCGAACAGCAGCCGCAAGAAATCGTGGATTTCGGTCGCGGTCGCCACGGTCGAGCGAGGGTTGCGAGTCGTGTTCTTCTGGCGAATCGCGATGGCGGGAGCGATTCCGATCATGTGATCGACGTCGGGTTTTTCCATGCGCTCGAGAAACTGGCGGGCGTAGGCGGAGAGCGACTCGACATAGCGCCGCTGTCCCTCGGCGTAGATGGTGTCGAAAACGAGCGAAGACTTGCCCGAACCCGACACCCCCGTGATCACGATCAGCTTGTCGTGGGGCAGCTTCAGGTCGATATTCTGCAGATTGTGGACTCGCGCTCCGAGAATCTCGAGATAGTCCTGCGACAAGGGTTAACTCTAGGAAAGGGGGAATAGGCCAATGCCCGAGCAGGCGTTAGCGTCCTCATTATAGAGGAGGGTCCGTTCCCATCACACGGATCTTTAGCTTCGGCGCTGACTGCGATTTGATGATGTTGCCCATGATGTAGGACTTGCCATCCGCCTCGGCCTGAAGGTCGAGCACGAAATTGTCAGTCGCGCCGTAGGCGTGCCGTTTATTGAGGACTTCGAACATCGACTCTCGCGTGAACTCCTCGGCCAGAATGCAGGCGTAAGAGATGTGCGCCGACCAGTGATCCTTCAACTCAATGAATGTCCCCTCTTCGCTGTCGAATCGAAGTACCGTCTTGCGATTGGCCTTATCGGGCCCATGGCAGACAAAGCATTTATCCGAGAGGATCGGGCTCATGTCGCGCTTAAACTCGACCCTGTTGGCGCCGCGGGCAAGTCCGGACATGGTCAGGACAAGGCTCAGGAGCAACAACGGTGACGCCGAACGGGTTCGTTTGAGTGGTCGGCAGCTATCATGGTGACTGACTGTTCGCAGGAATGATTATGGTTGGTGTCTACCAAGGGGAACAGCCCACAGCCTCGCACACGGCTTGCGGGCCTGCTGACCCCGGGTCCGGAAGAGCCGCCGCTTCCGGCATCGCACAACAACAGCAGCCCCTAACCTCGGCTGCAAAGCGGACGGGACAGTTTAGCTACGATGGTCTATTCATGAGCAGCGTTGTGCCACGACCAGCGCTTTGTGCTTCGCATCCGGAGTTGCCTGTCTATGAGTTTTGAGGCTTGGGCCAGTCTTATAACAGTTGTGTTGGTGATGGTGGCGATGCTGAGCAATCGCATTGCCATCGACGTCGGGATGGCGGCGGGACTCTTCCTGCTCTTACTTCTCGGCGTTAGCTCGGTCGAAGACGCCTTCCGGGGAGTTTCTCACCAGGCAGTCCTGATGATTGGATTGCTGTTCGTCGTTGCGGCTGGACTCCGGGAGACCGGCGCCATTCAAGTTTTCGCTGAAAAGGTCCTGGGCAGGCCGACAAAGGTTTCCGTTGCCCAATTGCGGCTGATGGCCCCGGTGGCGGTTCTCTCCGGCTTCATGAACAACACCCCCGTCGTCGCGATGTATTTATCCATCGTGGATGGGTGGGCGCGAAAGATTCTCATCAGCCCCTCGAAGCTGTTCATCCCCCTCAGCTTCGCGGCTATCCTCGGCGGGCGGCTGACTCTGATTGGCAGTTCTTCAAACATCGTCGCCATGGGTCTTTACCTCCAATACCTGGACGAGAATTCCGCGTTGCCGGCCGGCGTCAATGAGATCTCTTCGATGAAACAGTTCTGGGGGCCCGGGGCAGTCGGACTGCCGATAACCATTGTCGGAATCGCGTTCATCCTTGTGTTTTCTCGCTGGCTGTTGCCCACCCGGAAGCCGGCTCTAGAGGTTGGTCCGGACGCTCGCAAGTACACGGTTCAGATGGAAGTGCGGCCGGATTCGCCGATTGTCAACAAGAGTGTTGAAGAAGCGGGGTTGCGGCACCTGCCGGGCCTTTTTCTCATCGAGATTGATCGTCTGGGAGAGCCGATGCCCGCGCCGCCACCGTACACCTTGCTGCGGGCCGGCGACGTCTTAAGCCTCGCCGGGATACTGGAATCCGTAGTCGATCTCCGCAGAATCCGTGGCCTAGTGCCCGCCACCGACCAAATCTCAAAGGTGCACGCGGATGACTCTCAGAGAATCCTGGTGGAAGCGGTGGTGTCCCACAACTCACCGCTGAATCGCCGGACTGTCCGGCAATCAAGGTTTCGCAATGTCTACAATGCCGCGGTCATTGCGGTTCACCGCAATGGCGAGCAGATCAAGGCCAAGGTTGGCGATATCGTTCTCAAGGCAGGCGATACGCTCCTATTGGAAACTCACCGGGGCTTCGTGGAGGCCCATCACAACAGCCCGGACTTTTTCCTCGTGTCCGGCGTACAGGGCTCGGCCCCAATTCGCCACGAGAGAGCCTGGGTGGCGGTTACACTTTTCGGGATCTTCGTCGTTTGCTTGGGGTTTACCAATGTCCAGCCAGTTGTAGCGGCGTTCGGTTGCGCTTTGGGAATGGTCGTGACCGGCTGTCTGAGCCGGGCGGAGGCTCACCGCAGCGTCGATTGGCAGGTTCTCGTGATCATCGCTTGTGCGCTAGGCATTGGTGGCGCTCTACAGCAAACCGGGGCGGCCGCCTACCTCGCTACGCGGATTCTTGATTTTTGCAACAGCTCCGGCTTTGGACCTCACGGGATGTTGTTCGTCATCTTCATGCTTTGCGCCGCGCTGGCCCAGGTCATCACAAATAACGGTTCCGCGGCCGTGATGTTCCCAATTGCGATGGTCACCGCGAGTGGACTTGGAGTCAGCGCCGAACCCTTCCTGTTCGCGCTCATGATGGGTGCCGGGTCTAGCTTCGCCACTCCGCTGTCCTACCAAACCAACCTGATGGTCTATGGACCAGGTGGCTACCGTTTCTCGGACTTTGTCTTTCTTGGAATCCCGCTGACGCTGCTAATGGGCTTTGTTACGACCCTTGTCTGCCCCCTCGCTTTTCCGTTTAACCCATAGAGACTGAACACGACCTGAACAACTACCGGCTGGCACACCCACGCGGCCAACGATGACACTTCACTCAGGAACGCGGCCCCCCGTTGTGTTTCAATAGGAAAGAAGCGTCCGCTCGCTCATCCACCCCATGCTTTGGGTCTTGATCCTAGCGCTATTTTACGGGTTTGTCCTCCTTCAGCCCGCCGCCGCGCAAACTCCCGCCGGCCTGCTGACCTTGGGTCCAGAAGAACCCCCGCTTCCCGCTGAACGCGATTGGGAAAGACTGGGCGTCTCCAACTATGAGCTGCGTGTCCTCGAGCGTTTCTACCGCGACGAAGTCGGCGTGGAAGGCTTTCACATCGCTTACGAGAGCGGCGACCTCAACATGACCGGCGTTCTCGTGCAACCCCATATCGAGCTCCCCGACCCCGATGAGCCGACCCCGATGGTAATCAATCCGGAGACGGGCGAGGAAGAAGAAGAGGAAGAAATCACCTACCCGCTCATCGTGCTCAGCCACGGGTCGCCTTACGGAGTGAGCCCCGCCTATCGGGAAATTGCCATCGAGCTCGCCCATCAAGGCTACATCGTTGTGTCACCGACGTTTCGCGGACGCGCTGGGCTGGAAGGGAAATCTCAGGGGCTGGTCGAACTCGCGAAGGGCGAGGTGATCGACCTCCTGCAATTGACCCAAATTGCCCGTCAGATCGAATACGTGGACTCGCTTCGCATGGGCATCGTCGGTTTCGGCGACGGTGCGACAACGGTTCTGCCAACCATCGAACGATCGAATGTCTTCCAGGTGGCCATCGCGGTCTCACCGGCGCCCTTCGGAGGCTTGGCGGAATTCGGCTACGCCGGTTACGGAGTTCTCCAGCGCCGCTCCCAAGAGCTATTTGGGCGCGAACTTTCACGGAACGAGCTGCTGCGTGAGTTATACGCCAGGGACGCGTTCCGCAACGTGGATCGCATCACAACGCCCCTGCTAATGATCATCACCGGAGAGGACCCGAGCCACAAAGACCAGCTCTACTTCGTCACCAATCTTCAGCACTACGGCATCGGGTACCGGCTGCTGGAGTATCCAACCATGTCCCCCGGCTTTCTCACCGCCATCGACGACGGTATTCACCCCCCGGGCTGGCATGAAGTGCGCGACGCCGCCTGGGGCGAGATCCTAGCTCTGCTCGACGAGCATCTGCAACTGCCCGAAGAGGAAGAAGGGCTGGAAGGCGAGTAGCTGGGCGATGAGCCAGCGGTCGGGCGCCCCTGTCTAACTCAGCAGCGGCGTCAGCACGTCCCCGTGCACATCCGTCAGCCGGAAATGCCGCCCCTGATACTGGACCGTCAGTTTCGAGTGGTCGATCCCTAACCCGGACGAGCCGGAACCAAGAGGGGCGGGAATGAGGGAAGCTGAGGCATGGCACGAATCAGCGAGCGTTACGCCGACAAGATCGCCGGAGTACTGGGATGCTTTGACCGCATGATCATCATCGGCACGCTGCCGACGCTGTGCTGCGCCGACGGGATGACCAAGTACCTGTCGGCGCGGGGCACGAGAATCTTCGATTTCGTGAAGTTCGTGCAGCCGCTCACCGAGGCCATCAAAGCGAATGCGGAAGCGCTGGCGGCCGAAGCCGGGCTGAAGCTCGACTACGTTCGTAAGAAGAACTTCCGCAAACAAGACAGAGTCAAAGCGGTCATCGAGCAGCACGGAGAGCAGCCCGGGTTAGTGTGGGTATTTTCGGCGCTGGAGCCCCCCCACGAGCTATCAGCCGTGGCACGACAAAGCGAGCGGCCGGCCCTGCCTGCGCTACAAAGACGGCAAGTGTCTGCACTACTACTTCTATTTCATCGACGAAGAATTCGGCCCGTGCTACCTGCGCGTGCCGACCTGGTGTCCGTTTCGTTTGCAGTTCTACTCGAACGGACACAACTGGCTGGCGCGGCAGCTCGAACGCGAAGGCATCGGCTATCGCCTGCTCGACAACGCCTTTGTCGAGATCGGGGACTGGCAGCGGGCGCAACAGATCGCCGACAGCTTCCAGCCGGCACGGCTGCACCGCGGACTGCAAGAGTTTGCACACCGTTACTGCCCGATCTTTGCGGCGATTGAGGCCGAGTATCACTGGAGCTTGGACACGGCCGAATACGCGACCGACGTGGTGTTTCGCCGGCAGGCTCACTTGCAGCCGCTCTACGGCGAATGGCCCCGCACGGCGATTCAAACGGTCAAGCCCGACGATATCGCCACGTTTCTGGGCAAGAAGCTGAACGGCAACTACAACGATGAGATGGGCAACCGCTACAACGTGGGGATCGAAGGGACGCGCGCGCGACATTCGATGGGCAAAAGCTCCCGCGGAGTCGATGAGCCGCGCGACTTCCCGCAGGCTAAGAATGGCTGGCAGACGAACTACATTCTTGGGGTAGGGGGTCTCGGTCACGCTCCAGGACTGCCTGAGCATTTTGATGAAGAAAAACCGCAAGGCGACCAGCCGTTGGATGAGGGTGTTGGCTGCTAGCTTGCGATCGCGAAACAGATACGCTTGATATTCCCGAATCTGCTCGGGACGCAGTTGGTCGGGCGGGCGGTTGAAGTAACGCGCGAAATCTTCGACCGCACGGATGTAGCTGTGTGCTGTACTCTCGGAGTAGTTTCGACGCTGGAGTTCTTCCAGCATCATCTTGCGTAAACGGGTCACAGGGAACCTCCTTTCTCTGTGACCCGAACATACTCCGATCAGCCCACCGCTGCCGCAGGTCAGTCACGCGAAGCGTCTGCCGTCAGGCTTCGTTCAAGTCCGGTTATCGGAAGCTTCGAATCCGCTGGGGGACTCCGCTCAGATCGTGACCCCGCCCGGAGCGGTGTGGTCAGATCCCGTGCGTTGCCGGTGTTGAGGACACCGATCTCCGTGTCAGCTAGCGGCTTCGGAATGCGATGTCCTCATTTCAACTCCAGATTGCCATCCAACAGGTAAACCTTCCCCGCCTTTGTTTCCAGATCGACTTCTTTGCCGCTGTATCGCAGCGTCAAAGTGTTGCCCTTTGCTGAAAGAATTTTTGTTCGGGTGAGCTTGCCTGCTTCCCATTGAAGGTCCACGACGAATCCGCCACGGGCTCGCAAACCCTCGATTCGACCCGTTGGGAACGCGGAGGGCAAAGCGGGCAGCAAGTGCAGGAAGCCGAGATTGCCCGCCTGCACATCGCTGTGCCCAAGAGGCGTCCCGTATGGATCGTGGCTCTGCAGCAGCATCTCGGCAATCCCGGCGGTGGCGCCGAAGTTGCCGTCAATCTGGAAAGGAGGGTGGGCGTCGAACAAGTTCGGATAGAGGCCGCCCCGGCGGCCGTCCAGGTTTCTGGCAGTTGTTTCCGGCACGGGCTGGAGTAAGTTTTTCAGGATCGTGTAGGCGTGATCTCCATCCAAGAAACGAGCCCATAAATTGACCTTCCAGCCCATCGACCAGCCGGTGGCGCCATCGCCGCGAAACTCCAGCGAGCGGCGCGCCGCCGCGAATAGGTCCGGCGTGCCGTAGGGCGTGATTTCAACGCCGGGGTGCAGCCCGAACAGGTGCGAGACGTGGCGGTGCTTGTTAGCCGGGTCGTCCACGTCCTCGAGCCATTCCTGAAGCTGCCCGTGTTTGCCGATGCGGTTCGGAGCGATTCGGCGCCGGAGATTGGTCAGTTGGCGGCGCAAGTCCTCGTCCACTTCAAGGATCTCCGCCGCTACGATGGTGTTGCCGAACAAATTACGGATGATCTGATGATCCATCGTCGGACCCATTACCAAACCGCCATTCTCCGGTGAATTGCTCGGCCCCGAGATCAGCCACTTGCCGTCGGGAGTCTCGACGAGCACATCGGCGAAAAACTCCGAAGCTCATTTCATCAGCGGGTAGGCTGTCTGGCGCAGGAAATCCTCGTCGCCTCCAAAAAAGAGGTAGTGCTGCCACACGTTTTGACAAAGCCAGGCGCCTCCGGTAGGCCAAATGCCGTGGTTGGAGTGGTTGATGGGGGCCGTGCCGCGCCAGAGGTCGAAGTTGTGGTGCAGCACCCAGCCACGAGCGTTGTAGTGCTCCCGGGCGGCACTGGCTCCGGATTCGGCGACCTCCCGAAGCGCCGCGAACAAGGGCTCTGCCGTTTCGGGAAGACTGGCCGTCTCGGCGGGCCAATAGTTCATTTCGGTGTTGATATTAACCGTGTACTTGCTATCCCACGACGGTTCGTTCGACTCGTTCCAAAGCCCTTGCAGGTTCGCCGGTTGCCCGCCCTCCCGGCTCGACGCGATCAGCAAATAGCGCCCGTATTGGAAAAGCAGAGTGACGAGCTACGGGTCAACGCCGGTGGCAAAACCGCGAATGCGTTCGTCGGTCGGAGCTTTCACCGCATCGGTCGATCCAAGGTCCAGCGACACGCGGCGGAAGAGTTTCTGGTGATCGCCGACATGGGCGCGGCGGAGATCGTCGTAGCTTTTCTAGCGGACTAGGCCCAGTGTCCGGGCGTTCCTCTCGCCCGGATTGCCGGAGACATCTCTGTAGTTGATGAAGTTCGTCGCTCCCGCCAGCAGTAGGGTGGCGCTGGTGGCCGACCGTACGAGGATGGAACCCTCGTCGTGTTCGAGCTTGCCGTCGGTTTGGACCGCGACACGGGCCTCGAACCGGATCGCGCTGTCCGCCACCTTACCCGCCATCACCAAGTCGTCACCAAGCGGCTTCACCGAGGCGCCGGGGCGCGCGCTGACCAGCGAAGCTCGAAATGAAAGGAGTTCATCACCTGTCACGGTCAGGCGGACGACGATCGCTTTTTCCGGGAAACTGGCGAAAACTTCACGTTTGTACTGCGTATTTCCGGCTTCGAATTGCACCGAGGCAATGGCGGTGTCCAAGTTGAGATCGCGGCGGTAACCGCTGACCGAGCTTTCGTCGACGTTAAGCAGCTCCAGCGTCAGGTCACCGAACGCCTGGTAGGCTTTCTGCCGCAGCGGATCGCTCATGAAGCGTTTCATGGCCAGCTCTTCCGCCTCGGACTGCTTGCCGTCCCAAAGCAGCCGCCGGATTTCTCCGAGGTGCTCATGTGCTCCCGTGTTTGCGTAGTCGTGAGGGGCGCCCTGCCAAACGGTGTCTTCGTTGAATTGGATTCGTTCGTTCTTGATCCCGCCGAATACCATCGCGCCGATTCTGCCCTGGCCTACGGGAAGCGCCTCGGTCCATTTCGAAGCAGGCTCGTCGTACCACAGCGACAGCGGTTAGGCGGGAGGCTCGGCGGCGGGGAGGGCCTCGCTTTGCCAAAAGACGGTTGCGGCGGCGATGCCCGCGAACGCTAATATCGTCCGGGTTGACATGGTCGATTGCTTGCAACGGGTAACATCGGAATCAATTAGTCCTGCTCGCGGTCGCGGAACTCTTCGTACCAGTTCTCCACCACGTGAATCTGTGGCGGCGGGCGGGGCTCGGGGTCCTCCAGCCGTTCGACCGTAACGAAGCGATGCCCATCGGCGGAAACGTCGTAATTGGGCGCGATTATGTTGCGGAACAAGAGATGCTCAAAAAGGCGCGCCGCGGACCCGACAGAAAAACTCGGCGTCAGCGTTACCGAAACAGCCACTAGCGTACGGCGCGGCGTCGGCTGCACGCAGTACAGCTCTTTCCCGTCTCTTCTCCAGCGCGGCTGTACTCCCCCGTTGTCGGAGATCTGCCATTTTTCCTCGCCGTCCGGAAACGCTCGCACAAAGATTTCTCGCTGGCCTGTTTCCATCGAAATGTACGCCACGTAGCGGCCGTCCGGCGAGAACTTCGCGGTTTGCTGTTGAAAAGGCGTCTCAAGGAAGGGTGCCGACTCGGAGCTGCTGCTATCCCCCCCGGCGCTCGGCATACCAAATGTCTCGAAGAGTCTTCGGATCTCGCACGTTATAGATCAAACGTTTGCCGTCGGGATGCCAGTCTGACGAGAATTCATCCCTGGGCGTTGCCGCGAACGGCGCAGCGTCGCCGCTGCCGTTCGCGTTCATTATGAAAATGTCCGAGTTCCCGGAGCGGTCTGAATCGAAGCTAATCCGCGAGCCGGAGGGAGACCAAGCCGGACGAAACTCCGCCGCCACGTCGAGACTGATACGGGTTTTGATAGGGCGTGTGACGTCGTGGACCAAAATGTCAAAGCTTCCGTCTTCAAAAGCGCTGACGGCCACGCGCCGACCGTCGGGAGACAAGGCCGGCATGCGGATCAGTTGCTGTGGCCGGCCGATCGTATCCTGCCTTATGCCGTCGCGGCCGCGCCAAACAAGCTGACTCAAACCGAACGGCAAATCGTCAACATAGACGAGAGTTCCGTCCTCCGCCACGCTCGGTTCGCCGGAGTTACGGACGATGGGGAAAGCGACTCCGGCGGCCGTCAGCGTCTCCAGTGAAAACGGCAAAGCCCACACTCCGGAGGGTTCGCTGGTCTCGTACACGATGTGTCCGGTAGGGGAGTAAATCGGCCGTCGGCCTTCCGCCAGCACTTGCGACTCCCCGGTTTCCAGGTTCCTAACGAATATCCTTCCATTCGTGAAACCACCTACGCCAGTGCTGAAGACAATGCCCGGCGCTCCGCCACGTGAAGGCAGGAAGTGGGGCTGACCGAGCCCGCCCGATTCCTCTGGATCGAATAAGGGTGACGGCTCTCCACCCCGGTCGGAGACCGCGTGCAGGATAGATAGCCCGGCGGTGCCGGAACTAAAGACGACGTTGCTTCCATCGGGATTCCAGGCGCCTCCTAGATAGACGGACCCCGGCAGCGCGCACAGGACGATGGAGGCTCCTCCCCCAGCGGGAACTTTTTTCAACTCTCCGTCGGCGGCGAAACCGATCCAGCGGCTGTCGGGGGACCCCAAAGGACGTTCTGCTCCTTCCGTGCCGTCGAGTTCGCGGGGCTCTTCTCGATCGAGCTCGCGCACCCACAAACTCCTCTCTTCACCGCGTCTGACGATGTAGACAATATGCTTGCCGTTCGGGGAGATTCTGACCCGATTCGCGGCCGTCAAGAGTGATTCTGGCGCGAAGGAAAAGCGCCGTACGGGGGCCTCCGGCGCTTCGGGCGGGGTCTCGCCGAAATGAATAAACGCCAGAGCCAAGAAGGCGATAATGGCGCCGCCAAGTAGGGCCTGAAACATGCGGTGGTTCTGCTTTGGGGCCACTTCATTGGACGCAACTGCCGGAGACTTTGCCTGTTGCGAGGCACGACCGGTTTGCACCCCAACCCCGTGGGAGCGCTGTACGGGCGCGACATGCCGCGCCCCTTCATCGCCAACAGCCACATCAGCTCGGCGAACCGCCGATTTGCCGGACTTCAGTTTCTCCCACAAGGTTTCGAGATCGACGATTAGCTCGGCTGTCGTCTGATATCTCTGTCCCGGAGGCTTCGCCAAGCATTTACCTGCGATGAACTCCAGCTCCATCGGCACGCCGGCGCGAACTCCCGTAATCGGCTCGTACTCTTCTTGGACGATCTCGTAAAGCAGCGCCTTGTCATACAGGCCTTTAAACGGGCGCTGCCCGCAGACCATTTCGTAGAGCACGCAGCCTAGCGCCCAGATGTCGGTGCGATGATCGACTTCCAAACCCTGGATCTGCTCGGGCGACATATAAGCCGCCGTGCCGAGTGTCGTGTCGAGATCGGTAAGCTTGGAGCCCTCCGTCAGCAGCGCCAGACCGAAATCCATCACCGTCACATGGGCTTTCGCATCGACGATGACGTTGCCAGGCTTGATGTCCCGGTGAACGATCTTTTTCGTGTGAGCGGCCTCTGACGCTTTCGCAATTTGTTGCGCGATGCCGAGCGCTTCGGTGATTTTCAACGGCCCCTGCTCGATGCGCTTGTCGAGGCTCTCGCCCTCGACGAACTCCATCACGATGAACGTGCGCCCGTCAGCTTCGCCGATCTCGTGGACCGTGCAAACGTTCGGGTGATTCAACGCAGCGGCAGCCCTTGCTTCTCTGTTGAAACGCTTGCGGGCTTCCTCGTCCTTCAGCAAGTGGGCGGCAAGGAATTTGAGCGCGACGGTGCGGCCTAGCTTGGTGTCCTCCGCCTTATAGACGACACCCATCCCGCCCTCGCCGAGCTTGGAGAGGATCCTGTAGTGGCTGATCGTTTGCCCGACCATGACTGTCCGATTCTATCTTGAGGAGGATTGCCAGTGTATCATGCGGCGGGGCCTCTGAAGAAACCTCAGAGGAGCTCAAACAAGCATCTTCTCGACGACCCGGCCTCGGACGTTTGTCAGGCGGCCGCGGCCCATGTGGCGGTAGGTGAGCTTAGTATGGCCGCTCCGATGTCGCCAAGAATGGCGACACGGCACGCAAGAATGCCCCGCCACTTCAAACCCGATCAATATCGATGCAGCCAGCGAGCCTTCTCGACAACTTTCTCCACGCTTGGCAAGAACGCCTTCTCAAGCGGCGGGCTGTAGGGCACGGGGGTGTCCGGGGAGGCGATCCTCACAAGCGGTCCGTCGAGATATTCAAAGGCATGCTCGCTGATGATGGCGGAAAGTTCGCCGCCCAGCCCGCCCGTAAGGGTGTCTTCATGCAGCAAGATCACCTTGCTGGTTTTCTTCGCGGTTTCGATGACGGCATCGCGGTCGATCGGCACGAGCGTTCGCAAGTCGACAACTTCCATGTCGATGTTTTCTTCGGCAAGCTGCTCGGCCGCTTGCAGCGCCACGTGTACCATTTCGCCGTAGGTGATGACGCTGAGATCATTGCCCGGCCGCTGCACCGCCGCCTTGCCAAGCGGAACCGTGTAGTCGTCCGAAGGTACATCGCCTTTGATTTGGCGATAGAGATGCTTGTGCTCCAGAAAGATCACCGGGTCGTTATCGCGGACCGACGCCTTGATGAGGCCTTTGGCGTCGTACGCCGTCGAGGGCTGGACGACCTTCAACCCCGGTGTATGGACGTAGGGCATTTCCGGGTTTTGTGAGTGGAACGGGCCACCATTGAATCCGCCACCTGCCGGGGCGCGAATCACGATGGGTACCGAAGCTCCCCAGCGGTAGCGGCATTTCGCGGCAAAGTTGGTGATCTGATCGAAAGCGCAAGCCATGAAATCGGAAAACTGCATTTCAACGACCGGCCTGAGCCCGTTGATCGCCGCGCCGGTGCCGGCGCCGACGATCGCTGATTCGGAAAGCGGAGTGTCGATCACTCGCCGTTCGCCGAAACGTTCCGAGAACCCCTTCGTCACCTTGAACGCCCCGCCGTACACCCCGATGTCCTCACCCATCAACATGACGGACTCGTCCCGCTCCATCTCTTCCCAGAGACCCTGGCGAATCGCTTCGAGGTAAGTCATCTCGGGCATGGTGCTCCTCCGTCGTTGCTGGCGAACTCTCGCATGGGGGGAACTGCGACCCAGATCAACAAGCTAGATTCTGCAAGCTAGATCTGGTCGTAAACATCGTCCTTGACCGTCACTGGGTCGGGAAAAGGTTGATCCAGAGCCCACTCGGTGGCATCATCGATTTCACCGATGATGCCCTGCCGCATCTGCTTGAAGTCGGACTCGGTGGCCCAGTTCTTGTCGACCATATATTTCTGCAGCTTCAGGATGGGGTCTTTCTTGGACCACTCTTCCTTGATTTCCCGGGGCACGTAGCTGGCGTCGTCATGGGCGGAATGCCCGCTCATGCGAAACGTCTTGCACTCGATCAGGTAAGGACCCAGGCCAGCGCGGGCATGTGCCGCCGCCCGCCCTGTGGCTTCGTAGATGGCGATCACGTCGTTGCCATCGATGATCTCGGCCGGCATGTCATAGCCCGGCGCCCGGTCGGCCACGTTTTCAACGGCCATCTGCTTGCCGAGAGGGGTCGAGTAAGCGTAGAGGTTGTTGTTGCACAGATAGACAATTGGCAGCTTCTGCACAGTGGCAAAATTGATTCCCTCATGCCAGTCGCCGCGGCTCGTGGCACCGTCGCCCCAGTAGTTGAAGACGACGTTCGCCTCCCCGCGATATTTCATCGAAAGGGCGATGCCCGTCGCCACGGGTATGCTGGCGCCGATGCTGCTGATGATCGGCAAGATGCGCCGCTCCAGGCAGCCCATGTGCATGTTGCCGTCGCGACCTCCCGTGGGTCCGGTGACCCGGCCCAGATACTGCGACAACACTTCCCGAGGAGTAATGCCACGCATCAGCAGTGCCGCCATGTCTCGGTGCGAGGGACAAAGATAGTCATCCGGCCGGCAATGAGCCGCGCTGCCGGCGGGAATCGCTTCCTGACCGCGGCCGGTGTAGCACCCACCCAGAATCTTGCCTTGACGGTAGAGCTTGAGTTCGATGCGGTCTTCCACTTCCCGCATCAGCACCATGTAGTGGAGAAGCTTCTTGCAAAGTTCGGCTGTAATGTCCGTGAGGACTGGCGCTAGCGCTGGGGCACTCATGGCATCCATGGACAATACCGGATATTTGACGAATTTGCAACCACCACTGGTATGTTGTGCCCCTACGTAGATCTTTGGTCGTACGTCTCGGGACTGGACAATTCTTCAGGTACAACTAATCGAGCACGCTCGTGTCTCTGTATAATCAGGAACATCTTACTCTGATATGTTTTGAGAATCGCTTGTCCGGGCACGGCAGCACACGCCGCAGTGCGGCTGCCCCACAAGCGCCGGACCGCTCACCGAAGTCCAATCAGTGAGTTACGCGTCCACCAAAGCGGGGCCCCAGGCTGGTGCCTCTAAGCCATCCAAGCTAGAGGATGCCTGTCTGTTCTGCCCTTGCTGTTCCAGCCGCCTGACCGAGCTCAAGTGCAAACTAATATGCGAAAAGTGTGGCTACTTCATGAGCTGTGCGGATTATCACTGAGCCGTCGTATCCCAACAGGCGGCTCTTCGTCACCCTGGTGGTCGTCCTTGGCCGGGTCGGAACAGAGTTTACAACTCCAATGCGGACAGCGCAGAAACGTTAGGTCCGCGGGCAACGTCGAAACGAGCAGGGTCGAAACTAGTAGAATATTCGCTCCGCTTGGATTTCGCGATCACGGTCCAGCGAGCTAGTTCCAGAGAAGAGGCAACCTGAATGGATTCCCAGTTTATTCGTATTCGCAATCGCGTCATCAACGTCGCGGCTATTTCCTATGTTCGTCTCTATGACGACCTCGGGCGCATTGATATTCGGCTCCTCGGCCCGCACCACGACGTGGGGCTGACGATCAGCGTCGAGGGCGAGGAAGCCAAGCCCGTGAGGGAGTTCTTTCTCAACTCGGGCCTGGTCAAGGATCTGCGTCCCGCCGGCGTCGGCCCCGCCACTTGATCGGTGAGGTCCTTCGACGGTACCGTCATCGCGCGCGTTTTCCGGTCCCTCCACGATCGAGTATTATGGTGGGGCTATGTCGGAGAACACGACCCTTTTACGTTCCGCTCTGAGCGCCGGTGAAGGCATCGTGCGGCTGGCTCCCTGCTGGGTGCCACGCTCATTTCTGATGCCTGGTGGCCGTCTGAAACTGCACCCCGGCGATATCTACGCCCTCGGCGCCCATCGAGGGGGCATCGACGAACGCTGGTTCTCCTCCACCACAAACGCCGACAACGGGCCTGGGACACCCGAGGACGAAGGACTCAGCTACATCGTCGCCGAAAATGGTAACGGCGCCGGACCCAAGAAAATCCTGCTGAAGGAAGCCGTCGACACGATTGGCAACGAATTTCTCGGGTCCGATGTAATGGGGACTTATGGCGGTTGGAACGTACTTTGCAAGTTCTTCGACAATCTCGGCCCCATCCCGCACCACATGCATCAAATGGATGAGCACGCCGAAAAGGTGGGTGCCAAGGGGAAGCCGGAAGCCTACTACTTTCCGCCGCAGTATAACTTCAAAGGTAACAACTTCCCCTACACGTTTATGGGCCTGGAGCCGGGCACAACCAAGGACGATGTCCGCAAGTGCCTGGAGCGCTGGAACGAAGGCGATAACGGTATTCTGTATCACTCCAAGGCCTACAAGCTGAAACCCGGTTCCGGCTGGAACATTCCGGCCGGCGTGCTGCATGCCCCTGGGTCGCTTGTGACTTACGAGCCACAAGTAAACTCTGACGTTTTCGGAATGTACCAATCGATGGTGGAAGGCTGGGCGGTGCCGTGGGACCTGCTGGTAAAAGACGTTCCGCCCGAGCATCATCAAGATCTCGACTACATCATCAGAATGCTCGATTGGGACAAGAACGTCGATCCCGAATTCATGAATACCAATTTCTTCGAGCCCACGCCCGTTAGTGATGCGGACACGATGCACGACCAGGGATATCACGAGAACTGGGTTGCCTACAGCACCGACTTCTACTCAGCCAAGGAGCTTACGGTTTATCCGAAACGCTCGGTCACGATTCGGGACGCAGCCGCGTGCGGTCTGATTGTCAACCAGGGCTGGGGACAAATCGGCGCGATGGAAGTGGAGACGCCTGCCTTGATCCGCTACGGAGAACTCACCAAGGATGAGCTTTTCGTCACCGCTTCGGCGGCTCAAACCGGCGTCGTTGTCACCAACAAGAGCGACAAGGAAAACCTCGTCATGCTCAAGCATTTCGGTCCTGGCAACCCCGACGCCAAACACCTCATCCGAAACCGCCCCAACTAGCGTAGTCTGCACAGGCAGGGGCCGGCAATCCTGCCGGTCCTAGCCAGGCGAGCAGGTGGGGGCAGGCCTCTCTTGTCTCGTGCATGAGTTCCTTTGCATTGCCGCTTCGCGGCGAAGGACCAGCAGGATCGCCGACCCCTATTTTGAATCCAAACGCCTGTCCTTGAATCTAATCAGGCAGGAGACAAAAACGATGGCAAACGAAAAGAGCTCCATCACACTAACCGAGGAGAACTTCCAAAAGGAGGTTATCGAGAGCAACCAACCCGTCCTGGTAGACTTCTGGGCAGCCTGGTGCGGCCCCTGCCTCGTCCTTGGCCCCGCCGTCGAAGAACTTGCGGGCGAACTTGCCGGGCAGGCAAAAGTCGGCAAGCTGAACGTAGATGAAAACCCCGGTGTTGCCTCCCAATACGGTATCCGCTCGATTCCGACGGTATTGATCTTCAACAAGGGAAAGGTCGCCGACAGTGCGATCGGGGTCGTTCCAAAAGAAGCGCTCCGAGATAAGATCAACGGCCTCGTCTCGGTCGCCTAAGAGCGTATCGTTTGCGTCGCCTGGCGCGGATCGGCTGAGACTATCGGTCCAATATTCCCCAGACCCTACTCAGCAAAGTCTTGAATTTAAAGGGTTTTGCGATCAACTCGACATCCGAAGCCACTACTCCATGCCAGGCGATGCAAACGTCGGCGTAGCGGCTTAGCGCGTACGGTAAGGCGAAGGCGACCCTGCCTGCCTTTTGTTTGCACCAGCAGAGTCCACCTAATTACTCAGCAACTTCAGTGTCCATAAAGTGGTAGGCGATCATGTGACAGATGATCATGTGGCCGTCTTCAATGCGCCCCATGTGGAGATCATCGACGTTCACGTCGAGTTTGACCAGAGGACCAAGCTTGCCTCCATCCTTGCCTGTCAGCCCGATGGTGTAGCAACCGATCGAATTAGCGTGCTCAATCGCTCGTAACACGTTTGGAGAGTTACCGCTCCCGCTGATTGCCATGACCACGTCGTCCGGCTGGGCGAAGTTGCGAAGGGGTTCTGAAAATACGACGTCATACCCAACATCGTTGGAGTAGGCGGTCATCGTGGGAATCTGCTCGCTCAGCGCCATGATCTTGAAACGCTTGTCGCGGCCATAGCTGGCCCCCTTGACCATGTCACAGGCAAAGTGATTGGCGGTCGCGGCACTGCCGCCATTGCCACAGACAAAAATCTGCCGGCCCTTGTCCCGCGCCTCGCCCAGGACTCGAATTGCCTGTTCGACCTTCTCCAAGTCAACAGTGTCGAGGGCGCCAAGAAGTCTTGTCTTGTAGTCAGTTGGAAAACTCATCGTTCAATTCGCCGGTCGGGTCCGTGGCGGCCGACAGCCCGCTGCCAAAGGGTGTTCGGGCGAAAAAGGAAAAAAGGGAACTTCTAGCAATTTCCGCTTCTCCAATTCATTCAAAAATCGGCGCATGGCCGGAAGGGAATTGGCCGTCCCCTTTTTCGGGCGAAAATATCTAGCTCGCCATCGACTGAGCGGCGGCCAGAACTTCGTCGGGATGCGCTACCCCAGTGCCTTTCTTCCTTATCGTAACGCTTGACACGAGGCTGGCGAAGCGCGCCGCAGCCTCAAAGTCCCCCGTCACACGAAGCGCCAGCGCCATCCCGGCGGCAAAACTATCTCCGGCGCCGCAAAGGTCAACCGGTTTTTCTACCGGCACCGCGGGAATCTCGCGCGCTCCGTTCCTTCCGACGAGCAAGGCTCCGGCGGCGCCTCGGGTGACCACAAGCGGCTTCGCTCCAAGAGTTTTTCTCAACCGCTCGTAGTCGACCGTTCCGAACAACTTGCGGCAGGCTTCGTTCGCCTCTTCGACGTTGGGTTTCGCGATAGCATTACGAAACAGCTCGATGCGGTTCCGCGAATCCACGATAACCACCTTGTCCGGATTCCGCTCGGCCACCTCGCCAATCACCTCGCGGAACGCTTCGGTGATCACTCCCCCTTCGGAAGTCTCGGCCTGATCGGAAACAACGACAACGTCAAAATCCTTATAGTTCAGGTGAAAATTAGTGATGAGCTGATCCTCGACCACATCCGGCAGGGGCTTCACATTGATGAAGTCCAGGCGCCCCTTATCTTCCTCGCCGCTCCGCTCATTCATCACTTTCGTATAGGTGAAGGTTTGGATCTCAGGCGAAGCGACCAGTAGCCGGTATTCAATATTCCGGGCAGTCAAAGCCCGCTCCAGCTCAAATCCAAAACCGTCCTGTCCGATGGCCCCGAGCACGGCAACCCTGCCGGCCCCTAGTGCGGCCAAATTGTTAGCCACCGTGCCCCCGGCGCCGGGAGTCACCTTGGTCCTGACAATGCCGACGCGCTGGATGCCCGTTTCGCGGGAAAGATCCGCCTCCTCCGGGTCGTAGTGACACCAGCGGTCGAGACAGATGTCCCCGACGACCAAAACCCGGCAGCTTTTGAACTCGTGAATGAGCGAGGACCAGTTCATGTTTTCCCCCTTTCTAGGATAACCCGGCGGAGGGCGGGAACCGTCCGGCGATGATCACCACACACGTAATAGCTGTCCCCGCCATCCGCGACCGTACGGACCAGAATCGTCTTATGCGGCCGGAAGTAATAGCCCGGGTCGGTTTTCGGTAACTCCTTGTGAATGTCACCTTCGATCGGTACCATGTCGAACACCGCCGTCGAGAAGTTGCGAATCACCTGTTGCCGCTGATGAGCTACGTTGCGAGCCATCGCAAGAGCTTTCAAGTAGACCTCCGGTCCCATGATGGCCGAACCGAAGTTCAACATGACTCCGCCTTCCAAGTTCTCCACTGCAACGGCAAAGATCAGAAAGTCGCGATAACTGGCCGTTCCGAGCGCCGCGCCGTCACAGTTTGGATGCTCGTGCGTGATGTCGTAGCCAATCCCGGCATGGACGGTTACAGGGACCGAAAGCCGGTACGCCGCCGCAAAAATGCTCAAGTCCTTGTGCGGGTAGTCGCTACCGAGGATCATGCGTCCAATGTTTTCACCCAGACCGAGATTCAACTCAGCCGCTTGTTTCGTCCATTCGTTCAGTAAACCGGTCTCCTGCCACAGACCAAACTCACCACTTTGGATATAGCGAGCCACGCTCTCGGTCGTCGCGCCGATCCGGGCCAGCTCGTAGTCGTGGATGGCGCCCGCCCCATTCATGGCGATGTCCGTGATGAATCCGCGCTCGATCAAGTCAATCACATGCCGCGAAACGCCCCTCTTGATGACATGAGCCCCCATCATCAAAATGCGCGCCGAACCGCTTTCAGAAGCTGCAAGCATGCGGTCCGCCACGGTTTCGAGATCCCGATGATTGAAGTCCGCACCGTTGTCGGCCAGCGGCAGCACATAGCCGGCATCCATGTCGTGAATGCGCTCTGCCAGGGGACGCAGCTGCAGCCGGGTTCGGTCAAAGATCGGATACTTCGATTTCATAAGAACCTGGTTGGTCGAATTTTTGCCGATTGTGGCAGAAATCTTCAGGCGACCAGACAGAGGCTCGGCCGGAAGTCCGCGCTTGCCGTAGCCGCTTCTCCATCGAGGCCAGCCTGTGGCCCCCCTTGGGCTTAGGGCTTGCCCGCCTCAAGGGAACAAAGTTTTCATCAACTCCTCATGCGCCAAAAAGTTCGGGATGATCCAGTCGGCTCCGACGTCCAAGAGACGCTGTCGCTTGACCTCGTCAACGCGGGTACAGAGTGGTTCGTCCGTGGCCACACCGGCGGCAACGCCTCCGACCTCCTTAACGTTCTGAATCTCTACATAACCGTCACCGAACGCCAAAAACTCTTCTCCCGCGAAATCACTTTCGCTGATGATCTTGTCGATGAGCATCTTCTTCGAAAATGACTCGTAATCGTCTAGTGCTCCGAAGATCCGGCCGTCGAAATAGGAGTCGACTCGAAGCAGCTTCACTTCCTCCCGCAAGTAAGGCTGGTCGGTCCCGCTGGCCAGGTAGAGCTTCAGACCACGTTCCCTGAGTGCTTCAAGCAGCCGCCGCGCACCGGGAACCAGAAACTCTTCCGGCGGACACGCCCCGTTCCGCAGACCGCCCACCCGATCTTTGATCTTGTGGCTGAGCTTGCTCAAGTACATATGCTTGTATTCGAGCGGTTCCAGCGGTTGCCCCCCTCGCCGCCGAATTTGGCCAGCCAACTCGATCATCTGATAAATCGTCTGCTTCCCGGTGAGGCGCGCAACGTAGTCCGCGACCGTATCCGTGAGTTCTTGCTCGGACTCGCCCGTTTTGAGCTGCAGCAGGCACTCGACCATCATCGGGACCATCACATCGACCCAACCGGAACGGATCAGCGACAGTGTCCCGTCGAAATCAAACAGCACCACCCGAGTACGGCTTGCATCAAGCGCGGAACCCCTACATTCGATCGAATCTTGAACGGTCTCCATGGCTTGTGCAGAACGGGTCTTACACAGGGCGGGACGAGGCAGCCAGGGTCGAGCCGTCAGGCGCAATCCCGATACGCCGCCTCACAACAAGAAAATCCCAGCCAGAACGGAAGAACTCTTGCCGATTCCGGCTTCTTTTCACCCCAGACACGAGCTTCGCACGAAAGTCTACCGGCTGTCGAGCGCGGCGCCTCTGGCGAGTGGCGGCCCATCACGAAGTCCCATCGCCGGCATCAGGATTCGTGTTCTTCGATAGTAGAGATCGCCAAGTCGCGGGAAAAGGTTGAGCCCCTTGACGACCGCTGAACCGGCCGCTCGCCGGCACAACAAGCGCGAGGCGACATTCCCCCACTTCTGAGATGTCCCGAAGCCCTGCCTCCACCAGGTTTCGTAGATCCCGCGCGCGCCGTCAAAATCCAGTTCCCTACGGACCCATCGTCCCGTGACCTCGCCACACGCCCACCCGGAACGCAGCGCGGCGGCAACACCGATGCCGAGAAATGGCGGCATCACGCCTGCACTGTCTCCCGCCATGAAAACTTCATTCACCACTTGCCGCTTTGGCCGAAATGGGATTTGACTGATCACCATCAAAGTTCCTTCGACAGGTTCAGCCTCGCTCATCCGGCGCGCGAAGTCCGCATTGTCACGCCCCACGGTTTCGAGCAAGCCCACGGGGCTGCCACTGCTCCTTTGAAGGGCTTTCCTCGTAGCAAGCAGGCAGACATTCGTTTTCCCCCTCTCGACCCCGACCACCCCGCAGTAGCCCCCTCGAAACAGATAGAGCTCCACGCGATCCACCCGGGCCGCGCCGCGAAAATGACATTTGACGCCGATGTAGGGGTTCGATTGCCTGACGAAGTTCCTTCCAAGGATGCGGTCGATCGCCGACCGCTTGCCGTAGGCCCCAATCACCGCTTTCGAGTGGATCACGGTTTGCTGGGACTCGGACTCCCCCGTCACTCGAACCCGATAGCCGCTCTCTTCGTTGCCGTCGATTGCAAGAACACGCGCGCCCATCATGGGCCGGGCGCCCAGCTCAACCGCGCGCCTCAGCAGAGTCGAGTCTAGCGCCCGGCGGCTCAACCCAAGACCCTCCCGGCCGAGAAGCAGCTCGTAGCGGCAGCCCGCCATCGTGTGCATTCTAAGGCGCCGAACCCTCGTGGGACCCATACTCGCAACTTGGCCGGAAACACCAAGCTCATCGAGCGAATCGAGAGCTTCTCCTGATACGAATTCACCGCAGAATCTTTGCGGAGATCCTGAAGCCTTGTCCACCAGCGTGACCTCGATACCCGCTTGACGCAGCGTAATCGCAGCCGCGCAGCCGGCCACGCCCGCGCCGATCACCACGACGCCGGTTTCGGCGGAACCTGGAATCACTCAGACACCTTTTCAGCACCGGCCGGCCCTGCAACGGCCTTCTCGGAAACGATCGTCATCCGATAGTAAATCCAGTCTATGTGAATGCGAGCTTGCCGACAGTCAGCCTCGTCCAAAATCGCCCTCATTTCCGGGATCGTGTAGGCACGAAGCAATGACACTCTGCCATCGTGGCGGGTCAGAGGACTGCGAGCCAGAAAAAAACCCGTCAAGCGAAAAAAAAGGCAGGGAACCCGATCGCGGACCAAATCGTTGAGAAGCACCGCTCCCCTGCACGCACGGACAAACAAGGGAATCATTTCCGACAGAGTCTCCGGCTTGAAGTGGTGCAGAAACAAAGTCGAGATCACGAAGTCGAATGCATCCCCTCGAAACGGCAGGGCATTGGCGTCAGAGCGCACAAGCTCGATCTCGGAATAGCCGGCAATGGCCTGCCTCGCAATCCGCAAGTGACGCGCGTTATTGTCGAGCGCAACGATGCACACCGTCTTCTGATTTCGGCGTGCCCATCTGGCAATAGCAACAGGTGTTGTGGCCGCGCCCGTCCCTATGTCCAGTATGCTGACCGGCTTCCTCCCGCCAGCGCGCCGTATTCGTTTAAATAGATACTTGCGCAGAAACGCCCCGCCGCCCAGCCAGCGATTGATGCGAGTCAGGTCATTGAGGCTTTGGGTTGCTTCATCCAGTGAACCTTCGTTGAGATCCAACAATTCTTCTTCATCGACCCGTTCGCCGATCGCCGTCCATCTGGATAAGAGGGGAATCATGATGCCGCGTGTGTGTCGAGGCAGTCTTCCAGGGTAGACCACCACGCTTTTTACTTGACGACGTTTCGGGAACCGGAATTGGAACCACGGACCAAGATTCTCTCACGAAGGAAGCCAAGCGTCTTGAAAAGTAATCCGCTCCCGCCGTTGTGTCGAGGTAGGCGTTCATGTCGTCGCTGCATCGCGAAGGGCTGGCGAACTCGTCGGTTCCGGAGCGCTTGGTGCCAGGGCCTCATTCTTGCTGTCTTGCACGACAAAAGTACAGACCCGAAGTAGCTCGGTAGAATATCAAGGAATGCGCTGGTTCTTCTCGCAGAATGCTCCCGCCGTCGACCGGCTCTTGTTAGTCGAAAGCGGACCCCGTAGCGTCGCCGAGGCTGTCGTCCCGCGAATCAGGAAACTATTTGGCGACGACGTCCCGATTGATCTTTTGACCTGCCTTCGAACCGACCCCGAAGGCCTGACCAGCGACGGCGCCGTGCTGAACGCCGCTCAAAACCAGGCCGCCCGTGCGCCGAAGGTGTGGCGTGTGATCGATTGCAATGACACCGACTCTCGTTGGGAACTGTTGTGGAGCATTCGCTACGAGCGTCATCCGGTGACGGCGATCATCTGCGCGGGCAGCCCCATCATGATGAGCTGGAAATTGGCAACGCTCGCCCTGCTGCCGTCAAAGTTTCTCATCATCAACGAGAACGCCGATTTCTTCTGGCTCGATCGCAGCCAATTGAGTGCACTGACCAACCTGCTGACCCAGCGGGCCGGGTTGCAGCAGGACCTGGCGGTGCGAATCGTCGGGCGCGCAATCATATTCCCCCTGACCCTGATCTACTTGCTTGGATTCGCCGCCTGCGTGCACGCCAGGAGACTGGTCAGGACCCGCCTCGGCCTTTAGCCCGCAGGTCTCATCAGGAGGCGAAGTGCGTGAGAAAACCCGTCAGCACGAGGCGCGCGCCGCTCCGACGTGGCGCACGCATTCTTGCGTGCACTGTCGCCATGGCTGGCGACATCGTCTCGGTGCCCGACGGCGAACACGGCGAGCAAGCGCAACGAAATAATGGCTCGTCTGTCGGGCAGTTCGTCTCGCTACGCACAGAGAAATGCGGGCCGCTCCCATACTGTCCACCGAGAGCCTTTCAGCCGCGAAACGGCGTAGGATCGTAGCCCAGCAGCGGGATGCCGGTTGGGGTACCAGCATGCCACGCCGCGCGAGGACTTCCACAAATCAACAATGCCGACGACTTGTTGAAAACTTTCTCTCCGCCAACCAGTGCTGCAACCATGCCGTAAACAACTATAAGGGTGGAGCGAAGCGGAATCCTGGGGTAAGAACACTTCAACGCGGGAGCTCCGGATGGGGCGCAGGAAAACAGACTTATCAGCACTGTTGCAAACTCGGCACCCCATACGAACCGTCAAGTCTGTTTTCCATGCCTCGTTGGGCAAACGCCATGTTCCCGTCAAAGATTTTTCAAATTATTATCCTTGCTTGTTTCCAACGAACTCACCCCATCAAATCGCTAGCAGCCCTAAACAGCAATGCGCCGGTGAGTTAGAATAAGATCTATGGCCATGAAATCTCTCTGTGAGCTTCTGACCGCATTTGTTGTTTCCATCGTTGTTGTCTCCGCCAC
>Ga0310123_10000791_pt1 | contig 27805 bp, 20 predicted proteins | sample CB6_AW_1057_MG_FD_203505 | JGI IMG/M metagenome (GOLD analysis project Ga0310123, IMG submission 203505) | Marine microbial communities from Western Arctic Ocean, Canada - CB6_AW_1057 | ecosystem: Environmental > Aquatic > Marine > Oceanic | place: Canada: Western Arctic Ocean | collected... | reverse complement strand
AAGAAACCCGCAGCCAAGAAACCCACAGCCAAGAAACCCGCAGCCAAAAAACCCGCAGCCAAGAAACCCGCAGCCAAGAAACCCGCAGCCAAGAAACCCGCAGCCAAAAAACCCGCAGCCAAGAAACCCGCAGCCAAGAAACCCGCAGCCAAGAAACCCGCAGCCAAGAAACCCGCAGCCAAAAAACCCGCAGCCAAAAAGAAGACGTAGGTCTCGACCGGTTGTAACGCAGCGGTTGCGGGGTCGGCGACAAGACTGGTGCTTCACCGCGGTTGGGCGGTGGACTACAATCTGGTCATCCTCGTCGACACCGGCTGCGACCGGTCCCACCACAGTTCTCCCGCCAACTGCCTCCACCATCCGCTCTTCAAGGCCCTCTCGGATGGCTCGTTTCGTTTCCCAACGAACACGTGTCGTGTCTGCGTCGTCGCTGTGCGCCGGCGTCATGACCGCGGTCTTGGTCGGTTGCCACGAGGCCGAGATCGGTTCCTACGCGGTTCCCAAGCCTGAACAGGTCTACGCCAACAATCACGAGGAGGGTCCCGACGGGATGCTGGCGGCGATGATCCTCCTCGACTCGAAACACCAGGCCTGGTTCTTCAAGGTCGCCGGGCTCAAGGGCCCGATTGCGGCCCAGCAGGATGCGTTCGGCAAGTTCCTGGAGTCGGTCCATTTCGATAACAAGAGCGGCGAGCCGGAGTGGACCTTGCCCGACGGCTGGCAGCAGACCGGTGGCACCTCTTCAACCGGCATGCGATTCGCGACGCTGGTCCTGGGCAAGCCGCCGGATTCGCTCGAGTTGAGTGTCACGCGGCTGCCTCTGCCTGAGGACAACTTCGACGCCTACCTGCTGCAGAATGTCAATCGCTGGAGAAAGCAGCTCCGGCTCAAGGACCTCGCAGCGGCACAGCTCCCCTCGGAAACCAAGTCGATCACAGTGGGGAACGAGCGAGCGATTGTGGTCAACCGCATGGTTGGGCACCTGGGGAGCGACGGCCCGATGATGGGGCCGTTTGCCGGTGGTGGTTCGAGACAGCCACCGGGACCCGGTCCCGGCGCGGGTCCGCCACGGCCCGCAGCCGGCATGCCTCGGTTGAGCTACACGAATCCGGAATCCTGGCGTCCGGGTGAACTCGAGGTCACTCGCAGCGGCATCACGATCCGGAGGCAGGCCGCTTTTGAGTTCGGTGAGGGAGCCGAAGCGGGTGAGGTCACCGTGACGGCCTTGCCGACCAGCCCCCGCTTTCTGCTGCTGAACGTCAACCGCTGGAGGAAGCAGGTGGCTCTGCAGCCCGTCGACTCCGACAACCTCGATGATCTCTTCGAATCCATCACCCTCGGATCGATCAACGGCCGATACCTGGAACTGGTTGGTCCCAGCGACACGATCCTGGGTACGATCGTCGAGTCGGCCGGCCTGACCTGGTTCTTCAAGCTCTCGGCTCCCAACCGCCTGGCCGATCGCAGCCGCGGAGACTTCAAGTCGTTTGTCAGTTCATCGCGATTCGAAACGTCGGGAGGCTCAAATGAAGAATAATCCTCTGCCGACTGACGAATCGCTGGGTTCCGGCCAGGCGATCCCGACCCCCGACGACGTGGCGGCGTCATCCTTGGGTCCGACCGTCGTCGCCATCCTCCGCCCGATCGCCTCGCTCAAGATCGCCGTCTCGCTGTTCGCGATGGCCATCTTCCTGGTACTCGCCGGCACGCTGGCCCAGGTACACAAGGACATCTGGGAGGTCGTCCGCGACTACTTCCGGACCCCGGTGGCCTGGATCGAATGGCGTGTCTTCTTCCCCAAGTCGTTCCTGATGGGCAGCTGGCTGGAAGGAATGACCGACATCGAGGAGGGAAAAGGGTTCCCGTTCCCCGGCGGCTGGCTGATCGGCGGGGCGATGACCATCAACCTGCTGGCCGCTCACGCGATCCGCTTCAAGATCCAGGCCCGGGGACGTCGCCTGTCGTCGGGCCTGGCGGTGATCGGGATCGGTGGCGCTCTGACCGCCGCGGTGATCGTGTGGGGGTCGATGCAGAGCGGCCAGGAGAACCAGCTGCTGCAGGAATGGCCCTCGCTGAGAATCCTCTGGCAACTGGCCCAGGGGCTGGTCGCCGGAGGCGTACTGCTGTGCGGGTGCGTCATGGTCTTCCGACGCCGCGCCGGAGTGGTGCTGCTGCACCTGGGCGTACTGCTGATCATGTACAACGAACTGCTCGTCGGCGTCTCGGCCATCGAAGGACAGATGAGCATCCGCGAGGGAGACACGGTCGATTTCGAACACGACATCCGGGCCATCGAACTGGCAGTCGTGGACACCTCGCCCGAGGACCACAACCAGGTCACCGTGGTACCGCTCACCGAGGAAGGCGTCAAAACCCGGTTCCTGGATCGCAGCGATGAGGACCGCGTCATCGAGCACCCCGACCTGCCGTTCACCATCGAGATCGAAAAGTACTTCAAGAACTCGATGCCGCCTCACAACCGCCGGAGACCGGACACCCGATTCGACGGTGCCGGCCAGTTCGTCGAAATCGATGAGGCGCGGGCCGGGACCGGGACCGATGTCGGTGGGGAAATCGATATTTCAACGATCGAAGCCGTGCTGCGGAACGGCAAGCAGAAGATCGGCCGATACATCTTCAGCCAGCACCTGAAGTCCCAGTCGATCGAAGTCGACGGCAAGAGCTACGAGGTCACGCTCAGGTTCAAGCGGACCTACGTGCCCTATTCACTGCACCTGGCCGACGTGCGGTTCGACAAGTACATCGGTACCCAGACCGCCAGCAACTACTCCTCGGATGTCCGCCTGGTCGCGTTCGACGGTTCGGTCGATCGCAAGGTCCATATCTGGATGAACAACCCGCTGCGGTTCGACGGCAAGACCTTCTACCAGTCGTCGGTCAACCGGGGCGAGGATGGAATCGAACAGACCGGGCTGCAGGTGGTGACCAACACCGGCTGGATGATCCCCTACGTCGCCTGCATGATCGTAGGCATCGGGATGTTCTACCAGTTCAGCCTCGCCGTGGTCCGGTTCCAGAACCGGCGCAACCGTGGAGTCATCTTGACCCCGCCGCTTGACTCGCCTCTCAAGGCACCCGCGGTCGCCGAATTGGTCGCGGCCCAAACTGCGCCCGCCTCGCGGCCCGATCCGCCGGAACCGGATGCACTCTCACCCGAGTTGCTCCCGCAATCCCCACCCTGGTACCAGCAGGCTCGTAACCTCGTTCCGCTCTCGGTGTTGATGCTCCCGGTCGTCTGGATCCTCTGGGCCGCCCGCCCGCCGAGTGCCGGCCCCGACCTGCCGGACATCCACGCCTTCGGCCAACTTCCCGTCGTCTTCGAAGGGCGGGTCAAGCCCTTCGACACGCTCGCCCGAAACAGCCTTCGAGTCATCTCAGGTCGCAACACCTACCGCGACGACAACGGAAAACCCCAGCCGGCCATCCGCTGGCTGCTCGACGAAATCACCCAATCGGCCGATTCGGGCCAGCACAAGGTGTTCCGGATCGACAGTCTCGATGTGCTCGCCGTTCTCGGACTCGAACGCCGCAAGGGCTTTCGCTACTCCTTCAGCGAATTCCAAGACCACGTGCACCCGCCTTCGGGTAAGAACAGCGAATACCGCACGCAGCTCGCCAAGGCGATGGAAACTCCTCCCGAAAAGATGACGCAGTACCAGAGGAAACTCCGCGAACTGCACAACCGGCTACAGCACTACCTGTCGCTGCGTGCCGCCCACACCCTGCTCGAACCCGGCACCGACGTCTCGCTCGAGAGGATCTCGGGCATCCTGCGACTGAGATCCTTGACCAACGATGGCGCCAACCTGCCACTGGCAGTGCCCTCAACCGAGCACCGGTGGCAGACCCTGGCACTGGAATCGCTGCGGGCGTGGTCACGCGAGGCGGCGGCCGAGTGGAAGGTCGATTCGCCGGGTGCTCTCGCCACGGAACTGGTCCATCGCTTCGGTGAAACTCGCGACCCGACGTTCGAGAACATCGTCGAGGAGCGTGCGCTGGACTCGATCGTGATCCAGGCCCAGAGACAGGGACTGCCAGGGACACCGGCCGAGCTGAGGATGACGATCCGGATGCAAATGGCCAAGTTGACCGACATGGAACGCGAGCGGCTGATTGGCCGGATCCGCCAGCAGGAACTCGACCAACTCGTACAGAAGGTCGCCGCCGTCATGGTGCCCATCGTCGGACCACAGGGACTCTCGACAGAAACTCCCGTCGGTTACCGGCGACTCTCGACGATCCTCGCCGCTTGGGAAACCGGTGAGAATGCAACATTTGACCTGGAAGTCAAGCACCTGGGCGAAGCGTACGAGACGGCAGCTCCCAAGGACTACCAGGGATGGAAGTCCCGCTTCGAGCACCACTTCAACAACTTCGAACCCTTCTACCTCTCGATCATCTTCTACGTGCTCGTGTTCCTGCTGGTGGCACTGAGCTGGCTGATCGAGCCCGACTGGTTCAACCGCGCGGCGCTGTGGCTGGTCTACTTGACATTTGCCCTGCACACCTACGGACTGGTCTCCCGGATCGTCATTTCCGGCCGCCCGCCCGTCACCAATCTCTACTCGTCGGCGGTCTTCATCGGCTGGGCGGCGGTACTGGCCGGGATCATCATCGAGCGGGTCTACCGGATGGGGATCGGCAACGTGATCGCCTCGGCCGCCGGATTCGCTACCCTGCTGATCGCCCAGAACCTCGCCGGCGACGGCGACACCTTCACCGTGCTGGTCGCCGTGCTCGACACCCAGTTCTGGCTCGCCACTCACGTGGTCTGCATCACCGAGGGCTACACCAGTACCTACGTGGCCGGGCTGCTGGGGATCGTCTACATCGTGCGAGGCGTCTGCACCCCGTCATTCTCGGATACCCTCAGCAAGAACCTGGCTCGAGCGATCTACGGCACCACCTGCACGGCGATGTTCTTCAGCTTCGTCGGCACCGTGCTGGGCGGATTGTGGGCCGATGACAGCTGGGGCCGCTTCTGGGGCTGGGACCCCAAGGAGAACGGTGCGCTGATGATCGTGCTCTGGAACGCCCTGGTCCTGCACGCCCGCTGGGACGGCATGATCAAGGACCGCGGCCTGGCGGTGCTCGCCGTGCTGGGCAACATCACGGTCAGCTGGAGCTGGTTCGGTGTCAACGAGCTGGGCGTCGGGCTGCACAGCTACGGATTCACCGAGGGCGTGATGCTGGCCCTGGGCCTGTTCTGCGTCACCCAGCTGGTGATCGCCGCGGCCGGCTGCCTGCCCCGCAGACTCTGGTGGAGCCACGTGGCGGCGATGAAGAGGGCGGACGGGGAATCCGACAAGACGTCGGCTGCCTAGGTCCGGTACTTCTTCCGCTTGGCCTTCCGCGCCTTGGCACTGGCGGGGCGGCGACCGTGGTTGGCCTTCTTCAGCTTGCGGGACGTCTTGGCCATGATCGGGGATCCGTGAGTCAGCCGGTTGAGAGTGTGACCGGGGCACAAGACGCCCCGGCACAGCGACAATTGTAGAAGAGACCCTCGGGTGGAGGAAAGGCTGACAGTCAGCGGACCCGCACCCGGCCGAGGTACTTCAGAAACACCCGGTCCAACTCCTCCCAGTCCTCGCCAAAAGCCGCCTCGAAATCCGACTGCCGCGTTTCAGGAGTGTCCCACCGCAAGAGCGGCTTGGCAGAGATCGTCTTGAGGTAGGCGGAGTACTGCTTGCGACGCGTCCTGAGCAGGAAGTAGTTCAAGGCCCACGCCTCAGCGTACGCGTCCGCGGCCGATTCGCTATCCCGCAGCCTCCGGTCGCTGCGGATCAACATCTGCAGCGATCCGATCTGGCGACGGCGACGGACGAAGTCGGAAAAACGGGCCAGCCGCGGCAGGTTGACCTTGCCGACAGTCCGCCACCCCGATCGGCTCCGCAGGTCGGGAGTCTCGAAGAAGACCGCCATGCCCTCGACCAACCACAACGGGTTGTCCGACAGCCGACGGTTCAAACCGCTGTTGAAGGCCACCTGGTGAGCCGCCTCGTGGACCACCGTCGCGAGGGCCCGGGGAGCCGTCGCCAGCCGACGTTGGATCTCGACCGACGTCGCTGCAGGGGCCTGGCCGGGGATCCGGGCAATGTCGTACAGCACGATGCGGTTGGTCAGGATCGAGTAGTACCCGGTCACGGTGGTGGGGTCGAGCTTCGCGTCGACGGTGACGAACTTGGAGAACTGGGCCCGGTCCTTCAACACGATCGCGACCAACGGGAACTCGGGCTCGGTCAGCTTGACACCGCGTCCCTTCCAGTACGCATGGAACGCCGTCCGCAACCGCTCAAAGAGTGTCCCCACCCAGCGAGAGAATCGTGGGTCGGCCGAGGAGACGATCGTGTAGTGACGCGTGCTGACGGCGTGGAATCCCGGAGCCACTTTCTTGTCAAGCTCGACGGCCAGCCGCTTGCCCAATGCCGCGGACTCCTCGGGACGAAACGCATCACCGGTCGACTCACGCTGCCCCAACGCCTCGGATGTCACCGTCCACAATCGACCGTCTCGTTCCTGCACCAGCAGGCCTCCGTCGACCGCCTTGACGAGAACCCGGCCGCTGATCGTGCGTGGCGTGCCATCGTCATCGAAAGTGATCGTCTCCAGCACACCCTCGACCGGCTTGTCCGCGGCCTGGCCGTGGCACACAGGCACCAGGACCAGGAGACTCGCGAAACTCACCAGAAACACTCGCATCGACTCGCCCCCGCCTCGGTTCTCAAAGTCTAGCACGGGTTCGGTGGCCGGGATGCTCCACATTCGCTCACCAACCCCTTACGATCCTCACCCATGAGTACTTTCGAACCGGAATCGACCCAGCTTCCAGCCGAGCCGCCCAGCAACCGGCTGTCCGAGGAAACCAGCCCCTACCTACTCCAACATGTTCACAACCCGGTCGACTGGTACCCATGGGGTCCGGAGGCGGTTTCTCGGGCCGGAGACCTCGACCGGCCGATCTTCCTCTCGGTCGGCTACAGCGCCTGCCACTGGTGCCACGTGATGGAGCGTGAGAGTTTCGAGGACGAGGGGATTGCACGGCTGCTCAACGAGTCGTTTGTCGCGATCAAGGTCGACCGCGAGGAACGACCCGATATCGACCAGGTCTACATGAACGCCGTGCAGTTGCTGACCCGTCGTGGCGGCTGGCCGATGTCGGTGTTCATGACGCCCGACGGCCGCCCGTTCTTTGGCGGCACCTACTGGCCACCGGCCGCGGCGATGGGGATGCCCGGCTTCGCCGACATCCTCAAGCACGTCGCCGAGGCCTGGACGACCCGCCGTGATGAACTCGAACGGGCCGCCGATGAGCTGACCCAGGCCGTGTGCCAGGTCGGTCGGGTTGTACCGATGGACGAATCCGACGGCCAGGACGGCTCCGATGACAACACGCAACAGCGGGGTCTCGACAGCAAAGTGCTCGACCAGGTTCGCCGACAACTGCTCGCCCACGGCGACCGGCAGCACGGAGGTTTCGGCGCCGCCCCCAAATTTCCTCACTCGATGGACATCCGCCTGCTGCTGAGATGCCATTCGAGATTCGGTGATCAGGCCTGTCTCGAACTGGCCCGCCTGACGCTCGACCGTATGGCCGGCGGAGGACTCTACGATCAACTCGGCGGCGGATTCCATCGCTACTCGACCGACGCTGTCTGGCTGGTGCCTCACTTCGAAAAAATGCTCTACGACAACGCGCTACTGGTGCCAGGTTACCTCGAGGCATTCGAGGCGACCGGAGAACAGCGGTACGACGAGATTGTCCGCGAGACTCTCGATTGGGTGCTCAGGGAAATGACCTCCCTCGAGGGAGGTTTTTACGCCACGCAGGATGCAGACAGTGAGGGCGAGGAAGGAAAGTTCTTTGTCTGGAGCGACGCGGAGGTGAGAGAAACACTGGTTGCAAGCGAGGGCCAGGCGGCGGCGGATGCGTTTTGTGACTTCTACCAGGTGACACCGGAAGGGAACTGGGAAGGTGCGACGATCCTGAATCGACCCACCCCCCTGGCCGAGGCGGCCGGCACGCTGGAAATCGCAGAGGGTGAACTGTCCGAGAGCCTACGGCGTTGCCGTGTGAGCCTGCTGGAAGTCCGTGGCCAACGGGTCGCTCCGGATCGTGATGACAAGATCCTGGTGGCCTGGAACGGGATGATGATCACCGCGATGGCCCACGCCGCACGGGTACTCGAAGAGCCCCGCTACCGGCAGGCGGCCGAGGCAGCCGCGCGGGACATCTGGGACCGCGTCCGTGACCGGGACGGACGGCTGGGACACTCGACCAAGGACAACCAACCCCGCTTTCCCGCGTTCCTCGACGATGTCACCTGCCTGCTCGACGGACTCTGTGAACTCGCCGTAGACGACCAGGGAGACGAGTTCCTCGGGTGGGCGGTCGAACTCGCCGAGCAGTTGCTCGAGAGGTTTGGTGGCTCCGAGACCGACTCGGAAGATGCCCCCGGCGGCTTCTTCTTTACCCCCGATGACGCCGAGAGACTCATTGCCCGCTACAAGCACACCCGCGACAACGCCACTCCGTCAGGAAACGGAATGGCGGCCACGGCGCTGTTGAAGCTGGCCCGGTTGACCGGTGAGGACCGCTGGCAGGATGCCGCACTCGACTGCCTGGCACTGATGTCATCACAATTGGTCCGCGAACCTCTCGCCAGCGGACAGGCCCTGCTGTCACTCGATGAGTGGCTCGGATCCGAAACCACTTAGGCTCAATAGCCCGCCAAACCTCGACCCTGCCAGCCGTTCCCAGACCCAACCCAGACCCAACCCAGACCCAACCCATGCCCCAGTCGCTGACCGAATTCGCCGAGTGGCTCGACGGACAGGACCACACTTGGCCGGTGCCGCCTCCGGTTCAACCAGTGCAGGCCACGCCGTTTGCCAAGCCGATCGATGGAATCGCAGCGGTGACCTGGAGCGTCTATGGCACGGTGCTGCGGATCAGCGACGGCTGCCTGCACCTGGACCATCCGCAGCAGTTCAGGATGCAGGTGGCGATGGAGAAGACGATCAAGGTGTTCAACATGTGGCAGAGCATGAGCCGCAAGTCGGGAGCGCCCTGGGAATACCTCTACGACCAGTACCGTGACTGCCTGGCGATCAAGCAGATGGCCGGCACCGGCCGCACCGGAGACCTGATTGACGTCAGTGCCACCGACCTCTGGCAGGTTCTCATCGAGAGACTTGTGCAAAACGAGTACGAGATTGACGAGTCATTTTATGGCGACGCCGAGCAATTCGCTCTGAAGGTGGCGTGGTTCTTTCACCAGGCACTGCAGGGAGTCGAAGCCGCCGCCGGTGCAGCCCAGGTGCTGACGGCGATCGGCGGGTCCAGCTGCCGCCAGACACTGCTGGCAGACGCTCAGCCCTTCACGCTGGTACAATTGTTGCGAGCCCTCAGCCGCGACGCTACACTACCGCCTCTCGGGGAATTGCTCGACGCCGACGCCATGACACTCTCGTGCCAGGTCGGACTCCGCAAGCCCTCCCCCTCACTCTACCGCGGCTGCCTGGACCGGTTGGCCGAGAATGGAATCGAGCCTCCCGAGGTGCTGCATGTCGGCAGCCGTCTGCGAAACGACCTCGCCGTCGCCAAGCGACTCGGAATGAAAACCGCCCTGTATGCCGGGGACAGTTCCAGCTTCGAAGCGAGCAAGGATGACCTCCGGGACCCCAAGCTGCGGCCCGATCGCCTGCTGACCGAACTCAACCAAGTCCTCACCGTGCTCGGCATCGACTAGTCCCATCCCAACTCCCCACCGCACACACCATGCCCCCTCCGTCACTCTTCCCACTCGACTCGCTCGACTTCGATAACCCCGAATTCGATCTCGACGAGATCCGCAAGGTGAATCCGCAGCGGCACGAGATGGAGCAGCTGACCGCCGTGCTGCAGGTCGACCAGGACGCCCAGGGATTGGTGGGCTACAAGGACATCGGCGAGGACGAGTTCTGGATCACCGGGCACATGCCCGGCTTCCCGCTGATGCCCGGGGTGGTGATGTGCGAGTGTGCTGCTCAACTGGCCGGGTTTTTCGCCCGCAAGTACGACATCCTGGGAGGCGATTACGTGGGCTTCGGGGGGATGAACGACGTGAAGTTTCGCTTTCCCGTCTTCCCGGGCGATCGACTGGTGCTGATGGCGGTGGTGACCAAGGTAAGACCGCACCGCCGCGCCGAGTTCGACTTCCAGGGATTCGTCGGGGACCGGATGGTCTTCTGCGGCTGCATGTTCGGTGTGCCGATCAGCCGAGACCAGAAGATCGACTGAATCCCTGTGGCTGAAGTCGTGAGGCTCGAGGCAAGAGTCCCGATGAGACCGGCTCCGACACAAGACCTCGCACCCTGGTTCCTCACGCTCGAGGACCTCGGCGATTCAATCGACTGGTCCGATTTCTTCGGAAATTCGCAACCCGTTGAACTCGATGTCGGCTGCGGACGAGGCCTGTTCCTGGTCAACTCGGCGGTCGCACACCCCCAGAGGAACTACTGCGGACTCGAAATCGACTACCGCGAAGGACGGCGGACGGCACGGCGACTGAAGAAACGGACAATGGCCAACGCGAGAGTCCTCGGAGGCGATGCCCGCCTGGCACTCGAAAAACTCGTGCCACGCAACTCCGTGGCCGCAGTCCATGTCTACTTCCCCGACCCCTGGTGGAAACGCAAGCACCGACAACGACGCATCTTCACCGACACGTTCCTCGAACTGCTCGCCAACGTGCTCGTAGATGGCGGAGAACTCTACTCGGCCTCCGACGTCGGGGAGTACTTCCAGACCATCCGCTCACTCATCGAACACCACGGGTCGTTCCACGAACTGGAACTGCCCGAACTCAACTCGCCCAAACACGACATGGACTACCTGACCAGCTACGAGCGGAAAGGACGCCGAAAGGGGTCCGACATTCACCGCGGACGATGGCGGTTCGGGTCCCAGTGAACCGTGAACGGCGCGGCCGACTTGCCAGCAACAGGGGCCGGGCGTCACACTGGCGACTTCGGGCAAGCTGTACTGATTGATATCTAGTGACGGGAATTGAAGGACATGGGACCCCAAGCCAACCGTACGTCGTTCTGGCGAACTGTGTTGTGCATCGTGATTGCAATGGCCGCGGCCGATTCTGCAGTTCCGGATTCTCCGGCACTTGCACAGGACGCCAAGCAGGCCTTTGTCGATTCCAAGTCGGCAGGCCCCGACTTCACGCTGCAGGGCGAGTACGTCGGCTGGGTGCTGACCGGGTCACAGGATTTCCATCCGATCGGCCTGCAGGTGATTGCCAAGGGTGGCGGGAAATTCGAAGCGGTCGAGTACTCCGGGGGTCTGCCGGGTGCTGGAGCGAAGGGCAAACCGCGGTTTCGGATCGTCGGAGAGCGTCGAGGCCACTCGGCCCGGTTCCTCCACGGCCCATTGCAGATCGACGTCGCCAACGACAAGGCGGTGTTCTTCCTGAAGTCCTACGAAGGGGTGATCGCCCAGTTGAACCGGGTCCACCGCGTCTCGACGACGATGGGAGCTCGACCGCCGGCGGGTGCCGTTTCGCTCTTTGACGGCAAGGCCACCGAGCTCTTCAAGTCGGCAAGGGTGACCGAGTCGGGGTTGATGATGGAGGGCACCGAGACTCGCGACGCCTACACCAGCTTTCAACTGCACCTCGAATTTCGGCTGCCGTTCATGCCATACGCTCGAGGCCAGGGACGAGCCAACAGCGGGGTTTACCTGCAGAGTCGCTACGAGGTGCAGATCCTGGATTCGTTCGGGCTGGCCGGCAAGAACAACGAATGCGGCGGGCTGTACCACTACGTCGAGCCGGCCACCAACATGTGCTTGCCTCCCCTGAGTTGGCAGACCTACGACATCGATTTGACCGCCGCGGCGTTTGATACGGCGGGCAAGAAGACCCGCAACGCGCGGCTGACCGTGCGACACAACGGCGTGCTGGTTCACGACGATGTCGAGATCGCACGCAAGACGGGTGCGGGAAAGCCCGAGGGGGCCCTGGCGCTGCCGACCAAGCTGCAGAATCATGGCAACCCGGTCCGCTTCCGCAACATCTGGCTGGTCGACCGTACGCCCAAGCCCCAGGCAGTCACCGCCAGGTGAACCGCCCCTCGAATCGGCCTTCAAACCCCTGTTGACCGCTACCGGGACCGCGCATAGATTACGCGCCAAGAGCGTTCGCTCGATCCGGATTCCCGGAGATCCCCTCTTGGCCTGGTTCCTCTCGAAGGTCCGGGACTTCTTGACCGGAATATCCCGTATGGTTCCCCATTGCCTCCTGTCACGCGCTGCGCTGTGCCAACTTCTGCTGGGTCACCGCCTGGCCCCCGGCGACCGCGTCCTCGATGCCACCGCCAACGGCGAATTCACCGAGATCCTCGAATTCCTGGGGATGAACGTCGAAGGCCACAACAAGACACCAGGGACACATCCGTCGATCCGACCTCGACTCGTGATCGCTCGTCCCGAGGACCGATCACCACTGGAGTTGCCTCGAGCAATCGCCTTGTGGCTAGGCCGGCTGTGTCCGGGAGGCACGCTGGTGCTGATCGATCCGCCGCGACCCGATGTCCTGGCAGCGTTTCCCGGAGTCTGTCGTCGCTTCTCGACCCATGGCAACACGATCGCGACCCTGACCATCTCGTCGGTGGTGAGAGCCTCGATCGAGTGGAACGCGTTTGCGTTGCCCGCGGTGGTGCCGGCCGCGTGAGACCCCGGCCCGAACTCGTCACGTTCGGTATGCTCACCGATCCGACCTCGTGCTGTGTGCGTCCCAGAGGATTCCGCCCGGGCGGTGACAATTGAGTCGTCCGCCATCGGCTCGATAGAATCATCGACTGAGGTTCGCGCCTTTTTGCTTCCGGATCCCCCCGCGGTCAACACGCATGAACTGGTTGCTGCTGTGCCGAATGCTCGGCCTGCTGGCCGCCCTGGTCGGGGGTTCGATGATCTTCAGCCTGCCCTGGGCCTTCCCGGTCTGTGGCGAGACGTCGACGTTTGAGAGCGACGGGTTCTACGGGCTGCTGGCCTCGATCGGCTGCAGCCTGGCCATCGGCGGCACGTTGTATTGGATCGGCCGCAGCGCCCGAGATGCCTCGATGCTCCGCAAGGAAGCCCTGGCCATCGTCGGGCTGGGCTGGCTGCTGGCCGGGATCCTCGGAGCACTCCCGTTTCTCTTCTCCGGCACCCAGACCACCACGCCGGGTCCGGGTGAGACTCAGATCGTGATCACCGTCGGCCTATCCGACTCGCTGTTCGAATCGATCTCGGGATTTACCACCACCGGAGCCAGCGTGCTGACTCACCTCGAGTCCGACGGCGATCCGACCACTCCCGATGTCCCCCGCTGCATCCTGTTTTGGCGCAGCTTCACTCACTGGCTCGGCGGCATGGGCATCATCGTGCTGTTCGTCGCGATCCTGCGTCGACTCGGAGGCGGCGGCAAGGCGTTGCTGCGTGGCGAGGTGCCCGGTCCGATGTCCGAGACCGTCCGACCGCGTGTTCAGCAGGCGGCGCTGGTCATGTGGGCCATCTACGTTGCGATCAGTGTCCTGTTGGCGGTGGTGCTGACCGTCGAAGGCATGAGTCTCTTTGATGCGCTGTGCCACACCTTCGGCACGATGGCCACCGGGGGCTTCAGCACGCGAGACGCCAGCGTGGGTGCGTTTGCCAGTGGCTGGATCGACTGGACCATCATCCTCTTCATGGTCCTGGCCGGGACCAATTTCTCGCTGTATCACCTCGCACTCTCTCGCCGTCAACTCTGGCGGACCTTCCGCCGAGACACCGAGTTCCGCGTCTACCTCGCGCTGCTTTGCTCCGCGACACTTTTGCTGACCGCATCGGTCTATTCCAACACCGACGACACCTCGCTGTACGGATCGCTTCGCGCGGCCACATTCCAGGCCACCGCGATCATGACCACCACCGGATTCGCCACAGCCGACTTCGACCAGTGGAGCGACGCGTCCAAGGGCCTGCTGCTGATGCTGATGTTCATCGGCGGCTGTGCCGGATCGACCGGGGGCGGACTGAAAGTCGTCCGCTTCATCCTCTTCGCCAAGATCGTCCGCCTCGAAATTGAGCAGGCGTTCCGGCCCAACGTCGTGCGTCCGCTGAGATTGGCCGGCGTGGCGATCGACAAGGCCCAGCGACACCAGGTGGTCGTCTACTTCTGCCTGGTGCTGTTGATCTTCCTGGTCAGCTGGATGCTACTCCTGGTGATCCAGCCGGAGACTCCCTGGCAGGGCCACGGATCGGATCGGCTGATCGACACCGCCAGTGCCGTCGCTGCCACGCTCAACAACATCGGGCCCGGCCTGGGAGTCTTCGGGCCGACCCACAACTACGCCTTCCTGACCCCCCAGTCGAAAATCCTGCTCTCGGTCCTGATGCTGCTGGGTCGACTCGAACTCTTCGCCATCCTCGTGCTGTTCGTACCGTCATTCTGGAGATCACGCTGAACTTGCTGGTCACGCTGAACGGGGAGCTCTTGAGGGCATCACACGTCCGGGGTCCATCTTGACGCTGTCCACCCGGCCCGCCTAAGGTGCTCGCCGTCGGAGACAAGCCCAACGATTCAATCCACCGCAGGGACGCGACGGATGAGGGTGTTCTTTTCAGTCGGTGAACCCAGTGGCGACGAACACGCTGCCGGGTTGATCCGGGAACTGCGCTCGAGGTGCCCGGAACTGGTGGCCACCGGATTCGGCGGGCCGAAAATGCGGCCATTGATGGAGGAATCCGGAGGCGAACTGGTCCATCCGCTGACCGAGCTGGCGGTGATGGGGTTCACCAAGGTCGTGCCGATGCTCGGCAGCTTCTACCGCCTGGTCAAACGGGCCGAGGCGATCTTCGCCAGCAATCCGCCCGACGTGGTCGTGCTGGTCGACTTCCCCGGCTTCAACTGGTGGATCGCACGCAAGGCCCACGCCCAGGGGATTCCGGTCTTCTACTACCTGCCCCCCCAGCTCTGGGCCTGGGCGCCGTGGCGGATCAAGAAGGTCCGCCGCTACGTCGACCACGTCCTGTGCGGACTGCCGTTCGAATACGACTGGTACACCGCCCGAGGCGTTTCGGCCGAATACGTCGGACACCCATTCTTCGACGAGGTGGCCGCGAGAAGCCCGGATGCCGAATTCCTGGCGTCGTGCCGCAACGCACCCGGACCCGTCGTGGCACTGCTGCCCGGGTCGCGGACCCAGGAAGTCACATTCAACTGGCCGGTGATTCAGAACGTCGTCAATCGCCTCGCTCGAAAACACCCCACCACCCGCTTCCTCGTCGCCAACTACAGGCCCGCTCACAGGCGACACTGCGAGGCCCGGCACCTGGCAGAGGGATCCGGCCGGGTCGAATTTCACGTGGGTCGATCCTCCGAGATCATCGAAGCCGCCGACTGCTGCCTGATGGTCTCCGGCTCGGTCAGCCTCGAAGTACTCGCCCGACGGACCCCCTCAGTGGTGGTCTACCGTGCCACCCGGCTGATGGAATTCCTGACACGCCGAATGGTCTCGTGCCGCTACATATCGCTGCCCAACCTGTTGCTCGATGACGAACTGTTGCCCGAGTTCCCGTTCTCGGGACGAATCGAACCGTGGATCGACCCGATCGCCAACACGCTCGACGGCTGGCTCTCGCACCCCGATTCGCTCGATTCGATGACCGAGCGGATGGAGAATCTGTACGAGTCGATCGGAGCCTCCGGAGCCAGCGGCCGCACGGCCGAAGCAATTCTCGATCGGCTGCCGGCCAACCGTTTGGCCCGTGCCGCCTAGCAGCCCGCAGCGGGGCAGGCCCCACCCGCCAATGGTCCGCCGCAGGTGGATCTGACCCCGAGCGACGGCCGGAGTTGGTCTCGATGTCCACCCGCGGCTAGAATCGCCCCTCGCACCGACCACCGCACACCAGGAGCCTCAACCATGTCCACCGACACAATTCGCATCGGCATTGTCGGAGCCGGAGCCAACACGCGGCTGCGACACGTCCCCGGGTTCCGGGCCTGCGAGGGGGTCGAGTTGGTCGGAGTGGTCAATCGGTCGCGTGAGTCGTCCGAACGGGCCGCGGCCGAGTTCGAGATTCCTCGAGTCTTTGACAGCTGGCAGGAACTGATCGCCGACGACGAGATCGACGCGGTGATGATCGGCACCTGGCCGAACATGCACTGCGAGGTGACCTGTGCGGCGCTGGAAGCGGGCAAGCACGTGATGACCGAAGCCCGCATGGCCCGCTCCGCCGCCGAGGCCCACCAGATGCTCGCCTGCTCGCAGGCACACCCCGACCTGGTCACCCAGATCGTCCCCAGCCCGTTTGCCTTCTTCTGCACCGACTACGTCCGCGGACTGATCGACGACGGCTTCCTGGGTGAGTTGCGTGAACTGGTGGTGATCGGCGCCGACGACGGGTTCCAGGACACCCAGGCTCCACTGCACTGGCGGCAGGACCGTGAGATCAGCGGGTTCAACGTCCTGGCGATGGGGATCCTGCACGAGGCGGCCCTGAGATGGACTCCGGACCCGACCCGGGTCTTTGCCCAGATGACAACGTTCGGCCCCGACCGCCCCGACGGACCGGCGACGATTCCCGACAGCGTGCAGGTGATGACCGAAATCGAAGGCGGTGCCCGCGGACTGTACCACCTCAGCGGGATCGACCTCTTCGGACCCGGCTGCCACCTGCACCTCTACGGCAGCGACGGCACGATCCGGGTCGACCTCGGCGGCGGGACCCTGATGATCGGCCGGGTCGGAGACGAGTCGCTGCACGAACCACAGATCCCCGACGAAGAGCAGGGCGGCTGGCGTGTCGAGGACGAGTTCATCGGAGCGATCCGAGGCACCGAGTCGATCCGCCTGACCGAATTCACCACCGGTGTGAAGTACATGGAGTTCACCGAAGCGGTCACACGCAGCGCCGAATCGAGCCAACCGGTCGACCTGCCACTGGTCGACTAGTCGTCAAACAACCCGGCCTCCAACGCATCGGCGGCCAGGGAGTGGGCTCGTTCGTTGGGGTGAGCGTCGTAGCGGTTGACGGTCAGGCCCTCCGAGACGTGAGACTCGAGCGTCTCGAGCAGATCCAGCACATCGACCCCACTCCGGTTGCCCCACTCCGACCACCGCACATGCACATCGCGGAACGGGTAGTCCGGACCGAGATTGTGCAGGAACGGGAAGACCACGACGTCGAGCCTGGCTCCATGAGCCCGGCACAGGCCGTTGACCTGGTCGAGCTTCCGCTGCATATCCTGCCACGGCTCGCCATCGTAGTACTCGCGGACAAACTGGTAGTAGTCGCGGAAGTCCGACACGGTGAATTGACGCAGGCGGAAGTACATCAGGTTGAAGAAGTAGGTGTGTTTCCAGAGGAAGAAGCGGGGTGCGTGCTGCTGCAGATCGACGTAGTAGGTCTTATGTCGCGGATGAAACGTCTCGATGTCGTTCAGGCACACCACGTACACGACCCGGTCCACGGGCAGCTTCGCCGCAAACATCTCCTCGAGTAACTTCTCGACCCAGTGCAGGTCGACGCCGGCGTTGGAGAGATTGGTCAGGGTGTATCGACCGGGGTGATCGGCTTCGAGCGACCCGGCCAACCGGTTGCTGAACCGATCACCGATCCGTTTCACGCCGTGACCGAAGGTGAAGCTGTCGCCCACGACAACCACGTGCTCGCGATCCTCACCCACGCGGCTGCTGGGCAGGTCGTGGTCGTCCCGGTACAGGATCCCCAGCCCGCCTCCCAGCCTCAGCGGCCGCTCTTCTGGCTCGACGTGCATCGCGAACCACTTCTTCGAGACGTTGGTCATGCTGAAGCTGTCGGTCGTGTCGTAGACCAGCGCGAAGTACAGCTCGACCCCGGTCAACCCGACCAGCACCATCCAAAGCGACAGCCCCGCGTGGATCCACTTCCTGCGTCCCGCCGAAACACGTCGTCGCAGCTTGATCAGCACCACCACGGCCACCACCACGGCCGCCAGCCAGGCCAGCATGCCGTAGAAGTACCCGTCGGGCAGGAACAGGATTGAATTCAACACCAGGTCACACTCATCAAACAAATCACCTTCAGACGTCCGTCTCGTCCCAAGCTAGCTCGAACCGCCGTCGACCGACAAGACACGCTCCGACGCACAACAGCAGTGACACGCCGCTGAAAACCGCGCCCCAGATCACCGACATCGGTCGATAGACCCAGGCAACCTGGTGCGACCCCGCCGGCACGTCCACCCCGCGGTACATACCCTCGACCCGCACCGTTTCGGCCGCCTGGCCATCCACGCTGACTTCCCAGCCGGGATAGGCCAGGTCGGTCAACACCAACCGTCCCCCCGCGGTCGACTCGACCGTCGCCGTTACCCGGTTGGCGGTGTATTCGGTGATCTCCGCCGAAGCGGTACCCTCACCAGCCAGCCAACTCAGTCGACCACGCGAGTCGTTCATGCTGTACAGGAAGAAACTCAGTTGCCAGTCACCTCCCTCGTAGGCCACCTGCAGGAACGGGTCAGAGGTGTACTGTTCGATCTGCCGGACCGGCCAGGCTGAGGTGTCCAGTGGCCTGCGGGTCAAGAGGTGCGTCACTCCGGCTCGCTCCAACCAGGCGACCTGCTCGGGAGTCGGCCGGCCGAGCAGGGACAACTGCCCCGGCATCATCAGCTCCCGGTCGAAGTACTCGGCCGGTCCCAACCCGAGATAGACCGGGGTCGAGGCGACTCGAAGCAGCGTGGGCAGGTTCTGGTAGTCACAGAACAACCGGACCGGTCGCCCACCCGGCCCCTGCAGTCGCTGCAGCCGACCCGCCACCGGGCTGTGCTCGAGCCGATTGATCAGTGGAGTCTCGAGAAATACGGCGTAGGTCTGCTTGCGAGACACCTCCCACAGGTCCCACGTCAGCAACGGAAAGAACACCGCTGCCAGTAACACGACCAGTCCGCCGCGACGCACCAGCACCTGTCGAGTCACCAGCCACTGCCATGTCGAGCCGGCCAGGACCGCCACCGCCAGCGCGGTGACAATGCCGTAACGGCCCGGACCGGTGAAGAAGCCGAAGCCCGGCAGGTGACGCGTCACCGCCAGGTGCCATGCCGGTGTGTACAGCAATGCCACCGATCCCAGCACCAGCCACAACACCAACCGCGGATCCCTCCGGCGGCCAATGCACCAGCCAACCAGTCCCACAAACAGCAAGCCGACCGTCGGCAAACCGAAATACAGGTGTGCTTCGACCTGGTTCGTATCCGCAGGCCCCGCCTCGTACTGCGACACCCGGTCCACCCCCGCCTCGTACCACCGCCATGGCGTCACCACCTGGCTCCAGTACGCAAACGGCATGTGACCGTAACCGGGATCGTACTTCCGGCCCACCACGTCCTCACGCTGGCTGCTCTGCTTCAACTCCCACGTCGGCAGCAACTGAACCGCCGCCAGCCCGAACGCCAGCCCCATGCTCACCGCCGCGCCCGCCAGCAGACGCCTGTTCACCGACGTCGAGCGGATGGGCAATCCGCGATCGGCCCAGAACAGACGCGATGGGATGTAGGCGAGCAGGACCAACTGAGTCACAAAGGCGAGGTTGAAATGGCCGGCCAGCATCTGCAGCGCCAGGATCAACGACAGCAGCAACAGGTCCAGGCAGCGCGGCCGGGACACGAATCGCTCCGAAACCCACAACGCCGCCGGCAACCACGTGCCACCCAGGATCGCCCACTCGAGCACGATCCGGGGTGGGAACCAGCCGTAGACATACACCAGCCCCACCAGCAGACCCGCCACGTCACCCAGGCCCAACTGCCTGGCGTATCGCCACGTGAACAGGAAGGCCAGGACGTAATGCACCAGCTGCACCGTGTTGTAGGCCGCACTGACACCCAGCACCGCGTACAGCAGGTGGAACGGATAGAACAAGCCGGTCTGGCTCTCGCCCACAACCGGGTACCCGTGCCCAACCCGGTTGTTCCAAAGAGGCAACTCGCCACGCTCCAGGTGCTCGGCCAGGTACGCTTTTTGAGGAATGAAGTAGGTGTAGATGTCACCACCGACCAGGCCGCCACCGCTGTAAAGCGGCCACCAGAAGATCAGCGAGAGCCCCACAGCGGCCGCCGATGCCAGCAACCAGCTGCGAATCGACACCGGCCCGGCACCCAGGGCCGGCATCGCCGTCGGTCGAGATTCGGAAACGTCGGTCACTGGGATCGGGATCCTGCCATCGGGATCAGAATGTCTTGGAACAGAACGAAAGGAGCCACGCTAACGGACCAGGTAAATCGGACTCGACCACGCCATCTGACCGTCCTCCTGGACCACGTGGACGTAAAGCGGGTTGTCGCCGGAATGGAGCTGATCGGAACGCGGCCGGAACGAGAACGACATGTCGCGGGGACCGCCCGGCGGCGGCAGACGATAGACACTCAATCGCTGACCCAGCCCGCCCAGGTTCCAGCGTCGTCCCCGAGGACCCAGCACGGCCAGGTCGACGCGAAAACGGCCGTGAGGAGTCTCGATCGTCATCCTGCCTCGCCGCGGACGTGCCAGCGTCGTGATCACCCCCGCCACTCCACCGGTCGTGATCGACTCCCAGGCCAGTTCGTTCTTTCCCATCCGCCGACAACTCTTCTCGATGTTGTGGAAGTTGATCGGTTCAAAGTCGGTGATGTGGTTCCGGGGCACCGCCACCCAGCCGTCCCAGGTCACCTGCCGACCCCGTCCGCGTACGGTCGCACCCTGCCACATCAGCTTGACCCGATCGCCCAGGTCACCCGGTCCAAAGGGCCGCTGCACCCCGATCACGTCGGTCCCATTGCGGAATTCGACCCGCTCGATCGGTGCCGTCCCGTGCACGTCGACCTGGAACGTCGGCACGGCACCGGCGGCGTCCGATTCGATCACCGATCCCATCCTCATACCGTCATCGGTCTTCACATCCAGCACAATGCGGGCGCCGGTGGTGCCGTAGACACGCCGCTCCCGGTACGCCTCCCAGACACTCTCGCGATCCAGCCTCTCGGCCAGCACGCAGGTCAACCCGCCGTAACTGCCAAACGTGCTCGCGCCCGGCCAACTGGCTCCGGGGCGACCCTTGTGTCCGTCGGAATTGGCGACGATCGCCACGCGGTAACCCAACCCGAAGGCGTCCTCGAGCATCCATTCGAAGGTGCCCCACGCCGAATGCACCTCGACGGCCCGCTCGAGTCCTTCACGATGACGCTCGAGATCGGCGTAGCGGCCGCCGACATGAGCGATCAGCATCGGGTCGGGCACAGTTCCCTCGATCCGGTCAAACAGCTCCTCGACCGAATCGGCCGTCGGATCTCTCGATTCACTCGCCTCAACCAACGCCCGGCTGCTGCGGAAGATCGACCCGCCTTCCTCGCAGAAGATTACGTTGCGGTCGCCACCCAACCCCGTGTTGCCGCTCCACTCCCAGCCGGGAAACGTTACGAAGCGACCCGGCTGGTTCATCCCGGCGGTGGTCTGCTGCAGGTGCTGCCAGAACTCGTCGGTGATCTGAAAGTCGTTGCCCTGGTGCGAGGCGATGTCGATGAAGGCTCGATCACGAGCAAACCGGAAGTACTCCTCGATGCTCCCCGTCCCGATCGTCTCCTCGCTCTGCCCGTGCAGGTCGGCCCAGTAGCGGCCAAACCGGTCCTTTGCACCTGCCACCACCGGGTTCGTCTCAGCAAAAAGACCCGTCTCCTCGTCTCGCACATCCACCACGAAGCAGCCCGGCTCGGAAAAGCCGGGGTGGTCGATCCGTCTCGAGCGGCCGACCGGGTTGCCCCAGCAGTCCTCGAGTCGCCAGCGGACGACGAAGCGGCGGCCCAGGCCGACCAGCGACGGGGCCACTGCGACCAGGCGAACCGGCTTGCCCGCGACGATGCGAAACACCGGCTGCTGCCCCAACGCCTGGTACACGTAGGTGGCGTACCGGTCGACCAGCACCCTCAGCTCGTGAGCCTTCTCGGCGAACGTCTGCACCCGCCAGCCGGGTCCGCCACCAGAAGTGTCTCCCAAGGTGATCGTGATCGTCTCACCCTGCCGCAGGTACCCCTGCAGCACCTTCAGGTACAGCGTCTTGCCCCAGGGCCGCACGTTGTCCTTCACGTCCCATCGCAGCGCCAGGTGCGCCCCGTTGGACGCCACCGCGGTGGTGTAATTCGCCGCACTGGGGTTGTCGAATTGAGGTGTGCCGCAGTCGGTGGCGAACCGCATCACCACCTTCAGGCTCCCGGTATCGTCAATGCCGGCCGTCCCCGCGGTGTAGGTCAGCCGGCATGTCTGAAGGCTGCCGGCCGGAACATTGCCGCGCAAGCTGCAGGCGACACGACCGAGATCTTCGATAGGCTGGCTCATTGAGAAGCTCGGCGGCGGAGCACGATGTAGTAAAGCGTTCCGTCGTTGTCCGTGACCAGCCGAAGCACCTCCCACGACCCGGCATCCTGCTGCAACTCGGGCACGTCATCCACCGACTTGATCGAGCTATAGGGGTGCTGGACATCGATCACGATGTAGTAGTCCTGGCCGGCGACCGGCCTGGTCAACTCGATGTCGCTTTGGCGAGGGTAGTTGCTGTAGTCGTAGGAGCGAGCGTGGTGCGTGAACCGGGGGTGGACGAAGTCGGTCGAGAAGACTCGCCCGGTCGGCGGGACCAGCGGCACGACCTCGGCAAACAACTCGGCCCGACGATTCGTCCTCAACAGGGTCGGACCATGGTGATCGGAATGAGCATCCCAGAAGGCCAGGCCCAGCGGACCGGCACTGAAGAACAACCCGCAGGCGGCTGCCGCCGACAGTACAAACCAGCCGCCGCGCGTTGCCCACGTACCGCCGCGATCGACCAGCCGACCCAGACCGCCCGCCGCCGACCAATACAGGATCGGCACCAGCGGAGCGTGGAAGTGATGAAAGGGAACGACCGGCTGACCGGGTGACTCGCCGGCTGAGAACTCCAGCAGGCACAACATCGCGAAAACCGGTGCCCCCACCAGCAGCCTCCCGCCTGCGGCCAGAGGCAACAGGCCCAGCGGCAGCAACAACGCCAACGCGTAAAACACCGTCCGTGGACTGAGCCACTTCTGCAGCAGCAGACCCGGGTGGTCGATCGATGTGCTGAGAATCTCGCCCGGGGTGCCACCCAACTCGCCGAAGTACTGGGCGTAGTGGGGGACGTCGCCACGGAAGGCCGGGATCACCAACAACATCACCAGGCCCAGCCAGGCCACGCTGCCCACACCGATGCCGATCGCACAGGCCAGCTGACCGCGGGCTGGCGGCGACGATGACCCCCGGATCCGCCACGACCTCCAAGCCCAGAAGACCGCCAGCGGAGCGATCACCAGGCAATAGTCCTCCTTGGCCAACAGCACCAGCACCAGCAGTACGATGGCCGTCCTGTGTCGCCCCGACTCCCAGCGTTCGATGGCCCACAACAACAACGGCACACCGAGGCTGATTGGACGAAACGTCTTGCCGTCGATCGCGATGTCCAGGAAGTGCACCGGGAATGCCAGCAGGTAGGCCACCGACAACGCCAGAGCCAACGCGTCGGAACGCGTCTCCCTGCGGGCCAGACGCAGGATCGCCAACGCGCCCGCCGCCAACCCCGCCGACTCGCACAACTCGAGCATCCGATGCGACGGCCAGATCCAGTGCAATGGACTCAGCAGCAGGTGCACCACCTGGAGATGCTCGCCCAGGAACAGTCGGCCGTCGTCCAGATAACTGCGGAAGCCCTTGCCGTGCCAGGTGTTCCACAGGTGCTCCTCGTACATCGCCGAGTCGCCGTGAGGAACCAGCAGGTTGTTGTAGCGGGCCCAGTTGATCGCCGTGGCACACACCGTGTAGATCGCCACCGCCGAAAACGCCAGCCACCAGGTTGTGCGGCTGACCGGAGTGTTCGATTCGAGTGACTCGCTGCGGAAAGGCCGGGCGGTCACCAGCCAGGCCGAGAGCCAACCGGCCCATGTCATCGCTTCGAACAGCGAAACCGTCCGGATCGCCAACTCCCCAAACCACTCCAGGCCACTGAGCACCTCGGCCACTCGCAACAGCTCCCAGGCACCCGGCAACAACCACCAGACCCAACCCCGCAACGCCCAACCACGTGCCTCGACAAGGAAACCTCGACCGGTCTTCCGCGAAACGACCAGCGAACCGATCGACAGCGCCAGCACCGAAACCGACCCCAGGATACCAAGCAGCGGCAGGTACCCCACCTCCCGCCGTACGACTCCCGATTCGGCATCTACCACGCCGCCCAGATGACCGGCCACGTGACTCCACGTGGCGGTGCTGAACCATTGCGAGGCCAGCGTGCGGTCGACCAGAACCGACTGCAGAAACATCGCCTGCACGGCCACACCGATGATGAGCACCAGCCAGGCCAACGGCCACGACGACAACACGCTGCGCCTGAAGGACGATGTTGGCATGAGGGAAGAGAGAGGAGAGAGGAGAGAGGGGCCGCGGGCGGATATTAGGTGGTCGGGGCTGGCGCGGCCATGCGAATCGGCCTCCGCTGGTCTTACGCTGGGGGCGGACGCGGTGGTTGATCAGACGGGGTCCGAGTGCGCGATTCCGGCTATAATTCGGCCGATGCAGCATCCCTTTGGCGACATTCCAGAATTGACCAACCTCGAGGCCGGTCGCGGCATCGTGCGGATCCCCGACGAGCAGGACGTGCCGTTTACGCCACGCGTGAGAGCCCTGGTCGATACGCCCGAGTTTCAGAGACTCAGACAGATTACCCAGTTGGGACTGGTCTCACGGGTCTATCCCGGTGCGACTCACACTCGGTTCGAACACGCGCTGGGGGTCTTTCACAACGCGTTGCGGTATGTCTGGCAGCTGGGACGCGATGCGAGGTTCTGCGAGATCGTCGATCGGCACACCGCCGAAGTCCTGCTCGCCTCGGCACTGCTGCACGATTTGGGTCACTGGCCGTACTGTCACCCGATCGAGGACATGAAGCTGCCCGGGCTGCCGCCTCACGAGGCGTTCGCGGCCGAGTTTCTTGCCGCCGGGAGCCCACTGGCCGACGTGCTCGAGCGGGACTGGGGCATCGAGCCGGACGAGGTGCTTGATGTACTGGTCACCCGCACCGACACACCCGCCCTGCGACTGGTCCGCTCGATTCTCTCGGGGCCCATCGACATCGACAAGATGGACTACCTGGGCCGAGACAGCCTTCACTGTGGAGTCCCCTACGGCCGCCACTTCGATCGAAACCGCCTGATGAGTTCCCTGGTCACCAACGCAGCCGGCGACGGCCTGGCGATCTCGACCAAGGGCCGCACCGCTGCCGAGCTGATGGTCTTTGCACGGTACGTGATGTTCAGCGAGGTCTACTGGCACCACGCCGTCCGCAGCGCCACCAGCATGTTCGCCAGGGCCTTCTTCCACCTACACGGGGAACTCAATCTCGAGACGTTCTTTCGCAAGACTGAGGCCGAGACGATCGACGAATTGCGTCGCCTCGCCGGAGACGGGCCGTGCCAGGGCCTGCTCGAAGGCGTCTTCGGCACTCAACGAGCACTCTACAAACGGGTCGCGGAGTTCAGCTTCACCGAGGCCCCTGAGCACTACCAGCGCCTGGCACGCAAACCCTATGACTGGCTGGTTTCCTTTGGCGAGGTGCTGGCCGAGGAGGCCGGGGGCGTGCTGGGGAGTTCGGTCGAGCCAACCCAGTTGCTCGTCGACGCACCACCGCCGCACCGCGAGGTGGAATTCGATGTCGAAATCTACTCGGCCAAGACCGACTCGTATCGGTCGCTTCGAGACGCCTCGCCGGTGATCGACGCCCTGGCCCGGACCCAGTTCGACGACTACGTCAAGCGCGTCCGACTGTTCGCACACCCCAGCCTCGCTCGCTCGCTGACCGATTCAGGACGCTTCGAAGAGTGCCTGGAACGGGCGCTGGATCGAGTCGGGCACGCCGATGGGGACCCCGAGTGATTACTGGCACGCCCAGCGAGGGTCTGCTATCCTGCGCTGTTCGCCGTGACCGCGAACGCGGAAATCGGAAAAACTCTCCATGAGCACCGCAACACTCGGACCGAAACCGCAGGCGATTCCCGGCGCCGAGACGCAGACCGAACGGACCGTGATCGCCGTCTGGCCCTCGATCGCCGCGACACGCATCGGACGGATGATCGGTGCCCTGATCGAGACGGCACCCAAGTTGCGACTGCCGCTGCTGAAGTTCAACCTCGCCTTGGCGCCCTCGCTGCTGCTGGCTCCCATGGCCGCGTTGATCTACGTGCAGTTGAAATTCGTTGGCCGACGCTACACCGTCACCAGCAAGCGAGTGCTGATCCAGGGATCGCTGACCCGCAGGCTGTTTGCGGAAGTGCCGCTGGAGAACATCGCCGAGGTGGCCGTCGCTCCGTACCAGGACGGACAGGAGTTCTACCAGTCGGCCGATATCGTGCTGCAGGGCGACTCGGGACAGGAACTGCTGAGAATGGAAGCGGTCACGCGGCCGGGAGTCTTCAGGCAGAATATCCTCGAAAGCCGCGACGCGCTGGTGCAGGTCCAGGACGCACTGGCCACCATCCAGGCTCGAGGCGACGGCTGAGCCGACGTAGCCGAATTCGGCTGCCCTCAGTCCTCGATCCCCAGCCGATAACGCATCTGCTCGAACTGCTCGGAAAACGTGTCGGTCGAACTGTGCACGTGCTCGGCCTCGGTGATGAACTTGATGTCCTCGATGCACATCACATCGTGACCGTCGAAAACACGCTCGAACATGTCCAGATCCTGGCCGTAGAGCGTGAAGATCTTGTGCTCGTCAAACTGCACCTCCATCGGGATCCGCGGGTTCAACACCGCCACTCCCGCACAGCCATCGTCAATCAGCATCTCCTCGAAGTCGTACAGCACACTCTTGAGAATCGGTAACTCGATGCTCTCACGGTAATAGTCGTCGTGACCCTCGCCCTGAGTGTGATGACTCGTCTCCAAGACCACGTCGACATCGCTACCCAGAGGATCCAGCAGGTCGACAAACAGGTCGATGATCTGATCACGTGATGCCGACGCCATCAGCACCGGAATCGCGATCCCCGTCTCCCCATCACTGTAGGTGTCGTGACGGTAGCCGGTCCGTGGCACAACCTGCAGATCGTAGGACGGTCGAACCGCCTCGGTCAGCACGAAGTTGCCATATCGGGCAATCTTCAAGTGCGTCTCCAACTGATCGTCGGAAAGCTCCGAAAAACTGCTCGCCGGTCGCTCCGGTGTCGATTCCCGGGCCTTGGCAGATATGAATTTCTTCAGGAAGTCCATCGGTCCCTGCTCCCTGACAGGTCGGGACGGCCCATGGCCAACCCGGACAAGAAAGGAACTCGTGATCGATCGCCCTGCCTGGCATCTCGATTCGCCCTCTGTGGCTGCTCATCAGAAACCTAGCACGTGAATTCGCATCAGGGCCGATCCCAACCCGGTCCCACGGAAAGAAATCGCTCAAAAACAGGCCCTTTCTACAAATTCGGTTCAATCTGGGGTGTAAGAAGTACAATCTCGTGGCTTTACAGCCACCTGCTGGGAAGTCTTCCCATTCCACAATAAACAACTTCAAGTCAGGAAATAGCAATGGGTTACGTAAGTTATTCAGGGCAGACTGAGGAGCTCGCGGGTCCGATGGCACGAGTACTGCAACTGGTTAGAGTCGAGTGAGAGAGACGCCGGCTGTGAGAGGCCGGCTCCCACCGGCCCTTGGAGAGGGGCCACCTTCCCACCTCAATATCACATCACCACATCACACCTGGACGGGCCGAAGGGACGC
>Ga0310123_10000790_pt1 | contig 27835 bp, 29 predicted proteins | sample CB6_AW_1057_MG_FD_203505 | JGI IMG/M metagenome (GOLD analysis project Ga0310123, IMG submission 203505) | Marine microbial communities from Western Arctic Ocean, Canada - CB6_AW_1057 | ecosystem: Environmental > Aquatic > Marine > Oceanic | place: Canada: Western Arctic Ocean | collected... | reverse complement strand
CCTCTCGCGTCAGCAGCGTCACTACACGCCGAAACTCATGGCCCAGGGCCATGAGTTCTCTGTTGTTTCCCAGTAAACCAGCAGTGGAAATCAAATTTCCTATCAGTGACTATGGGGCGGCAGTCAGAAAGCTGTTTTGCGATCGGACTGGCAGCGGATGAGCCGGTACGTATGGTGTTCCAGTGACGATTCAAAGTCATGTTTCTCCGAGCGTCCTCTACTTCCACTCGAATCCAGACGGCAAATTGAGCCACAGGCGCAATAAGCGCCGAGGTCGCAGGAGGTCATCAACATAGGCCGTGCGGTCGTGAGCTACCGTCCAGTTGTCCAGCCACAACATCTCTCCTGACTGCATCGAAAAGGTTGCCACTGCACCAGGAGCTTCCAATGCCTGTTCCAGCGCATCGAGTGCCTTCACTTGCACGGGGGTGAGAGGGCGTCCGACTTGTTGCTGACCGGTCTCAATCCAATACCGCATATATCTAAAGTTCAGTCCACGGTCCGGATCATCACAGAAAATCGGGAAACGATTCCGGAACCGGCTCCGAATGGTTGGATGCGCGCCGGGAGTAACCATGTCGCGAATGAAATCACAATACAGCAGTTCCAGTAACTGCGGACAGGTATGCTGAAGAACTTCGTGAGCTGTCAGAGCGCTACTGATTCTTGATTCACCGCCTTCCCGGGCCGGCTGAAGACACAAAAGCCCTACCAGGTCCGGTTGTACGTTCACTGATGAACTATCGGTATGCAGACTGGTCGACGCAGAAGTCTGACTCACCGGAATGCGTTTATGTCGATGGTCAGATCCATGGTCTTTGACCTCGTAGAGTTTTCCGTAAGAATCAACCGGCCTGCCCATCAGGATTCCGGACACCCAATATAACTGGCGCAAGGCGGATTCGCTCCAGTCTCCACAATCTCCATCAGGAGCTGCGATGCGAGCCACGCCCGTTCCATGGGTCAATTCCAGTTGGATGCTTTGAACAAAGCGACTCAACCCGGACAACTGTTCGTGAAGGCTGACAATGTATTCTTCTTTCCGGCCGTCCGGGTGGTTCATGTGCCAATGAAGAAATTCGTCCAGGACCACGACCGGCCACCGACGCTGTGAGTGTCCTGGTTGCCAGACTGTCTTGGCAGTCCACAAGGGACGGGAAGGTTTCTCGGGGTGATCAACCTGCCGTGCGAGTTGAATCATGACTTATGCACTTTAATTGCCAGATGAAGAGGTTTGTCAACCAGCGGAGTAAAGAATTCGGGATCGAGGTGAAGGTGTTCCTTCGTCACGCCTAATTCAACAATTTCCGGCATAGACTGAAACCCAGCTCCGGAAAGGGCTCCGAGTAAATCCTGGAACGTCTTGTGTACACAACGAACGGGAACCTCGATTCCATCTTGACGGGCGATTGATCCTTCAAAGGTTTGGTCCCGACCACTGAAATAGCCTCCCGCCGGCACGAAGCTGAATCGGTCCTCCGGCATTGCCAGAAAAGGCATCAACGGGTGAGGAACCGACATGATTAGTGCGCCGCCGCGATTCAGGCGATGGTGGATTTCGGAAAGGACCTGTGCCGTGTCAGAATGATTGAGGTAATTAAAAAGGAAGACGGCGAGGACCAGTTCGTAGCGAGCCGTCCCCAGGATGGAAAGGTCGCACACGTCACTCACCAGGTAGCGAATCCCGAGTGGATCTGCTGCTTCACGCATTTGAGCGTGACGAATCATCTCGACGCTCATGTCCACGCTGTCTATCTGTTTGCATCCTCGTCGTGCCAGATTGCGCGACACATACCCTTCGCCACAACCAAGGTCCAGTAGACGCCCATGTAAAAACGGCTCGCTCCACTCCATCAGGAAAGGACGCGCCGTATAATCAGAGAGCAATACGGGCCGGTCACGGCTCCAGTGAGATGCGGCGAGGTTGTAAACGTCATGTGTGTTAAGCATTTTTATTCGGCCGGTTTCATGGCCACGGCGCGTCGGTACATGCCATCCCAGAAAGTTTCTCGCAAAACTAAACTCTGGTGCATCCCCAGACGCAGGCTCCACTGTCCTGTTTCTGTTTGGGCCAGGTCAAAAGCAATCTGGCGAAGCGCCTTCGCATGGTCATCGTCAACGAGACAGTGCAGTTCAAAGAAAACCGCTTCCTGTCGCGTAAGACCTGGCTGACGTCGGCAAGCGGCCGCGAGCGGGTGGTAGAGGTGGCGAACGATTCCCTCAGTGCCCAACCCGATCGCACCAACGGCCCGTGCTGCATCTGCCTGGTGCAAAAGATCCAGAACAGTCGCGCGCCAGGTTTCAGCCTCGATGCAATAGCGACTCTGCTGTTCTACGCCAATCGCGTTCTGGAATTGTCGGAAAAGTTCCTGATGCGGCACGTTGGCGATCCAGGCTATGTCAATCCCTTCAGATTCCAGTATCTCCCGTTTGTCTTCCTCCACCATGCCCGATTCTTCGAGGAAATTTTCGGTGAGTAATGCCCGGTGGGCTGGATTGTCCAGCCGTGCAATCGTCAGACAAAGATACCGTGTGAAATCCCGACTATAACAACCGTACTGACAGGCAAAGTCACGAAGGGCGGCTTCCGAGTTCGGCAAATCACCGGTGGACAAGGCGGTCAGGTAAGGATGACGTACCGCCCTGTGCGATTGAGCCTCGGTCTCCAAGCGATCCAGAAAGCTGTCGACGGTGTCAGGACCTGCGTGAACAACCGGCATCGTTGTCGTAGACACAGAGTTACTAAAATCAAAATTCGGCAAAGGACATTCTGCCAATGATGTTGTGTTGTTGTCTAGCATTTTCACTTGTTCCCAAAATGTGTAGCCACTGGAAGTTCAGGAAGGCGTGCTTAGATCACCAGGGTGATCACAAACCACAATCCGCACAGGTCACGGGAATTCGAGTCGGCTTTCGCAGACCACAAAGACAGATGCAGGTCAGAGTCACAGGCAAGACAGGATTTCAACCCGATTCAAGCTTAAAACGGTGCGCATTGATGATGACCAGGTTGACTCACAATGCTTAAATGGGGTGAGAGTGTGTGCGGCCCGAACCGGAACCCGCCTGCCTGTTAACGATGAGTGACTCATGAAAGAAGGTGTCGAATAAGGTTTGGCAAAACGACCATGCTGTGATGAAACGCCTTGAACCTCTGTATCATTCCTGCAAAGACGGTGCCAAAACTGAGTTAATGCAGGAACGACAAAAATTGAGCCATTGCGGCAGTCACCACGGGTTCATGAACGTGGTATCGCAGTGAAACAACACAATTAACGCAAAATAATACAACGGAAGTCTCGGACCGGTACCAGGCGTTCACGGCCGATTCTTCCTTCACCACGCCTTGTCAGCGTCTATTATGTCACGGACCGTGGGGGAACCAGCTTTGGGTGAGGATCGGTTTGCAGGCATTGACCGAAAGCACAAGTTCTAACGGGAAATGATGCAGATGATTGTTGTGCGGTTTCAGTAGCGGTCCAAAGTTTGGCTGCCTTGCGGATGATGATTGGGTTGAGGCAAAGACCATGGTCGATGTAATGCACGGATTTCCTCCTGAGCCCAGGGCGCAAACCACACTTGCGAACTGGCGCACTCCTCCATTCAATGTGTGGGCCTTCCATCATGTGCGGGAAATTGTGCCGTCTGCAGAAATTGTCAACGATCCGAAAGATGTCTGGCGACTGGAATCCAGCCACGATGACTTCTCAGAACTTCGAGTGCCAGGAACCGGGGGCCAGGAACTTTCCTGGAAGGAATTTCTAACGCAGACCCATTCCGATGGGTTGGTGATTCTCTATCAGGGAAAGCTGATTTATGAAACCTACACCAACGATCTCACACGGCACACACCCCACATTCTCATGTCGGTGTCAAAGTCTGTGCTGGGACTGCTGGCAGGAATTCTTGAGGCGGCCGGTGTACTTGATATTGCAGGTCTGGTTACCGACTACGTGCCGGAATTAGCAAACACGGCCTATGCGGGGTCGAGGCTGCGAAATCTTCTCGATATGAGAGCGGCAATTCTGTTCGATGAAGACTATTTGGCAAATTCGGGACCCTTGATCGAGTACCGCAAGGCAACGAACTGGAACCCACATGGTCCGGGAGAAACGCCATTAGATCTTCGTTCCTTTTATCAGCTGCTGAAGCTAAAGGACGGTGAACATGGTCAGCGTTTTCACTATGTATCGCCAAACACAGACCTCATGGCATGGATCATCGAACGTGCCGCCGGTCGGCGATTCTGCGACCTGGTCAGCGAGTTTCTCTGGAGACCCATGGGCGCAGAACGCAGTGCCTACATTACTGTCGACCGTCTCGGCGCTCCACGCGCAGCGGGTGGAGTTTGTACCACGGTCCGAGATCTGGCTCGACTGGGGCAGTTACTCTGCCAGCAGGGCCGGCGCAATGATCACCAGATCATTCCCTCTGACTGGATCGACGACCTGTACAACGGTGGGAGTTCACAGGCATGGGCCCAGGGGTCGTTTGCAGCTTATTATCCCGGTCTGCCGGTACGTTATCGTTCGCAATGGTATGTGCTGGACGGCCCGGCCCCGTTATTGTTTGGCTTGGGCATCCATGGGCAAAATGTGTTTGTCGACCGCAGGAACTCACTGGTGATTGCGAAGCTGTCGTCACAACCACTGCCGCTCGAACCGGAACTTATTTCTCTGACGATGCGTGCTGTGCAGGTGATCCGTCAGAGGGTAACAGGATAGATCTGTCAGCCGGCAGCAAACCGTGATCCGGCTCACGTTTTGCGTAAGCTATTCTTCCGCGGACGAATCTGCCGAAGGTCCTTAAATTAACCGGATACGTAATCTGCTGCCGACTTTGTCGTGGTGGAAGAGGCCGGCCATTAACTGTTTTGACGGGGTTCACATGCAACGAACGGATGACAGCACGGGACACGAGCCTCTACCGTTGATTCTTTATCTCAAGTATCTTTGTTGCGGCGTTCCCGCCTCACGATAACCACCACACGCAGCTTGGGGTGTGTGCAAATGTCTTCACCCAGGTACAGGCTGGAATATCACCGGAAGACCGCGTTATGGAATCGTAAAGTTGTGAACGAAATTCACCTGAAACCTGAGGATCGTTGGGACGGCTGGCGGTTTGATGGCAGAATTCAGCAACATCCCATTCAGAGATGATTAATGCGGCACATGGGCCGGTTCTTCGTTGTGATTGTCTTAGCTTTTCCGGTGACCAAAGCCCAGGACAACCCGGAACTGCACTGGGCCTTCCGTACGCCAGGTCGCACAGTGCCTCCCAAACGCGACTCGTTAAAATACGCACAGAGAGTCAGGAACCCCATCGACCGGTTTGTGCTGCATCGGCTTGAGCAGGCACAACTGGAGCCGGCACCTCCGGCCGATCGCGCGGTGCTGATTCGACGAGCGTACTTTGATTTGCTGGGCCTGCCACCGTCACCCGAACAGGTGTCGCAGTTTATCAACGACGAATCGCCGCAGGCATGGAGCACATTAATCGATGTGTTGTTAGCTTCCAAGCATTATGGTGAACGCTGGGCCCGGCACTGGCTTGACGTGGCTCGTTATGCTGACAGTGGTGGGTACGAAACTGACATCTATTATCGCAACGCCTGGCGCTACCGTGACTATGTCGTGAAGAGTTTCAATAATGACAAGGCGTACAATATCTTCGTTCAGGAGCAAATTGCCGGTGACGAACTGTGGCCGGACAACCTGGATCTCGATCCACGGAAGGTCTACGTTGTTTCTGAGGAGAAACGACGAAATCTCGAAGCCCGCGTCGCCACGGGATTTTACACGCTCGGACCCCGAGTCCACGAATCGGCACTCGATGCCAGGCGGCTGGCCTACGAGACGATTACCGACTGGGTCGACACCACAGCGTCCGCATTTATGGGGCTCACTTTCGGCTGTACACGGTGCCACGAGCACAAATTCGATCCATTCACACAGGAGGATTATTTCTCACTACAGGCGATCTTTGCGAGTGCACGTGAAATCCAGTTGCCATTGTGGACTGCGCACCATGAAGCTGACTGGCGTGAGGCGTATCCAAAGGTAATTGCAGTCGAAGAAGCACGACGGGCGTACCGGCTGTTTGAGGGGCGGATGGAAGGTAAAACACTGTCGTCCGAACAACAGTCCGAAAAACAACGGCTGTTGACGGCAATTGCATGGTCGGTGCTGGACCTGCCGGAATCGGCTGCCGGACGGGAAGCTGTTGATTACGACGGACTGATGCACGTTCCTACGGCAAGTGTTCTGAGTCGGGAACATCCGGCGCTGATCAAGCCTGTGTACCTCCTCGAAAGGGGAGAGCTGAACAAACCTCAGCAGCAGATGAAGCCGGCTCTGCCGGTGGTACTGGCTGAGACCACTTCCACACCAGCTGAATTGTCCGCGCCTTTCGGCTGTCGGAAGCAGCTGGCTCTGTGGATCACTCGGCCGGATCACCCGTTAACAGCCCGTGTGTTCGTCAACAGAATCTGGCAATGGCACTTCGGCCGAGGCTTTGTCGGGACACCGAACGACTTCGGACAGATGGGTCAGCCCCCTTCGCATCCTGAGCTGCTGGACTGGCTGGCGACCGGGTTTGTCCGTGCTGACTGGAAGGTCAAGGATCTGCACCGGCTGATCATGAACTCAGCAACCTATCGGCAGTCCAGCCGGTACGGCAGCGACCGGCATCTGACCGAGGACCCGGATAACCGGTTACTGTGGCGGATGAACCGCCGTCGGCTGGAAGCCGAAGCACTCTGGGATGCAGTACATGCGTCGGCTGGAACGCTCAACCTGGACATGGGTGGCCCTCCCGTCGTCCCGCCGCTGACCGAAGACGAACTTGCCTCACTGCGGCAAAAGCAGAACTGGGTGGTCTCCGCTGACCCGGCACAGCACACCCGCCGGGGAATTTACATCATGGTTCGGCGGAATTTCAAGTTCCCCATGTTTGAGGTATTTGATGCACCAGTCACCGCGGTCAGCTGTCCCACCCGTGACGTCACAACGATTGCACCACAAGCGCTTTGGGGACTCAATAACAGATCGGTCTTTTACCAGGCGATGCACTTCGCCGGACGTGTTGTGAAAGACGTGCGCGAGGACCCCGTGGCCCAGATTGACCGTGCCTGGCGGATCGCACTGGGACGGTCCCCGTCAGCTCAGGAGTCAGCACAGGCATTGGCGTTGATGAAGGCGTTTCGGCAGGAATCCGGAGAACCACTGCAAAACCCGCCAGAGCCACTCACGAATATTTCGGCCGCACATGCTCAGGCCCTGTCCAAGTTGTGCCTGGCACTGTTTAACGTCTCGGAGTTTGCCTTCGTTGACTGATGACAATGCAGAATGAAAACCCTCATTTTGTCGCAGTGCTTCGTGTAGATTTGTCTGAGTGATGCGCTCAAATTCCCTCCACCCGCTGCTTCACTTCCCCGTTCAGAGCCCGTGTCGTCTGCAGATTCACCAATATTTCGCCAGCTGCGACGAGAACACAAGCCGCCATATCCGGTTCATCAGGACTCAGTTGCTGAAATGGCGACTTCTCTTCACCACTGGCTTTTATGATGTCAGGCACTGCGGACTATAGTTCCGCGCTGGATTGCTGACTTTCGGTGGTCGCATCAGGCAGTTTTCCGTGTTGGCCTGGAGAATTTGGAGCTAGACGGTTGTGAGGTCAGCCATTGATTCAACTTTGAATCAGCGAGTCATCGACGTAGACCCTGATGGACCATGATCAGCCGGTCTTCGTGTGGTCGATAATAGCCGTTGATCCGCTCACGGATAGCGAAGCCAAAGTTCCGGTAGAGCATGATCGCGGGTTCATTGGACGGATCCACGGTCAGCAGGACCGGTGCCGTGGCCTGAGCCAGCCCGGCCTGCATCAACTGCGTGCCGATACCCGCGCTCTGCCGATCTGGGTGGACCATGATCTTATGCAGGCAAAGTTCGGAAGAATGAGTGGGGAACATTACCAATGCTCCGGCGATGTCTCCCGATTCGGACAACGAGTCCGATCCCTCGGACTGGCGAGCGACCAGCAGTGTTGCCATGTCGCACCAGATCCTCCAGATGTGCTCGCCGTCGGGGATAAACAGGTCGGGGGCGATGGGCCATGAAATGCGGTCCAGTGCAGCGACGTGCAGGTAGTCACGGTCAGTAGCCGGTTCGATCGTGCAGGACACGGAGAGTTCCTCTGGTCGCGGGCAACAGTCTCTTCGCAACGCAGAATTGGCACTGGTCCGAAGCAGGTAAACTGGTTGGCGGAGAACGACTAATTGACAAGCCTGGATGAATCAGACACCTATATAAGTGAATTTCAGGTAGAATCAAAACGTTTGAAATAAGTGAAATCACGAAGATTGTTCTGAGCTCCAAGGTGACGGCGCCCGCCATTCTGCCGATGGACCCGAAGTTCCCGTCTTGCGGGCTTTGCATGGGCTTGCCTCCCTCGGTCCTATATTTCCCACACTCGTCGTTTCCAGATTCACCAACGCCTCAACAGCGGCGACGAGAACAAGAGTCGCCGCATCGGGTTTGTCAGCGGCCGGTCACTGGAACATCGACCTTTCCTCGTCATGCGTTTTATGATGTCACCGACTGCGGTTTGGCGCTGCGCTCCGCACCTTCGATGAACACATGAAACATGTTGTCAGTGTTAGCCAGGAGTTGTTTGGTTGTCATGACGGTCGCGGGTTTACCAGCAACATGAACTCTTCGCTCTCGATCAGTGCTGTCACGAGTTTTGTGATTCGTCTCGGTGAGATGTGTTCTCCAATACGTGACCTGAACGAGTTCGATGCTGTCGGGAGCGATCCAATTTTGTTCGGACTCGTGACCCGACAGAACCCGACGTTTTTTCTGCGGTGTGGAACGCCTGGCGTTTTCACTCGGTCTCGTCCCCCCTTTCTTTTCATGTAAAACAGTGGGACTCTCTGCGCTCCAAAATCGGATGCTGTGCATTGTTCTGGAAATTCACCCAGACTGGTGCTGTTCTTGCTTGCTCATCTGTTGCCTGGCCCACGGTGGGATGTGTTCGTGACTGCCGAACCCGAATCTGCTGTCTGTTATCAGTTTCCGGTAACAGTGCATTCAGACAGTGTTGTCTTCAGCTCTTCAAACCTCGCATCGGTGATCTGCGTATTTTCGATTCTGAGCACTTTCAGGCTGGTGAGGCCTTCGAGGTCTTCCAGACTGGCATCAGTGATCTGTGTGCTCCTGAGATCGAGTACTTGAAGGCTGGTGAGCCCTTTGAGGTGTTTTAGCCCGCCATCGGTGACCTGTGTGTTCCCGAGAACGAGCACTTCCAGTCTGGTGAGTGCTTTGAGATATTCCAGTCCGGCATCAGTGATCTGTGTGCTTCTGAGGTCGAGTACTCCCAGGCTGGTGAGTCGCTTGAGGTGTTCCAGCCCGGCATCGGTAGCTCGCGTGTCCTCGAGACTGAGCTCTTTCAGGCTGGTGAGCCGACTGAGGTGTTTCAGACCTGCACTCGTGATTGCCGTGTTACGAAGGACTAGTCTCTGCAGTGTGGTGAGCTGATTGAGGTATTCCAGTCCGACATCGGTAATCTGCGTACTCCTGAGGTCGAGCACTGCCAGGCGGGTGAGCCCTTTAACGTGTTGCAGTCCCTCATCGGTGACCTGCGTATCCTCGAGACTGAGGGCCCGATATCCCGACAGGAACTTACCTCCCAACGCCTCAATCGCTGCTATGGCCTTCTCTTCTGCATTTGGTTGTTCATCTGTCGTCGGCTGTTCAGCTGGCGTCGGTCGATCATTTGCCGAGTCGCAACCTGCAACGATTAGTAGTGTCACAATAATCAAAAGACTTGTCTGTGCGGATCTCAGTGTCTGGCCCCTGTTTAAATGTTTTTTACGAGACTCTCTGCTCTAAAGGCGACCATCGACAGGAATTCGTACTTCGTTGCGTATCCTCTGCCAGTCCCGCGGCGCAATGAATTTGTGCCTGTCACGTCATCGTCCTGTCCGCAACTCATGCGATTGTTTTTTAGCTTCTGCCAAAGTGGTGTCATGCGGTGCGTACTTCACATAATGCCACGCCCTCCCGGCAGCGACAAGCCAATGGTTGATCAGGGTGTCGTCGTCATAAATGACCTCGATTGCGCGGTCGTACTTTTCGGGTCCATAATTAACAACGCAGAGACCTTTATCGACCCGCCAAAACAGCCTGAGGTCCGGCGGTACCGCAGTTCCGCTCCTGCCACTGGAGTGCACGTTCCTTCGGATCACACGATTACAGGAAGGTAGTCCGAATCTCATTTTCCATCGTTCCTGCGTGCAGCGCAGCGTGATTCGTCTGCATTGAAAAACGAACCGCCGGAAGCCTAAATTTCCACCAGTGGTTCTTCGGAGTCGCCGAACTGCTCCAGTGGAACCCCGAATTTCGCTGCCAGTGACAGGTACAGGCTGGACATCTTGCGGTTGGGTCGGTCGAGATAGTCGAGAACGCGACCTGTCACCAGCTGACCCCCGGCTCCACCAAGAAGCACGACAGGCAACTGAGAGGCATCGTGGTTACCGGTCAGCATGCTGGAGCAGAACAGGAGTACCGAGTTGTCGAGAAGTGTTCGGTCACCTTCCTGCGTTTCATTGAGTCGTCGGGCAATGTAGGCGACCTGACTTACAAAAAACTGATTGACTTTGAGCCAGTCGTCCGACTCCTGGTGTGACAGCAGGTGATGGATTATGTGACCGAGTCCCAGGTTCGTAAAACGCAGCGAGGAAATATCGTTGTTGAATTTGAGTGTACAGAAACGCGTCGAATCGGTCTGAAATGCGAGAATCATGATATCGCACATCAGTCGCCTGTGCTGGTCAATATCCTGCGGGATGCCTTCGGCCGGCCGCGGGCGGTCCGGCCTTTCGAGGGTGGGACGCCAGTCGCGTAAGCTGCGATCCTGATCCGCACGGGCGATCCGCCTTTCAACGTCCCGCACTGAGGTGAGATACTCATCAAGATTTCCCGATCCAGCCTGCTGATGTGCCTGCGCAGACGCCCGGCATCTGTCAGTACAGCGTCGAGGACACTCGTGTCACCGGTGGCCGAAAATTCGTCTTGAACAAGCGATTGAACGCGAGCGCCGGGTAAACTTCCAGAGGTGTGGGTGTCGTTGGTGAACTCCAGGAAATGTGTGAGCTGTACAGTATCGAATAATTCTTGTGCACGCTGGAGATCGACTTTTCGCAGCCAAGCACAAGATTTGACAGCTTCGTCTGGTGACCAAGTCGCTGTGCAAGCAACTGATCGATGCTGGTCGCGGATCGCACTCTGCCACCAGCCGCAATCGGTGCGCCGGTCAGCAGATTTCCCGTCTGCGAACTGTGGATGTTCCCCTTAAGCGCTTCGGCATTGTAAAGCCCCCGTATAAAATTGAGCTTATGCTTCCAGGGTGTCAAAGGCTGGAGGACTTTGCCCAGCTGCATTGCCTCGCCTTCGCCACGGGCCCACCACTCATTCCTGTGAAATCCATTTCCAGCGAACAGGCAGGCGAATCGCAATGGTGGTTCATGCGTGCGCTGAGGTGCCCCTGGTTCAGTGCCCCAGACAGACAGCGACTCGAACCACGGCAGGGCAACGCTGACGCCTGTACCGCGCAGCAGTGTGCGGCGCGAACGACGAAAGTCAGTGCCAGGCAGACGTGTATACTTGTTAATCAACGAATGTTTCTCTCTGATTAATTCTTCTCAACAACGTCTCGACCGCGATGATATCGAAACTGCCGGCTATTAACGACGGGAATCACAGCAGCTGAAACACGGTAGTCGTTATTTTCAAGTTGTACACGCATTTCGTTCAGCAGCGCCTTGTCCCAAAATTCGACAGAGCGCCCCAGTGCATAGCCGAGAAGCTTACGGCAAAATTGTCCAGCAGTTCCTTCCGGCGATCAGTGATCAGGTACGAGCGAAGGCCATCGATTCCTTTGAATTCCGTCCTGATGCCGCCATCCAAAACAACGGCACTGACATCAATTGGTCGACCGGCGTGGTCCTTTTCACGGAGACGCCCGATCGGATCCAAAGCTTCCAGAGCGAATCCTAATGGGTCAATCCTGTCATGACAGACGGCACATTCGTGCGCGCTGCGATGCTTCGCGACAAGCTGACGCATCGTCAATCCATCTGTTTTGTTCGGGGCGTCCGGTAGTTTTGGAACGTTGGGAGGAGGTTTGGGAAGCTGACGGCCCAGCAGCGTTTCCAGAATCCAGGTGCCTCGAAGAACCGGACTGGTACGTGACGCACCGGACTGTTTGGTGAGCATCGTGCTCATTCCCAGTATGCCGCCCCGGCCATATTTCCTCAGGCCCTCAATACGTTGATGTACTGAGCCTGTGATATTGTCCACCCCATAATGACTTGCCAGCTGCTCGTTAAGAAACGTGTGGTCGGCGTCAAGGATGTCGATCACCGAACGGTCCGTACGGAAAATATCTTCGAAAAACAAAAGGGATTCTTCGTACATCGAAGCACGCAGTGCAGTGAATTCCGGGAACTGTGTCTCGTTAACTCCTTCATACCGGTCGAACTCACGAAACCCCATCCATTGTGCGGCGAATTCAATCGCCAGGGCTCGAATCCGTGAGTCCCGAAGCATTCTTCTGGTCTGCCCAGTGAGAACCTGTGGGGACTTGATCATTCCGCGGGCTGCCACGTGCCGCAACTCTGCGTCGGGCATCGTTGACCAGAGAAAATAGCTCAGACGACTTGCAAGTTCCCAGTTTGACACCGGCTGCGGCTCGTCTTCCGACGCCGGTTCCTCGATGCGATACAAAAACAATGGTGAGATCAGCACCCGTGCCAGTACATTGCGGATCGCTTCGTCGTGGGGCACATCCAGCGTAGACAGCGAACGATAGAGCTCGAGTAGCTCGACCTTCTCATCCACCGATAGCGGCCGCCGGTAAGCGCGTTGGGCGAATTCAAGCGTTGCGTCGACATGGCGCCACTCCGACGCGCGCAGCTCATGGCGAAACTGTTCGGCGCGCTGCTGGATTGGAATTTCCCGGGATTCTTTCGAGAATCTTTCGTAGTGAGCAGCAATATTCCACCAGGTCTCAAAGGTATCATGGATTTTCAACGCATCATGGCTGACGAAACGCAGATCGTGCCAGAGCCGGTCAAGTTCCTGCTTTTCTTTTTCTTCAAGCATGAACCGACTGAGAAAGTCATCGTCCCGATGGAAAAGAACAATCGTGATGCCTTCATCGACAGGAACGATCTGTGTGTAACACATGGCCGGAGGAAGCCATTCCCGATGTGCTGCAAACGCGTGTTCGAAAATGTTTCTGCCCTGTTCGTCTCGAACGATGAAGGGGAATCTGGCCGGCTCCTGGTGTGAATTCGCCTCCGGGTGATCATCCTTGGCTCCGATCGGGGGAACGAGGCCGCACATCGGTTCGGGGTTTTTTAGGCTGACATCAGCCTGAATGCTGCCAGCCGCACCGATTGCGGTGTCCAGCTCGACTTCCACCACGAACTGGCGTTCGTTGACAAGGTGTTGCGGAACAGGGATCTCGACTACCGCTGGTGCCCGAAGAACGAAACTGGCATCGTCTATCGGCTGCATGCCGGGATGCCGGCCAAATACGACGCTGTCCGCATCGCGGGAATTGCGGACGGTGAGCCGGATCGGCAGGTCGCGCAACAGAATGGGGGCCAGCTCGCTTGGGCGGGGCGGGTCTCCCGGCACAGGAATCGGATTACCCTCAAATCGAGGACGCTTCCACAGCATAAAATCAGCTTCGTTACCGTCACCGGCATCGCCGGCTGCAAGGTAAACCACAACTTTTTCATCTGTGGTTCGGGCCGTGAGCGGAACCGTGAAACTTTGTCCGGTCACCAGCGGAGTTACGGGGTCCAGCCATCGATGAACATGGCCGACACTGTTAAATTTCCAAAGCGATCGCTGTCAGCGCCGGATCTCGGCAGCCAGTTCGGGCGAGTTTTCCGGAGCGAGTGATCGCCATTGAGTACGGAGATCGTCAAGAAGAAACGAGTGTTGTCCCAGCTTGCCGCTGAGGACATTCCACAGGATCGTCAGGTATTTCCTGGACAGTCCGTTTTTGTCCGCCAGTTCGCTGAGTTGAACGCCGGATCTACTGGAGTCTTCGCGGTACTCCACCGTAGCCCGGATATATGATTCCATAGGAGCTTGGCCATAATCGGAGGCCAGTGGCACGTCGCCGTACATCCATTTTCGACGCTTCGTTTCGGTATAGTGTCCATAGAATGTCCGAATTTTCTGTACGATTTCTTCGGTCCAGTCGCGTCGGGTTGTATATCGGGAGAACCGAATTCCGTCCGGGAGAAGTACTGCGTGACGTGAGATTGTTTTGGCTGCGTTAAAGTATTTCTCGAGCAGCGCCGGTGACATGACCAGGGCATCGCCGGTGTTGGTAAAGCCTTCGCCCGCAGCACTGTCGACCGGGAAGTCGACGGCAGGCTGGAGATCCACGCCGGTCAGATCCCGAATGGTGTAGTCGTATTGCGCGTTACTAAGTCGGCGCAGGAGCACACGACCAGGGTCTCCTGTGTTGGCCTGTGACTCGGAGACGATCAGTGCACGCACCCACTCGACAAGGCCTGTGCGTTCCGCAATGCTCGGCTGTGGGTTCTTCTCCGGGGGCATCTCACCATTTTCGAGCTTGTCAGCCACCATTTGCCAGACGCTCAGATCTCTCCGGATATCTTCAACTCCCGCAAAGCGCTCGAGGTCGAGCTCAGCGCGCTGCCCGGCCGTAGAATGGCACTTCAGGCAGTATCGCTCCAACACCGGCCGGATGTCATCGACATATTCTTCGGCACCTCGAAGATCGCCTTTGAGGCCGAGCAGCAACACAAGTACGAAAGGCACCTTAGACACCACGGGAAAGATCGCCTGATGGGAAACTGCCAGTCAATATTCACCGAACCCATTATAAACGGTTGTCCGTCATTTCGGGTCACCAGGTCCACCTAAATCAAAATCTCAAAACCCAAAACAAATTCAAATGAATGAAATTTGCAGGTCCTGAATACCCAAGTGGCGACCGCGCGCAGCAAAAGACAGGTCACTTTGAACGAAAACAGCTGCAGGAACTGACCCTGTCTGACAGGATTCTCCGCCGGTATTGCAAACTCGCAGCACAGAGTCATGTTGCTGAACAGGCAGCCGTTACAGCATCGCCTGAGCCGTCTGTACAGACGGCAGAGCAGGCAGCGGCTGAGATTTCCGGTGAGTTCAGGGGCAAAGTGATCAAGGTCGTTGATGGTGACAGGATCGACGCGCTCAGCAACCACAACCAAGCGATTCGCATTCGGCTGAATGGCATCGACGGTCCGCAGCGAGGACAGCCACTCGGCAACAGTGCAACTGAGATGCTGAAGGCTTCCATGCTCGGCAGTGTCGGGAAGGTCATCTCATACGATGACGACTGCTACGACCGCACAACGGGCGACATTCACCACGATGGCACGCTGGTTACCGTGCCGACACGTCCCACACTTTCACTGTATTGTCAGCGCTGGCTGAGGCCAGCCGCATCCCGTCCGGGCTGAAACACACGCTGTTGACAAAGTGAGTGTGTTCTTTGAGCGTGAACATCATCTGCCCCGTGGTCGCGTCCCACACCTTCACTGTATTGTCAAAACTCCCCGACGCCAGTCGCGTCCCGTCCGGGCTGAAACACACGCTGAGGACATAGTGGGTGTGCCCATTAAGCGTGAGCGTCTCCTGACCGGTGGCCGCGTCCCACACCTTCACCAGCCTGTCGTAACTCGCCGACGCCAGCCGTGTCCCGTCCGGACTGAAACACACGCTGAGGACATAGTGGGTGTGCCCATTAAGCGTGAGCGTCTCCTGACCTGTGGCCGCGTCCCACACCTTCACTGTATTGTCAAAACTCGCCGACGCCAGCCGTGTGCCGTCCGGACTGAAGGCTACGCCGTAGACCTGATCGGTGTGTCCATTAAGTGTGAGCGTCTCCTGACCTGTGGCCGCGTCCCACACCTTCACTGTATTGTCAAAACTCGCCGACGCCAGCCGTGTGCCGTCCGGGCTGAAAGCTACGCCGTAGGCCTGATCGGTGTGTCCATTAAGTGTGAGCGTCTCCTGACCCGTGGCCACGTCCCACACCTTCACCGTATTGTCAGCGCTCGCCGACGCCAGCCGCGTACCGTCCGGGCTGAAAGCTACGCCGTAGACCTGATCGGTGTGTCCATTAAGTGTGAGCGTCTCCTGACCCGTGGCCGCGTCCCACACCTTCATTGTGCTGTCGCCACTCGCTGAGACCAGTTGCGTTCCGTCCGGACTGAACGAGACGCCGGGGACCCAGTGGGTGTGTCCTTTGAGTGTAAGGGCCTCCTGACCCGTGGCCGCATTTTCGCTTTGCGCATTGTGGTCGGGTGCCTGTGGATTCAAGTAGAGGCCCCTGATCGTCTCCTGGCTGGATTCCTCGAGTGGAGCTGAAGACTGTTCCTGGCATCCCGCCAGGCATATGAACAACATCATGGTCATACGGTGCATGGTCAATTCTTTCGTTCGCGCAGCCAGGAAACGGTCGTTCAGATCACCGATACAAGTCCCGTTCTGCCTCGCTCATACGTCGCCAGTCCCACGGTGGAGTGACCTTTTGACTGCCACCCCATAGTCCCGTATTCAGCTCACGCGAGTGCTTCCTGGCTTCCGCCAAAGACCGGTCGTCGGGCGTGTACTTCCTATAATGCCGAACCGTTCCGGTCTTGACCAGTGCCAGGCTGGTCACCGAGCCGATACGTCCCGCAACTTCACCGTGTTGTCAGCACTCGCCGAAGCCAGCCGCATCCCGTTTGGGCTGCAACACAGGCTAAGGATCCAGTTGATGTGTCCTTTGAGCGTGAGCGTCTCCTGACCCGTGGCCGCGTCCCACAACTTCACCGTCCTGTCAGCACTTGCCGAGGCCAGTCGTGTGCGTCCGGACTGAAACACACACTGGAGACCATGCTGGCGTGACCTTTGAGCGTGAGCGTCTCCTGACCGGTGGTCGTGTCCCACAGCGTCACCGTCCTGTCAGCGCTCGCCGAGGCCAGTCGCGTCCCGTCCGGGCTGAAGGACACACTGAGGACAAAGTTGGCGTGTCCGTTGAGTGTAAGTATCACCTGCCCGGTGATCGCATCCCAGACCTTCAATGTCCGGTCCCTGCTCGCTGAGGCCAGCCGGGCTCCATCCGGACTGAAACACACGCTGGTGACAGGGTCTGTGAGTCCGTCTAACGTGAGCATCAACTCGCTCGATTCCTGGCATCCCGCCAGGCAAATGAACAACGTTACGGTCATGCACTAAATGATAAATTCTTTCGTTCGCTCCGCCGGAAAACGATATTTCAAGTAAGCCTTACAAGTCCTGTGCTTTTTTGCTCATACGTCTCCGGTCCCACGGCGCTATCGGCTTGTGACTGCCGAGTGCTTCTGTCTTTGTGAGTTCGTATAAATTTGCCTTAGCACGATGCACTTTGCCGCCGCCTGCACGTTTCGTGCTCGTTGCCAGAGTAAGACGGGCATCCAGGAAAGGCCGTAAAAGAAGATGAAACGGTTTGCTGTTTTACAGTGATCGTCTGCTGACATTACTGTGCTGCGTCCCAGCTGGGTCACCGTCATTGAAGACATCACAGCTTGATGTGTATTGCTGACCGTTTGCTGTGGGTGACAAGAGTCGGTCACGGCATACTTCGGTCGAGAGCAGTTGTATCGGTCTCCGTTTCCTTCACGACCACGGCTATAAGAAATATTTTTGTGAAACAACGGCTCATGCTGTACTAATTCGCATCAAATAAAAAGGCGATTGATGTCAGGGAAGCAGCCTGCTGTTGAATTGACGCGTCGATCCCGTAAAGCTTAGTCATGTGTCCAGAGTCTGCAGCTTGAAAACACCGCTCTCCGGTGGGGTGCATTTGCTTATTCATCGGGAAGCAGTCCGAACCATGAACCGGACAGATGGAACGACTGACTGAGGTTCAGATCGAGTCTTGGCGCGCGTGGTGCCGTAAAGTCATTAACGATGAAAAGGATATTGAAGTAGAGGCGCTGGACTTCGTTGGAGTTTTCGAGTCGACTCGGTTAATGAACGACCGTGAGTTCACACTAACATCCTGGAGCAGTCCCAAATTCGGAAAACACCGGCTGCCGTAGTTTCATGAGTTGAGCGTTGCAGGATGGCGAACATTGCTGGTCTGCCGCACTCCGAGGTTATTTGCAATGCCGTTACCAACGGTGGTAAATCTGGCACGACGAAAACACTTCCTGACGATGTGTGACCCCGTGTCAATTCACAACAGGCTCTGCCGGAAGCATATTCAGTAATGAAACAATCCACTGCCATTCTGTTGGTCGTCGTTCTTGCATCCGTGCCCGTACTGGCCGCAGACAAGGTCCTGAACTGGGTGAAGGTGACCAATCGGGCCGGCTGGCAGCCTCGGGATTCGCAGGGTGAAGTCGTTTACAAAGACCGATTGTGGATCTTCGGCGGATGGTTCAATACTGTCGAAGCACCACCACGTGATGTGTGGAGTTCATTGGATGGAAAGACATGGAAGCTGATCAAACGGACTGCTCCGTGGAAACACAGCGATCTGTCGATGAGCGTCGTGTTCAAGGACCGCATGTGGTTCATGGGCGGTTGGCACGACGGACGGCTGCCAAGCCATTCGGCCAGTAATCAGGTCTGGTCGTCGATCGACGGTGTAACGTGGGAGCAAGCCACCGCTGACGCAGGCTGGAGCCCGCGGATCGCCTCCGCGCTCATCGAATTCCAAGGGAAGATGTGGCTGTTGGGCGGGACCGAGAATTACTATTTCGGCGACGAGAACAGCATCCAGAACGACGTCTGGTCTTCGGCAGACGGTAAGCAGTGGACGCTGGAGACGTCGGATGCCGGCTGGTCACCACGGGCTTATCACCAGGCGGTCGTGTTAAATGACCGGATCTACGTCTTCGGTGGCGGTGACTACCGACCAAACTATCATGCGGTCAACGATGTCTGGAGCTCAGTGGACGGCGTTCACTGGAGGCAGGAAACCGCCGCCGCCGCGTGGCATCCCCGGCTGTGGTTCGCATCCGTCGTTTATCGAGACCGCATGTGGGTCCTCGGCGGCTGGTCCAGCAATCCGTTCGCCAACTGGGATGACGTGTGGTACTCCACCGATGGCCGGAACTGGAAGCAACTCAGTTCTGATGTGGTCTGGAAGGAACGTCACGAACACTCTGCGTTTGTGTTTCAGGACAAAATCTGGATCGCCGGTGGCCATGCGATACCGCTTAACAGCGAAGTCTGGTCGCTGGAGGTCCCGGAAGACTGGTTCAAGGGCAAATTATCATTTTGAATCGCTCACGGAACTATATTTCGTCTGGTTCATTGTCTGTGAGCGGAATCCTGAGTGGTATGCCGATTCCTCGAATCTGTAAACCACTGCCGGAAGTCGACAAAATCCGGACAGGTCCCCGAGGACATTCCTGTAACTCCCGGATTTGTATACAAAGACAAACGATAGAATCGCTTCAGTGACTGGCCTGGCTGCTGATTACTGGTCGGTCAAAGATACTTCTGAACACTTTTACGGTCTCACTCAGCTGTACTCGTCCCGTTCATCATTGATCATCCTCCGTGAGTGCCACGGCATTCAACAAAAATCTGTCACCGCAGGAGTTAGTGGAAGATCTCACACTCCGGCAACGCCTTCTGCAGTTTGGCAACGCCCGCGTCGGTGATCTGCGGGGTGAGGACACCAACCTGAGGGCACCGGGAATGCTCCGGGCCCATGTCATTAACTGATGATTAAGCCGGTGACCCAGCTGAAACAAATTACCAGAACGAAGCCCCGAATCTCAGTTGCAACAGAAACGACGCCACTTGGTAAAGAGTAACCCCAATCGAATTTGTCCCTCTCTTGAAGCGACGAATAGTTAACCAGACAAGAATCACTCCAGGAGGTACTGAGACTAGAAGTAACAGCCCGGAAACAACGATAGTGGGCTCATAACCCGCACCACCACATGAGGCAAGTACTATCATCAAGAACATGAGCACAGTAAAAGAGTTCGCTAGATTAGGAACTAACCAGTCCCTAGCATTTGGATTCTTATCCACGAAGGTGTCCTCCTGAAGAACCGCCACCACACCCAACGATCCCGATCAGCAGCAAACCCGCGAGCCATCGCTTCATGACGTCACTCCGTCGGCAGGGAAATCTGGCTGCAGTGTAGCCGGGCGGGTGGTGCGAAGCGGGCTACTTGCGCATCTCGCACTTCGGCAACGACTTCTTCAGTTCGGCGATGCCCCGTCGGTAATCTGGGTCTCGTAGAAGTGGAGCGCCTGAAGTTTGGTCATCCCCTTGAGATGCACCAGCCCCGCGTCGATGATTTGGGTGTTCTCGAGGTGGAGCCACGGCAGGCGGGTCAGCCCCTGAGGTGCACCATCCCTGCGTCTGTGATCTGGATGTAGTGGAGGAGGAGAACCTCCAGATTCATCAGACCCTCAAGGCACACGAGCCCCGCGTCTGTGACCAAGGTGCTGCTAAGATCAACCGCAATAATTTCGCTCTGTTCGTTCACGGTGACGGTGGCTCCCAGTTTCTCCAGGCGTTGCCATCGTTGTTCGGTACAGCCGCTGCAGAACATCACGCCGATCACTGCTAATAGAAGCATGTTTCCAGTCATGATTACTCTCCTGCTGTGCTCGTTTTTCAGGTGTTCACATCATGTCCGGCCTGAATGACATACTGACGACTTCATCGGTGTGTCCTTTGAACGCGAACTGAATACTGTTCCTCGTATGGCGTCAGGCAAGTGACAAACGGCACGATCATACGGTTCAGGGTTAATTCTTTCGTTCGCTCAGCCGCAGAACGGTGATTCAGGTCACCGAATACTCATCCTGCTGTTCCCTGCTTCTACGTCGCCAGTCCCACTGCGTTTAAAGAATCTGCCACTTCAGTGGTTAGTGATAGATCTTGGACTTCGGCAACACCTTCTTTAGTTCGGCAACGCCCGCGTCTGTGACCTGGGTCTCGTTGAGGAAGAGCGTCTCCAGGTTGGTCAGCCCTTCAAGATGTATCAGCCCCTTGTCTGTGATCCGGGTGAAACCGAGGTAGAGTGTGGTCAGATTGGTCAGCCCATTGAGACGCACCAGCCCCTGGTCTGTGATCCGGATGTTGTCGAGGGCGAGAACCGTCAGATTGGTCAGCTGCTCAAGATGCACCAGCCCCTCGTGTGTGATTTCGGTGTTAATGAGGTAGAGCCTCGTCAGCTCGGTCAGTCCCTTGAGATGCGCCAGCCCCTCGTCGGTGATCTCGGTGAAGCTGAGCTCGAGACCAACAATTTCGTTCTGTTCATTCACGTCGATGGTGGCTCCCAGATTCTCCAGCTGTTCATTCACGCTGCGGACACCTTCAGTGTGTCCTTTGGGCGTGAGTGTCTCCTGGCTGGACTCCTCCAGTGGAGCTGAAGACTGTTCCTGGCATCCTGCCATACAAATGAACAGCAACACGGTCATACGGATCATGGTCAATTCTTTCGTTCACTCAGCCGGGGAACCAGTAGTTTAGGGCAGCGCCACTCCCAAGGTAAAACGATTTTGTGACTCCCGGACCATAGTCCCGTCGTCAGCTCATGCGCTCGTTTCTCGGCTTCCGCCAAAGTGGTGTCGTTCGGCCCGTACTTCATATAATGCCAGGCTATCCCGGCAGCGACAAGTAAGCCAATGGAGAACGAATGGTCAACTGCAGTCAGCACAGCTATTTCGCGACCATGTTCCGACGACGTTTTGCGTCAGGACTTGCGTTCACCGCCCGATCGGCCTGCAGGTACTGGCGGCCAAAGCGGTTAAGTCCATGGTCGTATCCAATGGCCTGTACTTGCGCCCAAGCATCAGCTTGACCCCAAACGCAAACATTCACGGTCTCGCAATGCACAGAGTCACGATTTTCCGGACTGAGGGCTCCGAAACCCGCTGACCACTCGACACATCCCGCGTCGCACGTATTTCACCGACGCACCTTTCAGCCCTGTAATCCCCGCCGCCCGCTCATACGGCCCGTCATCGATTGAACACGTGGCATTCGGAAACCGGCTGGAGTCCGCGCCAGTTGTGCACCACCGGACCAGTCAGCTTCAGGTTATTGATGCACCGAGTCCTCGTCGCGCCATTCCCGCACGATGCGGACATTCAAAATCCGGATCTGCCGCGCGGTGCTGATTCACTCGTTCACCGACCTGTTCCAACTCGCCGATGCCAGCCGTGTCCCGTCCGGGTGGAAAGATACGCTGTAGATTTTATCAGTGTGTCCTTCGAGCGGAGCCGAAGACTGTTGCCGGCAGACGGCCGAAGAAATATTTAAAACGAAGGGTCCAGATCAACGGCACGGATCAGCCGAGCGCCGGCCGCCTTGCAGGAATATTTTTTCTGGTGTGTTGGGATCACATCGAACTGTTCGCACAGTTCAATAAACCGCTGCACGAGTGACCGCATGCGGGCTCCAGTTCCGGGTCAAGGTTTTCAGGCGCAATGTTGCCGTACCACTCCCGAGGTCCTGCAGGACGTTTCGGATCGGGATCTTCGACGTACCAGACCGGCTCGATTGCTGCCCGGTAGACGGCCAGAGACAGCTTTTCGATGCGTCGGCGCACTGCGTCACTCTCGGCCAGTTCCAGGCTCTCTTCCGTGGCAGCCACTCCGGCCAGGCCCACCGATTCGTCGATGCCGTAGTCGTGGCCCCGGCCAAAGCAGTTGGTATGCAGCCCGCCGGCTAAGCCGCGATCCTGCACCAGGTTGATAAACCGAGCGATGGGCGGTGCGGCACATCCATAGTGCAACTGCAGAAACTCGTCGATCAGGTCCTGTCCGCTGCGGTTGGGGTCCCACAACAAACCGGCCGTGAGATAATTTTTGAGATCAGAAAATTCGACGGCCCCGAGGTATCGTCCGCCAGCTGCAGAAACCGTCTCCGCAGGTGGAGAGATTTCACCATGGGTCTAACAGAGGATGTAGCACAAAGACGTGGGGCAAACCAGGATCGCCTGACACCGGGTTCGAGACAGATCGGTGTAAAGGATGTCGCACCGGAAAGCGCAGCGCTCTGAGAATCACTCCATTCCGACAGAGTCGGGCAAACCTGTACTCACGATTTTGTGACAATCTTGGCTAGCCCCCTTTGATTTTCTGTTAATGAGCTTAATGAGGGCCTACGTTGTATCGTATTACTAACTAACAGCCGGGCTATAGACATACTTGTAATCTTATTTGGGAGGTGCATTCCATGCTAATCCTGAGTCGGATAGCACAGCCTCTAAAGGCTCATTGGTTTCTAAGAAGTCTGCACCGAAATGACAAAATTCTAGAAATCGGTTCTGGTGGAGGTTGGGTAAGAGTGTGGCTCAAACATCACAAATATACCGGATACACCAGCGTAGACATCGAACCCCCAGCAGATGTGGTCGGAGACATCCTGAACTGGCGGGAACTTGGATTCGTCGCCAACTCATTTGACGCAGTTATCGCCTTCGAGGTTGTGGAGCACGTAGACTGCTTCCAAGCGGTTTGGGATCTGCTCAAGCCGGGCGGCAAGTTGCTACTCACCACACCCGTCCCGGCGGCCGATCCATTGCTGGAGAGGCTGGAGCGCATGGGACTGACTCAACAGCGTACATCGCCCCATGACCACTTGGTCGACTTGCACTCCGTGCCGTGGCGAGGCTCTGTGGAAGTGCGCCGAATCGCATGGTTGTCCCAATGGGCACGTTTCACAAAAGAGGACTGTTGATGGCGAAGCGAACGGCCGTAATCATCGGAGCCGGACCTGCAGGCTTGACCGCAGCCTTTGAGCTGTGTGAGCAGACCAATATCGTCCCGATCGTGCTAGAGATGAGTGACGCCATGGGTGGAATTGCCCGTACCGTCAACTACAAGGGCAACCGCATTGATATCGGTGGACATCGCTTCTTTTCCAAGTCCCAGAAAGTGATGAACTGGTGGTTCGCGCGCATGCCCATGGAGCGCGTGGATTCGGGAAGTGCGGAGATCGCATACCAGGGGAAACGTACGACTGTAGAGAACGAAGGGGTCGATCCAGAGACCACCGATCGGGTCATGCTACTGAGGTCTCGCAAGAGCCGGATCTACTACCTGCGCCAGTTCTTCGACTACCCCATCAAGTTCAACAGCAGCATACTAAGGAAACTTGGCGCGCGTCGTAGCGTAAAGATCGGACTGAGCTACGCCAAGGCAGCGGCCATGCCCATCAAGCGCCCAAAGAACCTTGAAGAGTTCTTCATCAATCGATTTGGCCGAGAATTGTACCGCACCTTTTTCAAGTCCTATACGGAGAAAGTCTGGGGCGTCGCCTGCAATGAGATCAGCGCAGAATGGGGAGCGCAACGCATCAAGGGGCTGTCGATCACCAAGGCGGTGAAGCACTTCTTCAAAAAACGGCTCGGCAGCATCAGTGGTGGAATTGCGCAGAAGGGTACCGAGACAAGCTTGATCGAACAGTTTCTCTATCCGAAGTATGGCCCCGGGCAGATGTGGGAGACCGTTGCAGAGGAGGTACAGGCCAGAGGTGGCACGATCCTCACCGGTCAAAAAGTAACCGAGGTCCTGGTCGACAAAAAAGGAAGAATACAATCCGTCAAGGCGCTCGATCAGCTATCCGGGCTGACGAATACCCATGAGGGTGACTTCTTCTTTTCCACCATGCCGGTGCCTGCCCTCGTCCAGGCCCTCGACGTCGAGGTCCCGTCCAACGTGCAGGAAGTCAGCGATGGCCTGATGTTCCGGGACTTCATCACAGTGGGCCTGCTGGTCGAGAAGCTCAAGGTACGCGATGAGAACGAACCTGCGCGCAAACTGATACGCGACAACTGGATCTATGTGCAGGAGCCAGACGTAGTGGTGGGCCGCCTTCAGCTGTTCAACAACTGGAGCGACTACATGGTCTCAGATCCCACCAAGGTCTGGATCGGCCTTGAGTACTTTTGCAGCCAAGGCGACGCTATCTGGGAAAAGACAGATGAGGAGCTAAAGAAATTCGGAGCCGACGAACTCCACAAGATCGAGGTACTCGACAAGATCGACGTGCTTGATGCCACCGTGGTTCGTATGCCGAAGACCTATCCAGCCTACTTCGGTACTTACGACCGGTTCAGTGATCTTAGCGACTGGACCGACAACTTTGAGAACCTGTTCCTGATCGGGAGAAACGGTATGCATCGCTATAATAACCAAGACCACTCCATGCTTACCGCAATGCAGGCGGTCGAGAACATTCGAAAGGGAGTGACCGACAAGTCCAATATCTGGGGCATGAACGTGGATCAGGAATACCACGAAGAGAAGCAGGCCCCATCGCTTAACGGACGATGACAGCACCGCGTTATTCCATCGGCATTCTTTTGGGCACGGATCGACTGCAAATGCCTGACACACCACATGACGAGCTGCCGGAGCGGGATTGTGTCAAACCGTTGGAAGAGCCCGAATATCTTCTGCAGTGCAACAGCTTAGCGACACCGCTTCACGCAGTGATTACCGGAACAGTGCTCATCGCCTGGCTGGGGCTTGCTGTCGTTGGTGGCCTCACTCATGAACCGTGGCGTGACGAGATGCGCGCCTTGTCACTTGCGTTCGAACCGGAAACAGTGCTAACGCTGCCATCGATTCTGCACGAAGGACACCCAATTCTGTGGTACCTGTTCCTCCGGGTCGCCTAGGACATCGTAGGCAGCACCGTCGTACTGAAGGGATTGAGTATCATATTTGCAGCTCTCGCAAGCCTATTATGGATGGCACGTGCTCCACTCCCAAATGTACTGAAACTCCTGTTTCTCTTTGGGCTGCCGCTGTACGAGAATACAGTATCATCAGTCGCAACTATGGCATTGCCATGTTTTTTGATTTTCTTGTTCTGCCACTTCTACCGCAGCAATGCTCACCCGGTCTGGCAAACCGTCACACTCGTACTTCTCGCGCACACCACCGTCCTTGCGATACCCTTAACCATAGTCCTGCTCGGCGTATGGAGCTGTCAGAATCGACGCTTCGATCTGGCCATGTCGGCGGTCACGATCGTAGTCGGCGTAAGCTGTGTCGCATCTTATCCGTTAGGCTAACCCATCGAGCCGATGCTGTTCAGATCCGACCTGAAAATCGAGAGATTGGTGACTGACAGCGTCGAACAGATACTCCAGCCGTCGCGCGGCTTCGAGGAGCTGTTGGTCTTTCCTGGCGTGGAGCATGTGCCGTCCCTGTTCGGGTTGTGCGGACACGTTCTGTTACTTTCTGTGGTCGTTGGACTCTGGAGACGGCCGGTCTTTGCGGCACCTGCTGCGATAGCAATTGTGACGCTCGGAACCATATTCGCGTGTATCTATCCGTCCAGTTTACGACACGAAGGGTTGTTATTGGTGTTCTTTATGGGCCTGTACTGGATGGAAGCGGAAAGCAGAAACGATCGCTAATGGACAGACCACGCGCGGGACATCGCGCTCGTAGTCCTGGGTTTCATCTGCGCCGCTCAGGTCGCAGTCAATGGTGTCCGACTGGGACGCGATATCCTGAATCCATATAGCGCCAGTCAAGCGATCGCCCGCCATATTCAAGGTAACCCAAATTTGGAACAGGCCAGATGCACAGTTGATTACACCGGACAGCGTGCAACGCGTAATTGGCTTGTTGAAAACGTCGTTCACGCACTTGGTGATTGACCTGTCCAAGTGCTATACCGCATTGGACATGCAGGCAATTCACTTGGCGGACGATCGGTGATCAGGTATTCAAAGAGGAGCGTGGCATCAAACGTCTCCTTTTTGAGAAGCACCTTCAGGTCGAGGCCGCCTTCCTGCATTCCATCGGCATGGCATTCAAAACAATACGTTTGGAATAATTTCCTCGCCGGTTCCTGGCCCGTTACCGGTGTGCCAAGGAGTAAAAACAAGATGCCCCACATGCCCCAATGCACGGCCAGCGCAATGCCCGTTTTTCGGCTGTTGCAATCTCTGGGTTTGGTTCCCATTCCTATCTCGCGTTGTCGCTGACTGCCATAAGTACCCCAAAACCAACTGATAGGAATTTTGATTTCCCACGAGTCTACCCGCAAAAGCCGCTAATTGAAGGCGGTTTCTGGAGGCGGGAAGCCAAATGGAGGCCTGTCGGAGTGCAACATGCACGTGGATAGACGTAGAATATGCCTCGACCCCACAGCTGGTGCGCATCGTCCCCATGCCGATCCGCGTCGGGATGATTAGAAGCTCTCCAGGAACGGGTCAATGTCGATGTAGGTCAGCTCCGGGGGCTCGGCCTGGTCCTGTGAATCGATCGAGCTGTCCATGTAGGAGGCGCGCGAGCTCGAGGACCAAATTATCCACTTCTGGTGGCCCTCTCGCGGGGGCGCGCCTGCCACAAGCGGCAGTGCTTGAGGATCTCTTCGATCACGTCCGCCTGGGGAGGTTCGATGAACGACACCACCTTCATCTGGCCGCCGCACTCTCACGCAACACAAGGGGTCCACTTCATAGACACGCTTGATCAACATCGCCCACGTTTGGCTACTGCGAGAAGTGGTGGGCTCCTCACCCGATGGCTCGTCGGATACGGCGGCTTGCGCCTTCTTCCGCACCCCACGCGACTTGTTCGAGTACCAACCGTAATAACGAATCAAGTGCGAGCCCTTGGGCGGTATGTGCTGTGTGAACTCGGCGAGAAAATCCAGGGGCGGGAGGATCTGAAAGTTGCGATTCACTCCCGCTCGTATTCCATCTCCCTTCGGATCGGGAAAGGCGCGCCCGTGCCTGCTTTTCGGCCTGGTAGACGATTTGTCCTGT
>Ga0310123_10000789_pt1 | contig 27852 bp, 27 predicted proteins | sample CB6_AW_1057_MG_FD_203505 | JGI IMG/M metagenome (GOLD analysis project Ga0310123, IMG submission 203505) | Marine microbial communities from Western Arctic Ocean, Canada - CB6_AW_1057 | ecosystem: Environmental > Aquatic > Marine > Oceanic | place: Canada: Western Arctic Ocean | collected... | reverse complement strand
GAGGGGAGCAGCAACCGTCCGGTTCGCGTCGACGAGGACATACCGATGACGACTGACGACGTCAGATACATCACCCTGGCCGAACTCGAAGCGGGGCTCGACGACATCCGCGCCGCGCCAAAAGAGGTCGGTACGGTTCGAATGATCGTCCGCCGACCCGCGGTCGGGGCACGAGAGCGTCTCGACACCGGTGAACTCAAGTGTGACCGACGGACTTGTCGGAGACAGCTGGAACCGGCGGGGTAGCTCGCCTCCGGGCGGCGGCGGCCCGGACCGTGATACGCAGCTCAACGTCACGGGTTGCCGAGCGATGGGCCGTATTGCGCAGGACGAAGCGCGTTGGCCACTGGCCGGTGACCAGCTGTGTGTCGACATGGATCTCAGCCGCGCGAATCTCCCTCCTCCCACGCGGCTTGCCCTCGGTTCCGCGGTGATCGTCGTGACCGCCCAACCTCACACCGGTTGCCAGAAGTTTGTGTCGCGCTTTGGGCTCGATGCCACAAAGTTCGTCAACTCGCCGGTGGGGTGCTCGCTCAGTCTCCGGGGCATAAACGCGAGAGTCGTGCGGGCGGGGACGGTGAGCGTCGGTGACGCGGTCTACCGGGCAGCGCCGGTGCATCCGGCCATTCGTCTTCGGACATCGGTCGACGGGGCTACCGCGGCGCTGCGAGCGATCTCAGAAGAAGCGAGCACTCATCGCCGGCGGCCCGAGGCCTTGTCGCCGCGAGAGGTGATTGGCCACCTCATCGACTCTGCGTCCAACAATCATCAGCGGTTCGTCCGTGCCCAGTTTTCTGATGACCTGGTTTTTCCCGGGTATGACCAAGACGCCTGGGTCACGGCGTAGCGTTATCAGGAGGCGCCGTGGTCAGAGCTCGTGTCGTTGTGGCGCAGCTTCAACCTTCAGATCGTCCGGGTGATCGAAGCCGTGCCGGACGAGACCCGTAGACGCGAGCGTCACCCCCATAACCTCCATGAGATCGCCTCGCGAAGCGTGCCCAAGAGCGAGCCGACGACCCTCGACTACTTCCTGCACGACTATGTCGATCATCACCTGCTCCAGATTCTCGGCACTGAATTCGAATCCGAGTGGCAGTCTCTGGTCTCCACCGCGTAGTCTCACCGTCGTTCGGTCGAGGGGGTGGCGGTGACCGTGAAGGAGTGGCGCGATGGATCACCTTGGCTTCTGGTCAACGTTCCCGGGAAGGATAGGTGCGCCGATCTTTTCGGGAACTCTTGTCGGCTGCTTGCTTGATGGCAATCTGATTCCGCTCCACGGTGTGCTCATGGTCGTGGGCGTCGCCTTGATGGCGCTCGGTCACTGGCGTGAGTTCCACACCGTCGTCACGGTTCCTGACTAAGTGGTCCACTTAGCGTCGTGAGTTCCGACGGACCGGACGGAGGTCAGCGAGATCGAGCGTGTTCGCGCCGTCGATGATCTTCGCGTAGGCCCGGGCCACTGCTTCGAGTCCCGCGGCCGGCACCAGGGCCGGGATGTCGCCATCCGTGTGTTTATGTTCGGGCGAGCGGATGAGCTGGACAGAGGGGGCGTCTTTGTCGATCGCCATCATCTCGCCGGTTGCTCGACCATCCATCTCGCCGATCACGGTGACGCCAAAGGTGTCATAGGCATCGAGCGTGATGTCGAGCAGTGCATCGCTGCCGTGCACCCACCAGCGGCGCGGCGAAACGGTGGTTGTGAGCCGCAACTCGTTGTTGAACGCGATGAACTGCGTGGGGGCGATGTGCTCGCAGTTGATCATGAGGGCGGCGTGCTCGAGCATTCCCTGGTCACGCAGATAGGGGGCGTTGGGAGAGCCGACGTGGTGCCCGGCGGTGCCGATGAACGTGATGTTTCGTCGCCGATCGGCCTGCGGCACCTGGGCGAAGTGCTCGGCGAGCGCAATCATGACGCCCATCCCCGACGCGTTGTCGAGGGCGGCGTCGTAGTAGCCGTCCATGTGGGCCATGACAAAGATGGTCTCGTCGGGCTCACCCGACTGTGCTCCCGGCAGGGTTCCAAAGATGCTCGGGCTGGACAGGCCTTCCCGCAGCTCGGAGGTGGAGCGCCCGCTGATGGTCACCGGCTCGCCGGTGGCGATCAGGTCGCGGAGGGCGCGGCCGTCCTCGTAGCCCATGAAGAAGCCCGGGGTTGTCGCGCGCTGGTTCACATACTGCGATGTTCCGTCTGCGTTCCGGACCATCTGGAACGAGTTGAGACTCTGCCAGATGGCGAAGTTGCCCGCGTATCCCCAGATGCCGATGATGAGCGCCGCTCCGCCCTCCTGGGCACGGATGGTCGCGCCTTCCCACGACGCGGAATTGCCCATTTGGCCCGGCGCGAGGATGGTCTGAATCACCACGGCCTTGCCAGCCACGTCACGGCCGATGAAGTCGGCCTGGGTCCCCAACCCGACCCAGACCGCTTCTGCTTCCACGCCCTCGGGGATCGCCTCCCCGCGCATCGCTGGATTGGCGGACGGGAAGTCCAGCGTCTGCCCGTTGCCCGTCGCGGCGAGCTCCCATTCGATGGGGAACCACTGCGGCCCCAGCTCGAACTCTGTGGTATGGATATCCTTGAGGCCGAGCCGCTCAAACTGGGCCTCGGTCCATTCCGATGCCATCCGTTCGTAGTCGGTGCCGGCGATACGGCCCCAGTATTTGTGGCCGTCGTCGCGGCTCTGTCTGGATATTGCTACGACCTCTTCGAGCCACGTTTTGATCTGAGGTCCGTTGATTCCTTCATACACCTGGTCGGAACCGAGCAGCGTGCGCCTCAAGTGGTCGTAGGCCTCTTCACGGACCACGCCCGAGTCGTCGACTAGTGGCTGCTGCGCGACGGCCGGGATTGAGCTGGCCGCGAGGAGGATGCTGACCGCACCGATTTGCGCTCTGAGGGATCGGTGGGCCAGTAGGCGGTGGTGGGCGGGCAACCTCATGTTGGTTCTCCTCTCGGCACGCGGGCGGGACCTGTGAAACGGTCCCATAGTAACGCACTTGCAACTCGAGGCGGTGAGAACATACGCTGCCCCGCATCGATGCCCCTCAAGCTGTATGCCGAGCTCGCCGAGTGGTGGCCACTGGGATCGTATGAGCTCTTTGTCGGTCGCCGGCCGGTATAGCCCGGGAAGCCATGCGTGCCCTGGCGTGCTCGGGTCTGGTCAAACGCTACGGCGACGTCGTGGCGGTCGACGGCCTCGACCTCGAGGTAGACGAGGGTGAGTGCTTTGGACTACTCGGGCCAAACGGAGCCGGCAAGACCACGACGATTGAGATTTTTGAAGGTCTGCTGTCGCCAGACGATGGTCGAGCCGAGGCGCTCGGTCGTCGCTGGGGCACCGGACGCCACGATGATGAGCTGAGGCAGCGACTGGGCATCCATTTGCAGGAAACTCAGCTCGACGAGAGGCTGTCCGTCAGCGAGACGCTCGACCTCTTTCGGTCGTTTTATCGGCGAGGACACACCGTCGACTCGGTCTTGGCACCAGGGCGGCGACTTGGGTCAGCAAGCTGTCCGGCGGCCAGAAGCAACGCCTCGCGGTGGGTTGCGCGTTGGTGGGCGACCCCGACCTCGTGTTTCTCGACGAGCCCACAACCGGGTTCGACCCGCAGTCGCGTCGTCAGCTGTGGGACGTGCTGCATCGATTTCGCGAGGCGGGGAACAGCATCCTGCTCACGACGCACTACATGGACGAAGCCCAGATGCTGTGCGACCGAGTGGCGATCGTCGACCGCGGGCGGATCATCGCGGCGGGGACACCGCGCGAGCTGATCGAGTCGCTGGGCGCCGCCCACGTGATCGAGTTCGAGCTGGAGCGCGGACCGGGGCGCCGTTCAGGGAGATGACCAGCGAGCAGATGACCAGCGAATAGACGCTGCCGGTCTGACCGAGCGTTTGAACACGCTGCCGTCCGTCGAATCCGTCCGACGCGACGCGTCGGTGTGGCAGCTCACGACGGCCAGTCTCCAGAATACGCTTCCTGGCCTCCTGCGGATGGCCGAGGACGAGCGGCTCGGGCTCCACCAGCTGATGTCGCACACGGCGACACTCGAAGACGTCTTTGTGGCACTTACCGGAAGGCATTTGCGCGATGAGTGAGACGGGCGCGTCGAGTCATCCCCCGGGTCGCGCTCACCAAGGCTCGGCTCAAGTTGATGTTGAGAGAGCCGGAGATGGTGTTCTGGGTCTTTGTGTTTCCGATCCTGATGGCGTTGTCGCTCGGAATCGCGTTCGAGAATCAGAGCGACGAGCTGATGCCCGTTGGAGTGCGCGTGGGCGACGGTGACCACGGTGTGATGGCGCAGCTCGAACACACCGGGGATCTGAGCCCGTTCAGGGTGACCCCCGAGGAGGAGTTGACCGTCTTGCGCGACGGTCGAGCTCATGTCGTGGTGGTGCCAGGGAGCCCGCCCACGTATCGCTTGGATCCCGCTCGTCCGGAGAGAGCCGTTGGACGCGGCTCCTCGTCGATCGGGCCCTCCAGGGCAGCGAGAGCGCGGGGTGGGCGCAGACAGAGGAGGTCGCGACTCCCGGCAGCCGATATATTGACTGGCTGGTCCCGGGGTTGCTCGGGATGAACATCATGGGCACCGGGATGTGGGGGATGGGCTTTGCCGTCGTCGTGGCCCACTCGCGAAAGCTGCTCAAGCGCATGGTCGCCACGCCGATGCGACGCTCTCACTTCTTGGCCTCGCTGGTCCTCTCACGTCTCGCGTTCCTGGGCTTCGAGATGCTGGCGCTACTGGGATTCGCGTGGTGGATGTTCGGGGTGCCGGTGGAAGGCGCGCTGACCAACCTTTTTGCGGTGGCGCTGGTGGGGGCCCTCTCGTTTGGTGGGATCGGGCTTTTGACTTCGAGTCGAGCGCGGACCATCGAAGGGGTCTCCGGCATCATGAACGTGGTCATGGTTCCGATGTGGATTCTGAGCGGAGTGTTTTTTGCCTCTACAAAGTTTCCGGATGTGGCGCAGCCGGTGATCCAACTGCTGCCACTCACCGCCCTGGTCGACGCCTTGCGCGGCGTCATGTTGAACGGGGATGAGTCGCCAGGCATCGGTGGAGAGCTCACCGTGCTGGTCTTGTGGGGTACGCTCAGTTTTGTCCTTGCGGTGCGGGTGTTTCGTTGGCAGTGATGTGGCTGGGTGGCGCTACACTATGGCACCGGCCACCGCGCGGTGTATGAGCCGACAGGGTTGCGCACGGAAGCGGACACACAATGAATATGACGACCGATCGACTCATGGTAGTTCGGGTAGGGTTGACCGTGGGCATGGCTGTCACGGCGGTCTTTCTCGCCCGCGCCCAGGTGTCGCCTGATTACATCGACCCCGCCGCGCCCATTGTCGTCGAGAGCCCTGCCCTGACCGCGGGCGGGACGATGCCGCGGGACTACACGCCGGATGGCCACAACCTATCGCCGCCCTTGACGTGGAGTGATCCGCCGGCCGGAACCCGCGAATTGGCCGTCATGTGCGTGGACTTTGGCGCGGGCAACCCGCCGCCATGGGTCCATTGGATCATCTATGGCATTCCCCCGACGGCGACCGGACTGCCCGAGGGGCTTCCGATCGTTGCGGAGCGGGCGATGCCAAGAGAACTAGAGGGTGCCGTCCAGGGCTTGAACGGATGGCGGCGTCCGTACTATCGTGGACCCGCGCCCCCGTCCGGGACACCGCACCTTTATCATTTTGTCGTGTATGCGCTCGACGAGGCACTGGGGCTTGGCCCGGGCCTCACGCGAGCAGACCTTCTCGAGGCAATGGACGGTCACATCATTGGTCGGGGAGAGCTCGTACCGGTCTACGAGCGGTTCGCGGGCTAGCGGGCTGCCAATAGGAGTGAATGATGGCACACGATCGACCGCGGGGTCTGACCCGTCGCGACTTGCTACGTAGTGCCGGGGCCGTGGGGGCGGCGGCCGCGGTCGGTGCCACGGAGTTGACGGGTGCGTCCGTCGTCTCGCCGGTGGCCGGTGCAATCGCCCAACAAACCGCACCCGACGCTGCCGCGGGCGCCCCTCTCCCAGAGCCCCTCGAACATCTCACCGCAAGCGAAGCCGAGTTGCTCGAGGCCATTGCCGACCATTTGATCCCTGCCGACGAGGATGGCCCGGGCGCGGTCGAGGCGCGGGCGGTGCACTACATTGATCGAGCGTTGGGTGGCGCGCTGTCCGAGTCACACGATGCGTATCGTTCAGGACTCGCAGCCTTTGACCGGTATTGCCGCTCCTCTCGGGGGGGAGCGTTTGTGGACCTGTCCGCAACGGATCGTCTGTCGGCGTTGATCGATATCGAAACGGGCGCGGCGACCGGAGCCGGCGCCGGTTTTGTCGGGAGCTCGGCGGCCTTCTTTGGGATGGTCCGGAGCCACGTCATCCAAGGTACGTTTGGAGATCCGTATTACGGCGGCAACGCGAATTTCGTGGGCTGGGATCTGATTCGGTATCCGGGCGTGCGAACGGCGGTGACACCACAGGACCAGACCCGTCTGGAAAGCGGCGATCTACCGCCGTATCGTCGCTCGGCCTATGACTGGGGCACATTCAACAAGGCCAGCGCTCGACGATCTCGGCCACGCGTGGGCACCGGCACCGGAGGTGACCATGCCGACTAATCTGCCCCCTACCGATGTGGTCATCGTGGGTCTTGGCGCCGCTGGCGGCGTAGCGGCGTTGCCGCTGGCCTCGGCTGGACTCAAGGTCGTGGGACTCGAAGCTGGCTCACGTTTGACAAAACGTGATTTCGCGCCGGACGAGATTCGTAACAACGTGCGAGCGTGGCCATTCTCGGTGCAAAAGGCTCAACGCGAGATTCCTACCCAGCGCCCGAATCGTTCAACGCCGACCACGAGAGCCTCGACCCACCCGATGATGAACGGCGTGGGCGGCACGACGCTGCACTATTGGGCGCAGAGTTGGCGACTCAATCCCTGGGACTTCAAGGTCGTGACCGAGACGACACGTCGCTACGGAGCGTCCAGAATTCCGGAAGGGTCGACTGTCGAGGACTGGCCGTTTGGCTACGAAGAGCTCGAGCCCTACTACGACCGTATCGAGCACGAGATCGGAATCTCGGGTCAGGCGGGCAACATTGCCGGCGTGATTGACCGGCGCGGCAACCCGTTCGAAGGATCCCGGCGACGGGCGTATCCGATGCCCCCCCTCCGGTGGACCGGTTTTCTCGACCGTATGGCGGACTCGGCTCGGTCGCTCGAGTGGACACCATTTCCTGGTCCCGCGGCGGTCAATAGCCAGCCGTATCAGGAACGCTCCGGCTGTATGTATCACGGTTTCTGTAACCGAGGGGGATGCCACGTCGATGCCAAGAACTCGACGGCGGTGACCACGATTCCTCGCGCTGAGTCGACGGGCAACCTTGATGTCGTCACCCAGGCTCACGTGAGACGGGTCGAGTCCGATCGCAACGGTAGGGTGACGGGGGTCACCTACGTGCAGGCCGGCGAAGAGTTTTTCCAGCCCGCGAGCCTGGTTCTCTTGGCCAGCTACACCTACGAAAATGTCCGCTTGCTCCTGCTCTCATTATCACCCGCGTTTCCGATAGGACTGTCCAACAACCATGCGCAGGTGGGGCGGCATTACCTTAGCCATCACCAAGGCGCGCCCGTGACAGCGCTGTTTCCGTTCGACCTGCGGGCGTGGTACGGATTGCCGGCGCAAGGTGTGGCCGTCGACGAGTGGGCCGACGACAATTTCGACCATACTGGTCTCGATTTCATCGGCGGTGGCAACCTGTGGGTCTATTCGGACCGGCGTCCGATCTCGGCCGCCAGCATGAGCACGTTCGGACGCGCCCCGTCGTGGGGATCGGCCTGGAAACGCTTTATCCGAGAGAACGCGGATCGAACCAATACGGCCTACATTCAGAAGACGACGTTGCCGTATGAGTCGAACTATCTCGACCTCGACCCGTCGGTCCGGGACCATCACGGCGACCCGGTCGTGCGGATCACGGCCGAATACAAGCAGAACGAGCTCGCCATCGCCGAGTTTCTCCAAGACAAGATGGAAGCGTGGTATCGCGACGCGGGCGCGATCGACATCATCCGGGGCGGTCTCGGTCGAACGATGGGTGTCACGACCCATGCCTACGGCGGCACGAGAATGGGGGACAACCCCGAGACGAACGTTGTAGACCGATACGGTCTGTCTCACGAAGTGCCAAACCTGGGCGTGCTCGGCGCGTCGGTGATGGGGACAAGCGGCGCGCGCAACCCCACGCTTTCGGCGCAAGCGTTGGCCTGGCGCACCGCTGAGCACATTGTTGGGAACTGGTCGTCGATCGCCGACTGACCGATCACGGCCCGAGCACGGAGGTCTGCAGGCTTTCGGTGACCGGACGGTCCAGCCGTCGCAGGAAGATGTCGTGCGGAAGTGGGCGTTCCAAATGGTTTTGACACTGTGTGGCAGCTCTCTATCGGTCGTGCCCATCGACGAACCACCTTGGGTGGCTGCGAGTCATCGGCCCGTAACGGAAGTGAACTTAGGGATGGCCCGGACGGGTCGGAATCGGCAGCCGCGATAGCTCGGCGCCTGCGTGGTCAATCCGCGAACTCGGCCAGTCCGCCGCTCAAGCTGGCAAAGCCCAAAGGCCACTTCGGCTAGGCTGCTTAGCGCGCGGTCAGCAGTTGTTGCGCGCTGGCGCTGGCAACTGAAGGCTCGGGTCCAGCGCGCCCGCTGGAGCTCTGCGAGGGCCCTCTCATCCCCGGCTTCGAGAAGCGCCATGCCGAGATGGTAGTGGTAGATGGGTTCGTCCGGGCGCTTCGCCACGGTCTTCTGAAGGAGAGGAATTGCCAAACTGAGAAGACCTTGCTTGTAGTAGACCCACCCCAGCGTATCGCCGGTATCGGGGCTGTCTGGTGCTTGAGCCCGCGCGGTCTGCGCAAGTTCACGCGCTCGATCTAAGTCGCGCCCCTCCTCGGCCATGGTGTACGCCAGGTTGTTTGCGGCAACCACTGCCTGAGGGTCGATCCGGAGAACCGCCTCGTACTGCTCTGTGGCTTCTTCGGTTTGCTCCTGAAGAGTCAAGATCCCCGCCGTCATTGTCTGACCCGGGATTGAGGTTGGGACCCGCTCGACGAGCTCTTGGTATCTCTCGCTCGCCTCATCGAGCCGTCCTTGCGCGAAATACATGGTCGCCAGTAACTGGTATGCGGGGAGATACGGCGGATCGCGCTGAATGGCTTCGGTAAGCGCGCTTTCCGCGGTCGCACTGTCTCCGGCGGTCGCGTAGGTTCTCGCGGCGAAGGCCAGGAGTGGCGGATTGCGCGACGAAGGGGCGTTCAGCCTTTGACCGATACGTGCTCGGGCGCGGTCGACGCGATTCTCTGAAATATCGACGGATACCAAGCCACTGAACGCCTCGAGCGATTCGCCGTCAAGCTCCAGTGCACGCTCGAACGACAAGCGGGCGTCCGACAGTTTGTGCTGAGCCCCCAGGATGGACCCCAAGAGACTGTGGGCTTCCGGGAGGTCCGGAAGCGTGTCGAGTACAAGACGGACCTCGGGCTCGGCCTGCTCTGGCTCTCCTCGCGCGGTCAGTGCCCGGGCCAACCCCAGGCGCGCGGCGGCGTTGTTGGGCTCCCGTTGGACCGCATCCGATGCGAACGCGACAGCCGTCTCGGCGTCGCCTCGTTGCAGATACAACCCGACGAGCCGTATCCGCGCAAGGTTCGAAGCAGGGGCCAGCCGTAGGCTCTCGCTGAACGCCTCCGCGGCGCCACGCAGATTCCCTGAGGCCAAACGAGCCTCACCGATCAGGTGGTGGCCGTCCGGAATATCCGGACCTAGCTCGACTGCTTTCTGCGCCGAGACAAGAGACTCTTCGAACTTTCCGTCGAGCAGGAGCCAACGCGTCTGGAGGACATACGGCGCTGGGTTCATCGGCTCCCGAGTGATGACCTCTTTGAGCATCGTGTACGCGTTTTCGAGGCGACCCGCGGCATGGACGAGCCCTGCAAGTCGCATCTGGGCCAAGGCAAAGACGTCTGCGTGTTGAACCAGGTCTTCGAGCAGATCGGTTGCTTCGTCCTCTCGCCCTTCAAACACGTAGAAGTCGGCGAGTGCGAAACGCGACACGAGGTCGTTTGGATCCTCGGCAAGGATGGCCAGATGCGCTTCGGCGTCGCGAGGTCTATCCAACGCTCTGTAGTCGGTCGACCAGTTCCCCGAAGGCGTTTTGATCCCCGCGGCGGGCCTGGTCGATCAGCTCGCGTTCGGTCACCCACCACTGTAGACACGTCTTCCCGGCCAGCGGTTGGGAAGATCCTCTGGGCTAGGGCTGGAAGGCGCGCAACCACGCGCGCGCGAGGCGTCTCCCCTCGGCGATCTCAGCAGCGGTCATAGTCGCCTCAAGTGCGGGCAGGTCGTCTCCCGCGGGGCCGTATCCCAGGTTGGATGCGATCCGATACCACTGGGCCGCTGTCGTGGTATTTTGAGCCACCCACAGACCGTTGGCATACCCAATCGCGAGATTGTATTGAGCCACCACGTGCCCTTGGTCAGCCGCGCTCTGAAACCACCGCATGGCCATCGCGGCATCTTGCGGCACCCCCAGGCCGTTGGCATACCCAATCGCGAGATTGTGCTGCGCGTTCGTGTGGCTCTGTTCGGCTGCGAGGCGAAACCACCGCATGGCTTCCGCCGGGTCGAGCGGGACGCCCCCGCCGTTGGCAAACGCCATCCCGAGGTGGTGCTGAGCGGGGGCGTGCTCCTGGCTCGCGGCAAGCTGGAACCACCGCACTGCCTCGTCTGAGTCCTGAGGAACCCCGACCCCGGCGGTATACGCCATTCCCAGGTTGCCCTGGGCAACGGCGTATCCCTGGTCCGCCGCGAGGCGGAACCAGCGCACGGCTTCGGTTGCATCCTGCGGCACCCCAAGACCGTTGGCATACGCGTTGCCAAGATTGTTCTGGGCCCACGGATGACTCTGCGCCGCCGCCAAACGATACCAGCGAACCGCTTCTGTCTCGTCCTGGACGACGCCATTGCCGTCCTGGTATGCACGCCCCAGCCGGTGTTGCGCATCTGCATCGCCGTGCTCTGCGGCCCGTCGATCTGTTTCCACGGTCTGTGGAGCCTGCGATTGTGGGCTGGCGCGAAGCAGCGTAGACGGGCCAGCGGAGACCGCCAGGATCCCCACGGCGCTCGAGGCGATTTTGAGTACAAGTTTCATCAACCGTCCTCCGGGACATCACGTCCAGACACACAGCCTGGACGCCAAATTTTGGCACCAGGGCGGCGACCGGGGGTCGGACCACGGCTGGAACTACCGCCGGACGCCGAGAAAACACCAGCGAAAGGATAGTGCATCCGATTCTGGAGGCAGGCGGATACTTTGGCCTTCAGCCCGGGCGACCGGTGATGACATGATGAGATGGGTCAAAATAGGGACGCCATCCCTGGCCCGAGGAGGCTTGCTATGACCCACCGCGCGTTTACTACGCCAATGACGCTGACGATATCGATGATGACGGCACTGATACTCTGCCGCGCCGTGTCCGCCGCGGGTCAACCACCGCCCGGCGCGGGCTCGTGGGCGCCGCCGATCACCGCCTGGGGTGACCCCGATCTCCAAGGGCAATGGAACAGTCAAACCTCCACCCCGTTGCAGCGCCCCCTCGAGGGGGCGCTGGCCGGGAGACCGACCCTGACGGCGGAGGAAGCCGAGACTATCGAGAGCGGGAATCGAGAGAGCTTTGACCTCCCGCCTCGTCCGGGGAGTGTTGGGAACTACAATGCGTTTTGGCGCGACATCGGCACACCTCTGAGCCGCACGTCACTCATCGTTGATCCGCCCGGTGGAAGAATCCCGACGCTCTCACCAGAGGGTGAACAGAGAATCGAACGTGAACGCGTCGTGCGGAGTACACGGGGGCCGGCGACCTCTCCTGACACATACACGGACTTGAGTCCCTGGACACGGTGTGTCTCGCGTGGGTGGAATGGTATCGGCAGCTGGTATAGCAGTAACTATCAGATATTCCAGAGCCCCGGCTACGTCGTGGTGTTCCAGGAGCTGATTCATGAAGCGCGGATCATCCCGCTTGACGGGCGCCCTCACCTGCCTGGGGCCGTCCGCCAATGGATGGGCGACTCCCGCGGTCACTGGGAGGGCGATACCCTTGTCGTCGAGACCACGAACTTCAGCGCGAAGACGAGCTATCAGGGGTCGCGTGAGAATTTACATCTCGTCGAGCGATACACGCGTGTGGATGACGGCACGCTCGGCTACGAGTTCACCGTCACCGATCCCGACACCTTTACCCGACCATGGACGGTGTCGAGACCGATGAGGCAGATCACCGACCGTGTCTCGATTTTCGAATACGCCTGTCACGAGGGGAACTACGCCATGGCGGGAATCCTCGCGGGCGCTCGCCTCGAAGAACCGGCCGCTCCGGATGCCGCCGAGGATCTCCGATGACGGCGTGAGCCGTCACCCTCGTCGCGCCTTGCCGGCCGGACGTCGCAGCACCGCTGTTGGTAAACCTTGATCTAAGACAGTCCACTAGTCTCGGCCGGCGGCACGGCGACCGACCGCGATCATCTCCGGTCCGCCGATGAGTACGCGGAAGCCCTCTTGAATACGACGTTCGACGTCACTCGCGTTGGCGGTGATGGCGCATGGGAGGCCGGCCGCTGTGGCCGCGCGGAGCACCGTTTGGATCGCCTCCTCCATGCCCTCCGCGTCGCCGCCGTAGGCCATGCCGAGGTCACCCGGTGCGGCCATGAGCATGCTGACCCCAGGCACCTTGGCGATCTCTTCCACATTGGCCACTCCGAGCTTGTTCTCGATTTGAATCATGTTGAGAAGCTCGCCGTTTGGGTCCAGCGGCCACACGTCCGCCTTCGCGAGATACTCCGCGCCGGAGATGCCCCAATACCGCACGGCGCTGCCGGGGCCCGAACCCCGAAGGCCCTCGGGTTCCGTGTCGGTTGCCCCGATACGCTGGGGATAGCGCATTGACTTGACCAGGTGCAGGGCCTGTTCGGCGGTTTCGATATGCGGGGCAATGATTCCGTGGGCGCCTTGATCGAGCGCGTTCTTGATCATCCACTCGTTCATTTCTCGGCCATTGGCTGGAACGCGTACCCACACCGCTTTGTCCGTGCCCGGGCGTCCCCGACGGAGGATCTGGGCGGGGTCGAGAAGATACTGCATGTACACGCGCATCGCGTTCATGTCGAGCGAGCCATGCTCCATGTCAAAGAAGATGTAGTCGGCCTGGGAGCGAGACATCTCGATCGCGCCGCTCGCGCCAGACTCGACGTTTGCGAACGACCCAAACACGACGTCGCCGTTCTCCAGCAGCTCGACGACGTCCAGGAGATGAGGGGACGGCTGCGCCGCGGGTCGAACCGGTGTCGTCACCATGACGCCGACAAGAAGGAGCGCCGCAATGTACACAGTGGGAGCAAGGGTCCTGTTCATGAGAGTTCCTTTCGGGGTGCGCCGGCGTTCCTGGCGCCAGGGAGGCAATATTATGATCAGCCCGGCATGGTGAAGTCACGAAGTTTCTCGGCGAGCGGCCTCCGCGTGATGTGCCTCTGGATGGCGGCCGTTGGCTGCTCGCCGGTTCCGACCGACGAGCTCGTGGGCTCGGACGCCGGGCCCTCACCGTCGACAGCGGAATCCGGCGTGCGCGTGGAGATCCAACTGAGGCTGGCTGAATTGGACTGCCTCGACCAGAACGACGCGAACGAGTTTGACGACGAAGTGTTTGTCGTCGTGTCGTGGACAGGCGCGGCGAGCGGACGCCGGCAACTTCCTGGTGACGCCGGGAGGTGGCGTATGTGCGGACGCAACGAGTTTGAGCCGGCCACTCTTCTGGAGGCTTCGATGGCGGCCGGTCAATCCATGGTGGTGAGCGTTGAGGTGGTGGAGGACGATAGCCAGGCGGAACGGGTGTCAAACCAAATCGATGACACGCTTGCGAAGTTCGACTTGGCGCTGCGGGTGACCGAGACCGCGAGTCTCGAGGTCTCGGCCACCCCCGGCTCGGTCCAGGACAACAACGCCGCCGGGCTGCTTCCCCTTGTCGCACTCGATCTGGATAGCCAGTCGCGACGCCTTGGGTTCACCACGACATATCGGAACGCCGCCGGCAACGTTCATTATGCAGGGTCGGTGACATGGTAGGAGGAGCGTATCGATGACCAGCCACCAGGTCAGCGTGGCCGCGCCGGCCGAAGTAGACCAAGAGCGTGTCGGGTGGCTCAAGCAGGCCTACGAAGCGGCGGATTGAGCCGCTTCGTCGCCTGCTCGAGCCTCCCAACGCTATTCAGTGGTGCGTTGTGCTGGGTTTGTCCGACTTAGTCAGTAGCGGCGACCCACGGGGTGCTAATCAACAAGGTTGGGTCGGCATCCGGTTTTGGCACAAGCTTGTGGACCCGTCCGTGTTGGTTGTCGGCGCCATAGAGGTTGCCGTCCGTATCGACACCAAACGAGTGCATCTCGAGAAACGCCCCCGGTCCCTCGGTGGGCAGATCCCACGAGTAGAGGCCGTTCCCGTTCAGGTCGAGTTTGACGACGGTGGCGGTCCCTCCACCCACGTCGGTCACCCACACGTTGTAGTCGTTCACGATGATATCGAGCGGGAGGTCAAACCCTGGCCACACCGCGATGGGTGAGATGTTGGGGTGATACCACGTCGCCGACCGAGTCGTCTCGTTGAACACCTGGACACGCTGGTTGTCGCGGTCCGCGACAAAGATTCGTCCATCCGGGCCCGTGGCGAGCGAGTGGACCCGATTGAATTCACCCCGACCGTTCCCACTTCCGCCAAACTCGGTGATGTAGTTCATCTCAGCGTCGTAGATCACCACCCGCGAATTGTCGATGCCATCGGCGATGAGGATCCGTCCGTCCGGCAAAAAGCCCACATCCTGAGGCTTGCCGAAGTGGGTTTCGTCGTCCCCCGGCATATCCTTCTCACCAAGGGTCATCAAGAGCTCACTGCCATCATTCGAGAACACGAAGACCTGATTTCCAGTCTCGTGCACCACCCACACTCGACGCTCCGGGTCGTAGGGGCTTATTCGAATACGGTGAGGGCCGGGGCCATCCGAGCCTTCAAACAAATGGTCCCACTGATCCCAGACGTCGATCAGGTTACCGTCGCCATCGACGATATAGATACAGTTCTGCCAGGTCCGGCCTTCGCCCCTGAGCGCATTTATGCCGATTGACCCGACAAAACCGGCAAAGCCGGGGGGGACGGGATCAGGCAGCTTTGTCTCGCCGCGCTGGACCACAAAGATGCGGTCTGGCGACTCAGGAAACACACCCGAGTTCCCGCCAAACGCGAATCCTTCATCCGCAAACGGCGTAACCCAGTTTTCGACGACCTCATACGGACTTGGCCCGGTCGGTCCCAGGCTTTGTAGAAACGCGGGCCCGGCCAGCCAGCCGCCCGCTACGAGGGCTACTACAACAAGAACAGATGTACGCATAATCACTCAGCCTCCAAATCGGGGACATGATACTCGCGGATTGTCACAGAGAAAAGTTGACCCTACCCGAGTCGCGACCGAGTAGGAGAAAAGACTATTGGTCGCTCTCGACACGGGTCGTCTTCATCGGGCCGACGCCACTGATCTGGACCGTGACGGCCTCGGCGCGGGCCTGGTCATAGTGGATACCGTTCGCCGGCTGATAGAGAAAACTGCTGGCTTTGATGGGTCTCATGGCCTCGGGATTGTGGGTTGCCGCGTCTGGTCCGCCTGCGACCCACCACGTGCCCTCCAGAACGGTGATATAGCGGTCTTGGTTGTGAAAATGAGGTCGGGTCCCGGTGCCGGGGGCGAAGGTGATCCGCAGCACATAGTTTCCGGGCTGACTGGGGTCGCCGAGGATGCGTACCGCGCGGCTGCCCTCCGGGGGAATCAAGTCTTCTGGCTGGGCGGTGATGAACCCGTTCGCATCGGGGCTAATGGTCTGGCCCCCCGCCATGGGCGCTGTCGACGCCGTGAGCGCGATGACCAGAGCAAAGCCGACCCGCTGAATTGTTGACCGGTGCGTCATGAAATCACTCCTCGCGTTCTGCCGGGGTGCTTACGTTAATATTCTGCAGCGTGGGAGTCGCCGTCATCACGGGGATGACTCGCCAACACTCACTGCAGAGGATACGACATGCGCTACCTTCGTTTGCTCCCGGCGATCGCCGTTGTCGCCGTCATCGGCTCGACCGCGGCCGACGCCCAGCCCTGGCAAACCTATGACACGTCGAATGGCGAGTGGCGTAGCTACGCGGGCGACATTCGCGGCACGAAGTATTCACCCCTCGACCAGATCGACTCCAGCAACTTTTCCAACCTCGAGGTCGCGTGGGAGTGGACGTCGGTGGACCGGATGGTGAGTCGTTCTACGCCGGGCGGGGGCGAATGGTGGGCACCGCTCGGCACCGTCGTCGATTCGCTGGTCGAAGAGACGCCCGACCTCTACCGCTCGAGTCAGCCCCCCCGGTCGTCCCGTCTCCAAGCGACGCCTCTGATGGTCGGCGGCGTGCTCTATTTCAACACCCCGTTGTCACAGGGTGTGGCCGTCGATGCACAGACCGGCGAAACCCTCTGGGTGTTCAACCCAAAAAGCTACGAGGAAGGCACGCCAACCATGAGCGCGCCGTGGTCACAGCGCGGGGTCGCATACTGGACCGACGGGGCGGAGGACGAGCGAATCTTCTGGGGCACCGGTAACGGGTATCTCGTGTGTGTGAAGGCCAAGACCGGTCAGCCGTGTCCCGACTTTGGACCCAACGGGAGCGGGATGGTAGACGCCATGAGCGACATTCCCCGGGCCACGCGTGGGGAACGAGATTACTTGAACGCGTTGACGTGGGGTATCCACTCCCCACCCATCGTGGTTCGCGATCGGGTGATTCACGGCTCGGCAGTGGCTGATCGACGCGTTACCAAGGAGGCAATCCCCGGGTGGGTCCGGGCGTGGGACGTTCGCACGGGTGAGCATTCGTGGGACTTTCATACGGTGCCCAATAGCACCGACGAATACGGCGTGGATACCTGGCTCAACGACTCATGGCGATACTCCGGCAATGGCAACGTCTGGTCGATGTTGGCTGGGGATAACGAGCTCGGGCATGTCTATCTTCCTACCGGAACCGTCACCAACGACTACTACGGCGCGGACCGGCTTGGCGACAACCTGTTCTCGGAAACATTGATCGCGGTGGATGTGGAAACCGGGGAGCGTCTCTGGCACTTTCAGGCGGTGCATCACGGACTCTGGGACTACGATTTTCCCACCCATTCGAACCTGGTCGACATCACCGTGGATGGTCGCGCCATCAAGGCCGTTGCCCAAGTGAGCAAGCAGGGCTTTGTCTATGTCTTTGACCGGGAGACCGGGGATCCCGTCTGGCCGATCGAAGAACGACCCGTGCCGGTGGACAGCAATATGCCGGGTGAAATCCCCTCTCCCACCCAGCCGTTTCCGACCAAGCCCGCCCCGTTCGACTACCAGGGAATGACGATTGACGACCTGGTCGATTTCACCCCGGAGATCCGGGCGATGGCGTTGGAGGCCGTGGAAGGGTTTCGGCTGGGCCCGTTGTTCACCCCGCTTGACCGCCCGATCGACGGAGTGACCCGCGGCACCGTTATGCGCCCGCCACCCGGGGGCACCGCAGGCTGGGCGGGTGCGGCTGTCGACCCCGAGACCGGCATCTTGTATATACCGTCCTTCAACCAACCGGCCGTGGTGTCGCTCTATCCCCCGGACTCCGGAATTGGCGCCACAGTGGCCTTTACCCACGGTGCTCCTGAATCCCAGCGGCTGGAGCAAATTCGGGCCGGTCGTGGGGGCGGGCCATTGATGCCGCAGGGGCTGCCACTCGTCAAGCCGCCCTATTCAAGGATGTCGGCGATCGATCTCAATACTGGCGAATATGCGTGGCAGGTGCCCACGGGTGACGGCGACCGCTACCGTCGGCACCGTCTTCTTCGTGACCTCGACCTCCCGCCGCTGGGCGGAGACGGAACCCGAACCGGTATCGTATTGACAAAGACACTGGTCATTTACTCGTTGTCCGCCGGTGGTTCGACGGGTGGCCCACGGCTTGTCGCCTATGACAAGACCGACGGGACACTGGTGGGGTCGGTCGACCTGCCCTCAGGCGCCATCGGCACACCGATGACGTATATGGTCGACGACAAACAGTATGTCGCGCTCGGTATCGGGGGTGGGCCGAGGATGGTCGCGTTCGCACTACCAGACGAGTAAGCGAGGCTCGCTGTTCCTGGTGATGGGTTTCGCGGCGTATCTGTAATTCGGGTATGCCGGCTCGAAGGTCAATTTCGTCGAGGCGGCTGAGAAGATGCCAGCCGATGCCTACGACTTTCGTCCGAGCGAGATGGGGGCCAACCTGACCGAAACGGTGTGGCCGGCGGTATCTGGCGAGGCGGATACCGCGCCGAGTTGGCATCGTGGTCGATCTGCGACAGGCGGAGACGAGACTGGTCCGCTTTGCGCTCGCCACGGTCGTGGTCTGCGCGTCTGTGGAAACGTGGATCTCGTCGTTCGGCGCGGGTTGAATCCCGCGACCGAGTTAGTTACCGAGTGAGGGCTGTCTTCCACACGACCTGGCGATGTCCCAGCCGTCGTCGCCGTCGCGCCAGTAGCGGATGACCGGGAGGTCGGGCGCTGCGGTATACGGATCGACCTGGACAAAGCTGTAACAGGGCGCCAAGTCTTCGGGTTGGAGTGTCCGCAAGAGCGTGTCGTCCGTGAGATCGTGTTGGGCCCGGAGGCGGTCGAGCTGCACGGGTGTGACGGTGCGTTGCCAGGCGCCGCCGTTGATCACAACTGGTGACAGCGCGCCGCGGATCGGTGAGAAGCCGTCGACGATGACGGTTTCGCCCTGACTGGTCAGCTCGAGCACCCGTTGGGCCCAGTCGACCAGGTGAGTGTGACCATGGACGAATACTGCGATGGGACCGGTGCCGGTCGGGAGCTGAGTCGATGCGTGTTCGAGCCGGCGCAGGAAGGTGGCATCGCGTGACCGCCAGAAGTAGTCGAAGGCTCCGCCTCGGGTGGATGGGTCACGAGGGCACTCGGCGACAACCGGTCCTTGGGGGTCGAATTGCGTCAGGATGCGCTCGAATCGACGACGTGATCGCCGGGTGGCGGCGCGGTAGTCGCAGATAGCGGTCAGCTCGTCGTCGGTCAACTCGTCCATCATGATGTCGAGCTGTTCGTCTTCGTGCGCGGCGATCGCCAGGGGTTTGAACCGGTGGTCGTCGGGGAGCGAGTCCAGCAGGAATGTCGGGCCGAGGGTCCGGACGGCAGAGAGGTCCCATCGTGGCGGCTGGACATCACCTGCGTCGAGGTCCACGCGAAACTGGCTCCACGGCATCCGGAACAGGACATAGCGTAAGAGCCGGGAGGCGTCAGCGTCCAGACGGGCAGTGCCACTCGCCGCAAGGCCGTAGGAGAGCCCCGCGCCACGCTCAGCGATATTGTCGATCGTGGGGTAGCGCGGCTCGTGCTGTGTAAAGAACTCACCAACCGTTTGAATCCCCCACGGCCGTTCGAGGTGTCGCGTATCGGACCCGTCGGTCGACCCATCAACCGCGGGGGGCCATTGAGAAAACCGGTTGGGCCGGTCCCCAATCTGGTGGCCGTGCTCGGCGTAGACTTTTCCGTCGGACGACGCCCAAAACCCTTCCATTTGTATCTGGACACCGGCCTCGACGCCCCCAAGGGCCTGACCCGCTCGGGCGGCGACTGCCGGAAACATCAGCGCCGCGTCATGGTCGCCCGGTATTACAAATATGCGGTTGGAACCGACACGCGCAAAATTCGCCAAGGCATCGATTGCACGAGCGTGCGCGGATAACACGACATCGAGCCGCGCCAGCGCTTCATCCTGCGTGCACCCGAGCGCTGGAACGTCATATTGACAGCCGTCGACACCGCGTACCGCCTCCGAGAGCTCGAACGTGTCCCCGTTGAGGACAAGGTCGTTCGCGTTCTCGCCGAGGGCCGTCAAATGCTCGAGAAAGAGCGCGAACTCGTCGTCCCATCGAAAGTCTTCGGTGGGGTGCCAAGCGCCAGATTCGTCGCGGCCGGTCCCGATATGCAGGTCAGAGATCACGGTGACGAGACGCGGCCCGGTTTGCGCCTCGAGCGAGCTGATTGCGTCCGGGCCGGCGACCCCGATTCCTAGGCCGATCCACAAGACTGCGCGAAGAGCGGCGCCGACCAGGGGCGGGAGACCGGCGACGCGGTGAGGCTGATCGTCAGACGTCACACGAGTGCCCATGCGTGGTTACTCTCCTGGGGCCGCAGCCAATGACACGCGGATGATTTCTTTGTCGTTGCGGGCCACGATATGGCGATTGGCGTAGGCGGGATGTGACCAATTCACAACCGGACCCTGGCCGCGCCGTCGCACATACGGATGGGTCGGTTCGATCAGGCGTGTGCGGCTGATCTCGGTGTAGCCTGCGGGTGACAGCTCGGCAATGACAAGGTCACCGTTATCAGTGTTGATGAAATAGCGGTCGCCATGCCTCACGAAGAACGCTGTCGCCCAGTGAGCGTCTTCGCCGATGAGGTCCCACGACTCCCAGATACGTTCGCCGGTCGTGGCGTCGAGGCATCGCAAGAGCCCGTTGCCGTCCAGACCATAGAGGTATTGACCATCGAGGACTGGCGTACTGATCACCGAATTGAACGTGTTGACGTCGGTGCCGTACTCCGGGTCGGCTTCACCGGCCCCTTTCCAGAGCAGCGAAGCGTCGGGGTGACCGTCGGAGTTTGCATCATGCCCTGTCAGCGTCATCATGACGGCTCCGCCATATTGCGATGTGACGAATAGATGATGGCCATCCCGAACGGCGGTGGCGGGATTGATGCCCATATCGACGATGTGCGGCACCTCCCAGAACACCGTCCCGGTGGCGGGGTCGAGCGAGCTAATCGCACGCGGATGCCAGGCGATGAGCTGCGAGGGACCGCCGGCCTTGACCAGCATCGGTTGTGAATAGCCGGGTTCCCAGTCGGACGAGAGCGCCCGCCAGAGCTCCTCACCGGTGCGCGTGTCAAACGCCATGAATTTTGCGTCGGGCTCACCGCCCACCAGCGCAATCAGACGGTCGTCATCCACAAGCGGCGCCCCGGACATCCCCCACGACGGCACGGTCGCGTTGAAGTCCTGGACATAGTCTTTTTCCCACACGATGTGGCCGTCACCCACATCCAGGGCCAGCAGGTTTCCCATCGCTCCCAGCACATATACGAGGTCGCCATCGACAGTCGGGGTTGCCCTCGGGCCGATCGCGTAGACGAGCTGGAGCCCCGCATAGTCGGTCTCCCACTCCGTGGTCCACAGGACCTCGCCCGTTTCCTCGTCGAGCGCCACCGCCCGCTCTATGGCACGTGTGCGCCGGGGGTCGGGCGCGAAGCCGTCGGTTATGAAGACGCGGCCATTCGCCACCGCCGGTCCGGAGTACCCACTGCGGACAGGTGTCCGCCAGCCCACCACGAGACCCGCAGGAGGAAACGTGTCGAGGATGCCCGTCTCGGTCCAGATACCTTCCCGCCCCTGTCCTCTCCATTCTGGCCAGTCCCTTGCAGTGAAGGTGGGTGTGTTACGTTCGCCGTCCTCCAACGCGGTTTGAGCGTAAGCAGGAGCTATGATGATCGCTGGCAGCGCAATCGAGAGGACCGCCCTCGATACGGCGTGGACCCGGCGTTTCGACATTTGCACATCCTCTCACAGTGGGACCGGAGGATGCGAGAGTGTCGCCCGGGGTTCTGAGCCGCTTGTATCATGGGGGCCTCCTCTCAACGCACCCACGCCTGGCCCAGTGATCGATACCGCGCTCCTCGACGCCCTCTCCCGCTACTGGGGATACACCGAGCTTCGCCCTTTGCAAAAAGAGGCGATTGTCGCCAACCTCGCCGGCCGAGACAGTGTGGTGGTGTTGCCGACAGGCGGTGGTAAGTCTCTGTGCTTTCAAATGCCGGCACTTCTGGGACCCACCGATGCCGGTATCGGGCTTGTCGTCTCACCGCTGCTGTCGCTGATGAAGGACCAAGTGGACGGGCTGGTGGCCAGCGGCATACCCGCCGCAGCGCTCAATAGCTCTCTGGACAGCGCCGAACGAGCACGGGTGATGGACGACCTGGACGAGGGCCGTTGCCGCCTCTTGTATGTCACACCAGAGCGTCTGGTGGGCGAAGGCGGCGAGTCGTTTCGGGCGCGATTGCGGGAGTGGGGCGTCCAGTATCTCGCGGTGGACGAGGCACATTGCATCAGTCAGTGGGGGCACGAGTTTCGCCCCGAATACAGAAACTTGGGCCGGTTGCGTGAGGACTTCCCAAACCTGTCGATCCACGCGTTTACGGCGACCGCCACTGAGCAGGTCCGGCAAGACATCATCGAACAGCTGGGACTGCGCGAGCCCGAACAGCTGGTGGGTTCGTTTGACCGGCCGAATCTCCATTATCGCGTCCGACCTCGACTAAGCCTCAAAGACCAGATCCTGGATGTGGTCGGCCGGCATCTCGCCGAGGCCGGCATCGTGTACTGCACATCGCGACGCGACGTTGACCGGCTGGCGGCATGGTTGGCCGACCTTGGTCATCGCGCCCTGCCTTATCACGCCGGGTTGCCGGACAACGTACGGCGTCGGCACCAGGAGGATTTTCTTCAGGAGCGCACCGACATCATGGTGGCGACCGTGGCGTTTGGGATGGGTATCGACCGGTCAAACATCAGATTCGTGATTCACGCGGGTGCGCCGCGCTCACTCGAACACTATCAGCAGGAGTCAGGTCGGGCCGGTCGAGATGGTCTCGAAGCCGAGTGCGTGCTGGTGTATTCTGGGGCCGACTTCGTGAAGTGGCGGCAGATGCTCGAGACAAGCGGGGAGCTGTCGGACGGTGCTCGGACTCTGCTCCGGGAGATGGAGCGCTATGCCGCGGGTACTCGGTGTCGACATCGCGTTCTTGTCGAGTATTTTGGGCAGACCTATGAACGCGACCACTGTGACGCGTGTGACTGGTGTCTCGAAGAACTGGAGCGCGTCGACGACGCGGTCGCGCTCACTCGAAAAATCCTGTCGGGAGTGGCCAGACTTCGCCAATCGTGGGGAATGGGTCACGTGGTCGATGTGCTACGCGGCCGAACGACAGAGCAGGTCACGTCGCGTCGCCACGACCAACTCAGCACGTTCGGCCTGCTGAGCGACGTGCCGGTGGCCGAGCTTCGTGGATATCTCGACCAGCTGACCCAGCAGGGCTTCTTGCGGCGGACCGCCGGACAATATCCGATTCTGCAGCTGACCGACGAGGGGTTGGCTGCGCTCCGCGGCGCGGCGGCCGTCGAGCTCTATCGTCAGCCTCGTCCCGCCGCTCGGAGGGCCGCTCGCCGGGCCGGTGACGCGATCGCGTCATCGTCCTGGGACGGGGTCGATCAAGGTCTGTTCGAGGCACTGCGGGCCTGCCGTCTCGAGGTGGCGCGCGCGCGTGGCGTGCCACCGTATGTCATTTTCCACGACAGTACCCTTCGTGGACTGGCTCGAAATCGCCCCTCGACTCCGGGAACGCTTTTGGGCATTCCGGGGATTGGTGAGCGCAAGGCAGATGACCTTGGGCCGCTCTTTCTGGAGGCGATCCGCGACTACTGTGAGGCGAACGATCTCGCTCTTGACCTAGGCAACCGAGGGGCGGCCAGTCCGACGACGGCTTCAAGCTCATGATGGCGTATGCACCGGCTGGCGTATCGGTTGGAATCCCCGCTGACGAGGCTGAGGACCTTCTCGAATCGGAGTCCCCCCCGGAGTGTGAGAACGAGATCAGCCGTTTTGCGCGATTGCCGCTGTATCTCTCCGTCGCGATGTTTGCGATGGTCTGTATAGCGGTCCCGATCGCGCTGGGCTTCCCGCTCTTCTTGACCGTCGGCGGATGCCTGCTTGTCGGCTGTCTCGTCGTCAGTTTGACGGCGAACGACGCGGGGCGACGAGCCCGTCGCTATGCGTCACACGGAGCCTATTGTTGCGCGATCGGCGTCCTGGGGTCCGCCGTGTTTCAAGTGGGTGTGAACCCGGTGGTCATCGTCTATTGCTCCGGCGTCATGATGCTTGCTGGGGCACATCTCCTCGGCGCCAGGGTGACTATCTATTGGAGCATTCCCACGTTGGGTTTGGCTGCGGCGACGGCCTCGATCCCACAGGACGAGATCCGGGAGGTTGCGGCGTTGGCGTCGATTGTGTGTCGCGACGGAGCGTTGCTGACCATGGTGGCGTTGTCCGTGGCCTTTCGCCGTGCCAACGATCGGCAGTCGGCCGAGTTGTTCAAGACCGCCACGACCGACGCCCTGACCGGTCTGGCCAACTGACGCGCGCTCCGAACAGCCGCTCACTGACGCGCTGCATCGGTCCGCCCGTTTTGGCCGGCAGGGGGCGCTGGTGGGTATCGACTTCGACGGTTTGAAGAGCGAGAACGATCGTTTGGGTCACGAAGCTGGCGATGACCTTCTTCGGGCCGCCGCCAACCGTATCGCAGAGTGCATTCGAGATGTCGACACGGCGGCCCGGCTTGGCGGTGACGAGTTTGTGGTGCTGCTCGCCGAATACGATGTGGCGCACGGGGGCGAGGCGTTTGCTCGGAGGCTCCTCGGGAGCTTCTCGGAGCCGTGCCTGGTGGGCGGTGAGATGATCCCAACCTCGGCGAGTCTTGGAATCGCGTATTTCTCCTCCGATTCCGTTACGACCGATGAGTTACTCCAGCGTGCGGACGAAGCGATGTATCAGGCCGAACGGGCCGGCGGTAGCCGCATCGTCTCCGGCTAGGGCTTGCAAGAAATCAATGCGCAAGAGGGGCTGTTTCAAGCCCGTAGTGCACGACTCCATGAGTGCAGGCCCGAGAAGAGCATCATTGTCAGCGGTTTCGTCCGGCGCGAACGCATACCAATCTTCAGTCCAGCGTTCTCGGTCGAGCCCCGTGCACTGTCCAAAGGCGTGAGAGACTCAGGGGCAGGGCTTTGCCATGGGGCGAGCGTCATTCGGATGCCGCCGGTGTGGCATCGTTGAGGTAGACACGCATGTGGTTCATCTGGGTTCTCGCAGGGGTGCTGGTCGTGATCATCGGATACGACCTGACCCAACGCTCCCATGCCATCCTCCGCAATTTTCCCGTCATTGGGCATTTCCGATATTGGCTCGAAGCGCTGGGACCAGAGCTGCGGCAATACATCGTCACTGACAACGACGAAGAGCGACCGTTTAGTCGTGACCAGCGCCGGTGGGTGTATGCGTCATCAAAGGCTGACGACGCAACGTTTGGCTTTGGGTCCGATAACGAGATGGAGCTTTCGTCGAACTACCTGATCATCAAGCACGCCGCGTTTCCCCTCTCCTCGCCAGTGCCCGGGGCTTCCGACCACGACCCCAGCTACGCCATCCCCTGTCTCAAGACGTTGGGCGCGTTTCGACGACGGGACAAAGCTTTTTGTCCCGCGTCGATTGTCAACGTGTCGGGTATGAGCTTTGGCTCGCTGAGTGGGCCGGCGGTCGAGGCGCTGAACCGCGGCGCGGCAATCGCCGGGTGTCTACACAACACCGGAGAGGGCGGCATCTCGCCACACCACGATTGTGGTGGCGACCTCGTATGGCAGATCGGGACAGCGTACTTTGGCTGCCGCGATGCCGGAGGCCGCTTTAGCCTCGAGGCCTTTCGTGAGGTCGTCAACCGGCATCCAGCGGTGCGGGCCATTGAGATCAAGCTGAGCCAGGGTGCAAAACCCGGTCTGGGCGGACTGCTCCCGCGCCGCAAGATCACATCGGAAATCGCGCGTATCCGAGGCATCCCGTTGGACCGCGACTGTGTTAGCCCCGCCGCCCATCGTGAGTTTCGGGACGCCGATAGCCTCCTCGACTTCGTCGAGCTACTGGCGAGCGAGAGCGGTCTCCCCGTGGGTATCAAGTCGGCAGTCGGAGAATCAGAGTTCTGGAGGGATCTCGCGCGGCTTATGGCGCGGGGGGACCGCGGGGTCGACTTCATCGCGGTCGACGGTGGCGAGGGCGGGACCGGCGCGGGTCCGCTTGTCTATACCGATCACGTCGCCCTCCCGTTCAAGATCGGGTTTAGCCGAGTGCACCGCATTCTGTCGGACGCGGGGGTCGGGGACCAGGTGGTGTTTATCGGTTCGGGAAAACTCGGCTTTCCCGAGTCGGCCTTGGTCGCTCTCGCGCTCGGGTGCGACATGATCAATGTCGGCCGTGAGGCGTTGTTGTCGATCGGCTGTATCCAAGCCCAGCGATGTCACAACAATCACTGCCCAACCGGGGTGACGACGCAGAATCGTTGGTTGACTCGCGGGCTCGACCCGAAGTCAAAGTCGGTCCGGATGGCCACCTATGTCGCACGACTCCGCCGCGACCTGCTGAGGGTGGCCCGCTCGTGTGGTGTTCCGCATCCGGCGCAGGTCTCGGCGTCGCAGCTCGAGTTGCTCGACAACCGCTACGGTGCTCGGACTGTCGCGGAAGTCTTTGGCGGGGGACGAGAAGGACTCCGGAGTGCGCCGGGCGCGACGACGACGAGCGACAACCCCGAGATTCGCATCTGAAGAGTGCCTTGCGCCAGGCGGCCCTCGGAACCCGCGGCTTTGACCTCATCTCGACGGCGGTGCCCTAGTCGCCTCGACGGGACGCTCACCCGCTAAATGCGTTCGAGCTGGATGGCTTGGATCCATCCAACTTTTCCGTCTTCGAGCACGATCTCGACCCAGGCCGCCGACTGTCGGTCGATCCTCACGGTGGTACCCTCGTGCACCGCGAATATCGTCAGCGCGCTGTCGTCCGACGGGGCGCTGTGGACAGCGGCCTCGCCGGCCATCACCACTGCCTCGTCGACGATGCCGATGCCCAGTTCCCGGATGGTCAGGTTGACGCCAAAGACGAGGGTGACCGCGCCGCTGGTGATCGCGATCCGGCGACACCATACGACGACCGACGCTGATGGTCGCAAGACTGCGAACGCGGCGGTCGTCATCGCAATGACGTAGGCGACACCGACGAGCCATGCGAGCGCCGTCGCCGGCACCAGCTCGAGCCACCACCGTGCCAAGCGAAAGAGCCAGAATCCTGGGAGTGGGAGGATATCGTCGATGGTCAACGACCGCGCGAGCGCAAGGTTGGCACGCACATCGTCGTCTCCCGGGAGCAGTCGCCGGGCGCGCTCATAGTAGAGGATCGCGCGACCGAGCTCGCCAAGCTTGAAGTACGTATTGCCGATGTTGTAGTAGAGCTGCCCGCTCTCAAACCCGCTGTCCGCGATCAGCGCATAGTTTTCTAGCGCGCCCTCATAGTCTCCGGCTTGATATCGCTGATTGCCTTCGTCGAAGAAGGTGCTTTGGCCCGCGGACACGCCGACGAGCGCCAATTCGAGCGCGACGGTGACGATCCACGTCAGAAAGGGTCTCGAGGTCATCGTATACACGTGTCGAGGGCCGTCAGGGCCTCTTCGGCCCGAGTCAGCGTCTGTTGCATCACATCTTCCGTCGTCTGGTTTGGCTCGGGCGCGGCAGGTGTCTCGGTCGGAGAAAACCGCCACCGGTCGCAGTCCTCGAGGCAGTCGAGATAGGCGTCCACCGCGGCCTCCGTCGCACCTCTTGCCACCAGCCGGGCTCGGACGTCGTCACGCATGATGCCGGCCTCGGCCAGGTTCAACGTATCGGCGAGAAAGCCCTGCAATGCGCGCCCGACCTCGGTATAGAACTCGCGAGCGCGTTCGGGCGAGCGCACCGACTGGGCTGTGGCCAGGCGTCGATGGGTCATTTTTGAGGCCCGACGTCGACGGGCGTAGGCCACAT
>Ga0310123_10000788_pt1 | contig 27879 bp, 21 predicted proteins | sample CB6_AW_1057_MG_FD_203505 | JGI IMG/M metagenome (GOLD analysis project Ga0310123, IMG submission 203505) | Marine microbial communities from Western Arctic Ocean, Canada - CB6_AW_1057 | ecosystem: Environmental > Aquatic > Marine > Oceanic | place: Canada: Western Arctic Ocean | collected... | reverse complement strand
AGAGGGCCGGGCTGCACACCGTGCCGTGTCGAGTGCTCGAACTGGACGACCAACGAGTGTGCGAGGTCGCCATCGAAGAGAATCTGAAACGCAAAGACTTAAATGTGCTGGAAAAGGCACAGGCTTTTCAGAATTACTTGGACCGATTCGAGACGTCGGTCGAGCAATTGGCGCAGCAATTGAGCATGGATCGATCCACTGTCAGTAACCTGTTGCGCCTTCTAGAGCTGTCCGAGCCGGTAAAGCTGGCCTTGAGCGAAAACAGAATCACCAATGGGCACGCGCGAGCTTTATTGCCGCTCGAAGAAGCCGATCAAATTGCTCTTTGTCTGCGGGTTCAAGAGGAATCACTGTCCGTCCGCAAAACGGAAGTCGTGGTCCGAGCAACTCTGCGCGGGGATGTCACACTTCCATTCCGACCACCGGCCGAAGCTCGACCAGGTAGGTCGCCGACCAATCACGTGATTTCGTTACAGGATCAATTACGTGACCTGTTGGGAGCACGGGTCGACATTCGCCTGCGAGGCGAAGAGTCGGGCAAGATCGTCATCCAGTTCAAATCGAACGACGAATTCGAACGCATTCTGCACACTCTTCGCCGCATCGCGTGAACCGTTCTTACAGCGGCCACTGCAAATCCAATGTTCTTCGAGATGACGGCGAGACAAAAATAATTGGCGTGCCGAGCACTCATGTCTTGTCGAATTTGAGAAGGCGGGCTTCAAGATTCATAGTGACCCGATTTATTGGGTTCGACGAATCGGGGACTGCATTAATGCAATCACTACGAACCCACCAGTTGAATTTTGACAAGTCGCTGGAACTCATTACGATACCAGCATGTCTCAATTTACGGAATCTGATTGTGTGAAGACGATAGACTTCAGAAAGCAACGGCGTTGACGGTCCGTTTGCCGAGACCTAGACTGACTCCGCTAGAATCACGGGACGTAGCTCAGTTTGGCTAGAGCGCCGGCTTTGGGAGCCGGAAGTCGCAGGTTCAAATCCTGTCGTCCCGATTTTTGTAAACACTTTCCGTATAGTCACTTACGGTTCGCTACCCCATTGGTTTTCCAGGGCAGCTCTGAAAGTGTCAAACAATGCAGCCTAGCTTGGCTCGATATCATAGCCAAATATTTGTGCGACCGTCTCTACTTCGGTGACCAGCACAACCCGGGCTGCCTTGTTAAGCTCCGGGTGGTGCTCCGATTTCGGGATCCGGCCTACTTGTTCGTGAATAATCCATACTAGATGTCTTTGCAAATCCGTTGGAAGTCGAGCATGGAGGGGTAAGGCTTCTACCGCGCCCTAAAAATCCAGTTTAGTAGTAGGCCGGAGCTTTGTCGTAGAACATCACAGTTGGAAAGCGTGGTTACGACAGTTCGCGACGATTCTACAGCTTAACGGTGAGCACACGAACTCACCACAATTTGGCTCGACGCAATTAGCGCAAACCACCCGCTGTTACCCTTCATTTCCCCGCTTCAAAGTTTCTAACGGTGTTGCCCTATCCGGACAGACTCGGCTGGCCTAACGGGTCAGAACCCGAAAACCAGGCCGATAGGTCTGGGAACTGGAACTTTTCCTTTTCCGCCGCAGTTTTGAATTACTTGTACGAAATGTGTACGAGTTTGACACTAATGATGGTAGGGACCTATGGAAACTGTGGCTGCCAGGAACAGGAAATTCGCGTATTTGATATTCACGGGAGATCAACCGTGCGACTGACGTTAAGAACTTTGCTGGCGTATTTGGATGATATTTTGGAACCGGCGCAGGCCAAGGAGATCGGAACAAAGATCTCCGAGAGTAGCTTCGCGTCGACGTTGGTCAATCGCATTCGCGAAGTCATGCGTCGAAGGCGTCTGACGACACCCGAACTGAGTGGTTCCAAGTCCGGGCTGGAGCCAAATGTCGTTGCGGAATACCTGGACAACACCTTGCCGCCCGAGAGTGTGCCCGACGTGGAAAAGGTCTATTTGGAGTCAGATGTTCATCTGGCGGAAGTCGCCGCTTGTCATCAGATTCTGACGCTGGTCCTTGGTGAGCCGGTTGAGGTCTCACAGGCAAGTCGCGAGCGAATGTATGCGCTGGGGCCAGTCACGAAGCGTCAAACAGTAACTGTTGATTCGAGCGTCGTTACCGGTACAACGTCTAGGGCCGCGGTGTCTGACGAATTGGACGAAACGTTGACGATTCCTGATTATCTAAAGCCGGTATCGCTATGGCGTCGGGCATTACCGTACGGTGTCGTGACCATCGTCGTGTCGGTTTGGCTGGGGCTGTTTGTTCTAGAGCCGCTGGACTTTGCGAGTTTCGTTGGTAGTCAAGCCTATGAAGTCGACAGTCGCAATCAAATTCGTGAAGTTCAAGTGACAGCAATTGCACAAAACAGTAAACACGTTGATGCGACTGCTTCGAGTCAACTCACCAGTTTTGATCTGCGTCCGGCGATTACCGAGAGTCCAAAACAGGTGATGACCATAAACAAACCAGCAGTCATCACTTCAACGAAACAAGATGCCGCGGAAGAGCCAACAATTAAGATAGTGATTCCATTTAAGGCGCCGGATGCTAAAGCCACGGATGTGGACGTTGCCGTTGTCGATCCGGCGTCTTTCCAAGTCAAACCCGGTGCTAAAGAGCCACTTTCCCAAAGTTTCAAGGAAACCCGGCTCGCCATTCCGGACGCAGTTGCTCCAGAAATCCAATATACATCTTCGGACGGAATTCTGCTGCGGTATGACGAAGGTCGGAAGGATTGGATGGTCATGCCGTACCGTTCGGCCGTATATCTGAATGAACTACTTGCATCTCCCGAACCGTTCAAAGCATCACTGTCGGTTGGCCAGGAATTGTGTACGGTGACCCTTCTGGGCAGCACATCCGTGCGGATGTTACGTCCGAACAATCTGGCGTCGTTTGGGTTCGAAATCAAGCAAGGTCGAGTTGTGCTACAAACTGCCTTAGCAAACAGTCAGAATGCTGACGAACAGCAAGTTGTCTTGGCAGTCAAGGTTCATGGCGAGTTATGGAACTTGGTGCTGGCGGCCGGGACTGTATGCGGTATCGAAATTGACCGGCGGGAACCGGAGAAGTTCGAAGGGGATTTTGGGAAGAACGCTTACACGGGGGGTGTGTACGTGGTTGAAGGCACCGTTCGGTTCAACGACGAAATGGGCCATGAGGAAACGATCAATACGCAAGGCTGGCTATCGTTGACACCGAAAGATCGAATGGAAGCACACGACTCAGAGAATCCGATTCGTCGTCCGCCCTTGCTGAAGATTCCCTATTGGCTCAATCCCAATGCCAAACCAACATCCTCGACACCGCGCCGTTACCGCAAACTGTTTGAAAAAGAGTTCGATCCTGAACAGCCGATTCTGTTAAGCGTCCCAACAATTGTCAAATCTTCTCGGACGTCGATTTCTGAATTGGCGGTCAAGTGCCTGGCACTCACCGGCAACTACGCGCCACTTGTAGAGATTCTGGCACAGGCGGATCGATACAAAAAAATGACGAGACAGGCCACGCTGATCGGCTTGCGAAAATGGCTGCCGACGTCTGAAAACAACAAGATATTATTGAAGGACGCTTTGCGGAAGTCCTTTTACCAGGACGACGTCGATGTGGTGTATCAACTGTTGTGGGGCTATAACGAACAAGATGCGCAGAATCGATTTGTGTCGCAACAATTGGTCGAATGGCTGGATCATGACCAGATCGTCGTGCGTGAACTGGCGTTCTATCATGTCTTTCGTCTGACCGGCCAGAGATACAATTACCGCTCTGACGGCGCCTCGGCACAACGCGAGGTAGCTATCAACCGCTGGCGTCGCCATTTGGAAAAACGGAAGGGAACACTGCTGGATTGACTCCAAGGTAGATTTGGATGAGTCTCGTCGAACATGTTTACTCGCCTACGACAACTACTCGAGTTAATCCGTTTTAGTCACACCGTATTCGCGCTTCCGTTTGCTCTGTTGGCGGCGACATTGGCCTGGCGCAGCCGTGAGACGGGGTTTCGTTTGAGCGAGCTGATTGGGATCCTGTTGTGCATGGTATTTGCCCGATCGGCGGCCATGGCCTTCAATCGGCTGGTGGATCGGGGACTGGACGCACAGAATCCGCGGACGGAGAATCGGCACCTGCCGGCGAAAATTCTGAACGTTTCCACAGTGTCGGCGTTTACTGTCTTTTGCTCAAGCGGATTTATTGCGTCGACATTGCTGTTTTTTCCAAATCGTTGGCCTTTATTCCTATCAGTTCCGTTCTTGGCGTTTCTACTGGGATACTCGTATTCGAAAAGATTTACCATCTGGTGTCACTACTGGTTGGCCGCGGCTTTGATGCTTTCTCCCATCGGAGCTTGGATCGCGATTCGAGGAGATCTGTCATGGCCACCGGTGTTCTTGGCTGCGGTGATTTTCTTTTGGGTCGGCGGATTTGACATATTCTATGCGTGTCAGGATGTCAGCTTCGATCGGAACAAAAGTTTGTGTAGTGTGCCGGCTCGTTGGGGTATACCGGCCGCATTGCGAATCGCATTTGTCAGCCATGTGGCGACGGTCATCTGTCTATTCGGGCTGTGGACAGTTGCTGATCTGGGAGAAATTTTCCTAGCAGGTATTGTATCGGTGAGTGCACTTTTGGCATACGAGCATTGGCTGGTTCGTCCTGACGATTTGGCTCGCGTTGGAGTCGCATTTTTCAACGTCAATGCCGTGATCAGCATTGGACTGTTCGTCGTTACTCTGGCCGACATGTGGTTTTATGGCACGATCGTTTTTCATTGACCGGCTCAAATAATTCTTTCGCACCCTCCGTCGGGGCTACGGCTGGACAATACAAATTCTTCCGGCGATCCTAGCGAGTGGCCGATCTGTGGCTAGCTAGCTAGAATACGGTACGACCATATTAAGACGGAACCGAACATCGCTATGAGTGCGACCAATTACGACTGTCGACTGCGTGAAATTTCCCAGAAAATTGAGGCAGGCGAACGAATTTCGTTTGACGAAGGAGTGTTTTTGGATCAAGAAGTGGATGTGCTGACATTAGGTTGTCTGGCGAACATAATCCGCGAGCGAAAAAATTGTGACAACGTTTACTATAACACCAACATCCATTTGAACCCGACAAACGTTTGCGTCTATCGCTGTGTTTTCTGCGCCTTTCGATCGGATCTGAAGGCGCAGAAAGCATATACATTTACGGACCAGATGATTCGTGAACGGGTGCTCGAGGCGAAACAAGCGGGAGTTACCGAAATCCACGTGGTCGGTGGTTTGCACCACCAACAGCAGTTCGACTGGTACGTCAACGTCATCCGTGTGATACGTGAAACCGATTCCGAAATACATATCAAGGCCTGGACCGGCGTCGAAATCAATTGGTTCAGTTTTATCACAAAAGAGTCGTATCGTTGGGTGCTGCAACAAATGATCGATGTCGGTTTGGGCAGCATGCCGGGTGGAGGCGCTGAGATTTTCCACCCAGAAGTGCGCGACAAAATTTGTGAGCACAAGTCCGACGCGGAAAGTTGGCTGGAAATACATCGAATGGCTCACGAGTTAGGGCTGCGAACCAACGCCACAATGCTGTACGGTCACCTCGAAGAGGCCCGCCACCGTATTGACCATTTAAGCCGCCTGCGCGAACTACAGGACGAAACCGGCGGCTTCCAGACGTTCATCCCGCTGGCCTTCCATCCACAAAACACAGGCCTAGATCATGTGCCTAAACCCAGTGGCTTAACAGATCTGAGAATGATTGCTCTGTCGCGAATCATGTTGGACAATTTCGACCATATCAAAGCATATTGGATCATGTTGGGCGAAAAAACTGCTCAAATCGCACTTGGCTTTGGTGCCGACGATATCGACGGCACGGTCGTTCACGAATTAATCTATCACGACGCTGGTGCCGAAACTCCCGAAGCATTGACGGTCAAGCAATTGCACCACCTGATTGAAGAGGCCGGTCGAGTTCCTATCGAACGCGATACGCTGTACCGACGAGTCATTCGCGATGGAACGGATTGGTCGGTTGGAGAACCCATTCTCGTGGACACGATAACCTGAAAACACAAGTCGCACCGCTCATTAACTCCAGCCGTTCGCCTTGCGAGCCTATAGTCCGACTCGTTTGCCAATGGGATCAATCCACCACAACCAATCGTCGAACAGAAAAGTGAGTCGATCCGTGATCAGTGAGATGCGTCCCATAACCGTTGCGGCGAACGCAGCCCCAAAGGTGATCATCAGGATGTAGATGCCCACGCGGGCGATTCGGCCGATGCTGCCGCGATGTTCGATCGAGAAAAAGAAATAGACCAGGCAGGCCAGGACCGACGCAACCATGCCGGAATTCTTCAGCGTCGTGCCGATCTCAACACTGCCATCAGTTTTGAAAACGACCAGCGGAACAATGGTGCTGCTGATTTGTTGGACAAAGTCGGCGTGGAGGTAATGCACCAATCGGAACCCGGCCGTGGCACCGATGAAAAAGGCCAGCGGCCAGCGGGAGATCCATCCTCCGACGGGAGACAGCCGCCAAAGCATCAGCACACTTAAGATCAACGGGACGATGTAGATCCACTCGGACTGGGTCGATTCGGGAATGCTCGGCAGCACAGTGGCACGCACCAACGAAGGGACGAACTTGCCGAACAGATTCTGCATCACGGTCGACCAGAAGCCGACGACCATCGCGTAGGCTGCCGAGGTACCTACGATGACCGCCTCAGCCAGTTTGTAAAACACGTTGTCGCCGTACAGGAATGACAAAATGCATAGCGTTCCTAGCGCGGCCAACCAGATCCCGATAGTATTCGACCAACTAAAACGGACGTCCGGATCCCTCTGCCCGTTACGGTTCAATTGCTCTCGCGGTGTCACTCGGTCATAGGACGTCCAGCGAATGCCCTGCACTGCCGGCAACCGCGTCTTCAACCAGTTACGTCGTTCTGCTTTTTCTTTGTCGAGCGTCATTCCAGCGGCTTGGGTTGCCTGCTCTTGCACATCTATTTCCGCAATCTGCCCACGAAATTCCGCTTGCGCGTCAAAGGATCTCTGACGAATATAGGCCAGTCCCATGTGACCTGTCACGGCTCGCGCCAGGAGATACGCTCCTCCGAGAGCCAACAGCAATGTCCAGACGATCATGCAGCGGTTCATCAGACTTTTCCTCGCTTGCGGTCCGAGAAGTAAACGATGTTACCGACAACGATCAAACCGATGATCAACAGGTGGCCCACGAGTTGGGATCCCATACGTTGCTGGCCCAGGCGAGACCTTGGGTTGTTGCACTGCTCGGGATAGGCCTCTAGCAGCACTTGTTCATATTCAGCGGCTGCCTTGATCGCTCCCAGAATGCCGGTCAACTGATCCGGAATATACGGGTACAGTGGCGGTGCACCGACGCCGGTGGTTCCGGCAATCATTGGAATTCCGTACGGAGTAGCGGCGTACTGAATCCATTCTTTGGCACCAGGCGTTCCAGCACTAATGTTGATGATCAGATCCATCTGCTGGATATTCTTCACGTCCCGCGTGATCGGGATGCCGTCGAGGTTGGTGCCGTCATCATCGAAGGAATACATGTCCTGCAACTCGTTGACGATGACCTTGATCACACCTTCTTGCCCGGCCTGAAAACCCAGGTTGACGTAGTTTACACCGTACTTGTAATTGGGGAATTCGTCTTCGAGGATGTCTATATTCTTCTTAATCATGGGGACAGCCCCTGGCCAAAGCGTGATGTAAAAAATCTTGTGTTTCTTCAGCGCGCAGTGGCGAGTAAAAGCGGCATCCATCGGCTCCAGCTCGCCCTTGCTGGCCGGATCGTAGTCGCACGCGATCAAGATACTGGAGCCTTCTGGCAAGTCATCGACTGTCTGGAAGACACTGCGCACCATCGGCGACGGATCCTCAGGAAACGTCAATCCCGTAAGTATTGGAATCGCTATGGCGAAAAACATTGCCAGGAAAATCCAGCGACGATCCAGATGGCGGAAGAATTCAATCATGCACGGTTACTCCTGTGATCCCAGGTACGACCGGTCGACACCCAGCAATACTTTTAACGATAGTGAGGCGACACCGAGGGCAATCCCAATCATGATCGCCCGATTGCCCCAGGCGTTGAAGGTGTCCATAATCGTTTCCTGAAACCGGTCCAGGCGAAACATCTCCAGCGCGTCGGTTTGCCAACCGAGCGTTGTCGAAATCCATTCGAGTGGTGCTTTGCTGACAATCACACCAGCATAGGTCTTGCCGAACAGTACAAAGAAGGCTGTTCCCAAAAGAATAATCGCCTCGACGTTTTTCGCCCGGAAAGCCCGGAAGGCAGCCGAGGCGATGAAAAAGGCCAATAAGGCAAACATTGTGGAGGCTAATGGCAGGTAGAGATATTGGTAGATCCACCAGAAACCTCCGCCTTCCTGAAGATGATTACCCGACCAAACGTAGTCCGGGTACAGTTCCGAGGGATTCACACCGAACTTGCTCAACCCGATGGCCAGCGTAGTGAAAAATGCGAGTAGAGTAATGAGCGAGTAACCCCAGCCGGAGCGACGATCGGAGACCTTTCTTAAATGCATCTTCACCAGGTTGCCGCCACCTAGCACGATGGCGATGGCAGCCAGAATGTCGAACCAGATCATCACGTTTTGCCCCCACGATTGTGCGTAAGGGATAAACCACGAAATGATCACGACGAACCCGACCGTCGCAGCGATTATCAGTGGCACAGTTCGTTTCATGGTAGGAATCCTTTGTCACCGAGAATGTTGTCCTTTATGAAGTCCACGGTTGTGTTGAGTGTCTTGGTCAATTCGCTACCTCCGGCGAGCTGGGAACAAGCGGCCGCCGTCGCGAACAGGCAACCGATTGCCAGCAATCCGGTGCCGACGACCTTGCCGAAGTCCTGGCCTTTCAGGCTGCCAAGTTGGTGCGGTTCACCAGAGAGGTACGCGCTGGCAGCGAAGAACTCTTCGCCGATCAGCGTGTAGTCGCACGCCGCCACGAAGAACGGTAATTGGCTGGGCATGGCCGTGCCAGCGACCTGAATGGCTCCGATGGCGTTGCCCGTTTCGGCTAGAATTAGCGATTCGGCAAAAAATGCCCCCATGTAAAAACATGCGGCCGGTTTGTCACGCACCATCGAACCAGTGACACCGGCCACATATCCAAACTGCTCATCCGTCAGGTAGTAGATGTTGTCCTCGACGTAGGCATCCGGCCGGCCGGCACCCAGATAAGCGGCCTGAACGGTCTCGCGTGCTGTCGTCATCACCAGCGACCGCGATGTGGGCACCTCTAGCCGCGCGTCGTACTCCGCCGCCAAGCCTGCAACATGCGACAGCACTGTGATGCCGGCGACCGTCTGCATGTCGTTAATGTCCAGGATGCCGGGAATGAACAGGCAGGATCGACCCATCTCGGTGGCTCGCCCGACTGCCTCATTGAAGGCCTCCAGACCGGCGATTTTCCGGATCTTCAAGTCCTGCCCGCGCTGAGCGACTTGAATGAAATAAACAACCGCACCGCCGACCAAGAGCAAGATGATGCCGAACCAAGTTCGTCGTGTGTCAAACAGCTGCATCACGGCAATTGTCGCTTTGGTAGTGATCCGCGGCTTTGACCGCGAACCATCAGGCGCGACTGCTACGATTTGATAAAAATACCTTTTTCCGAGTTCGCATTTTTTGTCTTCAAACGATGTCTTTTGATAAGTTGGCTCACCGACTTTCGTATTGAACTCTTGTTCGCCTTCGAGTTTTCGGTGAATCTCATAGCGGATCACTGCACGCGGACTCATATCTATCTTGTCGTCGGGTGATAATTTCCAGGTGAGAAGAATTCCATGACCGGCGTCGTTCGGCAGGTCTTTCGCTTTGACGTCCGCTGGTGGCGCCGGTACCTGAGCGTGAGCTGGTGTGATGAAAGAACCGAGGAATGTGAGGAACATTACCGACAAGGAAAGGTGCGCGATTCGCATGTCAATTTCTCATTGCTCGATCAATTCCACGTTCGCACGGGGCACAACAATTTGTTCGCCCGAATTAAATTCAACTTCTAGAATCCGGGCCCTGGATTCGGAAGCTAGCACCTGTGGCTCAGACGGCAATGCGGTCACCCGTCCGATTGTTCCGAAATACGGATCCCGAATGAGCCGCACAGCCGTCCCGATTTCCAGCGCGCCGGAGATGTGCGTTCTTTCGACTTCTTGCATTTTCTGTTCTTCGCTCAGGGGGATCACGATTTCCGGGCGCATCACCCCAGCGCGGATTTGCGTTGCTCCGTTGACCGCAGACTGGCGTCCTTCATGCGCGGCCAGTAGCTGGAATGTTCGTTCTGCCATCGCGATGGTGCCGAAGCCTTCCGTGATGACAAGCGAGATCCCGATTTCTTCCGAACCGGTGATGGCCACGCCCAAGTCGTAGCCCAGGATGTCTTTCAGGTCTTGATCGTCCATGCCGCCCGAAACAATAGCGGCAGCGCCGACGTCAATCGACTTATTAATCGCATCGCCCGTCATCCGTGCGCCGCCAACTACGACCGCTCCCTTCATCTCAGGAGTGATCAAATCCGCGGTCAACGTTTGAGTGTGATTGGCACAGGCAATCTTGATTGGCCCGAACGCCTCGCCGCCGATACCAAAGATGCCCTGGATGAAGGTCACGTCGGCTTCAACCACCACACCTTCATTCGAGATGATTTCGACTACATTGCCCGCCAGATATGCCAGCACCTGCACGGGTAGCGGTTCGCCACGGACGATCAACTGACCGGTGACATTAGAGATCGATTCAATCGTGCCAGCCAACTTCGATTTGCATTCAGACTTGAACATCCCGAAGATGCCCTTTGTACGCGCCAGGGGCTCGCCGATCTCAACACGATCGCCTTCGCTTTTCAACATACACTCGGGCACGTCACCGGGTGGTAGTGACAATAAGTTAGCAATGTTGACCGGCGTCACATCGCCCGGCATGAACGTCTGGGCCACAACATCCTGAGATGTAACACTGTCGCCAATATTGGCCAGCACTTCACCCTGAACCGGCAATACACGCCGGCACTGATGCCAGATGCGGTTGCTGACTTTTAAGCCTGGGGTGTACGCGTGAGTCACTTTAGTTTTTTCGCCAGGAAGAATAAAAGTCACAAAACATATCAGAGTTCCAACAAAACGTATTTTTTGATTTATAACTTTGGAGCACCGAAGTTGATGAGCAAGCTATGCTTGACTCGGCAACCGTGTAGATAGCCAAGCAATTGTGCAATGTGTGCATCGTAGTGGCCCAACATCGCGCCGTTTTCGTTGACATTTTCAAGGTGTCTGTGATGTAGATAACAGTGCAAGGTAAATCTCATTTCTCGAACCTGGTCACATATCGCGAACACATCATTGGTCTGCGTCATCGGATGCTTCTCTTCTTGTGTGTTTTCCCGGCGAGGATGAATTTTCAGAAAACGATGTGGTGACAAGATCCACCAACTCCAAAGTTTTGATCCAATCTGTGACCGTGCCGCGACATGTTTCTCGATCAACTGGCAGCATCAAGGGTCGACCGCGGCCATCTAGGATGATGCCGACGGTGCCACCTTTGATCTTGCCTTCGACAGGTTTTCCGGTGCCGGCTCCCATGTCGAAACCACGAGTTGGTTCAACCTTGATGTAGGCTGTGTGGCCGACATCCAGCGGCAATCGCAGCACTTTCCCGAATTCGATTTCTCCTGATTTGGTCAGCGAGATGCCTTCAATCGAGTAGCGAAAGCATATACGTCCAGCTTTTCCGACTCCCACGGGGGCCACGCACGTTCCCAAATAGATCAAGCAGTCCCTTTCAAAAACTTCTAGCGCAGCCTGCGGATGCACTTGCGCTAAAATACCCAGATGCGGCATCATGAAGATACTGTCCTTGGCCAAAGTCGTGATGCCTTCAGGCTGGAAAGCATCGATCAACATCGCGGCGGTTTGGACCATTCGTGGCGCGTGTGATAACACGCCGCCCGACGCGACCAGTAAATCAAGCTTCATGTTGTCGACGATCGTCTGTCCGCCGGTTTCCTGACTAAAGGTGTCGCCGATTGTCCGCTGCTGTTGGACACCTTTCAGTGTCGTTGCGAAGCCTTTGTGCTGCTCGTACGCCAGCCGCAGCGCTTCGCGGGCGACCGCTTGCTCGAACACTAACGCTTCCAGCGTCTGCGGAATCGTTGTCGGGCGGATCATTTTATTCTTGACGTGGTTGCGTAGTTCGCGTTCGTCCATATCGATGTGCATCCATCGCAGCACGTTATCCATGGTTGCTTCGGCGCACACATTCGAAATCGAATAGCTCATGCCCAGGTTCGCGCTGACGGTGCGGTTAAAAACACCGTCGAACACGCTGAACACATCGGTTGTCGCGCCGCCGATGTCGACGCCGACCACGTTAATGCCTTGTTTTTCGGAGATCGTCTGTAAGATGTTTCCGACCGCGCCAGGAGTTGGCATGATTGGGGCGTCGATCCACTCGATCAACTTGTCATATCCTGGCGCGTGGGCCATGACGTGTTCCAGAAACAGGTCGTGAATTTTGTCGCGAGCTGGTCCCAGGTTTTCCAGCTCCAACACCGGTCGCAGATTGGGCACGATTGACAGTTCGACATTGTTGCCAAAAGTTTGTTCGACGGATGGCGCGGCGTCTTTGTTGCCAGAGAAAATGACTGGCATCCGGTATTCGCTGCCGAAACGGGGCTGCAGTTTAGCGGAAGCGATCAGTTCCGCGATCTGGACGACGTGCGTGGTGGTGCCGCCGTCAGTGCCACCCGAAATCAAGACCATGTCGGGGCGCAGTTCGCGAATGCGCTGAATCTGCTGGTACGGCAGCCGCTTGTCGTTGGTGGCGATGACATCCATCACGATGGCTCCGGCTCCTAGAGCCGCGCGTTTGGCACTTGCGGCCGTCATCTCGAGCACCACTCCGGCTACCATCATCTGCAGTCCGCCGCCGGCACTGGACGTGGAAATGTATATGTCACAGCCCTCATCGTCGGTAGCAGGTCGAATGATGTTGCCGACCTCGTCGATTAGCTGCCGACTCGCCAGTTCACCGACTTCACTGACGGCATTCACCACTCCCATGGTCACGTCGGCCGCCGGCGCCTCGACTGTCGTCGGAGCTTCGCCTCGATAAGTCTGGCGATAATGGCCGTCGATTTTTTCAATCAAGATCGCTTTGGTCGTGGTGCTGCCACAATCAGTGGCCAGAATGACGTTAATCTTGTCGGGGTCGATGGTAGTCAATGTCATCGATTTGATGCCTCGGCTTCCAGTTCCTCAATTCGCCGGCAGAGAAAATCGATCGATCCTCGTTGTTCTAGGAACTCGGAAAAATATTTGTGACCTTGGGCATCTGTGATAACGGCAATGAACGGCGCGAAAAAGTGCATTGCCTGTGAACCGAGATAGTTCAGCGGACGCGACATTTCTAGAAACGTCAGTGCCGGAGTGGTGAGGCGCCGTTTGACTATCTGAGTGCAGACTCGATCAACGAGAACCCGTTGTGCAGAATTCGGTTCGGCAGAACCGTCAGAATCAACGGCAAATGCATGTTTCAGCCACTTCACCGCGTGCCCTCCGTGTCCATGTCAGGTCGAGTTTGAGCGATGGTGGTCTAGTTCTCGCCTAGCCTGAATCATCCACAAACGCATAGGCCGAATCGAGAAAACGCTGTCTGTTCTGGCACTTTGGTTGCTTAACCACGGTCAAACTGCGAATAGCGTGCGAACGCAACTCGACGTCTTTGCGCTGCTCCGCCAGCATGTTGCAAAACCTCGATCCGGCCTAGGTGAATGATCAGGGCTAGCAACAGACCTCCAATATAACGGACATGACGTCTAATTCCGGGCTCAAGATAACAAGCTTCTATTGAAATTGCGACCCGCGGCAGTGAACCAGGCAGTACCCATATTCATAACAGTTTCGAAGTCGAGAAACTTCACTTAGGGTACGGCCGGCGGATCAATCTGATATGTCGTTCCGCCTAAGTTCACGAGTATCGCGTCATTGAAGACCAGATACTTCGCTAATTTACCATCGTGCGAGGCAGCTAAGTCGAAGTATTGCTTGCTGAACAGCGCGACTCGAATCACTTCCTTTTCTTGTTCGGGGGTAACCGTCGAATCTCTCCACTGCTGGTTCTTACGGAAGAAAGTCTTTTGCCCAATCGAGCGGACGGTCCTTTCGACTTTCTTGTAATCGTCTGCGTACTCAAATTCTTCGTCCACTAGCGAACCTGTCATACCAACACCCGCCCTGGCGGCGTTTTGCAAGCGACTCTTCAAGGCACGTTGGGCAAAACCCCTTCGGCCGACAACTGCATCCAGTTCTCGGGCTACGAATTCTTCTGCGCGGCTCACGTTATCGCGAGCCGTTAATCGGACATTCTCGTCCGCCAGGAAAGATGTGTAGGGCGTGATGATGCCATGTCGAATGGATAGTCGCACCAATTCATCGATCAATTCTTTGTTGTGACCTCGTAGATCCAACTCGTCGATGATTGCTCCAATGCGCCGAGTCGCCCACAGTTTTTCAACAAACCCGTTTGATTCGTTATGGGACGTTTTGACCAGTGTGGCTGGACAATTGAACGATTGGCGCTTGTTCGCAACCGAGCCGGATAAGGTTACTTTGACGTGTCCTGGCTGGCGGTATCGTCCGACCCAAACCAACTGCTCACCGCAGAACAGATCGGTCAGTTGCTGCGGATATGTGCGTGAGATTCCAGAATCTGCGCCTTCTGGTCGTGGGTTGTCAAAACCAAACCTAACCGAAAGATCAGTCAGCAGCGGCAAGCCAATTCGTCTGTAGAGTTTCGAGACGTGAACTTCGATATCTTCATTGGGGCGAACATAAATCGATTGTCCACGATGATCTCGAGATAATCGGTCCAGCAAGCGACTGTTTACGTCGAAGCCAACGCCGAAATTGAATAACCGCGCGCGGTACTTGTTTGCTTGTTTGGCGTTGGTTGCGATCTTCAGCTCGTTTCTTTCGCCCACTGTTGGCAAACCGTCGGTCAGAAACAGCACATAACTGGGGCGTCCAGATTCGCCCGGCATATTCAAAGCGGCTGTCAGGGCTCCGTCAATGTTAGTGCCTCCGCCAACGAACAATTCGTCGACGAATCGCAGCGCCGCCTGAATAGTCGTCTCGTCGGTTTTCTGTAATTTCTGGCGAAAACTTGCGACTTCGGTGTCGTACGTGACAATGTTGAACGAGTCACGCGGCTGAAGCTGATTGATCAAGAAATTCACTGCCTCACGCGTTTGCTCGATCTTCTTGCCATTCATGCTGCCCGAGCGGTCCACAACGAAGACAACCGTCTTTTCGACCTGTGAATCCGCTAATTGCTTGACCTCGGGACTGGCCAACAACAGAAAGTAACCGTCTTCATTTTTTTTTGGGCGATAACTGATGACGTTCATTCCGACGATACCGTCTTTGGAACCATAAAACAGGCGTAAGTCGTCAGGACCGACCACGTTCTTCAGCGATAGCTTGCAGACCGCGTGCCTGTCGTCCGAGCGATTGATGTCGATTTCGTGGGTTGGACTGTATACGGTCTTGATTGGCTTGGAGGACTTGATACGGATGTTGACGTTTAGAGTCTCGATGGGCTTGCAGGAATGTTTATTCGTGCCAATCGGTAATAACAGGTCGATCAGTCCATTTTCCTTTTGCAGCAGTTGCGAGTAGCGCATCTCGACCGTCCGCCTTGCGAGCGGAGGAACAGGAAAGACATTTGTCTGAAACAGACCTTGGCCCATATATTCCAGCAGTGCTGGATCGCGACGACGTCGGACGATCGATTCATAAATACGCCGGGCGTCCGTATTTTTCAACAGTTGCCCCGTCAGTTCCTTACCGTCGACAATCAAAGTCAATCCACTAATGGCCGCATCTTCTGGCATCGGGAAAAGAAGTCGAGCTTCCAAAGTGCTGCTGCCTGTATTCTGAAAAACCTGCGAAATCTGTACCTTCGCGATCTGGTCGCGAATGTTCGAGTTCACAGTGACCGATTCAACTTTGTACAGGGGCGGAATTGACCGCGGCCAAGGAATAGTCGGTTTTGGCGGTACGATAATCTGAAGCGACTCATCAATCATCACCTGTGCTTGCACGAGACCGGAAATCGTCAACAAATACGCCGTCACCATGACAATCATCAGCCGCTGCATTGTCATTCTCCTTCGTCGACATTGTTTTTGAATAACACTTCAGCCAAGTTGAAGTAGGAAGGCCGTCCTATGGTTGCTTCACCAGACGGGTCAAGTGTTTAATTTTCGAAAAACCATGACTCAGGTGGTTTGACGTATGGATGTCGAGGAAAGTTCCCCTCGATATCAAGATTGATTCAACGAATTCCTAAGGGCACAATGGTGCAGTCAATTTGGGACTTCCAATGTCATCTCTCGCGACACATTCGCCGTTAAAAATTGCTATTGCCGGGTTGGGGCCGATGGGAAGGTACCACCTGGAACGACTGAGTTTACGCAAAGACTGTCGATTGGTCGCGGCGTTCGACGTGGACCAATCTCGGGCTGATTATGCGGCCGCTTATGGCTGTCGACTGTTTCAAACCTGGAACGATTTTCGAAACGATCGTGAAATTGATTTGGTGTTGATCGCAACACCGCCGGACACGCACGCTCAATTGGCGATCGAAGCTCTTGAAGCCGGAAAGCATGTCATCGTTGAAAAACCGCTGTGTCTGACGCTTTTGGAAGCCGACACCGTATTGGAAGCTGCGCGTTGCTCTGGACGAATGTTGAGCGTGGTCCAAAATCGCCGTTGGGACGACGATTTCCAAGTTGCACTGACGACGTTGCAGTCGGGAGCTTTAGGTCGGTTGCAAGCGGTCAAGTTGATTATTTGGGGGTATGGATTTGCGGAAGAGGCTCGCTGGCAAGATCAATCGGTCTGGCGGACGCAACAGCGGCGCGGAGGAGGCGTGCTGTTCGAATTCGGCGCGCACTACTTCGACCAATTACTACAGTTGGTGCCCGAGCGTGTTGACAGCGTATTCGCTCAGACCACTGTCGTCTCATCACACACCGCTGACAGTTGTGAACGCGTAGCGGCGGAAGACGCGTTCTTGGCGATTGTCAAGTTTACTACGGGAGTGACGGCGCAGATTGAATTTAACGTCCGAAGTCTCGTTTCGCTTCACACCGGATGGACGTTAACCGGATCACAGGGCGGGTATCAAAACTTTCGCCGGTATTCGATGACGGAGGAGGGCGAAATCTTCCACACGCTGGCCGAATCGATTCCAACTGACTGGGACCAGTATTATTCGGGAATCATCAATCATCTTCGAGGCGTGGCTGCGGCGCCTCCAGTGATCGCGGATGAAGCACGGCGTGTAGTTGCTCTGATCGAAGCGGCTCGACGTTCTGCCAAATCCGGTCAGGTCGAAAGCCCATAATAACAGCAGTTCCAATTTCTAGGCTATCGGTCTGAGATTCTAGTATTCCGGCACCTACAACTAACGGGAGTAAAGTGCGTCTTTAATTCAATTTCCTTCTATTTGTTCAGTGGGAGCTGCAGATGCTGGCAAGAGTAGTGTATGTGAGTTTCCTGCTTGCCATCTGTGTCGGAGTCGTTTTCTCCGCTCGGTTAGTCGGAGATTACATCGCCAAATTCGCCTTATCGACCGGACCTGAACGGCCAGAGTTGGGGCAAGTGACGGGTGTTGTGACCTTAAACGACGAACCGCTCGCCAACGTCATCGTCATTTTCCAACCTGAACCACAGACTGCGCCGGACGGCAAAACAAATACATGGGCCGCATCCATTGGAACAACGGATAGCTCCGGGCACTATTTGCTTTCTTCCGTCAAAGACGTGAGAGGAGCGGCGGTCGGAGAACATCGAGTCGAGATTCAAGTCAATCCGATCTCCAGCGGATTCGTGCCTCCCCCAGGATACAATACACATTCCGAGCTGGTGTGAGAGGTAAAGTTAGGGAGCAACATGTTCAACTTCGAACTGGGATGGAAATGACGTTTTCGTCAGCCTGTTTCCCATTCACTCAGGCTTCGCTCACTGGCAAGCCAGGCGACGGCGAACGCACAGGCTGTTTCAGAGATTTTCGGACTGAAGGTATCGGCTAGGTTGATCACATGCGCACTTTGCGTGCGAACATTTTCGGCGATCAACTTGCGGGCTATAAAGTCACCAGCACCACAAATAACGATCGACTGAATCTCATCGTTTAGATTCAACAGCACGCGATCTAACGAACCGGCGAGATGCTGTTTCTGAACGTCTGCCAGAAAGTGAACCATTGTCTGAGCGTCGTCGAACGTGAACTCAGTCTTGTCGCAACACAGCATGCGGGCCAAACGGTCATATGTCGCGGTGACTGTCGCCGGTTTGCCGTTCGCGGTATTGCAATCAGTGGGGTCTTCTGGGATTTCGCCGAGAGTCAGGTAAATGTCCAGTGTAGAAGCAAAACACTCGGCCGCCATCGGACAATAGCCGCCTCGAAACGGCACTGCATGAGCAATCGCGCTCAAAGGCGTCCGACGGACACCGGTATAAATCAACTCACCAGACTGCAGCCGGTCGACGTCGGTTAGCCCTGTAGGGACGGGGACACCGTTCCATAGCGGAATGATGTCAGCCGTTGTAGTTCCGATGTCAATCAGCACGGCCGCTTCTTGCGGGACCAAGCGACCAACAAATGTGGCCAGGGCGTGCCAGTTTGCGGCGGCAACCAATAGCGGGATCTTGCACGCCACATCAGGAGTGACAAATTCGGCACCCGTCTGCCAAACGAGGACCGGGATCAAGTCAGCCACTTCGTTCGCTGCATTTAGAACGAATTCGACCCCTTCAGTTTTGGTTTGGAAGCAATCCGCCAGTTCCGCTGTCATTGTGATGGCGAGGGCGTCAAAGGTCGTCCTGCCAGACGTCGATTCGTCAGACGACAAAAAATGAGCCACGGTTTCGCTCAACGCGCTAGCAAGTCGCTCGGGATCCTTCCAGACCGCAAGGCCGCGTGTTAGCGAGCGCCCGTTCGTATCAGCCGCTTTGATATTTGCGCCGCCAATGTCCAGCCCTAGCACCTTCATTACGGATTCTACACCTCACACCGCTCAGTCTGGTTTCAGGGCGTTGATGATGTCGACGACTGCTTTGCGTCCGTCACCAAATAGCATCAAAGTATTCTCAGCGGTGAACAACGGGTTTGGGATGCCAGAAAATCCGGGGCTGAGGCTGCGCTTAATGACGACCACGGTGCGCGACTTATCGACGTCAATGATTGGCATTCCGGCAATCGGACTCTGTGCGTCGGTGCGAGCAACTGGGTTGACCACGTCGTTTGCTCCCAGCACAATCGTCACATCCGTCTGGTCCATTGTCGAGTTGATCTCGTTCATTTCCTTCAAAGAGTCGTAGGGAATGTCAGCTTCGGCCAATAGCACGTTCATGTGTCCCGGCATGCGGCCTGCCACGGGATGGATGCCAAATTCGACCTGAATTTTCTTCGATTCGAGCAGCTTGGTCAAGTCGCTGACAGAGTGCTGTGCTTGAGCGACGGCCATGCCATAGCCGGGGACTATCACCACTCGCCGAGCCACTTCGATCAGCATGGCCACTTCCTCGGCGGAAGTCGATTTTACATTCACGTAGACATCATCATCGGGGCCGCTGCGAGTTGGGCCAAGCGAGCCGAACAGGACGTTGGCCAGCGAACGGTTCATCGCTGCGCACATGATACGCGTCAGAATCAAACCCGACGCGCCGACCAGCGAACCGGCAATGATCAGGATGTTTGCTGCGCTTTGGCCTTGCACGGAATTGCTCAGAACAAATCCAGTGGCGGCGGCGGCCAAACCGGAATAGGAATTCAACAAGGCGATGACGACCGGCATGTCGGCGCCGCCGATCGAGATGACCGAAAATACGCCCAGCACGAGCGCCAATAGCACGAGCACGCAATAGATGAAAGCACTTTCCGGTCTTGCGAGCAGCATAACTGCCAGAACCAGGCAGGCGATTAGCAGCATGGCGTTCAATGTCTGCTGACCACTGAAACGGATGTTGCCAACGAATCGCAACTCCTGTAGCTTGGCAAAAGCGATCAGGCTGCCAGAAAACGTCATGGCTCCTATCAGACCGGACGCGGCCGTCGCGATCAATTCGGCGGACGATTGCGATTGGACGTTCGTGACCAGGTATGCTCCGGCGACCAGTGCCGATGCTCCCCCTCCAAAGCCGTTGAATAGCGCCACTAGTTGTGGCATCGCTGTCATTTGGATCTTCAGTGCCAAGGTCACGCCGACGGCCGAACCAATGACTAAGCCAAGAAGTATGAATGTTACGGAGAAGTCTGCGCCAACCAGCGTCACGACCACGGCCACCAGCATGCCAAGTGCACCCAGCATGTTACCTCGCACGGCCGTGCGGGGACGTGTTAGTCCTTTCAGACCGAAAATGAACAGAATCGCAGCAAGCAAGTAACCGAGATCGACATTCACTAGCACGGTCTTTGTCTAGTCCTTCTTGCGGAACATGCCAAGCATCCGGTGGGTGACGAGAAAACCACCGACGACGTTTGTCGTGGCCAAGGTGACAGCTAGGCAGCCTAGCACACAGCCAAGAATTTTCTCCGTTGGATGCCTGGAGCCCACCGACAGGAGTGCTCCAATGAGTGTGATGCCCGAAATGGCGTTCGAGCCGGACATCAACGGCGTGTGCAACATCGGCGGGATTTTCGTGATGATTTCAATACCGACAAAGATGGCCAACACAAAAACAGTCAACAGTAACAGTGGCGAACCAGCTGCCTGGGTTGATGATGTCGTTTGTTCGGCCAGCAGTAAAAGCGTGTTCATGGCCTGCATTAAATCAATTCCCTCCCACTGGACTTAGGACTGTCGGTTCCAAGCCCAACTGTTCGCGGACTTGTGGATGAACAACGTGTCCGTCTCGCGTGACTAACGTGCCGCTTATGATTTCGTCGTCTCGGTCCAAACACATCGCTTTGTCTTTGACTAAGTGCTTCAAAAAGGTGGTAATGTTTTTCGAATACATTTGGCTGGCGTGATACGGGATCGTCGCCGGTAAGTTAACGGCTCCGATGATGGTGACATCGTGTGCGACAATCGTTTCATTCGGTTGTGTCAGTTCGCAATTGCCGCCTTGTTCGGCCGCCAAGTCAACCAGCACGCTTCCCGCGGACATTTTTTTAATCACTGCTTCTTTGACCAGAAGCGGAGCCTGGACGCCGGGGATCGCCGCTGTGGTAATAACGACGTGACTTTCCGCGACGGCGTCGCTCAGCAATTCACGCTGCCGGTGATAGTACTGATCATCCCTCTCTGAGGCATACTTACCGACCTGTCCGGGCTGGTTGGTATCGAGATCCACCTCAATGAATTTAGCTCCCAGGCTATTCACTTCTTCTTTGACTGCCTGTCGGACATCGTAGGCACTGACGACGGCACCCAATCGTCGAGACGTGGCGATGGCCTGAAGACCGGCCACTCCGGCTCCCAGAACCAGGATTTTCGCTGGCGTGATGGTTCCCGCGGCGGTCATCATCATGGGAAACATTCGAGGCAACGTGTGAGCCGCCATTATTACGGCTTTATAGCCGGAAATCATCGCCATTGAAGAAAGTACGTCCATTTCTTGTGCGCGAGTGATTCGCGGGAGCAGCTCCAGGGCGAAACATGTGACGTTACGATCGGCCAGTTTTGACATAAACGACGGTTTCGTCAGCGGATCGCACAGGCCGATCAGGCATTGGCCGTGGTGAAGTCGTTCGATGTCAGCCCGACCTAAATTTGGATTGGCTCCCATTGCTCGAACTTGCAGCAAGACGTCAGCCGACTGAATCAATTTAGATCGACTCGAAATTAGCCGGGCACCCTGGTCGCGGTAGTCTGCATCCGTAAAACCAGCTTCACGGCCCGCCATAACTTCGACCAGCACGTCGATCCCGGCTTCTCTAAGGCTTTTGACGAAAGCGGGTGTCAATGCAACCCGTCGTTCACCGGGAAAGGTCTCTTTCGGAACGCCGACAACAATCGAGTGAGCATCTTGCGACATATTGACTGAAAAACTTTGTTACGCCAGCGAGTGGAAAAAGCACAAAATCCATCATCGGATTTTGCCGTCATGCTTGAATTCGAAAACGACCCATACATCAGACAGAATCTTATAGCGAAACAGCTTTCGGTCAAATGACATCGCCAAAAAAATCAGGTGTCATCTGTGAAACGGAATGGTTCTGGCGTGATTTCATAGCCGGGGCGCATGCCGATGTTCATAAGCAGGCCTAACGCCAGACAAGTGGCTACTAGGCTAGAACCGCCATAACTTATTAGCGGCAGCGTCATGCCGGTGATCGGCATCAGTCCGACCGTCATTCCAGTGTTAATCGTCATTTGCGACGCCAACAGCGCGACGATTCCTACGGCCAGCAACCTGCCAAATGGCTCGCGAGTCGCCCCGGCGATCCACAGGCCACGGGCGAAGAGAACTGTGTAAACGCACAGGATCATCACGCACCCGAACAAACCCCAACGTTCGCCAATCAGACAAAAAACGAAGTCGGTCTGCGCTGCCGGCAAGTGGTAGGCGAGTCGGTCTTCAAGGGATATTGCAGTCAGCTTGCTGCCCCAAGTTCCACCCAAAGCGAGCACTCGCTTTGATTGGTGCAGGTGGTAACCATTACCCTGCGGAGTTGCTCCGCCGTCGCGCTGCACAAACAGTGTGACAACACGCGATTTCTGCTCGGCACTCATTCCCATCCACAACAGTGGCGAGGTGGCAACGCCCAACAATACGATCAACGTGAGGTGACGTGGTCTCGCTCCAGCGGCAAACAGCATCGCGAACAAAACCGGCAGAAACAGTAGCGATGTCCCGAGGTCGGGCTCTCGAAGAATCAGGCCCACCGGGATCATCGTCAATAGAAAAGGGGGAAGCAGGCCGGTCAATCGACGATAATTCCTGCGATACATCAGGTAATGCGCCAGAGCTGAAATATAGCCCAATTTCGCAAGTTCTGACGGTTGTAAATTGAGGGGTCCTAAAGGGATCCAGCGGTGTGCACCGTTGCGATCTGGTATGAAGTAGACAATCACCAACAGAACCAGACTGCCGCCGAACAGAGGGTAGCTTAGAACCTTCAGACGACGATAAGGCACCCACGTAGCCACAATCATCACGGCTGTCGCTAGCAGCGTCCAAACCAACTGCCGGCTGAAGTGGTCGTCGCGTCTCGATAACTCGTCGCCTCGCGCGATACCAATCAAGCCTGCTACGATCAATATGAGCGAGCAGATTACAACGGTCCATGGAATGCGCCGGAACCATTCAGAAATTTTCAATTCGTCCTCCTTTGAGCGTCATTCAGTCACATTAATGTCACTATTTATCGAATTCGCGATTGAATTTGAACACCGGTTGGGGACGTGAACGGTATTGACCGAGTCAAGCCAGCGGGCGTAGTATTCACCCCCTATTTTTTCCGGGCTTAGGAGGCCAGATGTTCAGCCGGAACTTCATACTATCAATGACCTTAATCATGGCCTTTGGGTTACGTGTCGGGGTGGCGATCGGATTGCAGCAGTTCGTCAATAGTTCGGACCAAGGTAATTTCTACATTGACGGTGATGCTGACTTCTACTGGCGATTAGGAAAGCAGATTGCCGCTGGCAAAGCCTACCAAATAGAAGATGAACTGCGTCTACGACAAGTAGTTCGCATGCCCGGATTTCCCGCCATGCTGGCAGTTGCCATCAAAGTCAAGGAGTGGTTGAATCTAGAAGGAGAAGCATTCTTCGTCGCACGAATTCTGTTGGCAGGCATCGGGACGATTGCCTGCTGGTTGGTCTATGTACTGGGACGGCAGTTGTTTGACGAGACGACCGGCCTGATCGCAGCCGGGCTAACGACAGTCTCGCCAATTATGACCGGGTTCAGTGTCGTGCTGCTCACTGAGACCGTGTTTGCGGCGTGCATGCTAGCAAGTCTCATTGTCTTAGCGAAGGTTGCGCAAACGGATTTTACCGCCGCGTCAAGGTTTCAGACCGTCGGGCTGCCGGTCTTCGCAGGGGTATTGATCGCCGCGGCGACCTACGTTCGTTCCAGTTGGCTGTTGGTGGGTCCGATCTTTTTCATCCTGCTGGTTGTGCTTTCAACGAATCGACGGCAAGCGCTGCTGCGTGGATCCCTGGTACTCATGGGGCTCGCCGTTGCATTGGCACCCTGGATTGTTCGCAATTACCAAGTCACCGATAAAGTCGTTGTAACGACATTATGGCTCGGCCCCAGTTTGTATGACGGCTTGAATCCGAGTGCCACTGGCGCCAGCAACATGGACTGGTTTGACCGGGAGAACTTGATGGCCAAAATGACGGAGTATCAAGTAGACCGTCACTATCGCGGCAAGGCGATCGAGTTCGCCATCAACAATCCTGTGCGAACCGTTCAGTTGGCTGGAATTAAATTTTTCAGGTACTGGAAACCTTGGCCGAATCATGAAATGTTCAGTACCTGGTGGCAATGTCTTGCTGTGGCGTTGTTCTTCATTCCAGTCGTTGTGTTGGCCGCACACGGCTGGTGGGTCACCCGATATCAGTATTGGAATTGGCTGCTGACTGTCGGACCGATTATTTACTTTTCCGCGTTGCACGTCATATTTGTCGGCTCGCTTCGTTACCGACTACCTGCGGAATATTCGTTGTGTGTCATGTCAGCGATTGGAATACAGGTATGGATTCGTTCAAGACGCGGTGGCAAAGCCAACAGGAACCAGAGTGTTTCCAAGCTCCTCACCCATCCAAAAGATTGTCGATCGACGTTATGTTGCAGGTACGGATGAACGGTCACGGATGAAGACGATTGGCAAAACATTTTTATGGATCGTTGGCATCGTCACTTTATTGATCGTTGCCGGTGGTGTCTACGTGTATCGGGTTTGGACGCAACAGGATGAGCTGCTGCACGAAAAGATCGTTGCGACGTTGGCCAATTACGCTCCGGAATGGCAGGTCCGGGTCGGCCGCTGCCATTTTGACTTTCGGCGGAATATTCACATAGATGATTGTGCCTTGAAAGTACCCGGGCAATCGTTGGCCTTCGCTACTGTGCCGAAAATCACGATGATAGTTGATCGTCACGCTTTGGCTGAACGGCAGGAAGTCCACATCCACAAGGTTCGTCTACTCAGGCCAAGTCTGATAATTCAACGAGATTGCAACGGCCGCTGGAACTGGCAGTCTCTGCCGATCTTTCCGAAGTCACAAACGAGTTTGCCCGAATTTGAGATTGAGCAAGGAACGATCACAATCAAGATGGAACGCGAGACAGGCGGTCCTGCGACCATGTTGATGCTGTCAAACGTAAACATCCATTTGGTTCCATCTGCGAAACGCCACTTTCTGTTCGAAGTTGCGGCGAACGTGCCGTACGCTCAGACATTAAAAATCAACGGTCGATGGAATGTTGACGACGGAACTGGAACCGCCAACGGCGAGTTGCATAATCTCAATTTTGGTACTGAATTGCTTGACCTGCTGACAAAAACTATTCCCGAATTCGGCGTCAAATTAGCGGACATGCAAGCCAAGGTCATGGAAAATCTTCCGTACTCGACAATGCGACCACTTGTTTCGCAAGCTGAAGATTTGACGTCCCGAGTCTCAAGCGTTGCGACACCTCAGCACGACGTCGCCAATCGATCGGGAAAATCTTCCATTGTAGACATTGATCGCGGCCGAGTCTCTCTGAGAATGTCGATAGTTTCGGACATCAAGTTTCGGATCAGCCGATTGCAACCTGATGCTCCGCTCGACTTAAAGTTGCTCGTGCATGTTGAGGAAGGAGAATTTACCAACCCGATCCTTCCGTTTCCGTTGAAGAACCTGTCCGGCAAGATTTATTGCGACAACCACGGAATCATTGTACGGCATCTAACGGGAAACAACGGTCCAACACGACTTGATGTGCAAGGCGTGCTGTCGCGACATAAAAAATCGCATAACGGTCGCTTTACCGTCAACGTGACCAACCTGGCACTTGACCATTCGCTGCGCAGTCTAATGCCGGTGCACCTGAAGCGTACCTTTGACATGCACCAACCTTCCGGACACATCGACGTACAGGTCGTGATGAAATGTAACGACGGAAGTAACTGGCATCCGGAAGATGTTCTTGTGACTGCGCAACAATGTTCGGCGGCGCACGTGTCATTTCCTTACCGGATCGAAAATATCACGGGGACGATCCGGCAACAAGGACACGCTCTCGAATGTAACCTGCAAGGTCTGGCCGGAAGCCGATCCGCAGTGCTGATCGGCCATGTGCAAAACGCGGGACCGGCGGCCGCGAGTGTATTCGATATCTCGATCGAACAATTACCTGTGGATCAGACATTTCGCGATGCGTGTCAGAAACAACCGGAGTTAGGCAAGGTAATTTCGTCGTTGAATTTCACCGGTACTCTCGACGCCCAACTTCGCCTATTACGGCCACCAGGGTTAAACAAGAATATCAAGATAGAACTATCTGCCGGTGTCTACAAAGCATCGATCCAGTACGAGGATTTTCCTTACGAAGTGGACGACCTGAGCGGAACGATTCGTTGCCGCAGCGAGAAATGGACGTTTTCCGACCTCAAAGGTCGGCACGGAGCGTCGACATTGACTGGATATGGGTCTTATAACAAGCACGACAAGGGCGGGAAACTGAACCTTACGGTGAAGACCAAAGGAACAATGTTAGACCAAGCGCTGTATGTCGTCCTGTCGCCGAAATTGAAGGAGTTATGGCAGCAGTTTTCTCCCACCGGAACTGCGGACGTCACGAGCGTCATTCACCACACTGCCGACCAGCCAGTCAGGATCACACTGCCTGACGTGGAATTGTCCGAAGCCGGAATTCTGATGCCTGAATTTCCGTACCGGATTGATCAGATTCGAGCCAGTTTTTCCTACGATCGTGATTTTCTAACCATTCGGTCGCTTGTGGGAAGGCATCACAACACACAGATCCACGCAACCGGATTCGCAAAGTTTTCACAAAATGGCGACTGGACGGCGCGGCTAGTGGAACTGACCGTCGATGAACTAGAACCCGACGAATTGCTGCTCCGCGCTCTGCCAAATGGACTGCATGACGTGTTCGAGTGCTTGGATCCACAGCAAACGATCTCGATGAAGGGAATGCTGGAATTGCGAGGGACTCAGCAGCTCAGCGATCCAATCACTGCGGCTTGGGACATCGAAACCATTTTGTCAGGAGGAACGGTGACCGCCGGACTTGTTTTCAAAGATGTTTACGGAGGTATCGAATCTCATGGATGGTGGAACGGTCATCAGGCCAATCTTTCTGGCCGCATCAACCTCAAGTCAGCAACGGTTCTGGGTTATCGTCTGGCAGATATCCAGGGTCCGTTCGGCGTGAAGAACCAAGAACTGATCATCGGTTCCCGCGGCGCGGTTTTGCAGCCAACACAGCGCGGGACGCGAGTGTCGGTGGACGTCTCGAAACATGTCACGGCCCGTGCCATCAATGGAATCATTACCGTTGACGCTATCGCAGCACTCAATGATGAAATGAACTACCGTGCGAAGCTGAACATGTCGCACGGCAGTTTAGAGGAATACACCAAGTTGTACATGTCTGGTCAAAAGAATTTGCGGGGTGTGATACGTGGATGGGTTGAGATGCGCGGCCAAGGCTCGTCGCCGGACAGGATCACAGGGCGCGGTCAGGTACAGATCAGTCCGGCAGAACTGTATGAATTACCGATTCTGGTTCAAGTCTTTAATGAACTCAGGTTCGTGCCTCCCAATA
>Ga0310123_10000787_pt1 | contig 27882 bp, 24 predicted proteins | sample CB6_AW_1057_MG_FD_203505 | JGI IMG/M metagenome (GOLD analysis project Ga0310123, IMG submission 203505) | Marine microbial communities from Western Arctic Ocean, Canada - CB6_AW_1057 | ecosystem: Environmental > Aquatic > Marine > Oceanic | place: Canada: Western Arctic Ocean | collected... | reverse complement strand
GCGGCCGAGGTCGTTCGTTATGCAAGGTATGCGCCTGCCGGTGCGCGCGGGGTGGGCCTAACGCGGGCCCACGGCTACGGCATGCGTTTTCAGGAATACATGGAAACGGCCAACGATCAGGTTGCCGTGATCGTGCAGGCTGAACATGCGCAAGCTGTGCAGAACATCGGATCGATCGCCAAGGTTTCAGGGATCGACGCTGTTTTGCTTGGACCTTACGATCTTTCTGCCAGCCTCGGAAAGATGGGCCAGATCAACGATCCAGTCGTGACCGGTGCCATCGATCAAGTGACCGACACGTGTCGCGGTGCGGGTCTGCCACTGGGATATTTCGGTGTCGACGCGTCGGCCGTGCGGCCTTATATGGAACGGGGATACACGCTGATTGTTGCTGGCGTCGACACCCTGTTATTAGGTGCCGCCGGCAAGCGGCTGTTGGCGGAATTACAGTAGTTCATTCGTCATGCGGCCTGCTTTTTGGAAAACCTTGTCGGGCTGTTGGTCGGTTGACCTGGTTGGGTAGGGGGCCCGACAATCCGCCGCATCCCGAAGTGAGTCCGTTACAATCCGTTTTTTTGAACTCCCACCGCGTCGGCTGGCTGTTACAACCCGCACAAATCGTTGACTTTACGCGCTCTGCATGATACGATTAAAAACCACAGTGCGTCGTGGTCGCTGCTTCTGTGTACATCGTTAACATGGGCCGGTAGCAGATGATGCCTGCAACTCGCCCCTCTACGACCATCCTTCCGACTACATTCCCTCCGCGAGTTCAACGGCGCTTTAAGTTCGACCCCACGAAGAGATCATTTGCGAGTTGGATATGTCCATGTGTGGTAGTTCAACCAGGGGCCATCATCTTCGTTCCGCCAGTTCCACGGTAAAAATTCTTGGAGTCCTGGGAATCGTGGGCCTGGTCGTAGTCATTCTCGTCAGTCAGTACCAGTCTGCATTACAATCCCAGCGAACTTCAGTCAGCGGAAGTAGATCTAACGGAGGAATCGGTGCGCCGGGAACATCCGTCGCGTCCACCTTTGTAGATTCCGGGGCTATTTCGATTGTGAATTCAATCATTAAGTTAGAGTCGACCAGTGATGCCAAGTGTCATTCAACGGCATGTCGCCTGGAAGATTTCATGTATGGCACACCGCTGTCCGACGACGCTCGTAACATGAGATGGGAGTTTCAACGGAAACTGGTTGGCTCAATCTGGAGCCGAGCATCGCAAGATGCTGCCCGTCAAGGACAGCAGGAAGTGACCGGCGAGCAGTTGCAGCCTCACATTGACGAAGTTGTGACCGTTACTCGATCCCATCATGGCAATCAGACTGACGATGGCAGTCCACTGGACAGTGGACAAATCACGGTTTTGCTGGGTGGGCAGAAGCCAATCACGATTCCCCAAGTACGGTTTCGCCAGTTTTCATCGATTGCCTATTCGTTGCGGGTCATTCTGAGTGTGCAGCAGGACGTATTAATCGGAGTCGGTCCCGAGTTGCTCCAGTTATCCAACGACGGACTCGAGTCACTCAAGCAGACGCTGGACACAATCACCATTTGTGCGCTGCTGATCGCCGACGAGGAAGCTCGTCGAGCTAATGAGGCTCAAATCAGTGGTGCCACGATGCAGGGCGCGTGGCGGTCGCTGTTAGCAGAAGCTTCCATCGAACAAGTCGGCAAGACGCCGCCTCGACCGATCGCGAAAGACGCCGCCCATCAGCAGTCGATGGGTGTCCTGAAGGCTGCCATCGATGGAAAGCTGGCTGCCTATCGTGCCTACAATTCCGTGTCGGAAGACGACGCGGAAGACTTGATGTGGATGAACACGCGCCGCTTCTATGCGCGTTACCCCGTTCCGAATGAACAACCGGCACTGAGTCATTATCGCCAGGCTCTCGTGCCAGTGATGAATGGTTTTGCTTTGGAGTTGCTGGCAGTTGCAGATCGCCACGCGCAAGAGGCTGGTCATCGGTTCATTCGAGCCGCGGATGCTCAACGGGCTGTCGAAGAAATGATGGCACCGAAAGTCGATGACATCGAGGATGTTCATTTTTTCACCCGGCTGGCGGGTGAGGGTGGAAACATCATGCTGGAGTCCTACGACTGCGATTCGTATCGCGACTTTGGCATGCACTGGATGGTTCTTGGTGCTGCCTTTGACGAACTGCCCCCTTCGTCGGTCTTGCCGGATTCATTTGCTGTAGAAATCATTGTGGAGGCGATTTCCCAGTACGGAGTTCTTTTGTTGCGTGTAGCAGGAGAGCATGCCCGCGAAAAACTAACGGCCGAGTATTTACAGCCAGTGGACGTGTATCACGCGCGTGACAAGATCAGTGAACTGGCCCGCCGTCACCGCGAAGCGCCACCTCTTGCAACGGCCTCCGGTGGCATTGTCTCCTCAACGTCCGGGAACTCCATGGAACGGGAGCACAGGTATTTTACTGACACAACTGCTGCTTCTGGTGCGGCGTACACTCATCGCTCTTCCCGCTGGTTGAACGAGTTTCGGCACAAAGAGGAGGCAAGTTATCCCACGTTCAACGGTGGTGGTGTCGCTGCCGGCGACATTGATGATGATGGGCACATGGATTTGCTGCTGGTTGGAGGTGATAAAAATTCGCTCTTCATGGGTCATGGTAACGGCAAGTTTCAAGAGATCACAGAAACTGCCGGGATCTCATTTCAGAGGTCAGATGGGACGCACGTCGAGGCGCTCCAACCGATCCTTGCTGATTTCGACAACGATGGACAAACAGATATCCTGATCACCTGTGCGGGCGACAACCATCTGATTTATCGCAACCTGAATGGCCGGCGTTTTCAGGATGTGAGTGATCTGGCTGGTTTGGGAGGCGAGGGATTGGTCGGTGGCCCGGCGACGGTCTTTGATTTCGACGGCGATGGTTTACTGGATATCTACATTGGCTATTTTGGCAACTACCTGAAAGGGGCGATTCCGAACTGGGGCCATGACAACTACAACGCGCTGCCCAACAAGCTGTTTCGCAACGAAGGTGATTTTCGTTTTCACGACGTCTCTGCGGGCAGCGGTGTTGACGACGAAGGGTGGACGCAGGCGGTGTCTCACACTGATTTCGATCGCGACGGCAGACAGGACATCGTGGTAGCCAACGATTTCGGACAAAATAATTTTTTCCGCAATCTGGGCGACGGCAAATTTGAAAATGTTTCGAAGAAGCTGGGACTTAACAAATACTACCACTCCATGAACGTGGGTATCTGTGACTTGAACGACGACGACTATCCGGATGTCTATATCTCCAACATTGCTACACTTGTTAAGGACAACAAGTACGTGATGCCCAACGAAGAAACGTTGCTTCAATTGAACAGCAAAGCCATGGCGGCGATGCTGGTGAAGGAGGCCAACATGTTTTATATGTCACAGGCGAACGAGGACGGGTTACAGCACTATCAGCCATCGGACGACGTCGACAGAGGACCAACCTCGACGGGCTGGGCTTGGGATGCAGAGTTTCTGGACTTCGACAACGATGGTGACGACGACCTGTATTGTGTGAATGGCAACAATGATTACAACTTTTGGGACAAGTTGGAGGCAAAGCAGAAAACAGCAGGTGCCCTTCCGGGAAGAAGTGATGCGGAAAAAGTTTCTTACTACAGCCATTCGAGGGAGTCGAATGTGTTTTTTGTCAATGAAGATGGCAAACTCAAGAATCACTCGCTTAGAAGCGGAGCTGACTTTATCGGTAACTCGCGCAGCACTGCATATTTGGACATGGACGGTGACGGTGACCTGGATATCGTAGTGAACAATTTTCATTCCCCGGCAACCGTCCTCAGGAACAATAGCGAAGAAACGGGCCACAACTGGATAAAGATTCGTCTTGTTGGTGATCCCGACAAGAGGACCAATCGGGATGCGATTGGTGCGCGCCTGATTGCCACCACAGCCGAATCGGGAAATCGTGTTGTGCGGGAAATTCAAGGAGGCTCGGGATTTCTCTCAATGAATCCTACCCAACAGCATTTTGGGCTCGGCAAGGCGACCACTGTCGACATGAAGATCATCTGGCCCAATGGTGATCGGCAGGAAGTTACCAATCTTCGCTGCAACCAAGTTCACACGATTCAGCAAAGCCAAGCGGTTTTGGCAGGAATATCCTCCGTCGACAAATGATATCAAGGCAAGCGCTGAGATCTTCGATGCCAACGGATGCGGCAGTGAAGCGGATCGGTTGGATTGTGATGGCTTGCAGCCTGTGCGCCTTAAGCTGCCAGGTTGAAACGTCCGAGCAAGCGCGCTCCGGAGGTGCTGTCGAGGCGAAGTCTGTCCCAACTGAAACGTCGGATGAAATTCGTGTGCTGGGTGTGTTGCCCGAATTCAAGTTAACAGATCAGAACGGAGACACGTTCGGATTACATGAGTTGCGGGGGAAAGTCTGGATCGCCACCTTCATCTTCACGCGTTGCCCGGCCACCTGTCCCCAACAGACGGCGAAAATGGGAAACTTGCAAAGATTTCTGAGTAAGCACGAGGCGTGGGAAGATATTCGACTCGTGAGTTTCAGTGTGGATCCGGAACACGATACGCCACTGGTGTTGCGCCGGTACGCTGAGCGATTCAGTGCCGATCCACAGCATTGGAAATTTCTTACCGGAGACCGTTCTGTTATTTGGAACCTCAGCAAGGAGGGATTTTACTTACTGGTCGATAACGCCCCGCTGGAAAGTACGGGCCCGATTTTACACAGCCAACAACTTGCACTGGTGGACCGGTCTGGTCGCCTCCGCGGTTACTACGATGCACTCGATCCGGCAGAGGTTGGAAAACTGAAACGTGACCTGGACCGGGTAGTGGCCGAGACCAAATGAACCCCTTTTTTCTTCGCCAGGACCTTTTGGTATCAAGCGGGTTTTGTTTCCAGTTGTCCTAATCCTCGTCGATTGCGATCACCAATTCGTAAACTGGGAAGGATCCGTTCCACTTCTTGTCGCAAATCGCCAGGAAGACAACTACCCAGCGGTGCAGAGCATGGTAAACTCACCTGGAGCAGATCAAGATCCCGTTCACCTTGGCCACGGGCATCCAGGCAGATGAAAACGAGCGATTATGTGGGCTCTCTCCTCCCGTTGTTATGGCTCATTCTCCTGTCAGGATGCGACCAGCGTGACAGTCGCGAAAAGCCCCGTTTGCCACAACTTGCCGATCCGGTGACGGTCGTCGTCACGGGAATTGACTTCAAGTGGCACGCGCGGAATCCCGGCTTGGATTGTACCCTGGGCACACCAGACGACATCCAAACGGTCCAGAGGATCCATCTGCCGACGGCTTCCAAAGTACGATTGGAATTGCATAGTGAAGATTATCTGTATATTTTCTCGGTGCCGGAGCAGAATCTCAGAGAAATTGCGATGCCAAACCTGACATTCACGCTCGATTTTGAACTACAGGGTGAAGGAGAATACGAATTAATATGTGAACAGGTCTGCGGCAGGATTCGACAGATGGTCCTCGGTCGTCTTGTCGCGATGTCACCAACGGACTATCTCAGCTGGATGAAAAGCACGGGTGAAACAAAATGAGACAAATTCAACTTCTTCTGGCAGCGTTCCTAATCATCCCGGCGACGTCGGCGTGTAAACCAAGTGGCCGAGAAAAGCCATCGGTAAAACAGCCAGTAGCCGGAATCGAACGTCGAATTGTCCCGCCACCCGACTGGCTGAAATCACGCGCAGAGGAACAGCTTGCGACCAGCAGCCGCTTTGACGTTTTCCACGATTTTCATTTTACCGATGAGTTGTCATCCAGTGGCATCTCTTTCCGACACCGCATCGTGGATTGTGCCGGCTACCGACATAAAGCGGCCCATTATGACCATGGGAACGGCGTGGTCATCGCGGACGTTGATTCGGATGGAAAATACGACATCTATTTCTCAAATCAGGTAGGCCGCAACCAACTCTGGCGGAACCTGGGCGGGGGAAAGTTTGAAGACATCACCGAAGAAGCTGGTGTTGCCGATGGAGACCGGATCGGTGTCAGTGCCGCCTTTGCCGACATTGACAACGATGGAGATCCTGATCTGTACGTGACAGGTACCCGAGCGCCGAACGTTCTTTATGAGAACGATGGAACGGGACACTTTACGAACATCTCCGAGTCCTCCGGCGTGGATTATACGGGCCATTCTTCGGCCGCTGTGTTTTTCGATTACGACCGCGATGGGTTGCTTGATCTGTTCCTTTGCAATGTGGGCGTGTTTACCACTGATCGATATGAGAAAGTAATCAACGACGCGACGACCGAAGTCTTTGAGCCCGGCGACTATTATTACTACGTAGCGTCTCCGGACGCCTTTGGCGGACACCTGTTGCCGGAACGAACGGAAAGCAGTCGTCTCTACAGGAACCAGGGCGGAAACCGGTTCGTGGATGTGACCGCTGAAACCGGTTTGGAAGACGCCACCTGGAACGGTGATGCGATTCCGCTAGATGTGAATGAGGATGGGTGGCTTGACTTGTATTTGTGCAACATGCAGGGACACGACCAGTACTATGAAAACGTGGGAGGGGAGAAATTTGAAAAGAAGGGCAGAGACTTGTTTCTTGCCACTCCATGGGGATCTATGGGTGCCCAGTTTTTCGATTTCAATAATGATGGCAAGTTGGATTTATATGTCACCGACATGCACACCGACATGGCTGAAGATATCGGACCCGAGCGCGAAAAACTGAAAAACACGGTTCAGGTACCTGAGTCGATGTTAAATCGCCAAGGCATTCCCAGTATTTTTGGAAATGCGTTTTATTTGAATCAGGGAGACGGCACGTTCACTGAGGTCTCCGACCAAATAGGTGCTGAGAATTACTGGCCCTGGGGACTCAGTGTGGCGGATCTGAATGCCGATGGTTACAACGACGTCTTTATCACGGCCAGTATGAATTACCCTTTCCGTTACGGAGTCAATTCTTTGCTGCTTAACAACCGGGGACAAGAATTTCTCGACAGCGAGTTCATTCTGGGTGTCGAACCCAGGGCAGAGGATAAGACTGAAATGGGCTGGTTCGAGGTCGATTGCAGTGTTGACAAGGAGCATCGTGCTTGCGAGGGGTTCGATCAGGCGGCCGCCATGTTCGGGAATAATCCGAAGGTGACAGTGATGGCACCACGTGGTTCGCGTTCGTCGGTCATCTTCGACCTGGACGACGACGGGGATCTCGACATTGTGGCCAACGAATTCAATTCAGAGCCACTCGTGTTTATCAGTGATCTGTCGGAAAAAACATCGATTGGTTATCTCAAGATTCAGCTCGAGGGATCACAATCCAACCGTGACGGATTGGGTGCTCGTGTGACGGTACAGGCGGGATCCAATTCGTACGTGAAAGTGTATGATGGCCAATCGGGATACTTGTCGCAAAGCCTTTATCCGCTTTATTTCGGATTGGGAGAGGCGCGGGCCGTGGACCAAATCGAAGTCGTCTGGCCTTCGGGCCAGCGTCAAGTTCTGGCGGGACCCATTCCAGCCAATCAGTTGCTGAAGATCAAAGAACCGGAACCAGTGGCACTGCAAATCGATTGAATCGGCTGCAACCCTGTGCCGGGTTGGAAAAACGCCCACAGGCTGCAGGTGTGGTTTTGTACGCCCCCCGCCGGGGGTTCTGGGCATTTTATTCCGCACCACGCGCGGCCGGTGATCGGTTGATTCTAGGAGCACGTACCTGCACCTGTCCTTGTAGCGCGTACGGGGATTTTCGGTCAATTCGGGCGATTTGTGTGTTTCTCATCCACTTGGTGACTGTTGCAAACTCCGCTTGACGACCATAATTTGCAGCAGGAAATGGAGGTCAACACAGGCAGCGAGAAGTGTTTGTGGTATCTGAAGATGTAACATCGTTTCTTTCTTGATTGGGAGGAACAGGGATTGGAGTGATCAAGTGATGCAAAAAACACAACCTGCAAAGCAACGACTGGTCATTCGAGGGGACGATATCCAAACGACGGATGACCGTACCGACTGTGCGCGATGTTGGACCGGCCTCGTCACAAGGGGAAGTCTTTGTGCTTTTTTGATACTCTGCTGGCTTGTTTCCGCGCATGCCGAGGACTGGCCCCAATTCAGGGGTCCCAACTGCAGTGGCATCTCCAACACCACCCAGTCATTGCCGACCGAGTTTTCTGATACTCACAATGTACCCTGGTCCACCAAGGTTGGCGAAGGAGTCGGCGGTCCCGTGGTTGCAGCAGGACGAGTTTTCGTGAGTGGGCTGCTGGACGATCAAACCGTGGCCCTGTTTGCCTTTGATAGCACGACAGGGGAACAACTCTGGACACGGCAATGGACGCCCGGTCTGCTGTCGGAAGTACATGCCACCAACAGTCATGCCAGCACGACGCCGGCCGCAGATGCTGATCATGTCTATTTTTATTCCGCAACACTCGGCATGACGGCTTTGAATGCACAGACCGGCCAGGACGTGTGGCACCAAAACCTTCCCGAACCGTACTTTGTTTTCAAATGGGGTCCGGCCATGTCACCCGTGTTGTACAAAGACAAGGTTTTGTTTTGTCAGGACGACGACCTCTATCCGGCCATGTATGCCCTGGATAAGCAGACCGGTGAGATCCTGTGGAAAGATTCCCGGGATGATATGGCGGTCAATTACTCACACCCGGTGATCTGCGAAACGCCACACGGAGATGAAATTATTGTGGCTGGTACCGGCATGTTGATCGGCTACGATCCACAGACCGGCCGGCGATTGTGGTATGCCAAGACCTTGTTGCGAAATATCAAGACGACACCCGTCAGTTTTGATGGCAAGATTTACCTGTCAGTTCAAAGTGGTGGAATCGCCAACCAGTGGTTGGCGGCTGCCGACGCTTCGGAAACAGGTAACAACGACGGAAAGTTGTCGAAGGAGGAAATACAAGCTTTTGTCGGCGAGATCAAGGTACCAGCGGAGTTTTTCAAGAAGTTTGATCGGGGTGACCTGAATCAGGATGGCCTGCTGGAAGGTGAGGAACTTGATTTGGCGTTTCTTCATCCGGACAATTTCGCCGGCGCTAGTTTTGAAGCAGAGGATCCGGCCGACCAGTTTGTTCTGGCATTTCGTGGTGGCGGTCGGGGCGATGTCACGGAGACCCATCTTCTATGGAAACAAGAAACGAAGGACACCGATCATATCGTTTCCCCGTTGGTTCTGGATGGTCGCATGCTATTGGTCAAAGGGGGTGGCATCACCACGTTGTTCGATACAAAACTGGGGCTACCTTTGCGGCCTCGCAAGCGGATTCCCAATGCCTCGGAGTACTTCGCGTCACCCGTCTATGGGGACGGGAAAATCTATGTTGCTGCCGATAACGGGATGGTGCTTGTCTTGAAAAACGATGAAGATTACGAGGTGCTGGCCAAGAATGACATGGGTGAAAGCATTGTGGGCACCCCCGCTATTTCTGACGGAAATCTCTACATTCGCACCCGCTCGAAATTGATATGTGTGGCCCAAAATCGTTGAAACGGGCTGCCCGCAACGTTTGCGAATCGGAGTGTGGCGAAACAGGAGAGATGAGAACCCCGCTGTTTGGGAAGGGGTCGATTTGGCGTGGCCGGTTGGACCGTGTGGCCGTCTGTTGGTTCAGAGCAGTGGGCCGATTACGTTTCCCTCGGAGAGCAGGTTGTAGGGACGTCCCAGGTTGTCGACCGCTTCCAGATTTTCGATGCCCATTGCGTGGTACACTGTCTTGGTGACATCGGCTGGTGTGACCGGCAGGTCGGCCGGATATTCACCGTAGCGATCGCTAGTGCCATACGTCTGGCCACCTTGGATGCCACCACCAGCAAGCAGGTCGGACATACAATGAGTCCAGTGATCGCGTCCGTTGCCTGATGGCCCGCCCGAGCGCGGATCGCCGATCTTGGGTTTACGGCCCATTTCGCTGGTCACCATCAGCAGGGTTTGTTCGAGCAGGTCACGGTTCGCCAAGTCTTCGATCAAGGCTGAAAATCCCCGGTCGAATTCCGGAAGCAGTCTGTTTTTAAGCAGATTGAAGTTTTGTCCGTGCGTGTCCCAGCCTCCTCCGCTCTTGCACTTCGCGGGGTAGTTTCCATTGTCATCTTTGTCATACCAGAACACCGTCACAAACGGTACGCCCGCTTCTACCAGCCGCCGGGCTAACAGCAAACTCGTCCCGTTGATCGAACAACCGTATCGTTCCCGCAGCTTGGGTGACTCTCGCGACAGATCGAAAGCCTGGGACGTGCGCGACGAGGACAACAGTGACAGAGCCCGTTCCTGTTGTCGAGTCCAGGTCTGCAGGCGGGCACTGTCATCCAGGTTGCGTCGCGCGGCACTGATGGTTTGCATTAACTCGTGTCGATCACTGAGACGCTCAGCTGACACGTCTCCGCTGAGAACAAGGGAGGGCGCACTGAACTCCAGCGGTTCATCACCACTGTAAACATACAGGGGATCGTGTTCCACGCCGAGCCGCGCGGCGAACTGGCCGGGACGAACGTGTGGCAGCGTGCTGGGCTTATGAGGCAACGTGACCGCATTAGGTAACTGCATACCCGGTGGACGTCTGGCCGCGACCACCGATCCCATGAATGGCCAATCGTCGGGAAAGGGCGTGCGATCGTTACCCAGCGTTAGGAAGCTCAGATCAGGTGCGTGACCGGTCAGATTGTAATAATAACCGCCGTGATGATCGTTGGTGTTGACGGTCGCCCCCAACGAATTGACGACTGCCAGGTGATGTGCTTGTTGGGCCAAGAACGGTAAATGTTCGCACAGTTGCACACCGGGAGCCGAAGTTGCAATGGGTTTGAACAACCCGCGATATTCGAGCGGCGCTTCCGGTTTCATGTCCCACGTGTCGACATGGGAAGCCCCGCCACACAAAAAGAACAGGATCGTGGATTTGGCTGTGCCCCCACGACTGGAATTCGCCGCTGACAACTCTGGCGGCGCTGGACTGCCAAAGGTCATGCCCGCAAATCCAACTCCTGACGCGACGAGAAACGTTCGTCGATCAACCGGCATTGTCATCGGTTGCGAATCAGGGCGTTTGGACATGTATATATCATTTCCCAACGATCACCGAGCGATCTGCACCAAGAGGGGTCGTTTCTGGGTGCGGATATTGCCCGTATGATAACCAACCGCAAGTCAGTTTGGCAGATCAACTGCAACAAAAAAAATGTAAAAACTCTCGGTCTCCACAGTATGCCCGGGGAAAGTGGGAAACTTCAACTGCAAGCCTGACAGAATGGGTGCCGCGGTTTGTGCAACTAGTTCGTGCCGACTCGCCGCCCATGTCGAAAGGTTTGTGGTTGACGACGATATCTCTGAAAGGAATGACCAGATCAGAAAGTGGCGAAGGGGGCGATGTATCCACGATTGGTGATGGTCGTGTGAATGTTCCTCCTGACCCGTTGGATTTTGGGATGACGAGTGGTGAGCTTGTCGTGCCAGGAAATGGTGATCACGAGTAAAACAAATGAACAGGAATGGCATGGGGACTTCCACGGCAGATTGGCAATACCACAACCTTGCAGTTCTGGATGCGACGTCTTCCGTATATAAAATATGACTTAACAATTACGATCTTCTGAGCACGACAGCGCGCTACCTACACGGCGTCAGTTCATCCGGACGGCGTCCGCTGTCTCGGCGGGAGTTCTTGCGGGCCGATTGTGCACGATTACAGAGGCAGGAGAAACAGGTGCGCCGCAACGTGAAAAAGCACAGATCGCCATTACGCTCGATTTGGAGATGTGGCCGTCCAGGCGAAGTTCTAAAAGAAATCCGCGTCGTGTACCTAGTTCTGGCAAAAGTCACACGCGTATATTTTCCGGGACCCCAATTCCCAGGACTTGATTTCCGCACCGCAATCGGGGCAATGGATTTTCTTGTAGACCAACAGTCGCTCTGCACCGTTCAAGCGGCCCGGTTTTCCCCGCTGCTTCGAATGGGCCGTGATGATACGATTGTATTTGACACCGATGCGTAGCCACTGGTACAGCGTTTCCCAGATTGCCCCAAACTCTTGTTCGGAGAGAGACTTTCCCCATCGGTTTGGATGGATCTGATTCACAAACAGCACTTCGGCCCGATAAACATTTCCCACACCAGAGATAACACTTTGATCGAGAAGAAGAGCCCCAATGGAGGCTCGACTCTTGCGAATACGTTGCCATACCTGTTCGGGGTCGGCGTCGCGGCGCAAGGGGTCCGGTCCGAGTCGCCGGCACAGAATTTCGAGGCGCTCTGAACTGATAATCTCGCAGATGGTCGGTCCATTAAGGTCAAACGCGTGGGCATCCCCAACGATTCGCAAGCGAACGGCCCCTTGAGGTTTTGGAGGCGGGCAGGGGTGACTGCGAAATTTTCCATAAAGTCCCAGATGCACATGCAGCAGTGACTGGTTCTCCCATCGATAAAATAGATGCTTACCATGTGCTTCGACGGTTGTCAGCACAAGACGGTCGAGTTTCTTAGCGCCGGCGCGGAACCGTCCCTGCGGTGAAGACACGCGAAGTAAACGGTTGGCAAATTGCCTCCGGTGGTCTCGCGCAAGGCGGTGAATGGTGTGTCCTTCGGGCAAGTTGGAACTCGAGTGCTAGGGGCCTTCAGGAGCGCGAATCGATGGCCTGGTCAGCGTTTTCAAACGCGGTTCGGAGCGATTCCATTCGGTGGCGATTAACTCCCAGATCTGAATAACCACTGCGGGAAGACGACCGAAAGTGAATGACCTGTTGATTCTCATCGAACAGGAACTGCACATCATCGACAAAGTGAAAAATGCGGCTGGTGAACTCCACGTGCATATATCCAGTGGCGGCCGAGATAATCTGTGTACGAGGCTGTTGTTCGACGATCGCTTGCAGTTTTTCAAATGCATCGCCGGCAGATCCGGAAAAGCGGATCGGATCGCAGGCATGCTGCGGACTGGTCGAGTGAGTGGAGACGCAATTGGGCGTCGCCGGGCATGCGACAAATTGATTGTCTACGAGGCCCAAATTCTTTGGTCGTTGTGCGCGGGCACTTAACATGGCCAGCCTGACGATCACCACAAGGAGGAACGCCAGGCACGCGACGATGATCACGATAACCAATGTTTCGGTTGACATCCCCTGATTCATACTGGTTGTACACCCTCTCAGAACTTGGCAGCGAGGCACTAGGCGACCCGTGGTCCCTTGCCCGCAATCCAAAAACAGACATCCAAGCAGTATTTCAAGACCAATTAAAAAAGCGGCTTGCGCCCCAGTTTCCGGCGTACGATGACCCATTGTCCGGTGTGCATCATCCAGTGGGTGGCTTGCAATGCGAACGTGGCACCCACCGTAGGGGAGTACTCCCGAATTGGTTCGGGAGCCGGTTGCTCAAAATCTGCATCATTTAACCGATCCAATGCAGCCAGCGTGCCCGTTCGTTGCTCGTCCATCACTTTCAGGTACTCGTCCTTCGTATGAAAGGCACCCGCGTCGTTCAGTTCCGATGTTTCCTGGGTGTAGCGTTCCGGGAAGCCTGTCGGCAGGTCCGGCAGCGATCCCGGGCAGACCATGTTGATCAGGTTGTGTTCAGAAGTAATCAAATGTCCCAACTGCCAGGCAATGTGGTTCGCGCCCTCGACCGGTCGTATGAGAAGATCGTCATCCGAAAGGTCTTCCAGATAGCTGCTAGCGCAAGATGCTGCCATCTCGAGGGACTGTTTGATGATGTTGGCTACCATACCCATTGGTGATTCTCCCGGGGACGTTGTTTATGTTCAGGACGAGTTTATGTTCAGGACGAGTTTATGTTCAGGACGAGTTTATGTTCAGGACGACATGCAGGGTTGCTGTTTCCGCCGCATCGATTAAAGAGTTTTCATTGTCGACTTCCCAGCATATTCCAAAAAGGACGATTTCAAAAGGCAGTACGGCTGAATGACGTCGCGGATTTACAGCAGGAACCGGGTCGGGTAGACGGGACAAGCGTCCCGGTAAGGTCAAGTACTCTAACAGGCCCGCTGTTGAGCCGCACCCGGATGGACGCGACTGTTGCCTCTTGTCTTTTTTGTGTGGCCCTTTGAAATCCATATCACTTGGGGCACAACGCCACGCATGCCCCACTCTGCTGTGTTTGTGAATTAGTAGCCCGACACGTATAATGAGGTGTCAGCGTTTTGCGAAGTGCGGTAGTGCGCGCCATGGTTCGTCACCGGGGCGATCGGCTGGATCAAAGAAAATAGATTTCCCAGATCATGATTGTCCTGGTAACTGTTTTCAACGATGTGATACGGACCTTCGATCTGATCAGGGCAAAGCGGCTCCCCTTGGCGGTGCGACTCACTTCGCGCGATGAATGGTAGCCTTCCGAAGACGCGAAAACTGGAAAGACTTTCTCGTGGAGATCACAGTACGAGTCCAGTACATGTTGCGAAATGTCCTTGTGGGCACGCTGCTGGGAGCCTTGATTCCTGGCATGGTGGTGCGGGGTGAGGACGCTTTCCGGCAGGATACCGACACGGCAGGGGAGTTCTGGGCATTTCAGAAACTTGGGCGCCCCCGCGTTCCTGTGGTGGAAGGTCGCACACACACTCCCGTAGACGCCTTTATCTTGGCGAACCTGGATGCGAAAAGACTAAGTTTTGCACCACCTGCCGATCGTCTCACACTGCTGCGTCGCGCGCACTTGGATCTGATCGGACTTCCCCCGTCGCCTGAAGAAATCGAAACGTTCCTGAATGACGATTCCCCCGCTGCCTATGAACGACTGCTTGACCGCTTGATCGACTCGCCACATTTTGGGGAACGCTGGGGGCGGCACTGGTTGGACGTTGCCGGATTCGTGCCGGATCGGGAGTCGCGTTGGAAATATCGGGACTACGTCATCAGCGCCTTCAATACCGACAAGCCGTACGATCAGTTCCTCGTGGAACAGATCGCAGGTGATGAACTTATCGACTGGCGTACTGCGAAGGCTCTTTCTCCGGCGATGAAAGAGCTGCTGATTGCCACGGGATTGTTGCGTGCCGCCAGTGATAACACCGGGAATGTCATGACCGATATTCCGTCTTATCGTTATGCGATCTTGTTTGACACACTGGAGATTTTGGGAACGGGCGTGATGGGCCTGACACTGCAATGTGCCCGCTGCCACACCCACAAGTACGATCCGATCCCCCAGCGGGACTATTACCGCTTGATGGCCTTGTTCACACCGGCTTACAACCCGGAAAAGTGGCTTCGTAACGGAGATCGAAATTTACCCGAAGGAATCGACGGATTGTACGACGTCGATTCACCACCGACAACGCACTTGTTGACGCGAGGAGACATCACCCGACCGGGAAGTGAGGTACAGGCGGGTTTTTTACGCGCACTGAGTGAATCCGATTCTGCTGCGCTGGTTCCCGCCATTAATCCAGAGGCCCAGGGCGCCACGAGCGGTCGGCGACTCTCGTTTGCGAGGTGGTTGACCGAGCCGGATACGCCTGCCGGTGGACTCGTTGCCCGCGTGATGATGAATCGCCTTTGGCACCACCTGTTTGGTCGCGGCATCGTGGCCACGCCGGGTAATTTGGGGCGTTCAGGTGCACAAGCGACGCATCCGGAACTCGTTGATTACCTGGCCAGCGAGTTTGTACGAAATGGTTGGCGGATCAAGCCCATCGTAAAGCTTCTGGTATCGTCAACTGTCTACCGTCAGGGTTCGATATCGAATCTCGGAACGCAGCTTACAGAGTCTCTAGACCCCGGCAACAGAGGTCTGTGGCGCATGCCATTACGACGGTTGGAGTCCGAGATCATCCGGGATGCGATACTTGCTGCTAGCGGAAAGTTAGACCGTGCCATGGATGGGCCGGGGGTGCCGATCAAAAATTTGCCCGATGGTTCAACTATCGTCAATACCAAAGACTTATCGACCCCGACTAGCCACTGGCGCCGTAGCGTTTATCTGGCAAACCAGCGCATCGGCGGAACTCCACAACCCAGTGTCACGCTACTGGCGGTCTTCGACCAGCCGGTTCTCAAGACGAACTGCACCCAGCGCAGAAACTCGGCGGTGGTGGTGCAGTCGCTTACCTTGCTCAACGACAAGTTTGTTCTTGAGCAGGCTCAACACTTTGCCGATCGCTTGTTAGGAGAGGCAGGAGTTGTGCGGCATGATCAAATTCAGCTGGCATTTCGGATTGCTTTGGCCCGTCCGCCGACACAGGACGAGGCCAGCTGGAGTCTTCGGTTCTATGACGAACAACAGCAGGCCTACCAACCGGTGACCGCTTCGCTCCAGGAAGCGGAACGGGAGGCTTTGGCCAGTCTTTGTCACGCGTTATTTAACTTCAACAATTTTCTGTACGTTGAATGAGTCCTCCTGAAATCGACAACTCGCCCAGCCCACCGTCGCTCTCCCGGCGGGATTTTCTAGCGCGCAGTGGGCAGGGACTTGGATTGATCGCGCTGTCACATTTGATCGACCAGCAGTGTTTGGCGGACGACTCACGACTGGGAGAAAGCCAGGTGAGTCGCCAGGAGAAGGTTTTACCCGGGGCGCACTTTCCGGCACGGGCCAAGGCAGTGATCCAGCTTGTGCAAACGGGCGGCCCGCCACAGATGGACTTGTTCGACCGCAAGCCGGAACTGCAAAAGCGGCACGGACAGAGTTACGAGGTCAAAACGGATCCGTTTCAGCCGGGAAGCGAAAAGAATGAACTGCTTGCCAGCCCCTTCGAGTTTCAGCCATACGGCGAGTGTGGTATGGAGTTGTCTGAATTGATTCCACACATTGGTTCAATTGCAGACGAGATTTGCCTGGTCCGTTCCGCCTGTGGCGCACACAACAACCACCCGGAGGCTGCGAATATGCTGGCCACAGGTAAAGTCATCGTCGGTCGGCCGACGTTGGGAGCTTGGGTCAGTTACGCCCTGGGTACGGAAAATCAGAATCTACCCGCGTTTGTCGTACTACGAGATCCCGAAGGATATTCAACTGGCGGACCGCTCATGTCCGAAAGTGGCTGGTTACCCAAGTTGTATGGCGGCACCGAGTTTAATTCACGTGGTACACCAGTGCAGAATTTGGAGCCTCCCGCCGGGATGCTTCCAGGAGTGCAGCAGAGAACTTTGGACTTTCTTGCACGGCTCAATAAGAAACATCTGGAAAAGTACCCCGGTCACTCGGAACTGGAGACCCGCATCTATAACTACGAACTGGCCGCGCGCATGCAGCTGAGCGCAAAGAATGTGTTGGACCTGTCCAAAGAATCGAAAGCGACGCTGCGCCTCTACGGATTAGACGACCCGGGGTGCTGGACACCAATTGAATCAGGCAATGACGACAAAATAATCCCTGCCGGTTACGCCGTTCGTTGTTTGATGGCGCGTCGTCTCGTGGAAGCAGGAGTAAGGTTTGTACAAGTGTTTGTCGGCAAGGGCCAGCCTTGGGATTATCACAGCTACCTCGAGGAGGGTTTGCCCAACATGTGTACGGTCAGCGACCGGGCATCGGCAGCCCTGGTCAAGGACCTCGGGCAGCGGGGGTTGCTGGACGATACCATTGTACTCTGGGCGGGCGAGTTTGGACGACTGCCTGTTTCCCAAATAGGTCAGTCCAAAGGGCGAGCGTGCGGCCGTGATCACAACATGCGTGCGGGTAGCCTGTGGCTTACCGGTGGTGGGTTCAAGAAGGGATACACCTACGGAGCCACCGACGAGGTTGGGTATCAGGCCGTGGAGAAACAACTGTCCATGCCTGACCTGATGGCGACGATCGCCCATCAGATGGGGATCGACCATGAGCGGCTGACCCATTGGCATGTAGGTCGGGAAGAGACGATGACCGATTCGGTCGTAAGCAATGCCCATGTTCATCATGAAATTTTAGCCTAGGAGTGAAATCAGATTGGAACCGGGTCGTGAACCCCATCCGGGACAGTCTGAAAACTGAAGGGCCTGTGGGAATAGACGAAATGCTTCGGTCTTGGTGAGGTGCCCAATGCTGGCGACACCTCCTGTTCTGAAATATCCAGACAAGGTGTTTGACGGATCGACATGCCTGTGCTAGACAGGCCTTTCTCCATGGTTCACACCGAAGTATCGATCATTTTGAGGGTAAACAGGCGATGAAAATTTTTCTGCCGGTTCCGCTTGTCTGGATGGTGGTTGCTGGATTGCTTTATGCGGAGACAGAGCTTGAAAAATTTCCTCCCACGTATGCCAATGTCCCTTACGGGCCGCATGCCAGGAACGTGCTGGATTTCTGGCAGGCAGAAGGTGCGGGACCTCGACCGGTTCTGGTCTACATCCACGGTGGTGGTTGGACCTCCGGCGACAAAATGCAGAATCATCCCAAGAGAATTCGGCCGTTTCTCGATCAGGGAATTTCCTATGCAGCCATCAATTATCGATTGCTTGGAGAGGCTCCATTACCGGTACCAGTCCACGACGCGGCCCGGGCAATTCAATTTCTCCGCTCTAAGGCTACGGAATGGAACACCAAGGTAAGCCGAGTGGCGCTCACCGGTGGTAGTGCGGGAGCCTGCACCTCCATGTGGATTCTGTTGCACGATGATCTGGCTGACCCGAACACGAATGATCCTGTGTTAAGGCAGTCGACGCGCGTCACGGCCGCGGCGGTGTCCGTCGGTCAGACATCGATCGATCCCAAAGTGATCGAGCCCTGGTTGGGACCGAAGGTCTTGAAGCACCGTATGATTCCCATGGCCGTCGGCGAACTGACGATAGAAGAGGCACTGAAAAACTACGAACAGCATCGCGAACTGTATTTTGAATTCTCGCCGTACAACCATCTTGATGAAAATGATCCACCACTTCTCATGTCGTACGGAAACAACATGCGCCTTCCCCCCGAAGATACAGGGCACGCGATTCATCACCCGCTGTTTGGAGTCAAGCTCAAGGAGAAGGCAGATCAACTCGGACATGAAAGCCATCTGCTGATCCAGGGAGTCTCGAGTTCGGACAAATATTCATCACCGACCGAATTTCTTATGGCGCAGCTGCTGGCTCCATAGCCAGTGGGTATTGGCCGGGTGGATCAGCCACCGCAGGCTATCTTCCTGAGATGGGGATCATATATTTGTCCAGCACCCTGCAAGGTTCTGAAAACAGGTTCTTGTGCGCGGAGGATGTGGTGCTGACAGCGCTGAATCATCTGAGCAAGATTGACCTCAGCAATATAGACCAACCAACACGGAAGGTTCGATTTCATCCCGGACGAATCAGGCCGAGTTACTGTGGCACGATTGCTCGAGAGGGGGATTTTTACGGATTCAGTCAGTAGTATTTCACCGGCCAATCTGCCGGTCGGGAGGAAACTCCGTTCTCACTGGTTCACAAAGCCCCGCAGTTGTTCAGAAACATTGACATCGGTCAGTGTCTCCTTCGCGACGAGAGAGGCGACGATTGCACTCGGTCGCTACTTGTTCTCAAACAACGCCTGTTATTGGGTTTGTGTATGCAAATCAATTCTGATCAAAGGGTTGCGCTGGCTGGTTGAATTGCTACGGCAAGAAAAGGGGCCACTACATTCGATAGGAGCAACCCGTAGGCGACAGATGGGTGACGAGCGGCTGGTGTTCGTGTGTTAACACACAGGACATGAATGTTTCATTTTTTTTACAAACGTCCAAAAGCGTGTGAGCTGTCTGTCACGTCGAGCACACTTTTTGAAGTGTTGATTGGGCTGTTCCTTCGGTCCGGATATTTAAAAAAAAGACCAAAACTCTTGCACTTTGGGCTTTTGCTAGTACACTGGGGTTCAGAAGTGAAAACGTTTTCAGAAGCGACCGGTATTGTTTTTACCGGAAATCGCGAGTGAGGATGCGAATGTTGAAGATCACAATTTACGCCAAGAATCAACTCTTGGAACTGAGAGAGACCACTGCCGGCCTGTGCGATGAGTTCACAGGGTGACGGTGGTTTTTTTACGGGGTTTTTTAATGTGATTTACGTGCGTCCTGGAGCGCGATGCAAGTACATTTTTTCGTAGACACCTTTCAAGGGAGACAGTCAGGTATGACCAAGCAAAGTGCAAGTTTGAAGATGACACTCGTGTGGGTAGTAGTCGCACTGTTTTTGGTGAACTTCACCATTGCAGGCGGCAAGGGTCCAGCATGTGACCTCACCGGTGACAGCAGCTGTGACATTGCAGATCTTGATACTCTGGCAGGCGGCGGTGCCACGGCCATCAACGACTGGCTCGCCAGCGCAGCCACAGAGAACGGTTATGGTTCTCCCTACCTTGGTGGTGACAGTGACCTCGATCGCGACGTTGACCTGAGCGATTACAACGCTCTGGCAGGTAACTTTAATCCTGCAGGTTCCGGCGCACTTCCTTCCCAAGGTGATGGCGATGGCGACGGCGACGTTGACCTGAGCGACTATAACACCCTGGCCGGTAACTTTGCCGCAGCTGGATACGCCGGAGCAGCTGGCGTTCCTGAGCCGTCCTCGATGGTTCTGTGCATGCTCGGTTTGGTATTCGGAAGCGGGATTGCTTTCTGTCGCAAACGACTCTGGTCGTAAACGACTAAGCTTGTAACTTGTGTCTCCTAAGCGGGGTGGAGTCGTCAGATTCCACCCCGCTTTTTTATTACTCTCATCTAGACGGCCTGCGGCCAGCCGGTGATGGCGGGTTATTTTTAGACAACCCGTGAAACCAACACTCCGTGCCGACCGGACCGGCTATTCAAACGTCAAACATCACAGGCAACGTCTTCAGCATGCGGAGCCCGGTGGATGCGTGCCAGAGGGGCCGTTCCAGGGCTGACTGCTCCACTGGCCGGAGCCCGGGCAATCTTTGCAAAATCGTTGTAATTGCAATCTGTCCTTCCAGACGTGCCAGGGGCGCGCCCAGGCAGAAATGTGCGCCGCTGCCAAACGCCAGGTGGCGGTTTGGGCTGCGGGAAATATCCAGCCGATCCGGATCTGAAAACTGCTGTGGATCACGGTTGGCAGCACTCAACATCAGGGCAACGGTCTGTCCTTCCCGGATCTGCTGTCCGCCGAGCTCGAGATCCGCCATGGCAATCCGGGAATTGCGGGGGGCCGGACTCTCGTACCGCAAGAACTCCTCAATAGCGCTCTCAATCCGCTCCGGACGGGCACCCAGTTGTTCAACCACCTCCGGATTCTGGAGCAATAGCAGGAGACTGTTTCCGATCAACGCTGACGTTGTATCGTGCGCTCCCACCAACAGTTGAACACACATCGCCAACAGCTCCTGGGCATGGAGTGCGTCGCTCCAGGGTTCTGGAGACACCAGTTGGCTGATCATATCTTCCCCCGGCTCATCTCGCTTGTGCTGAATGATCTCCATGAAATATTGCGACAGGCAAGTCAGGCCAGACAGTGCCACTTCCGCCGTCTCCGCCCGACCGGACGCCGGAGCATCGGTGAAAGCCACAATGTCTTCGACCCAAGCCTGGAACCGGGTAATATCCTCTAGCGGGATGCCCATCCGTTCACAAATCACTGTCACCGGCATGAGGTAGGCGAAGTCGCTGATCACATCCATTCGGCCGCTCACCGCGACGGCATCAACCAGTTCATTGGCGATGGCGGTAATGCGGTCCCGCATCGCCAAAACATTGCGCGTCACAAACGGCTGCTGCACCGACTCACGCAGACGTTTGTGTCCCGGTGGATCCGTGTGCGAAACCCACAGGGCAAGGTGCTTCCCCAAACCGTCAACCCGGGTTCGCAATTCCCCGGACAGCCCATTCATGATAATCCGTGCCTTGTCGGAGGAAAGACGTGAATGAAGATGGCCCTGCTGCACATCGTCATAGCTGGTGACGATCCAGCATTCCCACGGTTCGCACCAGTGCACAGGTTCTGTATTTCGCAACTCACGCAGGACAGGATAAGGATCAGCAAGCTGTCCCTGACAGAAAAGTTCGTAGTCCCGGGTGTGGATAATTTTTGCTGCCGGCATCGCTTCCGGATTACTCCACCACGTGCGTCTTCCCGTTTACCCTGAGGTCCAAACCCAGCGCATTCATGACCCGCACAGCGTTAAGCGAGTCCGATTTTTTTCAGATAGGCGACGCTGCGTTGGGCGATCGGCAGCGGTTTGTCGAACGGGGCGGGAAACATGTCCTGCTCGACGATGGCGAATCCGTTGTAATTCACTTCCTGCAGCACATCGCGAACCGCCTCATAATCGACAGCCCCCTCTTCGGGCCCGCAAAATGCGTCCAAGGCGGCCGCTTGCCCGACGTGGATGCCCTCGGCTGCAACCCGCTTCATCACCTCGGCATCGATGTTCTTGAAGTGAATGTGAATGATTCGCTGGTGGTGACGGCGAATGAACTCGACGGCGTCACCTCCGCTGTAGGCATGATGACCGATATCCAAGCACAGCGAGACGAGGTCCGTTTCCGTCTGTGCCAGCAGCGTCTCGATCTGGTCTTCCGTCTCCACATGCGTTTCGGCGTTGGGATGAAACACCAGCTTTAAACCAAAGCGGTCACGCGCCATTTCAGCAACACGATGAACCGTGTCGATTAGACGTTTCCAGGCGTCACTGTCCAGACGCGCCGGGGCGGTCGGTTTCCCCGTCACCAGATCGGTGTAAGAATCATCGATCAACACCAGAAACTCCCCACCCAATCCGGCCGCCAGTTCGCCACCTCCCAGGACCTGGGTCTCGACACCGTCCCAGTGCGCAGCCTCTTCCAGATTCCCTTCGACGACACAGGCGCAAACTCTGAGGCCACGTGCGCCGAGTTCGTCACGCAACACGGAAAGTTGTGTGGGAAGGTAGCCGTACGGCCCCAATTCGATCCACTCATATCCCGTTTCAGCCACTTCATCAAGAAATCGTCGCCACGGTATCTGCCGGGAATCGTCGGGAAACCACACGCCCCACGCGTCCGGCGCCGTACCCAGAGTAATCCTCATAAATCTTCTTTCGCGTTCACTTGGTCGCTGTGTAACCGGAAGGTTCTGGCACAATGATGGTCGGGCGTCCCGGTTTCAGTTCCGGCGCCGGCAGTGTCACCGTGTGGTGCCTCGGAAAGACCACGGGATCACCGCTGCGGTGATCAAGAAATTCTTCGATCCGACTCATGCCAAACGAGAGCGGTGGGAGGTTGTAATGCATCGGCACCACCCACCTGGGGCCAAGAAAATCAATCATCGGATCAAGTTCCTCATGGGTCGGAGTGTTCATTTCTCCCGTGATGACCAGGAACATGTCACAACGTCCGACAAAGGGCGCCAACTGCTCGGGTGTCAGTTCATATCCCAGGTCACCCATGTGCAGAATCCAGAAGTCACCCGCTTTGAACGCATACAAGGCGTTGTCGTTCGGACTGTGTTCGTTGTGGTCGGGGTGCTCACGGGCCTGTACCGTCACCACTGGTTCGCCGTTGATGACGGCTTCTGCTTCTCCACGCGCCACGTCGAGCGCATTGATCACACGGGGTTCACCGGTAACTAGCTTGACATTATCGTGCGCCGGATCGGTGAGCGAACTGACAATGACCGTTTCGGCATCCAGCCTGCGGCCTTCATCTTCCAACTTCACCGTGGAGTGCCCATAGGGGTCCATGACGATAGTCGGGCGTCCATCCTGCCAGAGGCGAAAGCAGGCATGTCCCACAAACTCAAGCTGCACTTTCATTCTTCATCTTCCTTTCCGAACTGCCGTTGTCCGTGGTATTCGGCGTACTCCCAGTACTTCGTGCCGACGGGTTCCTCCAACATGATCGGCTTGATGAAGTCCGCTGACTTCCTGAGCCCTTCCTCCACATCCATGTACTCGCACTCCATTTCGAGAGATAGTATGTCATTGTAACCGACGAAACGGAGCGTGGTGATAACCTCCCGCCAAGTCGCCTCGTCGTGCCCCCAACCAACCTGGGTGAAATTCCAGGAACGATCCTCGGGGTGCCGTGCGGATGTGGTGTTGTTCATCCCCTGCAATCGACACACATAATCATTGACATAAGTGTCCTTGAGATGGATGTGTTGTATGAGCGGACCCAAGAAGCGCAAGGCGGTGATTGGGTCGATACCCTGCGCCCACATGTGCGAAATATCAAAGTTACAGGCGACCACCGGGCCGATTTCTTCGTGAAAACGTTTTAGCTTGACCGGGTTGTTCAGCATGTCGGCGACCTGCATCTCGAAGCAGAGCGTGACGCCATGGTCGGCGGCGATTTTTCCCTGTTCCTTCCAGTAGGGGATCAACCGCTGGTCCCATTGCCACTGCAGCGTGTTCATCCAGAAACTGAGATTCGGCTCCTGGGTCTGCTGGGTGATCCACGACGGACAGGACTCTCCCTCGGCCGCCTCGGGCAGGCCCGCCACCAGGGTCATCCGCCGCACACCGATCTTCTCCATCAACTCACACACCTGCCTAAACTGAAACCGGTACAACTCGGCGATCTGTTCATCAGGCATCAACGGCGACCCGTGACAGCTGAATGACGAAATCTCCAGGTCGTGCCGGGCGTAGGCGTCCAGCCATCGTCGTCTCTCACCATCGTCAGCGAGCAGCTTGTCGAGATCGCAGTACCTCTTGGAGAACTGTCCGCCGGCCGCGACCTCCATGCCCTTCACACCCAAATCCTGCGCAAATTGCAGCCCCTGTTCGAAGTCAAATTTCATGATGAAATGGGTATTGATCCCAAGAAACATCGCTGCCTCCAGACGTTGTCGGACGGGACATTCAGGTGCCCCACAAGATAGCTAAAGGAACAGAGAGACGCAATTGGCAGGCACCCTGAAGCACCGTTCATCGAACAAAAAGAAGGGCCTGATTGCAAACTCAGCGAAAGCTCTTTTCCGGTCAGATCCGCCCAGCCCTTCAGTCGCACCGAAAGGGAACAGAGTCCTCAACGCTGACTGGCTGCCGCCCGGTTTTCCTGGCCACTCAGCGCCTTTGCTCAATGTCAATCGAAAGACGGCCCAGAACCTGAAAGACGGGCAGGAAGGCCGCGTAAGCCTTTGCTCCGTGAAGATTCGAATCGCCCAATTTTAAATGGGCAGCTCCGATGCCTCCTCGACCAAGGGTGGCATCCAGCGGTACCCATCGATCTTCTATCCAGACTTCGCTCCACATATGATACGCAAAACCCATCTCTTGTGGATAGTAAACCAATCCCATCGCCACTCGAGCGGGGATCTCTCGGGCCCGGCAGAGAGCTGCCAGCAACACCGCATGTTCCGTACAATCACCTTGTAGAGTTTGTGCAACTTCCGCAGCTGTGGCAAACGCTTGAGAAAAACCATGAGTCTGCATTTTGTCGCGCACCAGTTTTTCAAGTCGACAAGCCACGTGCCAGGGATCCTGGATCTGCGGATGGATACTGAAAGCCATTTCAACCACACGCGCGTCATCGCTCTGGATCAAGCTGCTGGGCTGTAAATCTTCGGGAGACGTCCCTGCCGGATGCCCGCCGTCGAGCGTCCTCGGTGATTTCGGGTCAATCGCCCGCACGACAATGCGGGCCGTACGATCGTCAATGCTTTCGATGCTTTGAGACAAACAAGCGGCAAAAACACGGCTGGGGTCTTCGTCCTTCAAGTGCACTCGATACACCACTTCCCGCGTGTCATGGGGACGGGGAAATTCGCCTTCGATACGTACCGTGCTGAAATCCCCCAGGTCAAAGGTTGCCCCCGCAACATCGGGAACTAAAGCCACCGTTCTGCTGACCCGGTAAGAGGTCTGACCGATCGATGGGACAAAGGATTTCACCGTGACACCTTCTCGATTGGCCCAACTCACGGTCTTCATCGGGGCGACTCCGGAAAGATCTGCTGAACTCTCGATCCTGAGCAGTTCCTGCTGTCGCCCAAGAATTTCAGTAGACTCGTAGTCACCAGCGGTTAAGGTCACCTTCGCCACCTGGTTAAAGATCGGGATCAGTACATGGAGCTTCCGTACTTCTCCCGGTCGCATCGGATTTCTTTTCAGGGACTGCTCCGTGGCGAAGAAACCTTGCGACGTTCCGTGCCATGACAATTCCGATTCGACCGTTTTGCCTACGGTGGTGGTCGTGATCACCAACCGATTTCCGGCCAACCGACCTTCCGTAACCACCGGCACGGGACCCTGGCTCAATTCACTTCGAAAACGCACCAACTCACCCGTGGGCAACTCACTTGTTTCCAGCCTTAACGTCTGGGTGATCTTTTGTCCGTATCGTTTCAAAGCAAGATAATTGAAGGCTGTACTTTTCAGTAATGATTGTCCATCCTTTTGAATCATGCGTTCGGTGATGTGTCCGTATCCAACTTTCGCACCTTGAATGTAGTAAACTTCCCAGGCATCCACCCCTCCATCCTGGTCCTGTCCCTCAGCGTTCTGGAGTGGACCATCTACTTTCACACTCGGTGCTACGGGTTCGGTTTCCGAACCACACGCGAGAAAAACCGTCACGATACCCGCTGCAATAAAATCCAACAGATGGTGTTTTTGGAAAGACATGCCAAGATTCCTTTCACAGCGTACGCCACTGGTAACAACGCATGCTGGCACTGATTGGCTGTCAGATAAGATCAACCGGGCGACGCCGGCGGCGGATCGTTTTCAGACACTTTTCACAGACACCAGAAACGATGAAACGGTGTCCACTGACACGGAAGTGATGGCCGTTGGCCACTGCATCTCTCAGGACACGGAGTTCAGCCGATTGAAATTCGATCAAACGATCACACTTTGTGCAATGCAGATGATCGTGTTGTGGATACCCGTAGTCATGTTCATAAACCATGCGACCTTTGAGGTCCATTTTACGTAACAAACCAGCTTCCACGAGCTCGTCGAGCGTTCGATAGACCGTGGCCCGACTGACGTATCCTTGTTCGTTCTTGCCCGGCAACTGCTCGATCAGGGTATCTGCATCAAAATGCTCGTGGTGACTGAAGATCCGATCCACCAAAATACGTCGCGGCTCGGTGTTCCGCATGCCACGACTCTGCAGATATTCCCCGAATCGCTCTTGCGGGCTCAGCGAAACCTCCACGGAGCCTAAAGCGTAATGATTCAACATCGGATTCCTATCAGTCCACCATGATGATTCACGATTATTGAGACAGCCTACCTTTAATTATGTAAAAACTGCCGTGATTTTCAAGTCCTGCGTGAGCATTCTGTCTCAATAAAACATCGCCGGAGTAAAGCTGGCCGTGTAGCAACATGGCCACTGACATCGCTGCGGACACTCCAACTGGGACCACCGGGACGTAAAAAAACCCCCTGCAATCACCCATCGCAGAGGGTCGTGTGCGTATTGATTTCAACGGGCTTGAGCACCCGGATTCAACCCAGTTCGTCTAGCAGTCGATCAAAGGCCGCTTCGAGTTTTTCAGATGTCTCATACGTCCCATTGGCAATTTGCGTACGAATTTCAGCAACTCGTTCGTGCCGAACTGGCGCTGCCTCCAACGCCTCGCTCGCAGCCCGCGCTTCGTCAGAGATATCCAACTGGTCGATCTGCTGCAGCCCGTCGTTTACCGCTTGAGGACGAGATACGTTATTTTGGTGCGGCGCGTTAACAGGTTGTGGTCCGTGAACTTTTACGGGTCCGTGAATCTGCATGGTCTATCCTCCCCCGAGGGTTATTCTACGACGACTGGCAAAAGTTTGTCATCAGCTGACAAAACTGGTGCCACGCCCTAGGACACTAAATGGGAACCGATCAAACAAAACGTGTGAACGGAATTTTCGGTCGGAAGAGGATGCTGTTGTTCCTTGCGGAAATCCAATTCCAATGGATTTCCGCGAACGACTGGCTATCAGCCGAAGAAACCTCCTGACATCTACACGTTCCAAACGGTATCGTCATCCGTTCAAACTATAGGCTACCGCTGTATCGATGGCTCGCGATCCGTGTCAGGAAGTTGACTTTGCGCGCGCTCGAACAAA
>Ga0310123_10000783_pt1 | contig 27965 bp, 22 predicted proteins | sample CB6_AW_1057_MG_FD_203505 | JGI IMG/M metagenome (GOLD analysis project Ga0310123, IMG submission 203505) | Marine microbial communities from Western Arctic Ocean, Canada - CB6_AW_1057 | ecosystem: Environmental > Aquatic > Marine > Oceanic | place: Canada: Western Arctic Ocean | collected... | reverse complement strand
TGTCCGCGAGTTCGCGCTTCCCGAAGCCGTCAATCGAGATCGCCTCCAGGGTCGGCAGCGCCTGCTGCACGCGTTGGATTCGTACCAAGCGGAGGTGGAACGGCAAGCCTCAGCCACCGGTCCCTATCGCTCGTTCCAGGAGAAAGCCTTCTCCATCATTAGTTCACCGAAAACTAAGCAAGCCTTCGATCTGTCGCAGGAAGCGGATGTCATCCGCGAGCAGTATGGCCAGAATCGCGTGGGACAACGAATGTTGCTGGCCCGGCGACTGATTGAATCCGGTGTGCGGTTCGTCCGTCTGTAAGCCTACATGTCTTCCGCGTACGACACCCACTTCAACCATTGGAGCACAATGAAAAAGGAAGTGCCCTGCTATGACCAGGGTTATGCCGCCCTGTTGACGGACTTAGAGCAGCGGTGTCTGCTCGAGAACACTCTCGTGGTGACCGTGGGAGAATTCGGTCGGACTCCACGCATTAACAAAGCACGGGGTGGCCGGGATCACTGGTCGAGCTGTTTCAGCCTGTCGTTGGCCGGCGGCGGATTACACAATGGTGTGGTGGTGGGGTCCAGCGACAAAATTGGGGCCTTGCCGGCTTCGCGAGCACTGAAGGTACCGGACATCGCTCACATCATCTACCATGCCCTGGGACTCGATCCTGGCTTGGAAACTCATAGTCCCGACGGCCGGCCCATCATCGCCCTTCCCGAAGGCAAACCGATCGCCGAATTGATTTAACCGCTTTCGGGGGGATCTCACCGATGTGTTTGGTCGAGCGTTGTCGCCATTGTACTCCGCAACAACTCACGGAGGGTTGATCCATGTGGCGAGACCCAATCGTTGAAGAAATACGGCAATTGCGTCAACAATACGCTGCACAATTCAATCACGATCTGAAGGCCATCTGCCAAGACTTGCGCGAAAGACAAAAGAAGAGTGGTCGTAAGGTTGTCACGATGCCCCCAAGGCCTGCGCGGCAAGTCAAAACTGACGGCCAACCCGCGACATAACTTGGTTGTTATGTTGCATACCCCACGCGGCGCTGGATCAGTCGCATGAAGGCGTCATTCGAACTCACTGTTAACGATCTGACGGCGTTCGCACAATTTCACCATGCACAATCCCCAACCGCCCGCAGAGAGCGAAGTGGGTGCTTGCTCATTGCGTTCGTTGCGATGCTCCTGTTGCCGGGGTTGATCTTGCTCACCAGAGAGAAACCGTTTTTTCAAACTGCTCGCGATATCTGGCCGCTTCTTTTGGGGCTACTGCTATTTCTGATATTCGCAATTCCGTACATCAAATGGCGAACGCGCAATCTCTCGAAACGAATGCTGAGTGAAGGACAGAACGCCAGATTCTATGGGGACTGTTCAATCTCATTGGATGCCAATGGACTTCATGAAAGCAAAGCATCGGGTGATACCGTTCGCAAATGGTCTGCTGTTGAAAAGATTATCGTCTCCTCAAAATACTTATTCGTGTATACTTCCGGCGTCGTGGCGTTCGTTGTGCCCCTGCGTACCTTCGCCACAGATACCGATTTCAATTCCTTTGTTCAGCACGTCGCCGATCACTCAAGCGTCGGTATTCAAAATGTGTAATCGTCGCACGCGCAACGTCAATTCGTACATCAAATGCGACATAATAAGGCGTTTCACCGGAACACGCTCGTTTTTCGGATTTTCAACGTCTTCTCCTTCGTTTACGCTTCGTGGTTGTTCAAAAGTTAATCGCATTGGGCCGCGTGCCCGGTGAAATTGGTCGATCTCCTGAAAGTAACGAGTCTGAGCCGAACGATGATTGAAAAACCACATGTCCTGACACGTCGGAAATTCGTGGAGCGGGCGGCCTGCGCGTTGGGAATGGGCTTGGCGGGCTGCCAGGGTTCGTCGACTACGAGGAAAGGACCAGTCGTGTCGGAAGCGAAACAGAACCCGGCGGAACTCCGCCGCCAGACGGAAACCGACTCGCCGGCTTTGGAACCCGGTGCGGTGCCGCCGTACCCGTTCTATCGCGCCGCAGGGACGCATAGAGAACTCGGCCGTCAGCACGGCGAGCAGGCGGCGGAGAAAATCAAGGCCCATCTCGAAAACATGGCCGCTTCGATGAAACTCACGCGGGAAGAAATTCGCAGCCGAGCCTTGCAGTTTCAGCCACTCTGGGAAGAGCATTGCCTGCACTTGTTGGAGGAAATTGACGGTTTGGCCGAGGGGGCCGGCATCGCTCCCGCCGACGCGCTGGCTATCAACATTCGCGGCGCCCTGCAGCAGGCAACCGAGGGGGGTTGTACTGCCTATGTGGTCGGCCCCAAAGGCACCGCCGACGGTGAAGTCCTCATCGGCCAAAACAGCGACACGCTTCCACCGGTAATCGACTTCGCCTACGTCCTGCACTTGAAGCCGCCGGACAAGCCCGAAGTGCTCATGTGGACGTTTGGCGGCATGATCGGTTATCACGGACTGAACAGTCAGGGTGTGGCCCATTTCGCCAACGACCTCGGCGGCGGACCCGCACCGCGGTTCGCAATGCCGCACTACCCCCTCAAGCGGCTGATGCTGGAATGTGCGCGAGTGGACGAAGTTTTGAAACTGTTTCAGAAGATTCCGCTCTGTGCGAACGGCAATTACGTGCTGTGCGACGGCGCCGGCCGCATCCTCGACGTCGAAGCCACCACCGCTGGTCCCGAGCAGGTGATCGACAACGGTGCCGGGTTTATCGCGCACTCCAATCACTTTGTGTGTGGAACCTATGCCACGCCGGAAAACCACGCGCAATCGGTCGCCGACTCCTTTGCCCGGCTCGACCGCATGAACGGGCTGATTCGCAACAAGTTCGGCGACGTGACCGTCGACACCGTGAAGACATTCTTGCGAGACCGGGCGGGTCATCCGTTCGGCATTTGCCGCCATGCACAAACCGACGATCCCTCAGCCGGCTGGCAGACCGCCGGCATCACGGTCGCCTCGCTCATTGCTGAACCGGCACGCAGACGCCTGCACGTCGCGGTCGGCAACCGCGTCGAAACACCGTTTGTGACCTACGAGATGGATCGCTGAAAAGCTGTGCCGTGGCCCGTGTGTGGCAAGTTTTTCCGGCAGTGCAAAATGAGGTCTGGGGTGGCCCGGCCATCTCATGGCTGGGTCGCGCATCGACAAGAATCCTGTGCCATTCGCTTTCCAATCAGAAACAGGGCGTCTTTTCTTGTGGTCCGTCGAGGGACGGGTTTCTTGTGCCTGACGGCACCCGATCGCAAGTCGGTCGGGCCACCCCGGTTCAGAATGCCAGAAATTTCACCTCGCCCAAAGCTTCACCCCGGCCAAACGGAGTAACGATCGGCGAAGCTTGGCAAGCTTTGCCGGCCGCGAAAGAGGGTCGGCCTCGCCCAGGACTTGTCTAGAGTGAAAGGATTCAAGCGGAAATTATTGCGCGGCCGATATCAAAACACAAACGCGCAGATTTTGCACATTGAGCGCAGTCATTCGCTAGCAGCCGGGAGACAATGAAGGTCCCCACGATGTGTTGCCGCTTCACGCTACTTTTCGCACCCCTCGTGCTGCTGGCCGGCTGTGCCACGCCGCCAGAGCCAGATCCATATTACACCGAGACCGCCTACCACGTGCAATGGGCCGCCGGATCTGTTGAAACAGACGAGCCGGCCACACTTCCCCTCGAAGCCGAAATGCAGGGGCCGCACCCACTCGACTTTTACGTTCAGATCGCGCTCGAGCGAAACCCGGAGATCCTGGCCGCGCAGCGAGGAGTGGCTGCCCAGGCTGAAGTGACCCCGCAAGTGACCGCCTTGGACGATCCTATCCTCGTCGACACCGTCCAGCCCTTCGACAATCATAGCGTGCAGACGGCAGCGGGGCGGGGACCTAATACGCTCACACTCACACAGAGCTTTCCGTGGTTCGGCAAGCTGCGCGTGCGGGGTGAAGTGGCCGAACAGGAAACCAGAATCTCATTGACCCGGTTGGCGCAGGCCCAATTGAAGGTCATCGAAGATGTGAACCTTGCCTATTACGAGGTGCTGTTCAATCAGCTCGCCATCGAAATCACCGAGGAAAATCGAGAACTGCTCAAAATTCTTCTCGGATACGCCGTCGCTCGCCTCCGCACAGGTGCCAGTCAGCAGGACGCCCTGCGAGCACAAGTCGAGTTAGCGAAACTCGAAGACCGTTTGATCCGGTTGCGAAGACAACTGCGACAGACCCAAGCCGATCTGGCCAAAGTCCTGCACGCCTCCCCCGAGGCGGACCTCAAAGCGGCAGAACTCAATCTGCCCTCCGCGCCCGAACAGATCGATCGGCTTTACGAAGCCGCCGTTCGCTGCCGGCCGGAACTGCATGAGCGGCTGCACGCCATCATTCGTAACCAGCGGGTTCAGGAATTGGCTATACTACGCTTTTATCCGGATGTAACACTTGGTGTCGGTTGGCAGACTATCACGACTGATAACGCTCTGGCCGGCGTCGCAAACGGAAACGACAACGTCGCCTTCACCGTCGGCGTGAACCTGCCCATCTGGCGCGACAAACTGCGGGCCGGCGTGAGTGAGGCCGAACATCGCGTGGTTGAAAGCGCCCGATACTATGATGCCACCCGCGACGATACCTTCCGGCTCATCAAGCGGCTGATGGTCCAGACGCGAGCGCTCGAAGAACAGATTCGCCTGTTCCGTGAGAGCATCATCCCGAAAGCTGAACAAACTCTTAACGTCTCGATGGCAGATTATCGCGTCGGCAAGGTCGACTTCCTGCAGTTGATCGACAACTGGACCGAGTTGCTGGATTTCCAGATACAACTTGCACGTCTGGAGAGCAGTTTGGGCCAGACGCTGGCTTCTTTGGAAAGAGTTGTCGGTTGTGAGCTGGCAGCGCTGCCTGACGAAGAGCCTCACTGAGCCGGCTTGGGGTCGTGAATTCTGCTGCGGCTCAGCAGGAGCTTTGCCCTCCTCAAGGAACGGCCAGACAACGGTTTGAACGCGAACCACTACGGAGAATCAGGATGTCACCTGTGAAACCGATTCGGGTCGAAATCGCGCCGGGTGAATTGATCGACAAAATCACCATTCTCATAATCAAGCGAGAGCGGATCGACGATCCCGACAAGCTAGTCAACGTGCAAACGGAAATCGAGGTACTCGAATCGGCCCGTGACTCGGCTCTTGATCGCTCGCCGGCGCTGGATCAACTAACCGCGGAACTGAAGTCGATCAACGAGCAGTTGTGGAAGATTGAGGATGCGATCCGCATCTGCGAGCGAGAGAATGATTTCGGCCCCCGTTTTATTGAGTTGGCCCGGTCCGTATACCAGACCAACGACCGGCGTGCCGACGTCAAACGGTAGATCAACGAGCGGATCGGCTCGCGGCTGATTGAAGAAAAATCGTACGCGCCCTACAACGATGCGGGTTAACAGCCCGTTGAAAAACTGATTCTGGCTGCGAGCGGTCGAGTCAGGGTTTATCGTGGCGGACGGTGCCATGGTGAGATAGGATCAATCCTGTCGTTTCCCGGCACGGCGGGATTTGCCTATTTTCTTTTCAGTGCTGCCAGACTTCGCCGATTATGATCTCCGTCCACGAACTCACAAAGCGGTTTCCGAGCGGTCGGAACGAGGTGCTGGCCGTCGATCACCTTTCGTTTTCCGTGGCGGCTGGTGAAGTGTACGGTCTGCTGGGCCCCAACGGAGCGGGAAAAACGACGACGCTGCGGATGATTCTCGGGCTGCTCGAGCCGACCAGTGGATTTGCCGAGGTGGACGGGCTGCGCTCCAGCCAGTTCCCCGACGAGGTGAAACGACGAATTGGGTTGGTCTCGGCCAGCGCCGGGTTGTACCAATGGCTCAGTGCGCGGGAAGTGCTGTTGTTTTTCGCCGACCTGTACGGAACGCAGCCAGACCAGGCAGAACGCGAGATGGCGCGGCTCAGCGAGTTGCTGGATCTCGGCGAGTACCTTGACCGCCGCTGCGCGACGCTCAGCACCGGTCAGCAGCAGCGTGTGCAGTTGGCACGGGCGCTGATTCACAATCCGCCGGTCATGCTGCTGGACGAACCGACGCGCGGTCTGGATGTGTTCGGCAGCCACGTCATCTTCGAGTACATCGGTCACTTGCGCGATCAAGGCAAAGCGGTTATCGTCAGCACCCATCGGCTGCACGAAGCACAGGAGCTGTGCGACCGCTTCGGATTACTGCACCGAGGTCGTTTAGCCATGGAAGGCAATCTGGAAGAACTGCGAGAAGCCACCGGTCGCCAGACGCTGGTCGAGATGTTCATGAATTCGGTCGGAAATCTGTTTTCGATCTCAACAGCGAAGGACCGGCCGGCATGAACGCATCCAGAGAGCGAGAATCCGCCCCTCTGGAATTCCCGCAGCGGCCGGCGAAAGGCGAGTTAGTCGGACGGATGGGCCGATTGGCGCTGAAGGAACTGCGGGAAACCCTGCGCGACCGCCGCACCATCATGACGCTGCTGCTGATGCCGGTTCTGGTTTACCCGCTGATCAGCATCCTGTTCCAGAAGTTGCTGATCACCAATCTGCGGCCCGGCGATCAGGTGATTTACCGCATCGGTGTCGAATCGGAAGACGACCGGGAGGCGGTCCGACGGCTGATTATGCTGGGCAACAAATTGATCAAGGGCCGGGACGCATCGTCGGACAAGCCGGACAATGACAAGACCGTCTTGGGGCCGGGCCAGCATCGGAGCATCGCTCCCAAGCCGCCGACTGTCGAGATCAGCCTACGCGATCATCTACGGACCAGTGTCGCCGAGGGCAACGATCATCTCGGAATTCTAGTGCGTCAGCCTGAGCGATCCGGCGCGGAGCTCAGGCTCCCGGTACCAGTCGATTGCCAATTGATTTTGCAGGAACATTCGGGAATCAGCCGTGAAGCGGCCGCATTTGTAGAACGCCGGTTCCGGGCGGTCAACGAGCAGCTTCTGGAGAGACGGCTCCGTCAACTTGGCGAACAGGGACGGGTGACGGTGATCCGCACAACTCGCGATACGGTCGAACCGGCGCGGGGAACATCATCCTTCGAACTCGCGGCGGTGATCCCGCTGATGCTGATTCTGATGACCATCACCGGCGCGGTTTACCCGGCCATCGACCTGACCGCCGGTGAACGCGAACGCGGCACGCTGGAGGCCCTAATTGCCGCACCGATTCCGCGTCTGGGTCTTCTGTTGGCCAAGTACGTGGCTGTCCTGGCGGTCGCCTTGCTGACCGCTGCGGTCAACCTGTTCGCCATGACAATCACGGTTCTTAGCAGCGGACTGGGAGCGTTGCTGTTCGGAGAATCGGGACTTTCGCTGACGGTCGTCATGCAGGTCTTCGGGTTGTTGATCCTGTTTGCAGCGTTCTTTTCCGCGCTGCTGCTGACGCTGACCAGTTTCGCGCGGAGCTTTAAGGAAGCGCAGTCCTATCTGATCCCGTTGATGCTTATCTCTTTGGCACCGGGACTGTTGGGCGTGGTTCCGGGTCTACAACTAACCGGAATTTTGGCGGTGACGCCGCTGGCGAATATCGTGCTGCTTTCACGCGATCTGTTCGAGGGAAATACAGACCCGGTGATGGCGGGGGTCGTCATCATCTCTACGCTGGTGTACGCACTGGCCGCCATCCTGCTGGCCGCTCGTGTCTTCGGCTCAGATGCCATTCTTTACGGCAGTGCCAGCAGCTGGTCCGATTTTTTTCGACGTCCGACGGAGCAACATCCGGCACCGAGTCTTTGGGCCGCCTGGTGGTGTTTGGCGATGATGTTCCCCGCCCACTACCTGCTCTCCAGCACACTGGCCCAGATGATGTACCTAACCCCCGTCAGCCGGTTGCAGCAGACGAGCCTGGTTGCGATTCTTCTATTCGGAGAGTTTCCACTGGCGGCGGCCGTTCTGGCGCGCTTGAAATTGCGAGAGTGTTTTCAGCTCAATCGACCACCCATGATCGCTTGGCCCGCCGCGTTGCTTTTAGGATTATCGCTGTGGCCGTTCGCTTATGAAATCGTGCTGCTCATGTATCAGTGGAACCTGTTGGCGCTCAACACGGAATTCAGCAAGCTGGCTGAAGGCATGCTGAAGGCGCTTCAAGACGTGCCGCTGGTGTGGAAGCTGGTTTCACTGGTATTCATCCCGGCGGCGGTCGAGGAGTTCTGCTTTCGCGGATATCTGTTGAGCGCGTTGCGCGCCCGGATGCACGCCTGGAAGGCAATCTTGCTGTCGGGTTTGCTATTTGGTGTGTTTCATCTGATTGTGACCGACGCGCTGGCACTAGAGCGGCTTCTGCCGAGCACGCTGCTGGGGGTTGTGCTGGCCGTCGTCTGTGTTCGCAGCGGCAGTATTTTTCCGGGCATGCTGCTGCACGCCTGCCACAACAGCGTGTTGGTGTTGGCGATCGAATACCGGGAGAAGCTGGCGACGCTCGGCTGGGGCACCGAGGACCAGACCCATCTGCCAGCAAGTTGGCTGCTGGGTGCGGTCGTCTGTGCGGTTGCCGGGTTCTCGTTGATTGCGCTGACGCGACAACATCGCATCCAGCGGACCTGATATGACCAACGTAGTAGAGACTAAAGGTTTCTCGTCCCCGAAACTCGTATTTCCTGCTGTGCAGGGTCATCCGTCGCCCATGGCCAAACTCTTCACTCGATCTGCAACGAAACGAGATGTGCCGCTGGCCGACCCAACGGCGTTGGCGAAGTTCGGCAGCCTGGAGGTCGTCGCCCGGCTGGTGGTCGAAGGGTTCATGATGGGGCAGCATCAAAGCCCCTTCAAAGGCTCCAGTATCGAGTTCGTCGAACACCGGCAGTATTATCCCGGCGACGAGATCCGTCACATCGACTGGCGGGCCTACGGAAAGACCGGCAAATACTTTGTCAAAGAATTCGAGGACGAAACCAATCTTCGCTGTTACCTGCTTGTGGACGGTTCCGGCAGCATGGCTTTCGGACAGAGCACGCTCAGCAAGTTCAACTACGCCCGATACCTCGCTACGGCGCTCGGTTACCTGCTGCTGCGGCAGCGAGATGCCACGGGACTCGTCACTTTCGACACACAAGTCCGCCAACAGTTCCAGCCGTCGGCCCACATGCGGAACTTCCGGCGACTGACACAGATTCTGGACACGATGAAACCGGGCCGTGAAACGAGCCTCGCCAAGGTCTTCGAAGAATTGCTGCCGACCATTAAACGCCGCAGCCTCGTCGTCATACTGAGCGACTGTTTCGACCAGATTAAACCGCTGGCGACGGCGCTCAAGCAGTTTCGACATGCGCGACACGAGGTAATTCTGTTCCAAATTGTGTCGCCTGAGGAAGAAAACTTCCCCTTCAGTCGACCGACGCAGTTCCGTAATCTGGAGCGGACCGGCCACCGTTTGCTGGTCGACCCGCACCAGTTGCGGGCGATTTATCTGGAACAGTATCAGCAGTTCTGCAGCGATCTAGTCCGGCGCTGCGGCATGATCGGCGTCGACTACCAAAAACTGGTGACCAGCCACCCGTACCACATCGCATTGGGGGCGTTCCTGGATGCTCGCAGCCGACGCAAAGGGAAGAAGTGAGAGGAGAACTTCAGACCGAGCGGTCTAACTTGCTGGCGGTCGTGACCTTTTCAAATCTTCTCAGATGATTTCCGCATATAACCAAATCCCAAGCCACTCACAAACATCGGCACAACGCTACCGGCTCCCAGCAGAGTTCGTTGGGACAAGATGTTGTCGAGTTGACTCTCGAACGTTCGTTCGTTTAACTTGAGGCCCCACGGTTGCCCAGAGATTCAAGGGGAGAGGGGGAGGCAAGGAGATGGAGAAAGAGAGAGGGAGAGAAGAATGTGTAGATTTCTCTCCCTCTCCTTGCCTCCCCCTCTGAACCGAATCATCGCTGGCGTCCTTGACGGTTTCCCTGGCCGTTTTGTGCAAGGTTTGTGCGGGATTTCGTTGAAAATGTATTCTAGTCCACAGACATCAGTAGCATGACTTTGCTCCGCATCGCCAACGGCACGGTTTACGATCCGGCGAATCACATCGACGGCGAGATTCGGGATCTTTGGATCGAAGATGGTCGAATTGTCGAACCGCTGAGAGAATCGGAGCGGGCCGACTCCGACCGGTCTGATACGGAGCGGCGCCGGGCCGACAAAACCCTCGACGCAACCGGTCTGGTTGTGATGCCGGGCGGCATCGACATGCACTGTCACATTGCCGGTCCGAAGGTCAACACGGCCCGCAAGATGATTCCGGACGACAAACGCACGGCTGCTCCGGTCCGGCGAACGCTACGAACGCGGTCGGGGAGCACCGGCAGCGTGCCGAGCACCTTTGCCACCGGGTATCTGTATGCCGGCCTCGGATACACAACCGCGTTCGATGCGGCCGTTCCACCGCTGACCGCACGGCACGCGCATGAAGAGTTGCAAGACACGCCGATCATCGACAAAGGCTTCTACGTCTTGATGGGCAACAATCATTACGTCATGCAGCAGGTTGGATCGGACGAGCCCCAGCGATTGAAAGCCTACGTGGCGTGGCTGCTAAATGCTACCAAAGGGTATGCCGTCAAACTGGTAAACCCCGGCGGGGTCGAAATTTGGAAATCGACCGGTGGCAACGCGAGCGGCTTAGACGACCTTGTCGATCATTTCAACGTCACCCCGCGGCAGATTGTTTTTGGTGTTGCCCGCGCGGTCGACGAACTGGGACTGCCCCATTCGGTACACATCCATTGCAACAATCTCGGGCTGCCCGGCAATGCAGACACGACACTGGAAACGATGAAGGCTCTGGAAGGCCATCGTGGACACATCACACACATTCAGTTCCACAGTTACGGCGGCGACCCGGACGATCAACGGACCTTTCACTCCCGTGTGCCGGAACTGGTCGATTACGTCAACTCGCACGAAAACCTGACGGTTGACGTCGGACAGGTGATGTTCGGCGAGACGACCTCGATGACCGGTGACGGTCCGCTCGGTTACTTCCTGCACAAGGTGACGGGGCGCAAGTGGTTCAGCGGCGATACCGAGATGGAAACCGGATGCGGGATCGTGCCCATCACGTACAGGGACAAAAGCCTGGTACACTCCTTGCAGTGGGCGATTGGGTTGGAGTGGTATCTGCTGATGCAGGATCCGTGGCGGGTGGCCATGAGCACCGATCATCCCAACGGCAGTTCGTTCCTGGCGTATCCAGAAATCATTTCTCTGCTGATGGACAGCTCGCGTCGCCGAGACGTCCTCAGTCGTCTGCCTGCCGGTGTCAAAAAGCGTTGTACGTTACCTGATCTCGACCGAGAGTATACGCTGCAGGAAATTGCCATTATCACCCGGGCCGCTCCGGCAAAGATGCTCGGTCTTGAAAAGAAAGGGCACCTCGGAGTCGATGCCGATGCCGACGTCACCATTTATCAGCCCGCCGCCGACCGCCAGCGAATGTTCGAGCTGCCGCGATACGTCATTCGAGGCGGCGAAATCGTCGTCGAGGATGGTGAAATCCGTTCCGACGTCGAGGGAAAACTGCTGCACGTCGCGCCCGCCTACGACCAAGAAGCCGTCCCTAATATCCAGCAGTGGTTCGAGAAATATTACACGATCCAGTTCCGCAACTACCCGGTCGACGACCACTATCTGCACGAACACGAGGTCGTCGTCGGGGGCGCAACCGCATCGGCGCAGAGAGGTTGACCGGACCACCGGCGACCTCAAGCTGTTGTCGAAAGAAACCAAATCAGACACAATACGCGGTTGCGATTACTTGGTCCTAGGTCTCTGGTGGGGTAACTACATATTTGATTCATCAAACCTCTTGGTAGTGTAGTATTGACCACGCCGGTCACCAGCTTGAACAATTGTTGGAGCGATTTAGCATTCCGGGCTGAATGAATTTTGATTGCCAAATAGGCGTTTCGATTCAACAAGCTGGAGACGAGCGACATCCAATCGGTTCAAGAAGGTCGTAAAGAGTGTCAAGTGGAAACGGTTGCAATACAAGGAATTAACTGGATCGGCCTCATGAATCAAACATTTCCAAAAAGCATTCGAGTATTTCGTAAGCACGGACATACCATCTATTGGGGTAACGCGATTGAGGTTCTGTGCAGTCACGTTGACGATCGTTCCATCGATTTTATTTTCGCAGACGCACCATACAACATTGACAAGCTGTTTGCAAACTTCACTGACAAATGGGCTTCAGATGACGAGTATGCAGAGTGGTGTTACTCATGGATCGACTTGTGTGTTGAAAAGCTGACTTCATCCGGCAGCATGTACGTTATGGCGAGCACACAATCGATGTCGTATATTGAATTGTATTTACGAAAACAGCTAACGATCCTGTCTCGCATTGTCTGGCGATACGACAGTTCTGGAGTTCAATCGCGAAAATAATTCTGTTCAATGTACGAGCCAATACTTCATTGCGTTAAGAACACAAACGACTATGTGTTCAACGCAATTGCAATTTTTGTTAAAGCCAGATCGGGTGCAGGCAGGAAACTCATTGACTACCGAAATCCTTCACCTTCTATGTACAACTCAGAAAAAGTGCCTGGAAATGTCTGGCTCTTCCCACGAGTCAGGTACAGGATGGATGAATATGAAAATCGCCCATCGAAAAAGCCAGAAGCACTTCTTGAGCGTGTCATTAAGGCAATCAGCAACGCTGGAGACACCGTTCTTGACCCGTTTACTGGCACGTTCACGACTTTAGCAGTCGGAATGTTACTTGGACGTAAACGGTTGGAATAGAATGCGAAAAAGAATATGTTAAGATCGGGTTGCGTCGGCTCAATATCCAAACTGAACTCGATGGAGAACCTCTCATGCCCCCGCAAAAGACATATACCCGTAAGAACGGTCCAAATGCCAGTCCGTTTGATTCTGAAGACCAGAAACATCTCTTTTGAGCCGGTTCAACGGAACACAGTTTCACACCTACAATAAAACGAATTCTGACAGAAGAATTCGGGGAGTTTGCAGAAGAAGTCTATCAAAAGAGCGAACTTCTTCAGTATCTAAACGCCAAAACCCGCTCTACATCGCGCGGCTCAAAGGAGAGTGGCATTCGGAAACCATTACGCAATCTACGTTTTGGTTGAGGATTATCTGAACAAGGGATATGATAAGTTTGGTGGGTATGACAAGTATGAAGGTGCAAGGTTCACTGATTTTATCAGACGACAAAGACAACTTCCATTTGGCAGTAATCTACAGAACCATTCGTTGAACCACAGGATGAATCAGGAGTTTCGGAAGTTCTTTCAAAATTTAGAATACGTCCCGATTCTTCGCAAAGTCGAGATAAACCGTTACTGGATTGACAAGAATTTTTTGGAAGTCGAGGTCGGCAGCAATTCGATGAACATTGCGAATCCAGTTATACGAATAATTGTCGCCTATATTGATGCCAAAAGGAAAGATTTCGAAGAGTTCATTCAGACCTGCCTAAAAATGCAATCTATCCAAGGCAAGGATGCCGAGCATGTGCAGAAATTTTTATTAAGCCTGTTGCAGTCAAATGTCGATGCCAGTGTTTTTGAGATTGTAAGCTATGCCGTCCTCAAAGAGGATTACGCAGACCAAGTGATTTATTGGGGATGGAGTATGGACGGGATCACGGAAGACCGACTGACTTTGTACAAAACAGGACGGATAAACGCCAATGATGGTGGGATTGATTTCGTAAAGCGCCCGCTGGAGCGATATTTTCAGGTAACAGAAACAGTCGATGTACGGAAATGTTTTCTCGATATCGACAAAGTTCAGCGATACCCCATCACATTTGTCATTAAGAGCACAGACGACGCCAAGGCCATTTTTAAGACAATCCGTAGCCAAGCAGAGAAGTCTTACGGGGTCGCCGCAATTGTACAGCGATATATGGACTGAATCGAAGAGGTTGTCAACATCTCGACTCTAATGAGCCGATTTCGTGATGTTGTGGACAAGTCACGGCTCGAACCAGTTGTCAACGAATTTGTCCTTCAGAGCAAGGTTGAGTTTAATCTGAATGATGAGGAGTCGGTCGAAATATCCCTTGATGCGTCAAGTATATAGTTGCCTCTGGAAGTCCCTGACGATGTTTAATTATTCCACCGCGCCGCGGCTCTTTGTACTTGGTGTGTTCATTCTCGTTTGCGGCGGTTGGGCCCTGGGAGCGACGTCGGACGAGGGCGTCTCCCCGCTGGAAACGACTGTGGGGTGGACCGATCAGCATGAGCACGGCATCCGACAGGCGCAGGGCGCATCGTCGAGTCACCGTTCGAGCAGTGAAGACGATGCCCGGACGGCTGTCACGCTCACCGGGTACTGCCTTCTGATCGTGATAGCATCGTTTGGCGGCGGTTATCTTCCGTCTCTGATCAGGCTGACCCATACGCGGATGCAGTTGATGATCAGCTTTGTCGGCGGACTGATGTTGGGGATTGGCCTGTTTCATATGCTGCCACACGCGGTGCAGGAACTCGAATCGCTCGATGATGCCATCAATTGGTTGATGATCGGTTTGCTGGCCATGTTTTTTCTGATTCGTGCGTTTCATTTTCATCAGCACGAACCGGCTGAAGTACACGCGTCGTCTCCGGAAGAGGGCACGCAGACTGGTCACAATGACGGGTACGGGCATCACGACGTTCAGCCACACAGATTGAGCTGGATTGGCGTTGCGCTGGGACTGGGACTCCACACGCTGATCGACGGCATCGCGCTGGCTGCTGCCGTTCAGGCGGGGGCGGAATATGCAACCGGGTGGTCTTTGTTCGGTGTCTCCTTCTTCGGGATGGGGACGTTTCTGGCCATTCTTCTGCACAAGCCGCTCGACGCGGTCTCCATCACCTCGCTGATGGCTGCCGGCGGCTGGTCCGCGGGGTGGCGGCAGGTTGTGAACGTCAGCTTCTCGCTGATGTGTCCCTTGGGGGCGGTATTTTTCGTTCTGGGGCTGGAGCAGTTTTCGGAACATCAACACGTTTTCGTCGGTGGCGCCCTGGCATTTGCAGCCGGTACATTTCTCTGCATTTCGTTGGGCGATTTGTTGCCGGAATTGGAGTTGCATTCACATCATCGGGTCCCTCTTTCGGCGGCATTGTTGCTGGGAATTGGTCTGGCCTGGGGGATTCGGTCTCTGGAACCGTCTCACGCACATCCCCATGCTGTCCCGGTATCACCTCAGAGAAGCACTGCGCAACGGTTGGCCGCAAACGAACAAGGACAACGATTCGAGTCTGAGATCGTCACATTTGCGTGCCGTGCGCGTGTTGGAAATTCGAAACAAATCCGAAATCCAAATGTTCAAAACATGCATCCGGCGGTTTCTGTCATTGGAAATTCGGATTTGTTTCGGATTTCGAGTTTTGGATTTCGTGTTTCGTATTAGGTTGCGGCTTCGCCGCGTTAGAAAGTACCGTTTGACTTCCCACTTTGTGGACCACTGTCGGCGACGGCACGTTGAGCGCAGCCATGTCACGTTTCTTGTTCGACATTCCTGAGTTGGTCGATCTCGAAAACGCCCGGGGACTGGTGCGGATTCCCGTGGACCAGGACGTCCCGTTTACGCCTCGGGTCCGGGCGCTGGTGGACACGACCGAGTTTCAGCGGCTCGCTCACATCACTCAGTTGGGTTTGGCCTCGCGGGTTTATCCCGGTGCAACGCACACCCGCTTCGAACATGCGCTGGGAGTGTTTCACAATGCACTGCGCTACCTTTGGCAGTTGGGCCAGGATCGGCGTTTCCGCGAAACGATCGATTCCCATTCGGCCGAGGTGTTGATGGCTGCGGCGCTGTTGCACGATTTGGGTCACTGGCCCTTTTGCCATCCGATCGAGGACATGGCACTCGACGATCTGCCGTCTCATGAGCAGTTTGCCGCCGAGTTTCTTTTGGGGGAACACGAACTCGCCGAAGTGCTGCGCGAGCAATGGCGGGTCGAGCCAGCCGAAGTGCTCGACGTGCTGACGACCGGAACCGCCAGCGGAGCGGTGCGGCTGATGCGCTCGATTCTGTCCGGCCCCATCGACATCGACAAGATGGATTACCTCGATCGCGACAGTTTACACGCCGGAGTACCCTACGGCCGGAACTTCGACAAAAACCGGCTGGTGCAGTCGCTGGTCCCCAACCAGGCGGGAGACGGGCTGGCGATCAATTCCAAGGGCAAAACCGCTGCCGAGCTGATGGTGTTCGCTCGTTACGTGATGTTCAGCGAAGTGTACTGGCATCATGCCGTCCGCGCAGCGACGAGCATGTTTGCCCGGGCCTTTTTCCATCTGCGCCACGAGTTCGACCTGTACGCGTTCTTCCGAAAACGCGAGTCGGAAACCATCGACGAAATCAGAGCCCGCGCTCGGGGAACCGACTGTCAGCGGCTGGTCGAGGGGGTCTTCGGCCCCAAGCGCATCCTCTACAAGCGGGTGCGTGAGTACAGCCTGTACCAGTCGCCGGATATCTACAAACGTTTGGCCCGGAGGCCGTACCACTTTCTGGTTCGCTGTGCCGAAAAGCTGAGCGCCCGTCTGGCCTCGGAGCCGGGCATCGATCTGTCGACGACCGACGTGCTGATCGACGCTCCGCCGTCACACCGCGAAGTCGAATTCAACGTCGACATTTTTTTCCCCAAAGAAGGCGTGTATCGGCCGTTGCACGAGGTCTCGCCGGTTGTCGAGGCGCTGGCGCGGACCCAGTTCGACGACTCCGTCAAACGGGTCCGTGTTTTCGTCCATCCAGATCACGTCGCACGCATCGCAGCCCGATCCGACTGCGACGAAATCCTTCTGGCGTCCATCGATGAGGCGACAGATGAGTCATCCAAACGGTAAACTGTCTGCGAACAAATCCAGCTTAGAACGCCTTGAACCAGGAGTGAACAAATCAACGAAACGGCGTTCGGAGCACAAAGCCGCCAGTTTCTCAAACTGGAGCATCGTGGCCGAGCAAAGGGGTCTGGCCCATTGTCAGAGCAAACTGCTGAGCACCACCGATCTGCATCAATTCGCAACCATCTTTTTCTGGATAGGGCCAGACCCCTTCGCGATACTGGAGGCACGGCCCCATCTGCCAATCGGCCGAACAAAGGCGGTGACGAAAATGACAATCTCGCGGTGGAGCCTGTTGACCGCAGCAATGCTGGGTTTTCCATTTTGCGGCTGCGGCAACGGCGAAGACAACAAGGCCCGGGAAATTGCGTCGAAACCGGTCGCAGGCGAAAATCGAAGGGATGCGCCCGCCGCGCCGACGAAGGCCCCTCTTGCATCCGGATCAACAAAATCCGGCTCCGCGAAGGACATCGGCAGCGGCGACACTGACGAGTCGGTCAATCCGAACGATCTGTATGCCATCGTCGAGTCAGAGGTGAACTTCGAGATTATCGAGGGCGGGACCAATACATTCGTAGTCTCCCGCCCGCAGCAGGGTACGAGCTCGTCACACTTTGTTGCCATTGTGCCGGCCACCGAGAGACCGGCGACGAAGCCGGACTCCCGCTTCCGGCTGCCTCCCGAATTCACGGTGCTCGCCGAAGCGGGCTACTCAGACGAGGGCCTGCCGCTGCGAATTCGCTGCGAAAAGGATGGCTCGATGATGTCGCTTGTTCCGGCATCCATTACGGTCCAGGGAACCGACGACGGTCCGCTCCAAGCCGGCCCGAAATTCGCAATCTATCTCGAGCCGTTTTACATCGACGTGACCGAAATTACGCTCGAGCAGTTCGAGAAGTATCGGGCCGACGTCCGCAACCAGAAAAAACGAACAGTCCCCCTGCCGTTGAACCGATCTGCTCCCCACGACCATCCGGTTTTGGGGGTTACTTGGAGCGCGGCCTTCAACTACGCCCGCTGGGCGGATAAACAGCTTCCGACCGAAGCCGAATGGGAGAAAGCGGCTCGCGGTCCTGATAGTTTTTCGCACCCCTGGGGCCAGGGACCCCCTGCCTGGTCGCCGCGACGAACACGGACTCAAATCGATCCGGTCCGGAGTTTTCGCGCCGATATAAGTCCCTACGGCATTTTCGACCTGGCCGGAAATGCTCGTGAGTGGTGCGCTGATTGGTACTCTGAGGAGGCTTACCAACGAGTTGCTGGAATCGGCGAGACCGCCGTTCGAAACTGGTCCGGGCCGTCGCGCCCCTCAGGGTCGAATCAACGGGTCGTCAAAGGCAACGGCCCGGACTGGAAGGTTTGGCACCGCTGGGGCGTCGCGATGAGCGAAGCATCTTCCGATATCAGTTTTCGCTGCGTGCTGCGCGGGAAGCTGCCCAAAAGACCGTCCGCTAAGCGGTAGCCGACGTGAGAAGAGCTGCTCCGAGGAAAGATAATCGGAATGATATACCTTGCAAATTCAGGGTCAGGCGAAATTTAGGGGCCGAGACAGTAGGTCAGGCACGGGGTACCTGATCTACCTCCTTTGCGATGGAATGGAGCTCGGCGGGAAGTGACCGGAGGGACAATCAAAAATTGTCGTGCGCAACATAAGCGTCGATGACCGCCTGTTCTCCTTCTTTGCCGGGCATCGAGTTGCCGTGCTCCATCCCCAAAATGCCTGTAAACTCCGTGCGATGGATGGACCCCAAGACGCTCCGATAATCGATCGTGCCGGTGCCCGGCTCCTTGCGGCCGGGGTTGTCGCCGATCTGAAAGTAAGCGATCTCCCTGCAAGCCTTGTTGATGGTGGCCATGAGTTTGTTTTGGGTCATTTTCTGGTGGTAGATGTCGAACAGCATCTTGCAGGAGGGACTGCCGACCGCCCGGCAGATGCGGTCTGCCTGTGGAATCTTGTGCAGAAACATCTGCGGATGATTTACCCAGTGCTGGAGCGGTTCCAGCAGCATCACCAGGCCGGCCGGTTCACAAATGTCGGCACAGTACCGCAATGTTTCGACGACGTTGGCCGTCTGCTCGGTGATCGGTCGAAGGTGATCAATTTGACCCGGCACGACGATGCACCATTTCGCGTTGAGCCGTTTGGCAACTTCGACCGATTCTTTCATGTCGCAAAGGACCTTCGTCCGTAGCGGTTTGCGTCCTGATGAAAACGTTGAGTTCCCGAAATCGGCCGTAGCCACGAAAACACCCATCCGCATTCCGTGCCGGTCCAGCTCTCTTCGGATTCGATTCTGCAACGGTTTCGGCCGGCGTTTCATGCCGCTGTCTTCGAGCGCCGTAAAGCCCTGATCGGCCATAAATCTGATTTGGTCGATGAATTCGTCGCCCGCATGGTGCCGGAACATGCCGAAATGCGGCGCGTAATTCAGCCGGAAGCGGCCCTGTTGTCCTGGTGATGATGTCGCTTTCCCAGCACCGATCGGACCAGCGGCGGTGAGAGTCAGGCCGGCGGCTAGCCCGGATGCCAGGAAATCACGTCGGTGCACAGTGATGTTCATGTCACGTTACCTGTTACTTATGCCAATCCTGAAAGGGCACATCCCTACTCGGCTCGGCGGTCACTGGTCTACCTCTACTTTGCTCAACCGGGCCACGGATGGCCGTTCCGAATGTGGCGCCCGTCCTCAAACCCTGAGAAAAATGCGCTGACCAACGGGTGTTCGACCTGTTGACCGCTATCATCTTCCTCCAGGTTCAATTCGGCGACATAGGTACTATGGACACTGTCGTGTACCAACACATGATACCAAGGTTGATTCCGATCCGGCTGCGTCTTGTTCGACATGTACCAGACCGGATCGGCCTGGCAGCGACCGTCGGCCGAAACGACCACCCCTCGGTAACCGTAACGCTTGTGCCGGACGATCTGTCCCGGTTGAAATCTGGGTACCGTGTCGGGCGGTTCCTCGCCGAGGAACGATTCGTTGATGCGAATCATCACTGAGTCCATGCAATTTCCGAAAGACCGTACGTTTCACAAACGACCGAACAACTTTCCTGAATCACCGAGCGTAACTCTGCGGCATTATGGAACGCGGGCATCTTGCCTGTCCAATGCGGCCCAGACGACTGCGCCCTAGACTCGCATTCAGTTTGCGCTGCACTAGTAGCGGCTAGACGTCGGCCATCACCCAACCCGTTTCAAAAGAGAAGTAACGGCGATGAGGGATTTTACACGGAAGCGCGGCGCGAGCAAAGCGAACAACCGCCCGCAGCCCTGAAGCGGTCCGGGGTGACACTTTCGCTCTCACCCTTCAGCCTGTAGAATACTGGAAGTGTTTTTCATGATTCGGGACGGCTTTGGGTGTTCGTTTGACGTCCAGTGAGTTGAAATGTTAGATTTCGACTCACAAACTCATAAGAAGACCACCAGCGGATTGCTTTATGATCGAGCAATCAATGCACCGCCATCCCCGGTACTCGCGGCCCATGATGGGCTTGTGCTGGTCTGTGGCCTTGGCTGCCGTTTTCTGGTGCGGTCACAGTCGCGGCGAGGGGCCCAGCGTCGATGCCGGGACGGCGAGTTCCGGAGCATCTGCCCGACCACTCGACTCCGGCCGCCGCGTGGGTGATTATGTTCCCACCTTCTATATGCGCGTGGTCACCGGACCGCTGATGAACAAGTCAGTCTGCTATGTCTGCCGGAACGGCGGACGTCCGGTGGTGATGGTTCTGCTGCGGAGATTGGAGCCGAAGTTGAGGCCGCTGTTGCGGAACATCGATCGCCTCGTCGATAAGAACCGTATCGGCGGCCTGCGTAGTTTTGGTGTGTTGTTGAGCGCTGAGCCCCTGAAAGCTGTCTCGCGCGTACAGACCTTCTCGTTCAACAACAAAATCTCAATGCCGCTCAGCGTTGTTCCCGATGCGGTGGCCAGTCCGGTATGTCAGGCCGTTCACGCCGACGCTGCGGTCACGATTGTGCTGTATCGCCGGCGCCGCGTTGAGTCGAAGTTCTCCTTCCGTGCCGGAGAGATGACGCTGGAGGACGTGCGGAACGTCATCCGCCACATCCGCGAATTCGCGGGTGAAGAGATCGAACGGCCGGCCGGCACCGCTGGCGGGTAGTCCCGTCCCGATGGCATCCATCCGCCGCGGAGAAAACTCCGCAGGTACCACCCCTTGAGGCTGATCTCCATTTTTTGAAAACTTTCGAGAGTCCGGAATTGCCTGGACGGCGGCTATTGATATTCGATGTTGCCGTCCGGTCCGATGACGAACCTGCGGTGCCACGTTTTCAGCGGTCGGTTCTGGTAGGCGTCTTCGTTCAGCTCGATTCCGAGACCGGGAACCTCCGGAATCTGCAAATAACCGTCGACGAGCTTCAACGGTTCGCGGATGAGATTGCGCCGGGGCCCCTCACTTTCGATCCGATACTCCAGGATCAGGAAGTTCGGCGTCGAAGCGGCGAACTGGGTGGAGACGGCTGTCGAGACCGCGCCCAACGGATTGTGCGGCGCGATGGTTAGGTAATGTGCCTCGGCCATCGCGGCAATTTTCTTGCCCTCCATCAGCCCGCCGCACAAAACCAGGTCTGGCTGTAGGATGTCGGCTGCCGAAGCGGCGATCAGATCGCGGAATTCGTACTTCGTGTACAGCATCTCACCGGTGGCAATGGGGATGCCGATTTTCTGATGCAGCTCGCCCATGGCCTGAATATTTTCGGGCCTGAGCGGCTCTTCAAAGAACATGGGCCGATACGGCTTGACCACTTCCGAGAGTTCCAGCGCCCGGTAGGGTTCGAAGATCTGCGCGTGCGGGTCCAGACCGATGTCGACGTCCTCGCCCACTGCCCGGCGGACTGCTTCCATTCGCTCTTTTGTTCCCCGCAGCACCTGGTTCCAAGTGAGTTCTTCCATGTTGGTCGGCTGTGGCTTCATTTTGACGGCAGTCATGCCGTGCTGCTGGACCGCGCGGCGGGCACTCTCGGCCAGTTCGCGCGGCGTGTTTCCCCCAATTCCGAGATACACGCGAACCCGGTCTCGGCAGCGTCCGCCTAACAGTTGATAGACGGGCACACCGTGCGCTTTGCCTTTAACGTCCCACAGGGCCGTCTCGATGCCGCTGATGGCCGCGTTAATCATCGAGCCGCCGGGAAACCGCGAGGTGTTGTACATCAGCCGCCACAAATGCTCGATGCGTGTTGGGTCCTGCCCGATCAGCCAATCCTTGAAGTAGTGGATGATCGGTTCGATGGCGTGGTCCGGTCCGACACGGTACGCTTCGCCGACACCGTGCAGATGTTCGTCGGTGAGCACCTTGACGAAAATGTGGTTCCCGTCGCCGAGGTTGACGCCGAAAGTTTCGATGTCGATGATCTTCATGGTTTTGCTTTTCCTCCAAACCGTCGACCGTTTTTCATCCCCAAATGTGAATTTTGTTCGCGCGTTTTTCGTTTTCAGTTTCGCAGGTCGAGTTGTCGCTTGCGGCATAGCGGGCCGTTCGGCTCGGAACACTACTATTGTACAGAATTCGTTCGGGATTTCCGCCCCCATGAATCTGCCCCGCCGCAAGCGAGAGCGGATTCGCAATCTGCAGCGAGAATCTCTATGCTGTTGAGAAGACGCGATCGTCGCCGGCCTCTGGCATGATAGTCTGCTGACACGCCCATCGGAACGACTTGGAAGTATCATCTGTTCTCAGTGTCGCTGAGATTTCAAATCCGGGAATCCGTGGAGAACAAGAAATGTCAAAGGTCTTGCTCGTCATCGGCGATGCCACCGAGGTGCTAGACACCATGTATCCGTACTTCCGTCTGCCGGAAGATGGGTTCGAGGTGGTCGTGGCTGCCCCGGAGAAACGGTTGTACCACATGGTGCTGCACGAACAACCGCCCGGCTGGGACATCACTCAGGAGACGGCCGGTTATCATTTACAGTCGGACATTGCCTTCCGCGACGTGAAACCGAACGAGTATGCCGGCCTGTTTCTTTCGGGAGGCCGTGCCCCGGAATACCTGCGCTACGACCAGGACCTGCTGGAGATCACACGCCACTTTTTTGAAACGAATAAGCCGGTGGCGTCGGTCTGTCACGGCATCGAAATTACCGCCGCCGCCGATTGTATTCGCGGCAGGACCGTGACTACGGTTCCGAAATGCGCTCTCGATGCGACGCAGGTCGGAGCGACCTTCGTCAACGAAGCCACGGTCGTCGACGGCAACCTCGTCTGCGCCCGGACTTGGCACGACAGCACGTCGTTTCTGAAAGAATTCATCAAGCTGCTGAAGTCGAATTTGTGAACTGATTCACAAAACCGTCCATGAACCCTTTTGAAGAGGGCTGACGGGGGGACTCCCATGCTCCGACTGCCGATGACTGTTTCTGTTTTCTTGCTGCTGCTGGCTGCTTCTTTGGAGCGGTCGGTTTCGGCCGGCGAGTGGCCGCAGATTCTCGGGTCCAATCGGAACGGAATTGCTACGGGCGAACGGATCGCCGATTCGTGGCCGGCCGGCGGTCCGAAGGTGGTTTGGCAACGGAGGGCCGGCAGTGGCTTTGCCGGATCCGTTGTGGCCGGCGGCAAAGCGGTGTTGTTTCATCGTGTCGGCAACGAAGAAATCGTCGAGGCGATGAGCGCTGCGACCGGAAAAGTGCTGTGGAAGGCTGCGTATCCGGCCACCTACGTTCCCTCTTACTCCAGCGACAACGGCCCGCGGGCCACTCCGCTGATTCACAACGGCCGCGTCTATGTTTACGGCGCCATCGGAGGGCTGCGGTGCATCGATCTGAAAAACGGGAAAAAACTCTGGACCCGAGATACTTTCGAGGACTACAGCTCCAAGAGACCGTTCCGCGGCGAGCCGGCGGAAGGTTACTTCGGCATCGGCAGCACGCCGATCGTGGAGGGTGAGAAGCTGCTCGTCAATGTCGGAGGAGATGCGGCCGGTGCAGGCATCGTGGCCTTTTCGCTCGAAAACGGCAAAACAATCTGGAAAGCGACCAGCGAACGGGCCAGCTATTCGTCGCCGGTCGCTGCAACCATCAGCGGAGCCCGGCACGTCATTTTTGCGACCCGTTTGAACGTGGTTTCGATCGATCCAGCCAACGGAAAAGTTCGGTTCCGTTTTCCGTTCGGCCAGCCGGGACCGAAAGTGACTGGGGCCACGCCCTTGGTGCTCGGCGACCACCTGCTGGTATCGGCCAGTTATAACTTTGGGGCGGTGTACGCGAAGATCGGTCCACGCGGTGCCCAGACCATCTGGAGCAGCGACGAAATGATGTCGAGCCAGTACACCACTTGTATCGCCGACGGCGACTTTCTCTACGGCGTTCACGGACGGCAGGACATCGGGCGGGCGGCCCTGCGCTGCTTCAACCCGAAGACGCGACAGGTCTCCTGGACCGAAGAGGGATTCGACTATGCTACGCTGCTGAAAGCTGACGGCAAGCTGCTGATCCTCAAAACCGACGGCGAGCTGGTGCTGGCCGAGGTCAACTCCAAACGCTATCGAGAGCTGGCACGGGCATCGATACTCAGAAGTACCACGCGTGCCCTGCCGGCGTTGTCCAACGGCCTGCTGTACGTCCGAAACACCGAGACGCTCAGGTGTCTTGATCTGCGGAAATCGAAATGAGGCCCTCGCACGAGTTCGCGGCCGCTTTCCGGTGAGAACTTGACATGCGCGTCGCAGACGATATCGAGCCGCGTCCGAGTCAGTCCGCTAAATCGGATTATTCATGAGGTGTTCACCCGGCTAATACAAGCACGAAGCGCAAGCGAGTGTGCACGGCATGGACTCACTCGCTTGCGCTTCGTGCTTGTATGCGAGGCGTTTTGGGCAAGATAGTCGCAACGCTTTTTCACCACTTTGATTGCGCGAGTTGAGGCTCGCCTCAAGAATAACCCGAGCTAGGCTTTGCGCTCTTGCCCCCGCAATTGGCTGAGCCCCGCTTTTAGGCCATCGATGCCGTAATGTACCAGCGTGCCGATGTTGATGAAGCGATAGCCCTGCTCGTACGACCGCTGGCAATCCTCAAGCGTGCTGAATGTAATACCGGCCGGCTTGCCTTGTGCCGCGATCTGCTTGGGGAACTCAGCCAGAAATTGCTTAAGTTTGGGATGGCGGAACTGGCCGATGATTCCCAGCGACGCCGAAAGGTCGGCTGGGCCAGCGAAGACGACATCGACGCCCTCGACGGCTGCAATGGCGTCGAGGTTCTCGATGCCCAACGGCGTTTCGATTTGGACAACCACGCACGTCTCGTCATTTGCGGCCGGCAGGTAGTCGTCCCAACTGACGTCCATCATCGCGGTCCACATCGGTGAGATGCCACGCGAGCCAGCCGGGGGATACTTCGCGAACTCGACGGCACGCTTCGCCTCATCGGGCGTATTGATCTGCGGGACCATGATCGTGTTGGCGCCGATGTCGAGAGCCTTCTTGATCCAAATCGAATCGAGTCCGGGCACACGGATCATCGGCGCGCAGCCGGCCTGACGACAGAGGATCGGCAGCCAACGGACTTCTTGCGGGCCGTAGGGGCGATGTTCGAGATCGATCCACAGGAAGTCGATATCGCAGCCGACAGTCAGCTTTGTCACAAACTCGGATGCGTCTGGAATGCTGACCCCCCACGCAGCGCGGCCTTCGGAAATACGTTGCTTGACGCGATTCTCGAACATCGAAAACTCCGTAGTAGTAGACGTGCAATCAATTCAAACCAACCAACGTTGTAGAACCGTTGTGCCATGATGGCAGATCTGAGTTCAATTAAACAGTTTCCAATCAAATGTTGTGCAATGGAACGGCAAAAACTTTTACCTCGTTCCCAAGCTCTGCTTGGGAACGCACTTCCGCGAAGTTCCGCTTCGCCAAAGCCAAGCAGAGCTTGGTAAGCCGGAGCTTGGGAACCAGATTAAAAAATTTTGCCGCTTCCTATCCCTGTTTGACATCGAGTCGAAGCCCCGCTTGTAGAACCTGCGCCGAGGTCCCGGGATTTCGTTTGGCGATTCCGAATTCGGTTCGACTGAATCCTGGAACATCGGCTACCGCTGCCGTAACTCGTTCAACGAGAACTTCTCGAAGACAAGGTGAGCCCCGCTGCCTTCGTAGACGATGCCGATGTGGCGATCATCGATGGCTGTGAGGCTGGGGTAACCGTTGCCGCGGCCCTCGTCCAGCAGGAGTCTGAACTTCTCTGGCCAGGTGCGGCCTTCGTCGAAGCTGACCTGGATGGAATGGTGATTGCGGCCTGTTTGGGAGTGCGGGTTGGCGAAGAGCAGGATGTGCTTAGGTTTGCCGCCTTGCTCGCACTCAAAACGAAGCAGACTGCCGTTGCAGTTCGGCTCGATCAATGTGTTGCGATGCGTTTTGTGCGGCCGCCACGTCTGACCGAGGTCGTCGGTCACCCACACCGAACGGAATTTCGTGGGGCTCGCGGTTCGGGCATTGAGCAGAATCGAGCCGTCGGCTAATTGAACGGCTTGACATTCTCCGTTGCCGCTGGCCGATGCGGAGCCGACGTTCCAGGTCATTCCGTGATCACGGCTGACGATGAGAGTCGAAAACATCCGGTCCTTTGCGTCGCGGCCTTCGCCAAGCATCACCAGAGTCCCATCACGTAGTGTGAGTCCTTGTTGCGGAGCCGGGGCCAAGAGAATCCACTCGGCCTTCTTCAATTTGCGGGTCATGTTCACCGGCTTGGTCCAGGTGAGACCGTCGTCTTGGGAACGCACCATCAGGAACTGGGCGCTTTTGCCAATCTCGAAGCCCGGTGCCGACCCGTCGTCGCGCCATTGATGCTTGCCGGACTGACCCCACATCCAGACCGCGGCGCAAAAAATCTCACCGGTGTTTTGATCCACGACGATGCCCGGATCGCTGCACCCGTTGAGTTCCTGAGGCAGCCCGCCGTACTCGCCCATGTCCATGATGACGCGAACCGGCTCCCAGGTTCGGCCGCCGTCAGTGCTGCGGCTGAGCCCGATATCGATGTCCTCCTGCAGGTCCCGCCGCTTGCGCTGACGCATGTCGTAGACGCACAAAAGCGTCCCTTGGGGTGTCGTGGCCAGCGCCGGGATGCGACACGTATGAACGCCATCGTCGTAGTGCTTGCGCAGCGCGATCCCGATGCGTTTGCGGACATCGGGTGTCGTGTCCCGCGGTGTGACTTGACCCGCGGATGTTTCGATCACCGTACAGACGGCATCCACTTTGTGCGACAAGTTTGCGCTGGGCCGCAGCTTGCACGAGAGCCAAAAGACATTGGTTCCCGGCCGCAAAACTTGATCGCCACGAAACGTCAGCTTAGTGGCCGACTTGGACGGCTCGCCAAATGGGGTCCCAGTCAGTTGCGCCAGGATGGCCTTTCTGTCGCCGGAAAAATTGATCCCGCTCCGAGTTTTGTCGAGTTCCTGCGGTCGTTGATCACCTGAATAGAAGAGTTGTAGAGACTCGATGTCCTTCAGATCGTCGGTGCCGCGCAGTAAAAAGGTCAATGATGATGTATGAACGTCCTGATCTCTGATTTCAAGAACCACCTGGATCAAGGCATTGTGATCGTTGCGAATCAGCACTGGATGCACGTGTTGGCTGACGGTCGCTCGCATTGGGCCGGGCTTTGTGGCTGCCACGACCAGACTCGCAGACAATCCAATGATCAAAGCGGCCATGAGAATTGGTATCGCAGATTTCGTTCGAACCAACGAAATGTCCTCACTTCTCGCACAGTTGCTTGTGTAAGCTGCAGAATCTGTTCTGCGACGTTTCGCAGGTAATTCTCCTATTTCAACACGTCCGGCCAATGAATGCAACATCTCAAACCCGCCCAGACTGCGGGTGTCTGCGGCTGGTCGGGTTCCCAACGAAAAAACGCTTTGCCGTGTTGAGAGATTACCAGAGTCTCCTTGACAGTTTGAGGGCCGGTCCGTACTGTTAACGGCAGAATGGATGGTTTGTCAGGTCGGTGAGTGCTTGACAGTGGTCCTAGTTGCCAGCGAGAGAGGCTAGGGGTTTAGACGAAAGGCTGCTGGGCAACGACGGTTTTTTTGTAAGCCGAAACGACAATCGATTTTAGTTTTCAAGTCCCGTCGTGACTGTAGATGACCACGGCGTGTCGCTGTTGGGGTGCGTGGTTGCTGCCTGAGGCATCAGCAACGCAG
>Ga0310123_10000782_pt1 | contig 27978 bp, 16 predicted proteins | sample CB6_AW_1057_MG_FD_203505 | JGI IMG/M metagenome (GOLD analysis project Ga0310123, IMG submission 203505) | Marine microbial communities from Western Arctic Ocean, Canada - CB6_AW_1057 | ecosystem: Environmental > Aquatic > Marine > Oceanic | place: Canada: Western Arctic Ocean | collected... | reverse complement strand
GGCGGGGGCCTGGCTACAACAACACGGCCGTGGGGGATGCACCGCCGGTCACGTGGGATGAAAAAAAGAACATCATTTGGAAAACGGAAGTGCCAGGCAGGGGCCATGCCACGCCGGTTGTGTGGGGGGATCGCATTTTCCTTCCCACGGCAGATGAGGAGCAGCAAGTCTTGTCACTTGTCTGCGTCCATTCTGAGACGGGAAGCCTGATCTGGAATACGGAAATCCATCGTGGCGGCTTGATGAATAAGAGTAAAAAGAACTCCTATGCATCTTCGACAGTTGCCTGCGACGGCCAACGCATTTTTGTACCGTTTATTGTGGACGGCGGGTTGTGGCTGACTGCAACTGACTTGGACGGCCGAATCCTCTGGCAGAAACGTGTTACATCATTTCAATCTGAACATGGGTACGGCTCGTCTCCGCTGGTGTACAAGTCGCTGGTGATTCTCGCTGGCGACCACCTCGAGAAGAGTTTTCTGACGGGATTGGATGTGGCGACCGGTGAAATTGTCTGGCAGACACCCCGCAAGAGGGGAGGCAGTTACGGGTCACCGGTGATGGCGCGTTTGGCCAACTCAGAGCAGCTGTTACTCAGTGGGCAGGGGGAAGTGACGAGCTACAATCCGCTGAACGGCCAGCCGGTGTGGCGCAGTCGGGCCAATGCGCGGAGCACCGTGGGAACCATTGCCTGGTACGAACCATTTGTTTTTGCCTCGACTTTGAACGGTACGATTTGTATCCGGGCTGACGGAAAAGGTAATGTGTCCCGGTCCCACGTGGTGTGGGAGAATCGCGTGAAGGCAAACGTGCCGTCGCCTTTGATCGTTGATGATCGTATTCTGGTCGTTGATGACGAGGGGTTCGTCACTTGTTTAGCAATCAGTACGGGCAGACAATTGTGGAAAAAACGGCTGGGTGGCAACGTCAGTGCTTCTCCTGTGCTGGCGGCAGGTCATGTCTACCTGCCGCTTGAAGATGGTCAGCTGTTTGTTTTCAAGGCAGGAGAAAAATTTGAATTGGTTTCCAAGAACGACTTGGGGGATGGCGGGTTTGCGAGTCCGGTGATCTGTGAAGGCCAGATTTTTCTGCGCACGGATCACTACTTGTATTGCATCGGCCATGGGTGAGTGAACAACCGTGAGACAACAGTTGACTGTGCTGAACCTGGGTTGTTTCCCACCTGCAATCCCTGTCACTTTCGTGCCTGTTGACTCCAGCGTGTGGTGTAGCAAAAGATAAAGTGGGCTTGAGACTGAAGTTCCTGCTCCAGTAAGTTGGGCGCGAACAAAAATGGAACGGCAGTATTGACGTAGCGCTGACAAGGGCCATGCGAATGAACCCGCTTGGCTAAATGGTGACCGATGTCGCAGAAAGATAGTAGTAAACCGCAGCAGCGGACCGCTCATGGGCGACGCTGGATGTTCCGTCTGGTGGCGGTTCTGGGATCGTTGTCCGTAGCCGTTGCGGTGGGAGAAGTGGTATGTCGCTTGGCCTACAAGCCCAGTGTACCGATCCGGTTTCAACAGGGCGCCAGTGTCTTTCAAGAGGATGGAATTGGAAAATTCTTTGAAAAAATGGAACCCGATCCGGAATTGTTCTGGCGGTTTGCGCCGGATCAGACGATCACGCCCAGTGGCAAACGGACGTGGCGGGTCATTTCCAATCATCAGCGACTGCGTGAAGACCACGAAATTCCTCTGCGCAAGCCTGACAACGAGATCCGCGTTTTGTGCTTAGGAGACTCTTGCACGTTCGGGTTCGGCCTGCCCATTCATGAGACGTTTGTCGATCAGGTCGAAGAAGAGTTGCACACGTTGCTCCCCGGAAAGTCGGTCGAAGCGATCAATGCCGGAGTGCCCGGGTACACCATCTTCCAAGGAATACGCAGCCTTGTTCGCGACGGGATCAGTTATGATCCTGACTTGGTGCTGGTTTGTTTTGGCAACAACGAACGGTCCATGTGGGATAACCTGAGTGATTTCGAGCATCTTCGTTATCTCACGTCGATTCGGCCTCCGAGTCCCTTCACGGAAAGCCGTTTATGTCAGTTCACATGGTCGAAGTTGCGTCGACGTCCACAGAACCTGATCGCTCGGCCGAGGTTGAGTGCCGAGGAGTTTCGACAGGTTTTACGGCAAGTCAAAGCGGTGACTGACAACCAGGATATTGGGTTGATCTGCATGGCCTGGATTTGGAGGGTGCAGGCCCTCCGCCAGGGTCCCATCAAGAGTTCCCCCACTCAGCGGACGCTGTTGGAATTTTGCGAAACCGAGTCGGTCCCGATTGTAAATCTCATGGGACTGATGAGGAAGTTGTGTAAAGAACACTCTGTGAACGAGGTTTATCTGGACGAGTTACACCCTACCGGTCTGGCGAACGCACGAATTGCCGAACAATTGGCGCCCGCCATAGCGTCCTGGTACGAGAATCACAAACAAACTGGTAGATCCCACTTGTCTTCTCCAAGGTAAAATTGGTCTTGGGGACGATGTGATGTCATCGTTTCTCAAGGGCAGGGGGACTGAGCAGGAATACGATAATTTCGTGTTCGTTCCTGTTGACCGGTTGGCAGACGCATGTGGTTGAAAGGCAATCAGTACTCTCATCGAGATGGGATCAAAAGTAAACATTGACGAACGAACTTGTCCCGATTGCCACGCGACCGTTTTAAGTGGAGCTGTGGAATGTCCCGCCTGTGGCTGTCCGCTGGACGCCTTCAGTCGTCCAGGACCAGTTGCGGTCAGGATTCTGCTGGCCGCTACGCTGCTGATCTTCTTGGCAATTGGTTTCGGGCTGTATTGGAAGTATGTGTCTCTGGCGGATGCTCCGCTTCCGTCACCAGACAACACCACTTCCCCGGGCGGTTCGACCCCGACGGTGCCCGGTGCGGGTGCGGACGTGGGTCCTCCGCAGGGTGAGACCAGCGAAGGGACGCACAGGTATTCTGCTTCCGTCTGTCAGCGGGCGGCCTTTTCTCCCGCCGGCCACATCATCGCTTCGGCGTTTCGTGGCCAGGACGTCCTGCTCTGGGCGCGGGACCGTGGTATCGAACAAGAACCACTGCGGCTGGTTGGCCACACGGGACCAGTTCATTGCGTCACTTTTTCCCCCAGTGGTGTGGTTTTGGCATCGGCTGGTCAGGACCAGGAGGTGCGTCTTTGGGAAGTCCATCAAGGCCGGGAACTGAAGCGTCTGCGAGGGCACACCGCCCCGATCAATTCGGTTGTGTTTGCACCGCCTGGACGGATGCTGGCCTCTGCGGGAGAAGACAGGACGGTCCGGGTGTGGGATTTGAGTGGCGATACCGAATCACGGGCATTGAGCGGGCATACATCGGCGGTGCAGGTGCTGGCTTTTGATCGTCGTGGCAGGTTCATTGCTTCGGCAAGCGTGAATGGCACGATCAAAATCTGGGACGTCGAAACGGGCGCCCAGCGCCAGGTATTCCAATCCGAACATGGATCGGCCCTCGCGCTCGTCTTTTCGCCCGACAGTCGGACCCTGGCGGCAGTGAACGACGACGACACAGTAACGCTTTGGGATCTGGAGAGCGGTGCAGCACGAGCTTCGTTGAGCGGTGAGGGACATCGCTGCTTCGCATTGGCTTTTTCTTCGAGTTCCAACATCCTCATGACGTCCGGTTTGGAGGGTAACATCAAGGCCTGGAGTAGCGAATCGGGAGAGGAGTTGAAAACCTATCCCGGATCGCCCCACGCGATTTTATCACTTTTTTTTGAGTCGGGTGGGAACAAGATCGCAACGCGATCCATTCCGTTGCAGTTACTTGACCAGATGGGAGCTACGGATCTTGCCGGCCGCGTGGCAACGGCAAGCCGGGTCGGAGAAAAAGAGATATTGGGATTTCAGGTCGCCGACGGTTTGGACGTGAAACTGTTTGCCGCCGAACCACTGGTAGCCAATCCGGCTGCGATCTGTCTTGACGAAAAACAGCGTGTGTGGGTGGCTGAAACGTTCCGCTGGGACCGTTTAATCCGTTTGGCTCATCGTGGCCGTGAATTCTGGTTGTTGGATGATCTGGCCTGTCAAACCGTCGAAGATCGTCTCAAGATGTATCAAAAATGGCAACACAAAGTCCCCGGCGGAATGGCCTGGCATACCGAGCATTCAGAACGAGTCCGGCGTCTTGAAGACAGTGATGGAGATGGTCGCGCAGATCACGTGACGGTGTTTTCCGAGGGTTACAACCGCCCCGAGGAGGGGACAGGGGCCGGACTGATGGCTCGTGACGGAAAAGTCTACTACGCCTGTATGCCCAGACTGTGGGTTCTGGAAGACCATGATGATGACGGGCGAGCGGAGGATCGAACCGTACTACATGATGGCTTTGGTGTCTGTAATTCGTTGGCGCATGATCTCCACGGATTGACGTGGGGATTTGACGGTAAGCTTTATTTCTCGGTCGGTGATCACGGATACCACGTGACCACACAGGAGGGTGAGACACTTCATGATCCCGGTGTGGGAGCTGTCTTCCGTTGCAATTCCGACGGTTCTGAACTGGAAGTGTATGCGCGTGGTTTACGTAACCCCCATGATTTGGCGTTTGATCAACACGGGAATCTGTTCACTGTCGATAACAATGCGGATGTGGGCGACAGCCCGCGCCTGGTTTACGTTGTTCCCGGCGGTAACAGCGGTTGGCAAATGTCTTTTGAGACCATTGCCGGCAGTTACAACCCCGGGCCATGGCACATGGACAAGTTGTGGTACCTGAGAGACAAAGATCAGGCTGCCTGGATTGTCCCGCCGATTGCTCATCTCGCCATCGGTCCCGCGGGTTTGGCTTACTACCCGGGGCTGGGGCTGCCTGAACGCTACCAGGATCATTTTTTCCTCTGTGATTTTGCGGTCACGCCTCAGGAAAGCGGGATTCGAACCTTTTCGCTTGCCCCGCAGGGTGCCGGGTTTGAACTGCTGCAGCAAAGTAATTTTGTGACCAATATGGTTCCGACGGACGTCGAGTTTGGCTACGACGGAAAGATGTATGTCTCCGACTGGGTGGGCGGCTGGCGGGCCTCGGGAGGAGGACGCATCTACACGTTCGTCGATTCGAAACGGCAGGACAGTGACCTGCGACGGCAGACAGCCAGCTTATTCCGGGAAGGTTTTTCTCAGAGAAGTAGCGAAGAACTGGTGGGATTACTGCAGCACGAAGATTTGCGTGTACGCCAACGGGCCCAATTTGCGTTGGCGGACCGGGGAGGTGTTGCCCTGGACGCCCTGGCTCAAGTCGCACTGCATGAAAATCATCGGTTGGCGCGGCTGCATGCGATTTGGGGGCTGGGTATGCTCGGTGACAGCGATCGTGCTGCTCTGAAGACTCTGGTTTCTTTGTTGGACGATGACGATGACGAAGTACGGGCTCAAGTGGCCAAAGTGTTGGGAGAGAGTCGCTACACGGAGGCTGCCGAGTTGCTTCTGGAACGATTGCGGGATGTGAGTCCGCGTGTACGTTTCTTTGCGGCTAACGCTTTGGGTCAATGTCAGTACAAGCCGGCGATACTGCCCCTCGTTGAAATGTTGCGCGAGAATAATGATCGAGACGCTTTCCTGCGGCATGCGGGTGTGATGGGGCTTGCCATGATCGAGGATGCAGATGGGCTGCTGGTCCACGCGGACTCCGATCGTAGTGTGCGGCTGGCCGTTCTGTTGGCCTGGCGACGCCTTCGAGATCCCCGCATCGCCAGATTTCTCCATGATCCCGACGACGCGATTGTCACCGAAGCTGCACGAGCTATCCACGACATTCCGCTCAATTCGTCGATGCCTCAACTGGCTGCACTGCTTGAGCGGGGAGGCCAGAATGAACCGCTGTTGCGGCGGGTCATCAACGCTAATTTTCGCCTGGGTGGAGTCGAACAAGCTCGGTCTCTGATCCACTTTGCAACGCAACCTGACAATTCTCTCAGCATGCGTGTTGAGGCCATTGGAGCGCTGGTCGACTGGGAACATCCATCGTCGCTTGATCGCGTCCTGGGAAGTCACCGTCCACTACCCAGTAGGTCCATCAGCGAGTTGAAAACCATGCTCGCTCCGGAGGTATCCACCATTCTTGAAGACTCCAATAGCACGCTTCAACACGAGGCGATTCGATTGGCCCGGGCCTGGAAGATACAAACAATTGACACAGACTTTGCTGCCTGGATTGCCGACTCGACCAGGGTTTCAGCGACCCGCATCGAGGCACTGGGCCTGATGGAAGAATTCGAAGATCCGCAACTCCCGAAGGCCATCAGTCTTGCCTTATCGGATCAGGATCCCCGGTTAAGGGCAGCCGGGGCACGTATCTTGGCCACGAACGATCCGGCTCACGCGATCCGTGTACTTCGTGATGCACTGGAGGGAGATTCCGTTGTCGAGCGACAAGCTGCGCTGCTGACGCTGGCGTCGATCAATGACAGCCAGGCACAGGAGTTGCTTTCCGCGTGGCTGGAGAAACTGGAAGCAGGAATGGTTCCTGCGGAACTTCAGTTGGATGTTATCGAGGCGTTGCGCGAGGTACGCAGCCCTGTGCTGCGAACCCGGCTGTCTCAATTCGAAGAACACCATTCCGGCCTGCATCAGGAATCGGTTAACCCGATGTTGCTCTACGGTGGAAATTCGCAACGGGGAGCCGTGTTGTACTCTCAGCACACCTCCCTGCAGTGTGTTCGCTGTCATCGGATAGACGGGGTCGGTGGCGTCATTGGGCCGGATGTAACAAAAATCGGGGCGCGATTGTCGCGACAGGAATTGCTGGAATCGCTCCAGTTGCCCAACAAAAAAATTGCCAAAGGATACGAAACGGTTGTTATTGAGACTGCGGATGGAAAAGTTATCTCGGGCATTGTGCAAAGCGAGGACGATCAACAGTTAAAGATCATCACACCCCAAGGCAAGGTGATCTCTTTGCCAGCCGATACCATTGAACAACGCACGGTTGGACAATCGGCGATGCCCGGGGATCTGGTCAAAGATTTGTCGCCGATCGAGTTGCGTGACTTGGTGGAGTTTTTAGCAACTCGAAAGTAAACCCGGAAGCGAAACGTCTGATGGCAAGACCTGGTCCGGTGGATTGTTGGAGATTGAATTCCTAGGCGTTGCAGTAGCCTGATGCGCCGGTCTCGAGCGGGTTGTTCTATGGTATTTTCTTTTAAATTGTTTTCGTGGCTCCCCTTTCGCCCCAGAACGGCGCTGCTGTTCCTCGTGCTCATTCCTGCCTGTGCACGACACGAAGAAACGGGAACGGTTTCCGTGAAGCGCGGCGACTTGTCGGTGATGTTTCGAGACAATTCAGATCCAGCGCAGCTAAGCGGTATTGATACGTTGATGAACGTCGCAGCGGCCCCCCATTATGACGCCTATGACCCCGAGGAACTCGGAGCGTCAGCCGGCTTGAATTTCGAACATATCATCTCCGGCCACGAAAACCCGAACAACAGGCACACACCCCGTCACGGTAAGTACACGCTGCACAAGGAGCCTGACGGTCACTCGGTCACGCTCGCACGGCGCCCGGAAGACAGTCCATGGCGGGTTGCCAGCACGTTCCGTTACACGGTCAAGGCACCACACTACATTGATTTTGACTTCCGTTGTACGCCCCGCGACGCTTCACTGTTCGGGAATCACGGCTACGCGCTGTTCTTCTTTGCCAATTATATGAACGACGTGGAAGATATTTCACTTCACTTTCGCGGGCATAAGTCGGCTGACGGACCGGAAGAATGGATTTCAACGAACGCGCCGAAAGCTCATCCCGATTGGAATGGTGGCGGAAGTTATCGGGCCTTATTGGCAAAAGATCTGGCGTATGACGACAACCTGCGACATCGTCTTAACCATTGGTCGTATGATTGGCCGCGGATTGCCAGACCTTTTTACTACGGCCGCGCTCGACATGGCATGACACTGATTCTGATGTTCGACCGTCTGGTTTCAGAGCGGGACCAGATTCGCTTCAGTCTCTTCAAGTTCAAATTGCGGGCGCACCCGCGACCGGCCTGGGATTTTCAATACGTTGTCAATCGTGTGGACTCGAACACCGAGTACGGATTTTGTGGTCGGCTGGTCTGGAAGAAGTTTGTCAGCGCTGAAGATTGTCTGCAGGAGTACGAACGCTGGGCTGCCGACTTGGAAGTGAAGTGAATACGATTTGTGCCTCTTCAGGCCAACTCTGTCCGGGCGTCTTCTAGAGCGGGGGGATGAGAACGGAGATGGTGCTCCGGATTTTTCCCGTCAGACGCCACCAGGCTGTTGCCAGGTGCTCGGGTGCAATTGCCAACCCGCGACAGTAGGCGTCCACAACCTGTTCGCGAAAGGGATTGCTTTCCAGCGGTTCTGCGTAGACGAACGCCCATTGCGAAACCGGAACAGGATTTTGTCCTGCCAAATGATCCCGGCGCAACGTGTCACAGTAATAGGCCCCGACCTGATTGACCGGGATGAGTCCGTAAAAATTGTCGAACTTCTGGCCGTGGCTTGAGATGCAGGGCCCGAACGGGCTTTCATCGACCTCAATCGAGAATGTGCCGCGTTCGCCCATCCGTTCGAATTGGCCGGGGAATTCGTCACCCAACTGCTGGGGCTCTTCGAAGCCATGGCGGGCCCAGGGACCAGGCTGAGCCAGTTTGTAGGCAAAGTTTCGAAAGCGATCGATTTGTGGGACCAGGGGTGGCAGGTTCTCCAGGTCTACCCACTCTTTCCAGTCACTGAAGCGGAGCAATTCGGACCGATCGGCCAGGACCAGCGGGTGCGTTTCGAATTGGGGGCCGGGGTCATCGTGTTCGTAGGTTACCGGAAGAAGCTTCGGATAGATTTCACGCAGCTTTGCCGCATGGTTGTGGTTCCCGTGACTGAATCTGCCAACATCGTGAAGAATACAGGAAGACAGCAGGCGTTCTACCTGACCATCGCTTTCGCGAAAGGCGATGCGGCCGATTGCCTGAGGGTTGAGTTCTGCATAGTGAGTCGCCAGGCAGGCGGTCATGAGACCGTGGGTGAGCCCATGATCCAGTTCATCGAACCAGGGTTGGGGGTTCCAGTGGGTGACGGCCGAGAGTTGTTCCAGCAAGTGACCATCGTGATGAGCGAACGCGGCCTTGATGTTTCGTGATTTGGTCCAACATCGTTTGCAGATGGCGACTTGTAGAAGTTCAATGAACCGATTGAGAACCGCCGTGAGGTTTTTAATTTCGTCCATCATTCCTCGCCTTTCATCATTGCCGGGAGATCCGTCTCATTCCTCCTCGTGATCAGCGGATTCCGGTTCATCCTTTTGTTTGTTCGGTAAGGCGGGACGTTGATCATCGGTAGCATCTAAGGTTGTCTGGTGATCGGAGAACTTGTTTCCATAGACATCTTCCCCAATCGTATATCGGCGTCCAACACCGTGTTTGTTCTTGACGTCATACTGGCCTCTCTCCATCGCATGATATCGCATCGTGAGTCTTTCGTTTTCGACGACTTCCGGATCTAAGACATCGGACGCTAATTGAGTTTGGAAATGATCGATAAAATGACGTGGATAGGGCAGCACACAACCGATGGGTGACCCTTTGGGGATAAAGATCTCTTCATTCTTCCTGGTGACTCGCAGGTTGAAAGTGAAATCCCGTCGCAGATTGTCTGTTTCGATGACTGCTGTCAAATGACCGATCCCGTCAATGTGAAAATTCGGAGGAGGAACGACCATCAGATTGATTCCTTTGGGTGTTCGGAAAGTCCACCGGTTGCCAATCGTAAAGGTACTCATTCCGAAGTGCGAGGTAATCAACTGGACGTCGAACAACTTCTGGTCTTCGATGTTCTTTCGAATGACCACGTCAGCACGTGAATCTCCACCTTTCCATGTGACCCAGAAGTCATACAAACTTTTTACGATGAAGCCGTGTTGATTGCCCATGATCAATGGCAAACAAAAGTAGGCTTGGGGAACAAACCAGTCTCGTTCCTTTTCGCCTTTGAGTGGCTCCACCAACGAAGTGTACTGATCAAATTCCTCCCGCAGAGTGACCATCAGCAACGTATTGTCGGGCACTTCAACCTGATCAGGGAGGTTTTTTTCCGGTACAAGCCGATTTTCCTGAATGCTGACCGTTTTGGCACTGGCATAGTACTCGCGTGCTTCGCTCAGTTGAGCGCATATGGCGCCGTTGATCGTTCCCTCGGGGGCTTCGGCCTGCCAGACCTTTTCGCATAAACCGGGGTTCCGGCTATATCGTTTCTTGTCGAACACCGAGTCTCCAAAACAGTAATGGAGCATCGTCGTCGACGAGGACTCCGGCGAAAATGCACCCTGCCCTTCTTTGTTCAAAAGACAGAATTCTGTCATCACCGGTTCCAAGTTCAATTGCCGGACGGCGATTATGAGTGCCCACATCGTGGCGTGCCAGTCAATTAATACACCACCGGATTTGTTAGCAGACGCTACAGGTTCGAAGTACTCCATGTTCTGCAGCCATTGTTGACTCAGGGGTTCCCGCAATGCCGCAGGCATAATGTGAGGCACACCTCCGCTGATCGGTGAGTTCTTCAATAATTCGAGGGAGCCACCCGCGCGACGACAAACGTTGCTCAGGAGCTCCCGGTTGGTCTGGTTGATGTTTAAATAGGGGACAACATCAAAACTGACTTCGTTTTCCTCCAGGCAGATTTTCTCCATGGGCAGGGGACGAAAAAAGATCATGTCGGGATCGCATAGGACCACGTAATCAGCGTCGCTGCGCACACTAAACAGTGAGCCGGCTGTATTGCGGGGGGGATAATCGAATCCGCCGTCATGGCGAAAGTTTCGCATATACTGCACGCGGCCACCCGTGCGCTGGATTTCCCGAAATCCGGGCCTTAACTGCCGACCGTCGCCATGTACAACGATGATCGGCGTCTGTCCCGCGTACTCCTGGCAAGAGTAGTGAAAGAGCATGGCTTGCCATGCATTGTAGAGGTTGTTTTCGGCAGAAGTGACAATGTCGTAGCTGGGTGCCATGCGATTCAGTTGATTTTGCCGCATCTTCTCGACCGGCAGGCGGCTGGAAAATGGTCAGAGGCCGGTTCTTTCTGATCCCGCCTCGCAAGACATGAAAGGACTTGTGGAACTCTCGTGAGAGATGTTCTTTTGGGGCTTGTCGCCAAGGGACTCACTTGACTGAGAGGGCTCAATACTCTCGCTGGACCGCCCTGCTATTCAAGAGCCTCAAGAAACCCGTAAGACAGTGTAACAGAACCCGTCTTTCGCTGGAAACACCAAACAGGCCTTCGTACATCACCCGGTTTGGCGATAAATCGCATCCGTCCGCAGGACGTATTTTTTCCCAAAGGTGTCCCGTCCGGCATTCACGTCGTCATCTTTCAATTCCACCATTTCCCCACAATGTAACAGTCCATTGGTTTCTCCCTGACGGAAAATGACCAACCGTCCCGCGACTGGAGAAACTGACACCCACTCCTCGTCTTCACGATAGAAGACCATCCGCCCGCCATTGAAATCCAGAGCTCCGTCATTCAAGAAAAAGTGCAGGCCCAACATGGTTTGGACTTGTCCATCATCCGGGGAAAGAAAAGTTTTACCCAGGTAAGTTGCGGGCTTCATCATTCCCAGATCTTGGTTGATTCCATCAATGTGTTTGGCAAATTGCTGCCTCTCGGCGCCTTCGTACCTTGCCACGCGCAAAAAATTGTTCAGTCCGATGAATTCCCATTCGACGTCCGCTTCATCGGATATTAGGGGGGGCAGATAATCTTGGATACGATGCCAGATTTGAGCGGCCGTGTCATCCAGATTGGCAATATCGACGCGGGTCGAGTTCTTTAATGTGTTGGGGTCCGAACACGATTCACACTGAGCCGGGACAGCAAACTGCTTCTGCTCGGCCAGCTGGATGAACTCGTTGCACTCTCCCTGGCTCAAAACGTCATCTAACACGACAATGTCGCGCAGAGGGCACCGTTTGCCTTGTAGCCCTAACCAGCTCCAATACCCGCTCGTTACTTGGCTACCTTCACATACCGTACTTTCCTGAACCGGCCTGCTTCCATTCTCCAGGCCGGAACTGTTCAGAAGCATTATGCCTTGGCCTTTCGTCGAGGATCGAGATGGAAGGAAATTCAGAATCCAGTCTATTTTTAATTATAATGCCCCTCTTGCGCCATCGCAAACCGCCGGAAAGCTTTTTTGACTTCTTTTAGAGCCTTTTCTAGAGAGATTGCCGGTTTTTGACGCTCATGAAGACCGTTGCGGCCCAACTGCCGAACCGGCGGCCAGATAACCGGTCCGACCCGACGCCAATTGGACTGCCTGAGTTTGCCGGGAGTCCTTGGTCTGCGGCCACAAAATCAGTTGTAGGCGGCCTCGACACTGCCCAGCTTGGTTGTCTCTAAGTTCAAGTGACGGAACGTTTTTAGAGTGTCCTGGTCCTCAGGAAGGATTGCCACGAGGCTACTCTGGACCGGGGGTACTCGCTCAGCCTGCAGATTGACCGCTTGGACTCGAGGGTGCGATGGAGAGGGGGCTCAAGTAACCGTTTCTCAACAGTGGTTGCAGATCATAGAGGGGCGCCCAGCATTCAGGGAACGTACCATCTACCAAGTGGGACGAGAATCTAACGTGGGATATAACCACAAACTACGGATATGTTTGTGACGATTATAATTGGCGCCTTGAAGGTCGGTTTTCGGCTAAGTATAATCCTCCGGGCAGGGAGCGCGCTTGTTTTTCATGCAGACGGATGATCTCAAACATCCATTCTTGATTCGCGGTGGTGATGCGAATGAGGCGTTTCACAAGGGGCCAAACCGCATTCACGTTTTTCCGCGTCAAGCGAGAGTTTCGTCCAAGCGAAATCGCTGCGGCGATCCTGGCGATCGCCATTCTCCCTTTTCTGGTTCGGCTGACTCAAGCGGACGCCTCCCGATCGGGCAATTTGCTGACCGATCCGGGGTTTAATTATGGAAGTCAGCCCCTGTTACCCTACAACGACAGGGCACTGAATCGCTGGCTGGCCTGGAGTACCGCCGATCTTCTTTTTGGTGAGGTGCAGGTTGTGGTACCCAACGAGGGGACCGGCATGTTGCAGGTGTCTGATTTAAGTACGGACCCTGCCAGAGTCCGTCAAATCGTCGATGTGTCCAATTATGCAGCGGACATCGACGACGGCAGGGTCTACGGGACTTTACTTGCTGATTTTAATGCCGAACTTTGGGGCTTACGTGCTGGACCGGTGTTGTCGGCCTACGGAGCGGGCACGGTAGGAGTCAGTGCAAGTTTTTTAGGGAAACAATCAAATGTCGACTATCTCGATGACGTGCCCGGCAGTTGGGAAACGCGTGGTGTGGGCGAGGATTTTTCTTTCCTCCTGCCGCGCAGCACCCGCAATCTGGAGGCAAGGCTACAATTTTTGAACAAGAACATTTTCCAGAATGGTTATCTCGACAATACCTCTGTCGAGTTGTCCGTGTTGCCTCCGCCAATCATCTGGGGTAATGGGGGAGATGACAACTCCTGGAATAACAGTTTGAACTGGGGCGATGGCCAGGTTCCCGATGGTCGAGACAGTTTCGTGTTGTTTGATCAGTCCGTTCCGGGAGGCATCGTCAAGATCGACTGGCCGATCACCATCAATTCCATCGCACTGGATAACGCGCAATCCAGTTACATTATTGATGGACCGAATGGGATGAGCTTGCAGGCAACCAGCGACTCGTTCAATCCTCGTATCACAGTAGTTGCAGGCACTCACTTCATTACGGCACCAGTGTCTCTGATCGATCCCACCCTGGTCGATGTTGATGCTCTTTCGTCACTGTTTTTAAATACAGTGGATTTGCGGGGCCAAACGTTGACAAAGGTAGGACCGGGTACCCTGAGTTTTAGCGGGCAGGAATCTACCAACAGCTACGGTGGCGTGGTGCATCTGGTCGAAGGAGTGCTGGGCGGCAGCGGTGAAATCCCGGGCTTGTTGACCCAGTCAGGTGGAACACTGAGCCCTGGAAACAGCGTCTCGACGTTGACCGTTGATGATTACCAGGTTGAGGATTCGTCGAGCACCTTATTGATTGAAGTGGAAGGAAACGCGGGTGCTGGAGTCACAGGTGGCCATGACCAATTGATTGTCAATGGCAGTGCTGCGCTCGGCGGCAACTTGGAAGTACAATTCGATGAGGGGTTTACACCGTCGTTTGGGCCCGCGCCCGGTGTGCCCGGCGACACGTATCAGATTTTGGACGTCGGTGCGGCGACCTCGGGTGAGTTTGTCAGTGTCAGCCATAACCTGGAAGAGCAAGGTGTCATTGTCAAATTCGTGATTACGTCCGGCGACATTCAGGCGATTCAGGCACTCGAAGGGGACATTGATCTGGATGTGGATGTGGATCTCAACGATTTCAGCGTGTTGGCGGAAAATTTCAGTCCCTCAGGCGACGGGTTGGTCTGGAATAGCGGCAATTTCGACGATGACGGTGATGTTGACCTGACTGACTACAACCTGCTGGCTTCCAACTTCAACCCGTTGGGGTACGGTGATTGTGCACCGGTTGCGGTGCCTGAGCCCACCGGCGGAGTGCTGGCAGGATGGGGTGTTCTGGCCTGGGGAGTAATCTTTCTTCGGGCCCGCAAGCGACAGACTGCACGAGACTAAAACGTCTCCTGTGAAGTTCTCTGACCGCTTATCAGTTCGGTCCAGGGTAGGTGTGCCGTGTGGATGACCCACCGGGCGGCTCGTGGTCCGCAAGTGCTTGCTGTTTCTCATCGCCTGGCAACCTGTTTTTGCCAGCTTGCTGCAAGCATCTACAGGTTTTTGAACGACTTTACCGGTTTGAACGGTTGTATCGTCTGACGGGGATGTACGGCATGCACGAACCGGATTGATTCTCGTGAGAACGATTATACGAATTATGGGGATAGGAGATGTTGTCACGAAGGGCACGATAGTTAACGTGACCTGTAAGGTGTCCGTCTTTTGCCAACGATTTCAACCACTCGAGTCAAAGGTCTCGCGGAGGTCGCGATGCGTTTATCGAAACGCGTGTTGATGTGGATCCTGGTATTGGGTTCTGCATTGATGTCGGAAAGCTCAGTCCTCACTGCGGTGTGGGCGTGGGACGATGACACGGGCTCCTCAGCCACTGTGTTGCCGGAGAACGAAACCATCGAGTTCATGTTGAGTGACATGTCTGGTTCTCAAGCCGACGACAATGTTTTGGGGTTTTTGGACGAATCTGTCATTCCCGCGGTGGCCATGAAGAGAATGCAGCCACAACCTGATATCGATCCCAGCTTGGAACAGGCTCCCACCGTCGCACTTCGATCCACCGAATTGTCAACCGTGTTCACCGTGAGTCAGGCCAGTATTCTGAATCAGCTGAGTACCACTCGACGGGCGTTTGGCCGGGGACCCAGTAGCGACTTTGTACTGGGTTTGGAATCCAGCATTCTTTCCACCAGTGACATCGGGGATTTACTGAGCCGATCCAACGCGATTCTGGGGGTCGGTTCGGAGCACCGGACACCGATTGTCACCTACAACGTGGCCCGTGGAAAACAAGTCGGACAACAAGCAGGAGCCGGGTCTTATTGGTTTCCGGCCCGTCAGGACCTGGATACCTTGATGAGCAAGATTGATTCGCGTCTGGTGGAAGATGTGTTGGTGATCAAAGGACCTTACACGGCGCGGCTTGGTCCGGCCCTGAGCTTCTATGATGTTCAACTCCGGCAAGCACCTCGATACGCGAACGGTTATGAAAGCCACGGCGAAACAAGTTTGAACTGGAAACAGAACGGTGACCAGTGGTACGGTCGCCAAACCGTGAGGAGCGGGGCGTCGAACTGGGGTTTTCGTCTGGGATATGGTGATCGGGCTGGCAGCGATTACCAGACAGGACTCGATTCGGGTCCGGTCGAAATGTCCCAGATGCCGTCCAGTTACCACTCCAAAGACTGGGACCTGGCATTGGGGTGGGATCCAACTCCACACCAACACATCGATTTCACTTACTTGCGACTTGACCAAAGCGATGTGGAGTTTCCCGGTCAGATTTTCGACTTTGACTTTCTGGTCACCGATGCCTTCGAACTGACTTACATTAACGAATGTCCACGATTTTGTGACCGGGTAGAACTGGAAGGGTGGTTCAACCGCACTCGCTTTGCAGGCAACGCGCAGGGGACTGGGAAACGTCGGCAGATACCACTGCTGGAAGATTTCTTTTTCACCGGCAGGTCACTGATGTTCTTTACGGACGTTGATGCCTCCAGCGCTGGTTACAATTTTTCTGCGACATGGGGCGACGTTGAATCTTCTCAGCTGACGTTGGGGACCGACTTGCGGTACCTCAAACAGGAACTCAATGAATTTGGCGCTGCGATTCCACCTTTCGTCTCCCCGCTCTTCGGTTTCCCGCGGAATCGTTCCATTCCCCGCTCTTATTTGGCGAATCCCGGTGTGTATGTCGAAGCGGATGTACCGCTGACAGGTCGCCTGAAGGTTCGAGGGGGTGGGCGGGCCGACTGGGGCTTCACGAATGCTTTTCCCATCGGAGATCCCGACGCGGACGGAAATCCTGACGATTTAGAACAGCAGTTTGGTACCAGTTTCGACCAGTCGTTTGACCTGGGATCCGGATTTGTCACTGCCGAATACGAACTGGGCTGCCACTGGACCGCGTCCACCGGAGCCGGGTTTGCCATGCGGATGCCGACGATGACCGAACTCTATGCCAACGGTCCCTTCGTTTCCACGTTACCACAGTTCGTATTCACGGGAGTCCAAGGCGACCCCAATCTCCGGCCGGAACGGATGTGGCAGGTTGATGCGGGACTCGATTTTGAGTACCAGAATGTCCGTGGCGGCTTGAGTGGTTACTACACCTGGATTGATGACTACATCACGTATCAACGAGTGTTTGTGCAGACATTTAACGTGTTCAATGCGGTCAACGACTCATTGGGTACTTTGAAGGGTTTTGAAATGTACGGCGAAGTGGACCTGACATGTCGGGTCACCGCCTTTGCCACTTCCTGGTATGTAGAGGGCAAGAACCACGTTCGGGATGAACCGTTACCGGCGATCTTTCCCTGGAACAGTCGCGTGGGAGTGCGGCTTCACGAACCGAGTCAAAATCCGCTTTGGGCCGTGGAATTCTCCGCCCGCATCGTCGACGACCAGGATCGAGTCTCCCAGTCATTGTTCGAACAAACCACTCCCGGCTTTACGCTGTTCGACTTGCGCGCCTACGCTCAGCTGACGGAGAATGTACTGTTCACGTTGGGCGTAGAGAACATCTTTGACCGGTTTTATCAGGAGCATTTGGATCCTCACCAGTTCACTCAAACGGTCGGTAGCACGACTGGGATTGCGAACTTCGGTGTTTATCAACCGGGTGTGAATCTCTATTCCGGAATCGTCTGGGAATATTAGGCACTTCAATAGAACCGGTGGCAAGCTATCTTCCCCTTGGTTCCAAGCTGCAGTGGCAGGCACAAGGTGCCCCTGTGATGTCGGATGTTCAATTTTTTGTCTTGACCGGGTTGCTCCGAGGCCCGAGACGGATGGTGGGGGATCTGGGAATTTTCTGGCCAAACGGCTCTTGTGACGCTAAAAAAGACCGTGTCCCGAGGCAAGAATTCAACGACGGGACGGTCAGCGAACTTGATTTTGTAAAAGCCCGACGCGATATTTGAGTGGGACGGATATCGGCAGGTGGCGTCTGTCTGCCAGAAATTTTCAGAAGTTCTTGATCCTATCGAGAGGACCAGGTCAATGCTGCATAGTCGTAGAGAGTTTTTGTCCCATGGAGTCGGAGCCGGTCTGGGTGCCGCGTGGGCTTTGGGCAATGTGACGACGACTCGGGCGGAGAAAGAAAGCGTGGTGCCGCGTCGTTACGGGATCATCTACAACTGGGATGGAGCACCCCACGGGTATTCTGACTACCCACAAACACTGGATCAGTTTTTGCAGAAGACGTTTGCTCCGCTGAAAGACACTCAAGTGGGGGCTCTGTTCTATTGCGTGGGTGAGCATGAAGCGAATTGGAATTCCAAGTTAATTCCCATGGCCGGTGATGACCAGGACCGCACTTACAGTTCGGCCGGGAGCATGCGGCATATCGAAAATGTTCGTGCCATGCTCCGACGTGGGGAGAATCCCTATCAGGCCATGGTGCACCGGGGGCGTGAGCTTGGCATCGATGTTTATGCTTCAATCCGCGTGAACGACAACCACTTGCATGGCCTGCAGTTGAACGACTTTGCCGACGCCCGGATGGAGGGTATGACGCAACTGCGCAGGGAACACCCGGAGTGGTGTTTGGGTTCCGAACAGGCCCCGGAGTGGTTTGCCGCTTCGTGGAACATGGCCATTCCCGAGGTGCGTGAGCATCGCTTTCAATACATTCGCGAGGCCATGGATCTGGCCGACTGGGACGGCGTGGAACTGGATTGGCAACGGCACGGGTTCCATTTGCCCGCGGATGAAGCTTATCGCTTGCGTTACGCTCTGACCGACCTGCAGCGTGCTGTAAGGCAGCGGGCGAACGACTTGGCTCGCCAGCGGGGCCGGCCTTTCTACGTCGCCGTGCGAGTGGCCACCACGCTGGAGTCCTGCGACCGGATCGGTTACGACTTGAAAACATGGATCAAGGAAGGGTTGTGCGATGTCATCATCGCCGGTGGCGGGGCAGGGACCGATCCCGGCATTCAGGTCGAGAAATTTCAAGAATTGGTCGAGGGGACTCCCGTCCAATTCTACACGGGTTTCGACAGCGGATTTTGGGGCGAGCACTATGGATTGGTACCGGATCGAGAGTTTCAACGAGCCTGGGTGCGCGGTACGGCGGCCGGTTATTGGCGGCGTGGAGCCGATGGCATGTACGTCTTTAACTGGCACGCCAATGAAAGAACCCGGCGTGATTTGCTGACTCAGGTCGGCGCGGAAAAAACGCTGGAAAGGACTGACAAGATTTTTGCCGCCGTTCATCGCCACCTGCGCGAACCGGGTCACGACTGGTCGGGGGCCGATCTGAATGATCGCATTTTCGGTGAGACTCCCGTGAAGTTGTACCCGACGTTGACGAACGAAGGGCCCAGTTTTCATGTGCCTGTCCACGATGACGTTGCACGTTACGCTACGGCGGGTCTGTTGAAACGGGTTGAGCTGCAAATTGTGTTGGAACACTTGTCTTCCGCAGACAGGATTCAGGTCAACCTGGATGGTAAGGCGCTTGGCGAGCCAGTAGTACGCTACGCTGCCCGGGAGGATCCGGACGATCCTTCCGACGTCGCTGAGCATGCGTCACTGGTCTGGACGCTTCGCCCCGGGCAGGTGGCGCAAGGAGAACATCGGATCAATGTACAGTTACTGAAACGAGACAAGCGCGTGAGGCCGCCGCTGGTGGTGCGGCATGTCGAATTTCACGTGAATTATTCATGAAACTCTTATCAGGAGAGAGAGCCGGATGACTGTTACTCGACGACAAATGATGCAAGCTGCTGCCTGGAGTGGTGCCGTGGGGCTGGCCATTTCCGCCCCGCGTGATGCGTGCTCCAAGGAGAAGACTTCATCATCTCAGCCGATGTTGCTGCAGATCTATTTTCAGGTGGCCCCGCAGCTTGCCGCAGATTTTGAGAGAAATTACACCGAGTCCTATGTGCCCGCTTTGCGAAAGCAGGACGGTTATTTGCGTTCCAACCTGTTGCGCCTTTTCCCGGAACAGACAGCGCAAGAAATAGAAGCGGCGACGACTGAATTCAATTATCAGATGGAGCTGGTTTTTGACACGGAAGAAAATCGACGCAAGTGGGTAGCGAGTGCAGAGCATACGCACGCGTGGCCCCTGACGGCCGAAATGGCCGGAAAAGTCGCTTGGCGCGGGTTTGACATTGTCGGGAAAGATCAGAATTCTCGGTGATGCTTACGAGGGCCAGGTGAGAATTCGCACGCCTCACTGTTCACGGCAACAGGGTTCACGGCAACAGGGTTCACGGCAACAGGGTTCACGGCAACAGGGTTCACGGCAACAGGGTTCACGGCAACAGGGTTCACGGCAACAGGGTTCACGGCAACAGGGTTCACGGCAACAGGGTTCGGTGAAATTCGCCGGGGTATTTGTTTGCACAGGACCGGGAATGAATGCCGGATTGAAAAATTTCCGCATTTCTTGAAACGGCCATGCTGATTTTTGTGTTTCCTATCGATCAATAGTTCCGGAGCAGCGAAATTTTGACTTCAGGGAGAGGGGATATGCTGGATCGCCGAACACTTCTTACCGCTGGTGCGGCAGCCGGATTGACCGCTGGTTTGTCGAAATGTTCCCCCGCTGAAGCGTCTCGAACGCCCAGGCGTAAAATCCGGGTCGGTGCATTGAACGTGGGTGCGTACACGTTTTGGGGGATTTGGGCCAGGATTCTTTCTCCAGGAGGAACTTTCGGTACGGGCCTGTTGAACATGGAGATCACACACTGCTGGGATGTGAATCGCGAGCTGGCTGAAAAATTTGCCGCCGAGCACGATTGCCAGGTTGTGGACCGCTATGACGGCATGGTTGGTGAGGTCGATGCGGTTGCTTTTGGAGGTTTGTACGAAGTTCCCTGGCAGCATCGCTTGGCGCGGCCTTACGTCGATGCGGGGGTGCCAACTTATCTGAGTCGTCCATTCAGTTATCGGCTGCGTGACATCGATTCCATCCTGGACCTGGCGGCAAAACGTGGTACGCCGTTGATGGCGACAAGTTGTCAGGAGCATCTTTATCAAGCCACACACCTGCAGCAGCAAGTTAAAAACTGTGGCGTCATCAAGTCAGTTCATGGACTCTGTCGCAGTGACGAGTACCCGGCTCACTTCCACATTCAGTGGTTCATTCTCAAAGCACTTGGCTATGAAATCGACAAGGTATCTCTCCTGACCGACGACGAGCGGAAAGCTTCGTATTTGCAGGAAACGATGCTTTTCAAGGCGCAGCAGGGTCAGCCGGCCTTTGCCGCGGCACTGCATGGTGTGACGGGCAGCCACGCTTTGTATCTGAAAATCATGGGTGACCAGGGCAGCGAGACGATTACTATGGACCGCAGTACGGATCGGAAAGAAGAGCTTTACAGCTACTTTGCCCCCCAGCTGGTTGACATGCAGCGAACTTTTGAAGGCCACAACTATCAGCCACTGGATGTCATCCGCAAGAAGACCGAAGTCTTTCTGACTGGTTACCATTCACACCTCGAAAAGCACGGCGCACTGGTTCCCGTGGGAAGTGTCCCGGTCGACTGGTCCCCGCGGTATTTCAAGCCTGGCTGGATTGATGAGTCGATGTTCTCAGCCTGACTTTCATCCAATGGTCTGGCACCAGGAACGTCGGGGAAGGTGGTGAAATCGGTTATTGAATTCTGAGGTGAGCCAGCAGTAGGTCGGCTTGTTTGGCAACACCCCGTTCGTAGCCTTCGCCCGTATACCAGACCATCAGGGCGCGCTGATCGTCGAGCCTCAAGAAATGCGGATAGGACTCGTCCAGGCCCCACTGGGTGAGCATGTTCATTTGGTGCCGAAACGTTTTGGTCACCGGATCGAATGTGAAAAGGCCGGTGCGTGAACTACCTGGTTGATCGTCCGGGTAGGATTCTGTTGACGTACGCCCGCTCACCAGGATCGTGTTGCCGATTAGTGCCGCAGCTGGTCCGCCCAGGGGGACGCCCGCCTGGGTTTCCCATTGAGTGTAGGGAGGACGTGAAAAGGAAACTTTGCCTTGGCGGGTGAACGCCAGCAGGCTGTCATCATTCAGAAATAGCAGGGATGTTTCCGTAAAACGTCCTTCGAGAATTGTGGAGACCTTTTCCCAATCCAAACCGTCAGTCGAACGCACCAGCTCGACCCTGCGGTTGCCCGTCATGATGTCGGCCGCCGCATAATATGTTCCCTTATGCGTTGTTGTTTTCCAAAATGAAAATCCCGGCTTGTAGACAGGAATAGCCGGGCTCCAGGTCTGCCCGTCTGGACTTTGACTTAGCATGGTTCTGATCGGGTCCCCCGTGTTTTTGGCATCTTCGAGCGGAAAATAGACGAATAATCGGTCCGGAGTTACCATCAGGTGCGCTTCGGCATCGTCATGCGGCGTATCGACCACGTCGGAAACCGTCCAACCGCGCGGCTCATGTGGCCTGGAGGTCAGCAGCCGGATTTTGCCGTCGGTGGACGAGTGTTCGGAACCAGAACGAAAAGTCATGTAGTAGCGATCTTTCCAGAACACGAGCCCTGCACGACCGTTCCAACGGCCATCGGAAAATATTTTTTCCACTCGCTCCAGTAGGATTTCTGGTTCGGGTCCATGTTTTCCGGCCACCGCTTCAGCGGCTTGGGGAACGCCGCTACGGATCTGACAAAGCGCCATGGCTCCGGCACCGGTTGCCAGACTTCTGCCGAGGAAACGTCGTCTTGATACATCGAGGTTTGTCGCTGACGAAGTTTTACGTTTTGGCTGCTGTTGGGTCATCATGCACTCCTTTTGACCGCTGCGGTCTCAGGGGGGAACCTCGTTCTGTTTTCAGGCGGGTCGATCCGGGTTGCTGGCGGACACGGAAAAAGTAGCATACCATATTCCAGTAACCTGGCAGGAAAAGTTTCGGGGACGATTGCGACCCAGACTGGGGGGGATTAGAATTCCTGGATCTTGTCTGTTGGGGCTGTGCTATCCTATCCGGAAATTGGTATTTTCATTGCCTGGCACAGTCGGGTACACGTGTTCCTGACCGCAAGAGTGTTGTAACGGCACCGCACGGTGTTTTTATCCTGTCTGACGACCATCCTCATGGAATATCCAGACTTAACAATTACCGACATCGATGCTGCTGGTTTTCAAGCGGCGTACGAACGCTGTGGCAGCTTGGTCTTACGGGATGTCTTCGATCCCGCAAGCCTCGCACCGGTGTTAGAGCGTGCCCGTGAGGCTTACTTCGTCCGCGACTGGCAGTATCGACGCGGGCAATTACCGGAGCGGCTTTACCGCGGGATGTACGAGTTTGGCCACATTCCCGCGCAGGATTTGGACGCCCCGGATGGTGAGAAACTGTCGATTCTGAATTTAGTCACTGATTCGGCCATCTGGCCACTGTACCAAGGCCTGTTCGGACCAAAAATTGCTTTCATGCTTGGCAACTGCCTGCCCCGTCGCCAAAGCGTGGAGGGAGTCGCCGCGCCGACCCCATTCCACCAGGATGGCGCCTTTCTTGGCGATCCGGCACTGGTCATGAATGCCTGGGTCCCGCTTGTACCCTGCGGGCAGACGGCACCGGGGCTGGAGGTGGTGCTGAATCCCACCAGCGAACTCATCACCCCGCCCGAAATGAAAGGCGACCGCGCATCGACTTACAAGCAACTCGAGTTGCCGGAGTCCTACATTGCCTCACGGTTCGGTGAAGATTGTTTGTGGGCACCTCGATTGAACGTGGGCGATGTCCTGTTCTTTTCCCACCTCACGATTCATCGCACCTACCAGCGGCCCGAGATGGATCAGCCGCGCATCAGCCTGGAAATTCGTTGCGTATCAGGTGACGCTGCGGATGCGATGCAAGGGCGGCATCAGTTTTTGATAAGGGAATGAAGCGGGTGCCTGCCCGTTGGTGACCGGGAGTTCGGATGTGCCGACTCAATGTCACCGGTACTTCGTCACCAGTACTTCACGATTTGGTTGAAGCTTGTGCAGTGCTCCTGCACGGCTTCCACCTCCTCTTCGGTCAGCGTTTCGCTGAAGCGTCCAACACGGCTGTCGGAGACGCCCTGGTGGTAAAGTGGTGACCAGAATGCACCGGTGTACTTGTCCTCGCGATAACGGTTCCAGGCCTCCATCGATTGTTGTTCCAGGGCTTCGTTACCAAAGGCTTCGGCCGGTATGGAGATACCGCAGTGTTGAGCCACTGGAGCCAGTGCCGCTTGTGGATCCGTTACGAGTTGTTCATAGCGGACAAGACCGACTTTTTGTCTCGTGGGTTCGGGGCTGCTGAACAGCGGCGCGTAATAGGAGAGGTAGTAGCCTGACAAGGCCGCCATGTTACGACCCAACGTTGTCAATTGGCTCGACTGACCCTCTGCCCGGTGCTTCTCACCGACCTCGACCATCGACGCAACCGTATCACGCGGGTCGCGGACCGTCAGCAGGAAGGTCGCGCGCGGCAGCCACTCGGACAATTCAGGAAAGAAACGAGTCAGTTCCGGGTTCTTCAGCACCAGCACCTCGGCCGGCGTATATCGCGTGTGCACCATGTGCAGGAAATATCGGAGCTGTTCGGCGTTGTACTGTTTGAACTCTTCCGGCGAACTGAAGTAGTCTTTAAGGTGCAGTTCAAAGTTCTGCAGGTTCTTCGAAAAAACCTGCATCTGGTCGGCAATGTATTTGCACTCGCCGATGACCGGATTGGTGGTCGGTGCAGCGCAGAGCAGCTTCTGAAGTAGCGTCGTGCCACTCCGCATGCTGCCACCGATAAGGACGAACAGTGGAGTGTTGGAACTGGATTCGGACGGAGCTTGTTCGGCCATGGGGAGCGATTTTAGGGTGTCGGGGAAACGACGGTTTGGCACCCATCGTGATCTGATTCGGAACAGCCAGGGAGTCACCAAGGTGACGCTGACCAAACACCGTCCAACCCGGGGCATGATATTGAAAGATTCTTCCTGTCAGCAGAAAACCTTGGTGTATTCAGCGTACTTTGCCGTTCTGGGAGTTGCAACGGCAAAGTCAGCCACGGTGTGACATTGACGCTACGTAAAAATCTCGTTGCCAGCGCTGTCGATCTTTGGTCCCGTGTCCGGTGCCTCGACTGCTGTCTCAGGATGCACTCGGTGAACTGGCCGCTTGCGCGATAGCGTCCGCGGACGGTTGAGGTCCTCGCCGGTTGACCCCTTTTGGCTATTTTCTAACTGCAGTCAGGTCCCGGTCATTTGAGCTAACCTTGCCATCGTAAAATGCCGACAAGCTTCCAGGATGTCCAAACTGTGGGGGGGCTCTGCAATCAACGATTGACTGGGAAGTTGCGCACGTCAGCTAGCATGCTCCTGGCCCCCATTTTCACCCTGTGCTTTGTGTTGAGCACGGCGGGCGGCTGCCGCCGTACGTACTATCGGACGCGGGCTGACACGCAGTCTTACCGGATTGTTGAACAGAACACTCAGGACCCGCGTTGGTCGGTACCGCGCATTGACATCACCCCCGACCCGCGGAGTCGTTTCTATGACACGGACGATCCGGATCATCCACCGTTGCCACCGGACGACCCTGCGGCAAATCGGTACATGAAGTGTGCGTATGGAATGCGCGGCGCCGGACAATGGAGAGATTGGGAACAAAACAGCAGTGTTGAGAATCCAGTCTGGAAGGATGATTTACCGGGTGCCCCGAAGCTGAAAGACCGTGTGCAGACACCACGTATTGAACGTTTGGGGCTGCGCGAATCTATTGAAGTTGGTTTGATCAATAGTCGTGACTACCAGGAGCAGATCGAGAACATGTACTTGTCAGCGCTGGTGCTCACGTATCAGCGTTACCGGTTTGACTTGCGGCCACTCGGTTTCCTTGGCGAACCGTCGACATCGTTGTTTTTCCAGAATCAGCCCGATGACGCCAGCAGTCTGGAACTGGGAGCTTCGGCGGGTGTGTCCAAGCTGTTGCCGGCGGGTGGCCAGTTTGTCGCCGAGTTGGCCAACAACACGATCTGGATGTTCTCGGGTCCGAACGACACGGGGACTGCGACCAGCATCGGTTATTCCCTGGTTCAACCCTTGCTGGCCAGGGCCGGCCGAAAAATCGCCATGGAGGATCTCACGCAGTCGGAACGGAATGTGTTGTACTCGGTTCGTGACTTTGCACGGTTCCGCAAGGAATTTTACGTAACCACTGTCACCGGAGAGCGCGCGATACCCTTGCCGGGAACCACCGGCGGTGGGGAACTGGCGTTCTTGATCAGCGGTCAACGCACTCCGACGGAAGGCTTTTACATGTTGTTGTTTATCTTGCAGCGTTGGCGCAATCAGGAGGCAAACGTTCAGAGACTGGAAGCCTTGATTCGTGACGGACAACTGCTGCGACAGGCAGGGCGTATTTCGGCACTCGACGTCACGCAACTGGAAAGCAGTCTCGCATCGGCACAAGCCAAATACGTATCACTGGAGCGCAGGTACTACCAAGGTCTCGACCGCTTTAAACTGCAACTCGGTTTACCACCTGACCTGGAAGTCGAACTTGACGACACGTTGTTGGAACCTTTCCAGTTTGTGGACCGGACTCTGTTTGACCTCGAGCGGCGCCTAGCGGCACTGGTGCTTAACACGGAAGAAGAAAACTGGAACGAAACCTTTCAGGAGTTGCAGGCCTTGCTCGAATTAGTCATTCCGTCACTCGAGGTCATCGAAGAAGATTTTGAGACCCTGCACGAGATGATTCCCGATCGGAAACTGACCCCGGAAGAGTCAGGCACACTGCTGAAAGAAATGGAACTGCACCGGACCCGCCTCAACGATTTGCGCACCGTGGCGACTGAACTGGACGACTCGTTGACTAAAGCTCGGGATCTATTTGACGACGCATCGGATTTGACGCCAAAACAGGTGCTGGGTTATGTCGACGTCATGCGAAACGTTCGACGCCGTCTGCTGACGATCGTCCGCGAATTGACAGGCCTTTCGATTGCCGCCCGTGTCGAAATGGTCTCACTTCCCGAGGTTCCGTTTGGACCCGGAGAGGCCGTCGCGCTGGCTCTGGATTCCCGCCTGGATTTGATGAATCGGCGGGGTCTGGTGATGGATGCCCGACGTCGACTCGAAATTGCTGCTAATCGTCTGGAAGGGACGCTGGATATCCTCGTCGAGGGCGAATTGAACACGCAACCGTTGTTTGACGGGGATAACCCGGCCGACTTTCGTGCCAAAGACAGCAATTACCGGGTGGGTGTGGGGATTACGACTCCCCTGGATCGGAGACGGGAGCGAAATGACTACCGTGCTGCTCAAATTGGCTACCAACGGACTCGGCGTAATTTTATGGCTGCCGAGGATCAGGTGAAACTTGATGTTCGTCGAGAGTTGCGGCGGGCCATGGCAGAACAAAAGAAGTTCGAGTTAAATCGTCGGGCACTGCGCGTCGCGGCGCGAGAACTTGACCAGGCGATTGAGTTTGGAGACCTACCGGAAGCTGCGGTGGGTGGTCAGGGGCTGAACATCTCCCGGGCATTGGATAACATTCTCATGGCACAAAACGAACTGATTGAAGCTTGGGTCGACTATGAAACGGCCAGGCTTAACGTCTACCGTGACATGGGTGTGATGGAGATCGATGAGGACGGGTATTGGGTCGAACCAACGGAGTTGACGAGCGATTCTGAAAGCAATTTTCCGGACCGGGAAGCGTCCTTTGCAGAGCCGGCAGATGAAAGGAATCTGGTCGCGAACGGGGAACTGGAATAACCAGGTCCCGTGAAGTTCCGGCAGCAGCATCCTCATGCCAGCAAGCGGAAATTCAACAGCTCGACCCACATGGGCTCTGCCCAGGGGTACCCCCCAAGATCTTGCAGTTGCCCGCAACAAATGTTGAAGGAAAACCCTGTCAATTAGCGGTTCACCCGACTTGTCTCGTCGACGAACGTTAACAGGAATTGGTTGGGTTGTACCAGCGATCCCACTGCGGGCAGTTGAAACGATACGGTTTCGGAGGGCGGCAATTCGTGCAACACACGACCGGGTGAGGGCGCCACAATACGACATTTCGCAATCACTTTTCCCAATCGTTTCGACTCCATCTTGTGAAGGCGTAATTTGGCCTTGATCGCTTCGAGTTTGATGCGCCCCTTGGCGAGACGGGCTTCGGCCACCGTCGTGATACGCTCATCGTCTGCCTCGGCTTGCTGGATTGTGGATTCAAGCGCCGCCAGCTCTCGGCCATAGGTATGTTGCTGCAGAATTCGCAGTTCATGTTTGGCCTGCACCAACAGGTGCTTTTGCTCTGCCAGGTTGAAGC
>Ga0310123_10000781_pt1 | contig 27998 bp, 25 predicted proteins | sample CB6_AW_1057_MG_FD_203505 | JGI IMG/M metagenome (GOLD analysis project Ga0310123, IMG submission 203505) | Marine microbial communities from Western Arctic Ocean, Canada - CB6_AW_1057 | ecosystem: Environmental > Aquatic > Marine > Oceanic | place: Canada: Western Arctic Ocean | collected... | reverse complement strand
GGCGTTTACAGGTCGTCATTGTAGGATAGGATTGCATCCTGTCTTGGACCTTTCTTGGGAGTGACTGCGAACAACAGATCGCTCTGGCAGATGGTTGAAAACGTGGTGGAGCATCAACTGCTGATCGAGACCAGCTCCTCACATGCCTGACAGGTTTGTGATCGCTTTCCACTGAGAAAGCCATCTTCTGTATCGGTCAGATTCCTGGCAATTTTCTTCATCCAGCGTTCCTGTGGATTCGGCGTGCAGCCGGCGAAATGAACGCGGCGCGTCTTCCGTTCCATCACAAACAGCAGTTAATACGTGACCAGTCCGCTTCTGGTCCAGACCTCAAGGGTCGTAAAGTCGATCGCCGCCAGCACGTTCCAATGCGCTTTGAGAAACGTGTTCCATGATCCACGACATTGGCGTTCCGGAGTCGGTTCGATCCCGTGTGCTTTGAGGATGTTGCTGACGGTCGTGTCGGAGATTTGGTAGTCATTGGTCATTCGGCATTTGCACGTTCCGGCCACAGCTTCGGAGTGATCAACGCTTCGGGCAGTTCGGGAACGGCGGCTTCGATCGCGGTAAGTAGATCGGCGTCCAATCGGCCTCGGTCGAACACCGCCAAGTTTTCCTGCATCTGAGAGACGGTTTCGACACCAACCACGAGACTCGTCACTCCGGCGAAAGAGAGGACGTAACGCAGTGCCAATTCCGCCATGCTGAGTCCTGCCTCGCAGGCAAGCCTGGCCAATCGCCGGCGGACTGGCACGGCTTGGCTGAGTGATTTGGGAATATCTTCTTCAGGCATGACCAACAGACCCTGAAGCAAGACGCTTCGAACGAAAATTCGGACGCCGGCACAAGCCGCCTGTTCAAGGACGCCGCTACGCAGATGCCACGGATCCAGCACGTTGCCGGGCAGTTGCAGAGCGGAAACACGTTCCGCCACAAACTCGGCGGCCGGGCCGGGCCGATGCTCGCATGAGATACCGTAGGCCCTGAGCCACCCCCGTTTTTTGAGTCGCCGAAGAACGGGCAGGTGAACGGCATCCGCTTCACGGTGAAACAGCACCACCGGAAGGGAATCCAGACGCAACCGCCGACGAGATTCGGCGACGGACTGCTCGATGCGGCGCGATGCAAGCGCTGTGTCCGACAACTCGCCACGTTTCAACGGACGCACCTTCGTGACAACGACAACACCGTCAGCGACTCCCAGTTCGTCCAGGACGCGGCCCAGGACTTCTTCGCTCGTTCCATAGGCCGCCGCTGTGTCGAAACAATTGACGCCCCCGTCGAGCGCAGTTTTCACAATCGCAAGCACTTCGTGATACGAGGGCTGACCTGTGCGATTGGCCACGCCATAATACATGCCGAATTGCACTGTTCCCAGCATTAGTCGGGTGAGGCATCCATGTTCCGGAGTTTCTGCCATTAGAAGCTCACACCAAGCATTGCTTTCTCACGGTGAAACGCATCTCGTAGGTATCCACCATTCTCAGGTAGGGATTTGCGGCCCAGGGCTTTGCCTTTGACGGTCAGCAGACGGCGTTGGTCATCGTTGAGCAGGATGCGTTTCTTCCCCTGTGTTCTGCATCAGGGAAATGATCTGCGAGTTCTGAAACTCAATGATCTGTTGCTGCCTGTGGTTGCGCCAACCGAAGAGGATAGCAAGCAGCAACTGCCACAGTTGCAGAATCTCGTTCATGTAATCTCCGAATGCCGAATCAGTGTGGATAGGCCAGCATCCGGGAAAAATTGTGCAAAATCAAGCGGCTGAGATCAGTGAATGAGACAAAACGTAAGTAGGGAATGGGGCTGCAGATAAAGTTCGCTGAATTGTTTTACTCTACGGATTCAGAGACATCAGAGCCAGACGATCTCCCACTCTCGACTTTGGACATCCGCCCTGGCTGCGTGTTGGAAGAACTGAAAGATCTACGCACCGTCGACGCCGTCATGCCGACGCGCGACGGAATCTAAATCCGCCGGCGATGCATCACCAAACCGAGTGACCACCAAGAAGTCCGGCTCCACAAACTCGGCCTGGAATTGCCATCGCAATCAAAACCGAATGAAATGGAGTGAAGACTTTCAAGGTCCAGCCCTGACAGACCAACGACTTACATCGCCAACTGGGTAAGATTGGATTAGGCCGCCTGCTTCGTCAGCGGTAGCAGAGTTGGCTCTGGCTGACGGCAGCCGTCCAAGAAGTTCTCGAAGACTTGCATGTCCAGAGCCGATGCCGTCTCGTTTTCTGGATGCCATTGCACCCCCAGGCAGAACCAGTCCTCGTCGATCGCCTCAAACCCTTCGATCAGCCCGTCGGCAGCGGTTGCCGATATCCGAAACTGCGAGGCCAACTGATCGACGGCCATATGGTGCTGGCTGTTGACGCGGATTTCGCCCGGTCCGTAAATCGAATCGATGCGTGTGCCCGGTTCGATTTCGATGATGTGCCGCAGTGTCGCTTCGACCGGATCGCGGTGATGAAGGGCTCGGGGCACCTCCTCCGGAATGTGCTGAATCAGCGTTCCGCCGCAGACGACGTTTAATATTTGGGCGCTCACGCCGATGGCGAGAATCGGCATTCTCATTTCAACCGCCAGCCGGCACAGCCGACGATCGAAATCTTCCCGCCGAACGGGCATGGCCCGGGTGACCGGATGCGGATCCATGCCGAGCCGAATCGGATCGAGGTCGAATCGGCAGCCGGCCAGCACCACGCCGTCCAGCATCTGGAGAAACTGCTTGAGGTCATCGTCGTTGGCCAGCGGCGGGATGAGGGCCGGCAGTCCACCGACGACCGTTACAGAATCGTAGTAACCGCTGTGATACCAGCTCAGCGGAACGGCCTCTTTGCGGGCGTCCCGAAAATCTCCGTTGATTCCAATGACGGGTTTTGTGGACATGAAATTCCCTCCTTGGTAGTGCACGTCCTGTGCGGTAGGAAACGGCGTCGATCAGCCCGGTGTGTAGCCGGTGCTTTCGAACACGGTGCCTGTCCGAAACCGAAGCATCTCCTTGTATTCCTGCGCTCCCGGATCCGATCCATCAGCCCGTGTCGAAATGCGGCTCCCTGCCGCAAAATCGACAAGTGAACTGGCCAGCCCGTTTCAATGAGCAGCGAAGGAACGACACCCGACGCGGCCCGGGCAGGCCGAGGATCGAACGAATGTAGCGACCACAGATCCCCTTGTCCAGCAGATCGCCGATTTAGCATGTTTGTACTCGCTGACCACATCATTTTGGGGTGTATGTGAGCTTTGCTCCAAAAGAGGACAATTGTCCAAATAATCGGGCCGCTGCAAAAAATAAAAGCCAAGATGCGCGAATCTGGGCTGCTTGATTCGTGTCATTCGTGGTTTTTTGCTGCCCACGATCCTTCGAACTCGAACTGATGAGATGTCGAATCGAAAGTAAATTCTCACCTCAGTTCCTGATTGATCGCGGTTGTCGACCTCTTCGTGTCTTTGTGATTTTGTGGTGAGCTTCTTTTTTGGTTGCGGCCGAAGGCCGCGCTGTGCTATCCGTAGTTCTCTCCGGATTGCAGTTTACGGTTTGAGGATTTGCTGATCCTTCACCGATTTTTCGGTCCGTGGCTTGGAGAGTTCCACGGTGATTGTCCGCTGGACGAAATCGATCTTCCGGATCCTGCCGAACTTGATCGACTTGGCATAGACGTCGATTTGCTTGACGGGTGAGACGACGAAGATGGTCCGTCCCGGCCGGACTTGGTCGGTCACATCCCGATCAACCCCGTCACCACCGTCGAGAAGCCGGTCGACGATCTCCTCGATTGTTTCTTCATCGAGTTCCTTCGGAATGACGATCCACAGCGCGTCCACGGCCAGCGGTTGCGAGCCAGCCGGACTGGGAGCGGACGCGTTCGTTGTGTCGCCGTCGTGCGTCCCGGCAAAGCTGTTTTGTACGATGAGCAGCACCGGTTTCAGCACCTCTTCGGTCATGACGACGTGGAATTCTTCATCGGAGACTGCCTGTTCCAGACGCTCGAGAATTCGGCCGGCATCTTCGAGCAAGGGCAGCATCCGTTCTTTTTTTTGGGCCAGAACTTCCGGCGCAAGTTCGACGTCGAACCTGGCCCGTGCCGCCCGAATATCCTCTTGCAGTCCGTCGGCCCAGTCTTCGGGGAACCACTTTCCCTCGACCCGGACGAACCGGTACTCACGCCGCTGACCATGCCCGAGTTTGATACGGACCGTTGCGACTCCATTGTTTTCGCCGACGAGGGTCACCGATGCGCCGCTCACCATCTCATTCAGCATGCTGAACGGATTTTCTAAGCTGAGCAACATAGTCAGGTCCCGCAACTGCCCGAGTGATTCGGCGTTAAACGAGGCCAAAAATCGCCGACCGTCGAATGACTTCAGCATCTCCACATCGGAAAGTTCGCTATTGGCCAGCGTCTCCAGCAGCGCAACCAGTCCGTCCCATTTGGAAGCCAGTTGCTCGATCGGAAGCAGTTGGCCTTGACTAACAGCGGGATGCGAGAGGATCGCCGTCTTGCGGTTTTTGAGGATGCCGGAGAGTTTTCGAGCCACCTCGGCGGTGCGACTCCAAAGTTCCGGATCCATATGATTGCCGAAGTCCCTCGCCAGCAGGTTGATCTGCTGTTGATGTCCGGCGGGCAAAAACTCCCAGACGGTTTCGGGCCGATTTTTCTTGAAGCCTTGAACAACCGCCAGCAGGGCGGCGTCGGCCGTGTCGGCGGTACTCGTCGATTCGGCAGGGGCTGCGCTGGCAGCGGCTGTCTCCGAGTCTCGGCTGCTGTCGGTAGTTGGTTCGGAATCGCCGCACCCGCAGAGCGCCAATCCAAGGATCAGCGGGCGTAGCCATAAGGCGTGTCTGGGCCTAATCATGATGATGGATTGTCTCCCTACCTTCCGGCCAGCTTGACGTGACATGCTGAGCAATTGTTGGACCACCCGGTCCACAAGAGCATCTTAACGGATTTCTTTCAATTCGACCGCGCTGCTTGCGAGCTGCGGGCAAGAATTCCGCACTTCGTCGATTCGAGCTAACCGGGCCAATGACTTGACGTCTTAGCCCCGAAGGGCGTAGACTGTCATCCGCTAATCTGATGAAATTCTGGACGCCATATCAATTTTATTAATACATTTCGAGCCATGCATCTGCGGAACATCGAGATTTTCTGCGACGTTGCGGCCAAGCGGAGTTTCTCCAAAGGCGCCGAGGCCCACAGCGTCGCTCAGTCGTCGGCCAGCCAGACCGTGCATATGCTGGAAGAGCGGCTGGGCACTCGGTTGATCGACCGCTCGAAACGGCCGCTGGAACTGACGCCGGCTGGCGAAATTTACTACAACGGCTGCCGCAAGCTGCTCGAATCGGTTCGCCGGCTTGAGGACCGTGTGCGGCGTGTCGAGAACAACAAGGTCGCCGGTCGGCTACGGGTGGCCGCGATTTATTCGGTCGGTCTGTTGCAGATGGACGCGTATGTACGCCGCTTTCAGCAGCTTTACCCGGAAGTCGATTTGCGGCTGCAATACCTGCATCCCGATGAAGTCTATGCACGGGTGTTGGCTGACGAAACCACAATGGGGCTGGTCTCGTTTCCGCGGGACGGGGGCGAGTTCAACTGCATTCGCTGGCAGGAACAAGAGATGGTGCTGGTGGTTGCCACCAGCCACCGACTGGCGGGCCGAAAGTCGGCTGCCGCCGGTGAAATCGACGGTGCCGACTTCGTCACCTTTACACCGAAACTGACCGTGCGAAAGCAGATCGATCGCTGGCTGAAACGGGTGAAGGTCTCGGTCAATGTGGTGCACGAGTTCGACAACATCGAGAACATCAAACGGACGGTCGAAATCGATGCCGGCGTGGCCATTCTGCCGCATCCGACAGTACGACGGGAAATCAAGTTCGGTTCACTCTGGGGGGTGCGTCTAGAGGGGGTCGACTGGCGGCGGCCTCTTGGAATCGTTCACCGGCGACATAAAACCCTGACGGCGGCGGCTCACAAGTTTGTCGAATTGTTGCACGAAGATCCCGCCACGTTTTCGGCTGCCGATCGAAAGTCGATGGGTCCAAACGGAGACGAGAGTTCCCGGACCAAGACACATCGCTGCCGCAAAGACCGATCACGGGTGGCATCATAATACTGGAAATTCATTCTCAACGAAATTGTTCGGACGGCAGCAGGCCGCAGACGATCTTCCTTTTCGGCGGGTCTCGTCAAGACTTTCAATCGAATTGGCAGAAACCGATCACGGAATCGATCAGGGTCGCGCAGGCGACTTGCAGTCAGACGGGAACCGATGATGACCAAAGACTCTCGCAGGACGCACCATCGCGGCGGGCTGCCCGAACCGCATGGTCTGTACGACCCGGCCCACGAACACGATAGCTGCGGCGTCGGTTTCGTCGCGAACATCAAGGGGCAGCGCAGCCGGCAGATCATCGATGATGCCGAGTGTGTCTTGCGGCACATGGTACACCGTGGTGCCTGCGGATGTGAGGCGAACACCGGCGACGGCGCCGGCATGCTGACGGCCCTGCCGCACGAGTTTCTGGCCAAGGTGGCGAAAGAAGATCTCGGCATCACGTTGCCCCAGCCGGGACAGTACGGCGTGGGTGTCGTCTTTCTCCCGACAGACAAGAGAGAACGTGAGATTTGCAAACACACGGTCAACGAAATCATCGCCGGTCAAGGGCAGCGGCTTCTCGGTTGGAGAGCGCTGCCGAGAGATGCCGAAGCGGCCGACGTCGGTCCCACCGCTCGGGCTTGCGAGCCGGCGATGGAGCAGCTCTTCATCGCCGCCGCCGACGGACTCGACCAAGATGCCCTGGAACGGCAGTTGTTCGTCATCCGCAAGCAGGCCAGCCACCACATCCGCACGGGAGATGTTGCGCAGCGTCTGCAGCAGGCACCGATGTTCTACATCTGTTCGCTTTCGACCAAGGTCATCATTTACAAGGGAATGTTGACACCCCATCAACTCATGCCGTACTTCCGAGACCTGCAGGACCAGGACTACAAAAGCCATCTGGCGATGGTGCACTCGCGGTTTTCCACCAACACCTTTCCCAGTTGGGACCGCGCGCAGCCGAACCGCTTTATGAGTCACAACGGCGAAATCAACACGTTGCGAGGCAACATGAACTGGATGTTTGCCCGGCAAGGTGTCATGCACAGCGACCTGTTCGGCGACGATTTGCCGAAACTGTTTCCCGTCGTCGAATCGGAATGCTCCGATTCGGGCAACTTCGACAATGCGATGGAGATGCTCTATCACGCCGGCCGAAGTCTTCCGGAAGTGGTGATGATGATGATTCCCGAAGCCTGGCAGAATCATCACTCCATGCCCCCAGACAAGCGGTCCTTCTACGAATATTATTCGGCCCTGCAGGAGCCTTGGGACGGACCGGCCTCGATCTCCTTTACCGATGGACATTGCATCGGGGCAGTGCTGGACCGAAACGGGCTGCGGCCCAGCCGGTTCTACGTGACCAACGATGACAAAGTCATCATGGCCAGCGAGGTTGGCGTCTTGTCCGTCGATCCAGCGAACGTCAAGTCCAAAGGACGGCTGCAGCCCGGCATGATGTTTCTGGTCGACTTCGATCAGGGCCGCATTATCACCGACGACGAGCTCAAACACGACGTCGCCAACCGTCGGCCTTACCGCCAATGGCTGCAACGTCAGCGGTTGCTGCTGAATGAACTCCCGGCGGCCGAGCCCGAGCCCCACATCGACTCTGACGCGTTGCTCCAGAAAATGCAGGCGTTCGGGTACACCGTCGAGACACTCGACTTTATGCTCATCCCGCTGATCAATGTCCGAAAGGACCCGATTGGCTCGATGGGCAACGACGCTGCGCTGGCCGTGCTCAGCGATCAGCCGCGGATGCTCTACGATTACTTCCGGCAGCTTTTTGCGCAGGTGACCAACCCGGCGATCGACTCGATCCGCGAAGAAGTCATCATGTCGCTGGAGTGCTACATCGGCCCGGAAGGAAACCCACTGGAGACGACCGAACCGCAATGTCACCGCCTGCTGGTGCCGCACCCCATCCTCACGGATGAAGAACTGGCTGCAATCAAACAACTGGATCACCGCGGCTGGAAAACAAAAACGATCGACATGACCTATCCGCGATCCACGGCGAGCAGCCAGCGTGAGCCGGCTGGTGTAGACCATAACAGCGGGCTCACGCCCACCGCTCGCCAAAATGGCGACGCACTGCATGAGGCGCTGGAGCGGATCTGCCAGGAAGCCTCACAGGCGATCGCCGACGGTTATAGCTTGATTGTTCTCTCGGACCGCGCGACGGATGCCGGCCGCGTGTCGATCAGCTCGCTGCTGGCCTGCGGCGCGGTCCATCACCACCTGGTCCGCAACGAAGAGCGGACGCGGATCGGCATTGTGCTCGAGTCGGGCGAAGCCCGCGAGGTCCACCACCATTGTCTGCTGACCGGTTACGGTGCCGACGCCGTCAATCCGTACATCGCCTTCGAGTCACTCTCACAGGCCCGCCGGGACGGCATTCTCTCGGAAGATTGGACCGACGATAAAATCGTGACCGCTTATCGCAAGGGGGTCGCCAAAGGGATGCTCAAGGTGATGGCCAAAATGGGCATTTCGACGCTGCAAAGTTATAAAGGAGCGCAGATTTTCGAAGCGGTCGGTTTGGGCAGCGAACTCGTCGACACCTGCTTTGCTGGAACCGCCAGCCGCATCAAGGGCGTCGGCTTCGACGTCATTGCCGAAGAGGCCGCTCGCCGTCACGAACTCGGTTACCCGAGTCGCCAACAGAACCCGCTGTCGGTGCTGTCGAATCCGGGTCTGTTCCACTGGCGGAAATCGGGCGAGAAACATGCCTGGAATCCGCACACCATCGGCAACCTGCAGGAGGCCGCGCGCACTGGCGACAAAACTGAGTATCAGCGGTTCGCCGAACTCGTTAACGAACAGGTCAGCCGCGACTGTCATCTTCGCGGGCTGTTGCAGTTCAAAACTCCTCGTCCGGTTCTGCTGGAGGAGGTCGAACCAGCCGGTGAAATCGTCAAGCGGTTCTGCACCGGAGCGATGAGTTTCGGCTCGATCTCTGCCGAAGCACACGAGTCGCTGGCAGTGGCTATGAACCGTCTGGGTGGCAAAAGCAACACCGGCGAAGGAGGCGAAGACTACCAACGCTTCGAGCCGCTTCCGGACGGTGATTCCAAACGGTCGGCCATCAAGCAGGTCGCTTCCGGCCGGTTCGGCGTGACCAGTTGGTACCTGACCAACGCCGACGAACTGCAAATCAAAATTGCCCAGGGCGCCAAGCCGGGAGAAGGGGGTGAACTGCCGGGGCACAAGGTCGACAAATTCATCGCCTCCATCCGTCATTCGACGCCTGGTGTCGGCTTGATCAGCCCGCCGCCGCACCACGACATTTACTCAATCGAAGACCTGGCACAGTTGATCTTCGATCTGAAGAACTCGAACCCGTCGGCCCGCATCAGTGTGAAGCTGGTTTCGGAGGTCGGCGTGGGGACGATTGCCGCCGGCGTGGCCAAGGGACATGCCGACAACATCCTTATTTCGGGTGCCTCGGGCGGGACCGGGGCTTCGCCGCTGACCAGCATCAAACACGCCGGCCTGCCCTGGGAATTGGGCATCGCAGAAACCCATCAGACGCTGGTCATGAACGACCTGCGCAGCCGTGTCCGCCTGCAGACCGACGGACAGTTAAAGACCGGCCGCGACGTCGCCGTCGCCTGTTTGTTGGGGGCCGAGGAGTTCGGCTTCGCCACCGCCCCGCTGATCACGCTCGGCTGCATCATGATGCGCAAATGCCATCTGAACACCTGCCCGGTGGGCATCGCCACTCAGGATCCCGATTTGCGTAAAAAGTTCAGCGGGCAGCCGGAACACGTCGTCAACTATTTCTGGATGGTCGCCGAGGAATGCCGGCAGATCATGGCTCAGCTGGGCTTCCGCACGATTAACGAGATGATCGGCCGATGCGACATGCTCGAAATCGACGCCGCGGTCAGTCACTGGAAATCTCAGGGGATCGACCTTTCGCCGATTCTGACGCCGGCACAAAAACCGCATCAAAACGTTGAGGTCTACTGCACCATTTCGCAGGACCACGGCCTCGACAAGGTGCTCGACAACAAGCTGATTGAAGCGGCACGCAAGGCCATCACCGACGGGACGCCGATCCGTTTCGACATGGAAATCCAGAACATCGATCGGGCATTCGGCACGATGCTCAGCCATCACGTCTCGAAAAACTGGGGCGCTGACGGTCTGCCCGACGACACCATTCACATAAACTGCAAAGGTTCGGCGGGACAGAGCCTGGGGGCTTGGCTGGCACATGGGGTGACCATCGAACTGCAAGGCGACGCCAACGACTACGTCGGCAAGGGACTCTCCGGCGGCCGATTGATCATCTCCCCCCCCCAGGGATCGACCTTCAAGGCCCAGGAGAACATCATCATCGGCAACGTGGCCTTGTACGGCGCCATTGACGGCGAAGCCTATTTCCGGGGTCTGGCGGCCGAGCGGTTCTGCGTCCGTAACTCCGGGACGCAGGCCGTCGTAGAAGGGGTCGGCGATCACGGCTGCGAGTACATGACCGGCGGGCGAGTCGTCATTCTGGGGCCGACCGGTCGAAACTTCGCCGCTGGAATGTCGGGCGGCATTGCTTACGTCTACGATCCCAACGATGTGTTCCTGCCGAACTGCAACCTCGAAATGGTCGAACTGGAAGAAGTCGAAGCGGAGCAAGACGCCGCCGAACTTAAGCGGCTGATCGAGAACCACCGACAGTACACCGGCTCGGATGTCGCCGCCCGTATTCTCGAAGACTGGGAAACGGCACTGGGACGGTTCATCAAGGTAATGCCCGTCGACTACAAACGGGCTTTGCGAGAACTGGCCGAGCAGGAGATCGCCAAACAAGAGGCAGAAATGGCTACTGTACCCGATGATCTGCAGTGAAATTGTTTTTGTGAAATCATGAAACCACGAATGACACGAATAAGAAAGAGTTGAATGGTCGCAAAGATTGTTTACAAGGAAGAGAGTTACGCTGTTCTTGGTGCATGTTGTGAAGTTTACAACGAGCAGGATTGTGGATTCCTGGAGGCAGTTTATCAGGAATGCTTCAAAATCGAGTTTGGCTCTCGAAACATCCCATTCATTGCTCAGCCAAAGCTGAAATTGAGCTATAAAGGAAGACAACTCAAGCAACTTTACCAACCGGATTTTCTATGTTTAGAGAAAATAGTTTTGGAGATCAAGGCTGCTTCAAATCTGAGCGATCAGCATTGGGCACAAGTTCATAATTACCTCAAAACCACGGGACTTAAACTGGGTTTGTTGGTCAACTTTGGTCAATACCCCAAGCTGCAATATGAACGCATTGTGCGTTGAAGTGCCCGGTTTTATTCGTGTGATTCGTGGTTCCTTAATATCATTTGTAATCGGGTCGAACGGGATTTTCATGGGCAAGCCGACCGGATTCAAAGAGTTCACCCGCCAGATGCCGCGCGACCGGGATCCGCTGTTGCGGATACTCGACTGGCGCGAGTTTCACGAGCACATGCCCGAAGCCGAACTGCGCGAGCAGGGGGCACGGTGCATGGACTGCGGGGTGCCGTTCTGCCATACCGGCGATTTGATGGCGGGCATGGCCACCGGCTGCCCCGTTAACAATCTGATTCCCGAATGGAACGATCTGGTTTATCGCGGTCATTGGCGCGAGGCGTTGGAGCGGCTCCACAAAACAAATAACTTCCCGGAGTTCACCGGCCGGGTCTGTCCCGCACCGTGTGAGGGGTCGTGTTGTCTGGCCGTCATCGAGCCTGCTGTGACCATCAAGAACATCGAATCCGCCATCATCGACCGCGGCTTCGAGCAGGGCTGGGTGCTGGCCGAACCGCCAAAAGTTCGCACCGGTAAAACGGTGGCCGTCGTCGGCTCCGGTCCGGCCGGTCTGGCGGCGGCTGCGCAGTTGAACAAGGCGGGACACACCCTCACGGTCTTCGAGCGGGCCGATCGCATCGGCGGGCTGTTGATGTACGGCATCCCAAACATGAAGCTCGATAAGAAGGTTGTCCAACGGCGCGTCGACCTGCTGGCCGAAGAGGGGGTCACGTTCGTCACTAGCATCGAGATCGGCCAGGACGTTTCTGGCAAGCAGTTGCTCGACGAGTTCGACGCGGTCGTCCTTTGCACCGGTGCCACCCGCCCCCGCGATTTGTCCCTGCCCGGCCGAGACCTGAAGGGTATTCACTTCGCGATGGAGTTTCTGCACGTGAACACCAAGTGTCTGCTCGACTCGGGTCTCGAAGACGTCGGCTTCATTAGTGCCAATGACAAAAACGTGATCGTCATCGGCGGCGGCGACACCGGCACCGACTGCATCGGTACGTCGTTGCGGCACGGTTGCAAAAACCTTGTGAACTTCGAAATTGTCCCCAGGCCCCCTCAGCAGCGGGCTCAGAACAACCCCTGGCCTCAGTGGCCACGTATCTTTCGCATCGATTACGGACACGCCGAGGCCGCCGCCAAATTTGGACGGGATCCTCGAGAATTCTGTATCTCGACGACACAGTTCCTCGGCGACGAGAAGGGGCACGTGAAGGCACTGAAGACGGTCGACGTCGACTGGTCTAAACCGACCAACGGCGGACCTCCTTTCAGTCCCCTCGAGGGAACCGAGCGCATCTTCGAGGCAGAACTGGTCTTGCTGGCGATGGGGTTTCTCGGTCCCGAATCGACCGCGGCAGAGCAACTGGGCGTCGAGCTCGATCCGCGATCGAACTACAAGGCCGAATATGGCCAATATGAAACGAACGTCGAAGGTGTCTTTGCCGCCGGCGACTGCCGTCGCGGGCAGAGCCTGGTTGTGTGGGCCATCAAAGAAGGCCGCGAAGCAGCCCGCCAATGCGACCGCTGGTTGATGGGCTCAACACAGTTGTCCTGAGACTCGCCGAATCGCGAGCACCTGCACTCACGGGCACCAAAACTGGACTTGCGGCAATCCTGCCAGTTCGGGTAAAAGCTCCATCCTGATGATCTGTGCCCATCGGTCACAAACATCTGGGTGAACAGGAAAGAGGTCCCCGAAATGACGAACGTCTTGCAGTTGGCCGAAATGTTGGGGGGTCAAGTCTGCGGAAACGGCGAACTCGTCATCGAGGACGCGCAGTCGATCGAGAATGCCGGCCCGCACGACGTGACGTTTGTCGTCGGTGAGAAAAACTTGCGGACGTTGTCGAAGAGTGATGCCGGCGCGGTGATCATCAGCAACTCGCTGACCCGCAACCGGTCACTTGACGACCTACGAAAGACCTTCGTCTGCGTCGAGGATGCGCAGAGAGCGTTTATCGAGGTGCTGACATTGCTCCGATCGAGGCGGCCACGCCCCCTGATCGGCGTCTCCCCACGGGCATTCGTCAGCCCTTCTGCACAAATCGGTGAAAACACAAATGTGTATCCGGGTGCTTACGTGGACCACGATGTCATCATCGGCCACACGTGCGATCTTTATCCCGGTGTTTACATCGGTCCCGGATGCAGGTTGGGCAACCACGTGACGCTGTTTTCGAACGTCGTTCTGTACGCCGATGTGATTCTGGGCGATCGTGTGACCCTGCAGGCATCGGCGGTGATCGGAGCCGACGGATTCGGGTATCGGTTCGTGAACGGACGGCACGAGAAAATCCCGCATTTCGGATCGGTTCGCGTCGGAGATGACGTGGATGTCGGTGCCTGCACAACCATCGATCGGGCCATGATTGGCGAGACCGTCGTCGGTTCTGGAACAAAGATCGACAATTTGGTGATGATCGCACACAACTGCGAGCTGGGACGTCACAACGCAATTGTCGCACAGGTCGGTTTTGCCGGTTCGGTCACTACCGGCGACTACGTCATCTGTGCTGGGCAGGCTGGTGTCGTCGATCATGTCCATCTCGGCGAGCGCTGTGTGGTTGGATCGAAAGCGGGCGTGTGCAAGGACATTCCCGCCGGTGAAACCCAATATGGCATTCCCTCTCAGCCGGCCGAAGTGATTAAGAAGGTGACGATGGTTCAGCGAAAACTTCCGCAAATGCGAACGACGGTCCGCAAGCTGGAAGCGCAGGTTGCAGAGCTGACGGAAAAACTGGAGCAACTCTCTGCGACAAAATCGGCCGCATCGAGACCGGCTGCCTGAATGGACTCCCAAGGTGTAAGCGACGTGACGACTCGAACGACATGTCGAGGGCGACTCGGACTGCTGGCCGGCGGCGGGCTGTTTCCCATCAACTTTGCAAAGGCGGCACAAAAGCAGGGGTACTCGGTCTTTTGCTGCGGCGTACTCGGCATGGTCTCCGATGAGCTGGCCGACGTTTGCGACGACTTTGCCGTCGCACCGCTGGGAAGGATCGGCAAAGCCATTCGCTTGTTCAAAAAGGCCGGTATCGACCGGGCTGTCATGGCCGGAAAAATCGAAAAGATCGCCTTGTTCAAGCGATTTCGCTGGATTCGGCACATGCCGGATCTGCGCACGCTACACATGTTGTTTCGGTACGCCCGCAAAGACAAGAAGGATGACACACTCCTTTTAGCTGTCATTCGTGAATTCGAACGCGATCAAATTCTTTTCGAATCCGCACTCAAATACTGTCCGGAGCTTCTGGTGAATCACGGATTTCTGACTCGACGCAAACCCTCGCCGGCGCAGTGGCGCGACATTCGTTTCGGCTGGGAAATGGCAAAGGCCATAGGACGGCTTGACATCGGACAAACGGTCATCGTCAAGGACACGGCCGTCATCGCTGTCGAGGCCATTGAAGGAACCGACGCCACCATCCGACGCGCCGGAGATCTCTGTCCGCGGGGCGGATTCACGGTCATCAAAGTGAGCAAACCACAGCAGGACATGCGGTTCGACGTCCCCACCATCGGTATCCAGACGTTGCAAACCATGCAAGAGTCCGGTGGGCGGGTACTCGCGATCGAAAGTGGCATGACCATTCTGCTCGAACGCGATGAAGTTGTTGCACTGGCGGACAGGCTCGGAATTGCCGTCGTCTCGCTCAAATCCGACGAACTAAGGCTGAAAATGGCATCCTGACGGTCGCCGGGCGGCCCGAACTTCCAGACAGATCCCTCAAACGTCCGCCTCGTCGGACAGCAACTGCACATCGCACTCGTTGGGGAGATCCTCGGAATCGAACGGCTCGGTCGCGAGGGCGTCATCGTTTTCGTCCACAGAGATGTCGGGGCCCAAATGCACGCGAAATTTTGCGCCTGCGAACGCCAACTCATCTCCCGGCAACAGCGCCCCGCGGGTCACGCGTTGGCCGTTGACTTTCGTCCCGTTAGTGCTGCCCAAATCGCGGATAAACAACAAGCCATCGGTCTTGACAATCAGACAGTGTAGCTTTGAGACACTGCCCCGCTCGACGACCAGATCGCACAGATGCGATTTGCGGCCCACCAACGTAATATCTTTGAGAATCGGGATGGGGCGACCACCCTCAACGGGGATGAGTTGTGCTTGCATAGTACGCGCAAACCACGACCTAGATTGGAGATCAAACTACATCTATTCTCTCCGACCGCTATGCCCTGTCAAGCCTGCTTTGACATTGATCAGGCCTGATCAGTCTTTCATTCTGGTGCAAAGTGACCGAGCGAGGAGGTCTGGCCCATTGTTAAGAGCAACCTGTTCAGCACCACCGATCTTTATCAATCCGCAACCATCTTTTCTGGAGAGGGCCAGACCCTGTCCGAGACTCCAGGATGAAAAAATGATCAGCCCTTTGACATCAATGAGACCTCGAAAGAAGTGACGAGCGGTGATCCCTAGTTTTGCAACTCACCGCTGTTCAGTTCGGGTTGACGGGTTTTCGCGGCAATGCTAGTTTCACGCTCCATCTTCCGACAAGACAAGGAGTTCTGAATGGCGACGAATTCTCAATACGTCTATTTCTTTGGCGACGGCAAGGCCGACGGTAACACCACGATGAAAAATCTGCTGGGCGGCAAAGGGGCCAACCTCGCTGAAATGACCAAGATTGGGCTTCCGGTGCCGGCCGGATTTACCATCAGCACTGAAGTCTGCACGCACTACTACGCCAACAACCGTTCCTACCCTCCGGAGCTCAAGGAGCAGGTCGCTGAGGCGCTCCAAGGCATCGAACGGGTAATGGGCGCCGAGTTCGGCGCGACGACGAATCCGCTGCTGCTTTCCTGCCGGTCCGGCGCCCGTGAGTCGATGCCGGGGATGATGGATACTGTTCTGAACATTGGCTTGAATGACGAGACGGTGCAGGCGCTGGCCGCACAGGCGGACAACGAGGCCTTTGCCTGGGACAGCTATCGTCGCTTCATCCAGATGTACGGCGGGGTTGTGCTCGACATGAAGCCGCAAGAAAAGGAAGACGAGGACTATTTCGAAGAAATCCTCGGTCGGAAGAAGAAATCTGCCGGAGTCTGCTATGACTCGGAACTGACGGCCCAACAGCTCAAGGAGATTGTCAGCGAGTTCAAGGCGATTATCAAGCAGATCAAGGGGATCGATTTTCCGACCGATCCGCACGAACAGATTTGGGGGGCCATCAGCGCAGTTTTCGGCAGTTGGATGAACGATCGGGCGATCGTTTATCGACGGCAATACAGCATCCCGCACGACTGGGGAACGGCCACTAACGTACAGGCAATGGTCTTCGGCAACTTGGGGGACGACTGCGCCTCCGGTGTCGGGTTGACCCGCGATTGTTCGCTGGGCGCACCAGGCTTCAACGGCGATTACCTGATCAACGCGCAGGGGGAAGACGTGGTGGCCGGCATCCGCGCTAGCAAGCGGATCGAGAAAACACTCGGCGAAGAAATGCCCGCAGCCTACGCGCAGTTAAAGGAAATCGGCAGCAAGCTGGAGAACCACTACCGTGACGTGCAGGACATCGAGTTTACCATTCAGCGGGGAACGGTCTGGATGCTGCAGACCCGCAATGCCAAACGGACTGGTTTCGCCGCGGTCCGCATCGCCGTCGATCTGGTCAACGAAGGCCTGATCACGCCCCAGGAAGCGCTGCATCGAAAGCGCATTCCGGCTGACGATCTGAACCAGTTGCTGCAGCCGATTTTCGATCCCGCAGCCAAGACCCAGGCCCAGGAAGCTGGGACACTGTTGGCAAAGGGCATCAACGCCGGTCCCGGTGCTGCCACCGGACAGATTTGCTTCCACGCCGCCGATGCCGAAGCACTCTTCGAAAAGGACTCCGACGCCCAGCTCATTCTTGTCCGCCGCGAAACCAGTCCCGAAGACTTGCGGGGCATGCGGATTGCCAAAGGCATTCTGACCGCTTTCGGAGGAGCCAGTTCTCACGCCGCCCTGGTCAGCCGGCAGATGGGCAAGGTCTGTATCGTCGGCTGTTCGGCGCTGGACATCGACTACCACGCCGGGACGCTGACTATCGGTGACCAGGTCCTGGCAACGGGTGACTGGATCAGCATCGACGGTTTCAGCGGCGAAGTCTTCACCGGAAAGGTCCCCACCAAACCGAGCGAAGTTGTCGAAGTTCTGATACATAAAACGAAAAATCCGGAAGAATCGGAAACGTTCCAGCGGTACAAGCAGTTGATGGTTTGGGTTGACGAGCATCGCCAATTGAGGGTCCGTGCCAATGCCGAAAGTGATGAAGCTCCGGAAGCAGTCGCCTTCGGCGCCGAGGGGGTCGGTCTGTGCCGAACCGAGCACATGTTCTTCAACAGGCTCGACGACATCCGCGAGATGATCCTCGCCGAGACCACCCAAGCCCGACAAAAAGCGCTGGCGAAGCTCTTGCCCCATCAGCGCCAGGACTTCATCGATCTGTTCGGCACCATGCAGGGACGACCGGTCACCATCCGCCTGCTCGATCCGCCGCTGCACGAGTTCCTCTCAGAACACCATCTGCACGAGCAACCCAACCTGTTGCACAAGTTGGCTGACAGGCTTAACGTTTCAACCGACACCATCGAGCGCCGCATCGAAGAACTGAAGGAGTCGAACCCGATGCTTGGACATCGCGGCTGCCGGCTGGGAATCGTCTATCCGGAAATCACCGAAATGCAGTCACGGGCCATCTTCGAGGCTGCCTGTGTGGTGAAAAAGCAGGGCATCCCTGTGGAGCCCGAGGTGATGATTCCGCTGGCCGGCTTTCTCACCGAGTACCAGAACCAGGAGCAAATCGTCCGCCAGACTGCCCAGAGCGTGTTTGAGGAACAAGGGATCGAAATCGAATATCTGGTCGGCACGATGATCGAGCTTCCACGGGCCGCTATTTGTGCCGATCAGATTGCCGAGGCGGCTGAGTTTTTCAGTTTCGGCACCAACGACCTGACGCAGACCACGCTCGGCATGAGCCGCGACGATTACGGCGGGTTCATTGGCTACTACCAGGAACACGACATCGTCCTGGCCGATCCGTTCCAGACAATCGATCAGGCAGGGGTCGGCCGGCTGATGAAGATGGGCGTCGACGGTGGACGCAAGGTACGCCCCGATTTGAAAATCGGCATCTGCGGCGAACACGGCGGCGACCCGGACAGCGTCATGTTCTGCTACCGCATCGGGCTTGATTACGTCAGTTGTTCACCGTTCCGCATCCCGATTGCCAAGCTCGCCGCGGCCCAAGTCGCCCTGGAAGACGCATAGGATCTGCGCAGATCCTAAACGCGGGTGGATTCACTTTCGTCTTCGCTGGCCCCTTGTCCTGCCCCGAGCCTGCGGAGAGACTCCAGCGAGTAGATGCCCGTGTTGTGCCCGTCGCTGAAGTGAATCGAGTAGGCGTAGTTGCCGACCGGCTGCATGACCGTCGCTGTGACCGGCTGCGTTTCCACGACTTTGAGAACGGGCAACAGCAGCGGCGGTTCCTCTTGTTTGGTGCGGCAAGAGGCACAGGGACAGTTGTCGCGCAGCATCTGCCACCGCAGCCGATGCGTCACCCCGTCGCTCCACTCGATCAGCAGCGCCTCGCCGTCGTTTTTGAGCGACCGCGGCGAGAAGGGTTCACTTGGAAAGCCGGTCATCATACCGTCCCAAAAACCCAACCCCTGATTCTATGTTCTATCGCAACCAAACAAATCCGAAATCCATTCAGTCGGTATCCCGGGTATCGCCTGTATCAATTTCCAGCGGTCCTTTGATGTGCTCTTCCTCAACCGGCGGCAATGTCAGCACGCGGTACATGCAGAAGCTAACCAGCGCTAGCACCGAGCCGACCGAAAGTATCATCACCGTCCAGCCGCCTGGTGTCATGGCGTTGCCTCCGTCTGCTGAGTGAATGGTTCCTGGTCGGTGTGGTCGAAGCGTCCCTCGGCTTCCCACCGCCGTCCCGCAATGCGGATCATAATCAATAGGAAAACGAGGACGGCGCTCATGAACATAATTGAAGAAAATGCCACGTCGTCATTGCCGATCTTCTCGACGTATCCAGCCTTGTGAGAATAAACCGTAATCTCGTTGTCGCTCTGACGAATCACAATGCTCAACACGTTTTTGTCATCGCGGATCTCCCAGGTTTGCTGTTCGTGGCCGGGAGTCACCGAATAGGTTTTTGGAAGTTCCAGCTCGTTGTCATAGAATTCTGCCGCCAACTCGCCCGGGATTGCCCCTTGCGCAAGTGATTGAGCATGAGAGGCGTGCGATTCGAACTTCAATTCGTCGCTGCTTGGTAAAGACGTCCAGCAGAAGCCTATAAAAATCGCCAGCAGATAGACGGGAACGACATACTTAAGCATCAATTGCACGAACCGCGGAATGCGGAGGTGCGCCCCGCGATGCGCTTCTTTTTCACCTCGCTCGATCCCGAAGATCCACCCGTAGAGGATCGCCTGAACCATTGCCAGAATAAAGATCAGCACGCTGCCGATCCAGAAGTCGAAGGTATCTAACGCGACCAGTCCCTCCGAAAAATACAGCACGAAGCCGCAGCCCAGGGCCGAGATCAGACCGAGAATGGCCGCCGACGCGTGACGCTTCAGGCCGAAACCTTCCTCCAAAAACGCGATGACCGGCTGCAGCATCGACACGCTGCTGGTAATGGCCGCCACAAACAGCATGAAAAACCACAGGAACCCGAAAAATCGGCCTGCGGGCATCAATGCGAACACATTCGGCAAAGCTTTGAAACCGAGATCGAACGTCCCCATTCCGCCGGCGGCCACGCCCAGAAAGATGAACGCCGCCGGCAAAGTGATCAATCCGCCCAAACAGACCTCGAAAAACTCATTCATACTACTGGACGTTAGACCGCTGAGGACAACATCGTCGTTTTCCCGCAGATAGCTGGCGTAGTTGATGATAATGCCGAACCCGACCGACAGGCTGAAGAAGATCTGTCCCGAAGCGGCCAGCCAGGTTTTCGGGTCTGTGAGCTTTTCCGGCTGGGGATTCCACATGAAGCCCAAGCCGCCCAAAACAGACTGATCTGGTTTGGCCGGGTCCGGTGTTCCCAGAGTCAACACGCGGACAAGGACAATCAGGGCCAGCACAACCATCACGGGCATGGCAAATCGGCAGAAGGTCTCAATGCCCTTGGTGATACCACGGTAAATCAGCGCAAAATTCAGCGCGAACGTTCCTAGAAGAACCAGCAACCATTTCCGATTGTCGGCCTCCAACAGCGCCCCGTTTTTTTCGGCACCGACGAAATTGTCAAAGAACTTGGTGTACTTCTCCGGTTCGGAACCGAGTTGCAATCCGCCAGTGAGGTAGTTTATTGCATAACCCAGACACCAAGCTTCGATCAGCACGTAATACATGTAAATGATCAGCGGGATCAGCAATGCGATCCCTCCGAAATACTTCGCCAGCGGATTTCGCCAGATGACGGAAAATACACCGGGGGCCGAGTTGAACCCTTTGGTGCCTGCATAGCGACCCATGGTCCACTCGGCCCAGCAGAGCGGAATTCCGAGAACAAGCAGCGAAATGAAATAGGGCAGCAGAAAAGCGCCGCCCCCATTCTGAGCCGCCTGCCCGGGGAAGCGCAAAAAGTTGCCCAAACCGACGGCCGATCCGGCCACGGCCAGGATGACACCGATGCGGGAACCCCACCGCTCGCCTGTGACCTCCGATCCTTGTGCCACTTTCTGTCGCTCCTTTCGTCGATGCCGATCGAACTGCGGAAAGGCGTCAATCGGGCCTTTACGTTGCGGAACCGGTTCGCCATCGATCGACAAAATTTTTATCAATGTAGCAGTCAACGGTTTAAGGCGAAACCAACAAAGGCGAAACCAACAAAACAGAATTCTCGCGGTTGTTGAACATAAGGGATGTTCGAGAGGGAGAATTCAAGCTGAATTTTGACAGCTTCGGTTGTCGAAAATAGGATTCGAGCCTAAAATTGCTTTGTACGATCGGGAACAGTAAATCCGCACGAGTGAACTGGACCACTTCCATGGCTGGCTGGTCTCCCGCCGGTGGCTAAGCAGAGAAATCGTTGAGCTGCGTCTTGGTGAGATTCACGCTCAACCCGCCGACGTTTTATTTTACGACCCGTTCCGCCGTTTGCCCGCGGTTAAGGACGGTCCAAATAGGACCGGAGGGCGCTTGCCGACCATGAAAATTTCACTCGATCCCAACGACGAACAGTTTCTGCAACGGTCACACCGGTCGCAGTCGGTGACGATTGAGGAAATCTGCGCCGAGATGGGTGTCACGGCAACGACGGTCCGTCAGCGTTTGGTCCGATTGCAGGGGCTGGGTTTGGTCAGTCGCGAGCCGATCCGCACGGGACGTGGGTGTCCGTATAACACCTACCGCCTCACGCGGGCAGATTTGTGTGAGCTAGGCGACAACTATGCCGATTTGGCCATGATTTTGTGGCGGGCGATCCGGAACATCGAAGCGCCGGAGATTAAGCGCACAGGTTCTCAACAGCGTGCAGCAGGCGATGGCGAACCGTTTGGGAAGCGTTGTGCGGGGTGAAACACTGCGGGAGCGTATCGAACAGTTGAAGATGGCTTTGCTGGAGCGGGGCTTCGACGTCGAGGTGGACGATTCTGGGCCGCTGTCGATTCTTCGCGAGAACAGTTGCCCCTACCTGGATCTGGCCGGTTCCGATTCGAGGATTTGCGAGTTGAAGCACGAGGTTTACGAGCAGGTTTTGGGAACGCTGGTCACGCTGACGCAATGCTGTCTCGACGGACATTATTGCTGCGAATTCGAACATGTTGAGAAAAATTCGTGATTGATACGGTCTCGACGGGGTGATCGGTGGCTTCGTTGTTCGGAATTTGGATTATTGGTAAATTGGCTGATTCTGTTTTTGAATAACCTTGCGGGCATCTACATAGACCAGCGTGTCGGTCGCTACGTTTGCGCCGCACCGGATGATGGATGGAACGAAAAATGACTTGGTTTGAAGGGCGATTTGAGGAAAACGTCGTTGTGACGACTCTGGAACAGGGCATGAACTGGGCGCGGCAGTCCAGTATCTGGCCGATGACGTTCGGCTTGGCCTGCTGTGCCATCGAGATGATGGCAACTGGCGCCAGCCGATTTGACCTCGACCGTTTTGGGGCCGGCGCATTCCGTGCGACACCCCGACAGGCGGACTTGATGATCGTTGCCGGAACGGTCACGTTCAAGATGGCCCGCCGCGTCCGCCGGCTCTACGAACAGATGCCCGATCCGAAATACGTGATCGCCATGGGAGCCTGTACGGTCGGTGGAGGACCGTATTTCAAATACGGTTACCACGTCGTCAAAGGGGTCGATTTGGTGGTTCCGGTCGACGTATACGTTCCGGGCTGCCCTCCTCGTCCAGAAGCCTTGCTGGAAGGGATTATGCGAATTCAGGACAAAATCAAGGCCCGCAAGATGGACAAAGAGCGGGGAACGGCAGGCCTCTGGCAACAGGGCCAGAAGGTTGCAGACACGTTGCCGGTTCCACATCACAGTGGCTGTGCTGAGGTGCCCGAAGTGGTGAGTTAATTTAATAGCGGGCTGTTCTCCGCATTCAGCAGGGGCTGACGCCCACCGCTTGCCAGCACAGACGGTTTCCTTCCGCAGGCTGAACACACATACGATGACCAGTACTCTCAAGATCCAAAACTTACACGTTTCCGTCGGCGAAACTCCGATTCTTAAGGGAGTCGATCTGAAAATCAAGACGGGTGAAGTTCACGCTCTGATGGGTCCCAACGGTTCGGGCAAGAGTACGCTGGCCTATGCGCTAGTCGGTCATACCAAGTACGAGATCACCGCAGGCAGCGTAGAGATTGACGGCACCGACGTGCTGCAACTGGATGCGAATCAGCGGGCTCGGCTCGGCATGTTTCTGGCCTTTCAGTACCCGGTGACGATTCCCGGCGTCAAGGTGGCCGACTTCTTGCGGCATGCGGTTTCCAACATCCGCAATCCGCAGCGGAAAGAAGGCGAAGGTCTGATTCCCATGCGAGAGTTCCGAAAGGAATTGCGGGCCCGCTTGGCCGAGCTCGACATGGAAACAGAGTTTGCCCGGCGGAATCTCAATGACGGTTTTTCCGGCGATGAGAAAAAACGCATGGAAATCCTGCAGTTGGCGATGTTGCGGCCCCGCTTCGCCTTTCTGGACGAGACCGACAGCGGTCTGGATAGCGACGCGGTGCGGGTGGTCAGTGAAGGAATCAATCGTCTGGCTGGTCCCGACATGGGCGTGCTGATCATCACGCATCACCAGCGGTTGCTGGAGTTCAATTCGCCTCAGTTCACGCACGTGATGCTCGCCGGTCGCATTGTCGAAACCTGTGACGCTTCGCTGGCCCGCGAGTTGCACAAGCAAGGTTACGCGGCCGTGCGGGAACGGCATCCCGACGAAGCGGCTGAGGAGAGCGCCGCGGAAAAAGAGGCCGCGACGACCAGATAAGGCGAGCAAACGGCCGGGGCGGTCCGATGCGACAGCCTCGGTTGTCGAATCATTATCGAAAGCCAGATGCAATAAGCCGCAACAGCGGTATCGAGGAGATAAACAATCGTGGCCACTGGTGTCAAAAGCGAGGTCGGAGTCGGCGACTACCAGTACGGTTTTCACGACCCGACCGACAAGTACGTCTTTACGAGCCGCAAAGGCATCGACGTCGAAATCATCTCGCAGATTTCCGAGATGAAGGGTGAGCCGCAATGGATGCGTCAATTTCGGATCGATGCTCTGGAGATTTTCTTTCAAAAGCCATTACCCACTTGGGGCGGCGATCTCAGCCGGCTCGACTTCCAGGATATCTACTACTACGTCCGCGCCTCTGACCGGCAGGAAACCAACTGGGCCGACGTCCCCAAAAATATCCGCCGAACCTACGACCGGCTGGGAATTCCCCAAGTCGAGAAAAAGTACCTGGCCGGTGTGAAGGCGCAGTACGAGTCGGAGGTGGTCTACGGCAGTTTGCAGGAAGACCTGGCGAAACAAGGGGTCATCTTTACCGACACCGACTCAGCTCTGCAGGAGCATCCGGACCTGTTTCGGGAATATTTCGGCACGATTATTCCGTCCGCGGACAACAAGTTCGCCGCGTTGAACTCGGCGGCTTGGTCGGGAGGCTCGTTCATTTATGTGCCGCCGGGCGTGGAGATCGAATTTCCGCTGCAGGCCTATTTTCGCATCAATTCCGAGAACATGGTGCAGTTCGAGCGGACGCTGATCATCATTGACGAAGGTGCCTCGGTGCATTACGTCGAAGGCTGCACCGCTCCCACCTATAGCAGCGAAAGTCTGCATTCGGCGGTGGTCGAGATCGTCGTCAAGCGGGGCGCCCGCTGTCGTTACACCACCATCCAAAATTGGTCGAACAACGTCTATAACCTGGTCACCAAGCGGGCGATGGCTTACGGTGACTCGCTGATGGAATGGATCGACGGGAACCTTGGCTCACGGCTGACGATGAAATACCCGTCGATTTACCTGATGGAGCCAGGCGCCCGCGGCGAGACGCTATCGATTGCCTTTGCCAACAACGGCCAACATCAGGACGCCGGCGCGAAAATGGTACACTGTGCGCCGAACACTTCCAGCCGCATCATTTCCAAGAGCATCTCCAAGGGAGGCGGCCGTGCGAGTTATCGCGGTCTGGTGAAGATCGTCAAGGACGCCACGCACTGCAAATCGAACGTGGTCTGCGACGCGCTGATCCTCGACTCCCAAAGCCGCAGCGACATCTACCCCTACATCGAAGTCGATGAAGACAATGTTGCCGTCGAGCACGAGGCCAGCGTCTCCAAGATCGTCGAGGAACAACTGTTCTACCTAATGAGCCGCGGCATGACGCAGGCCGAAGCCTCGTCGATGATCGTCACCGGCTTCATCGAGCCGCTGGTTAAGGAACTGCCCATGGAATACGCGGTCGAGATGAACCGGCTGATCGAGCTGCAGATGGAAGGCAGTGTGGGGTAAAGTCCGTAAGAAAATAGGGAAAGAATGGTTCCCCGATTTCAGATTCCCGGAATTTTGGAGATTCCAGGGATCGTGCCTGGACACCGATCAAATGAATCGTTTCCCAGTTCTAAGCAAGGGCCGGGCCCTTTGAAATCCTCAATAAGTAGGTAGATTTTGTGTCGCAGGTCTGTGCGGTCCGCTATGCCGCAAGCGACAACTCGACCTCGAAAACCTTAAACAAAAAACCGAGAATAAAATTCACGTTTTGCAAAATGGCTCGAGTGATCTGGTTGCTGCGCGGCCTGTGATATTGAGGAAACCTGTCAAGACTCAGAGAACGACTGTGGCCAGCAACCTGATGACAGAAACCACAACTCCCCCGAGTTTCGATGAATCGGCTTTCAAGACATTCCTCGATTCTCGCGACGATCCCGGCTGGGTCGTCGATTTGCGCAAGCGGGCCTTTGCCCTGTATCAGGCAAAGGCCGCGGTTCCGCTGGATCCTGAAGAGTGGAAGCGCATCGACCTGCGGACCTTTCGACCGGAGCAGTTCGCCCTTTGCGGGGACTGCTTGCCCGCTGCCCGCCTCGAGACGCTGATGCGCGAGCGGGCGGAATTTGCCGGCACGGTTTCCCACGTCGACGGTCATTGTACTTTGGCCACGCTGAGCGAGGACGTCTCGGCCCAGGGTGTTTTGTTCGGGGACCTGTCGAGGCTGGTTCGCGACCACCGCGACGTCCTCGAACCACATTTGCTCACCCGGCCGGTGGATGTCGAAATCGACCGCTTCTCGGCCTGGCACGGCGCCTTTTGGACCGGTGGGACTGTACTCTATGTGCCCCGTAACACCGAAATCGCCTTACCGCTGCACAGTCTGATCGCCCTCTCGGCCGAAGGGGCGGCCGAATTGAGCCATACCCTGGTCATCCTGGAAGAGGGGGCCGTGACGACGCTGCTGGAAGAGACCGCTTCGGCAACACAAGACGTCGCCGGTTTGCACGTCGGGGCCGTCGAACTACTGATCGGACCGCGCGCCCGATTGAAATACGTGCAGTTGCAAAACTGGAACCGGAAAACATATCACTTCGCCCATCAGGTCGGGCACGTCGAGCAGGACGGCTCTTTAGCGTGGACGTTAGGTGGACTCGGGGCCCGACTGGCCCACATTCATCAACATGTCTCGCTGGACGGCCGCGGCGCCCAGGCCGAGGTCAACGGTGTTACCTTTGCGGTCGACTGCCAGTTGCACTCCTACTACACACAGCAATCGCACAATGCTCCCGGGACCCACAGCGACCTTTTGTACAAAGAGGTGCTGCGCGATAAATCGCGGGTCGTTTGGCGCGGCATGATCCGGGTCGAACCCGAAGCCCAGCAAACCGACGGCTACCAGCGCAGCGACTCGCTGCTGCTCAGCCCTACTTGCCGCAGCGATGCGGTCCCCGGTCTGGAAATCGAAGCGGACGACGTTCGCTGCACGCATGCTGCCACGGCGGGCTGCGTCGACGAAGAAGAGGTTTTCTACTGCATGTCGCGGGGTATGACCCGATACGAAGCGATGCACATGATTGTCGAGGGATTCTTCCACGAGATTTATAACCGCATCATGCCGAGTTCTCGGATCCCGGAAGACGACGAAGAACAAGAAGAACAGGAGACAGCAAAATCGGTAAAGTCGAATGGCAACCTACTGAATGGAGATCCGATCCGCATCGTCCGCGAAACGCTTAGCCGCGAGGTGGAACGAAAACTGGGAATTGGCGAGTAACACTGCTCGCGGTTTCGTCGCCGCCGAGTTGACGGCGATTGGCTGCCAGAGCGGAAGTCGAAAAGTCATTGATTGTACTGCTGGCAACTGGGAAAATTCGTATCGGAGTTTGAGCGGGTGGCAACCGTCGACGAGATTGCAGCGGGTGGCCGCAAGGCGGTCATCGTCAACGATGTCCCGGTGCTGTTGATCCGCGTGGACGACGACTTTTACGCGATCGAAGACATTTGTACCCATGACGGATAGCCGTTGACCAACGGGCCCGTCGGCGGATGCGAAATCACTTGTCTGCGGCATGGGGCGCGGTTCGATATCAAAATCGGCAGAGCAGTGTGTATGCAGGCCACGGAATCGGTGGCGACTTACGAAGTGGAGATTCGCGACGGTGGTCTCTATGTGAAACCGAGTCGGTGACCCGCTGCCGTCGCAGTATCGAGAACAAACAACTATCCGGTGGGCAATACCTGCCGACTTCCGAAATCAGGAGAGAACTGATGGCCGACGATGCCGCTTTGCTTGATGCACTCAAGCAGGTCATCGATCCGGAGTTGATGATCAACGTGGTTGACCTGGGGCTGGTTTATGAGATCAGGCAGAACGGGTCGAATGTCAGTGTTGACTTGACGCTCACCAGCCCGGCCTGCCCGGCCGGACCGCAAATCATCCAGCAGGCTAAAATGGCCCTCGAAGGGCTGGAGGGCGTCGAACAGGTCGAGATCAAGCTGGTCATGACCCCGCCGTGGACTCCCGACCGCATGACCGACGAAGCTCGCGATCAACTCGGGATGTTTTAGCGACGGATTCTGCTGTGGGGAGAGGGAAACGTGAATGTTGTCCGCATTAAGCAGTGCGCAGTTTCAGAGAGCGGGCGACCGA
>Ga0310123_10000779_pt1 | contig 28049 bp, 24 predicted proteins | sample CB6_AW_1057_MG_FD_203505 | JGI IMG/M metagenome (GOLD analysis project Ga0310123, IMG submission 203505) | Marine microbial communities from Western Arctic Ocean, Canada - CB6_AW_1057 | ecosystem: Environmental > Aquatic > Marine > Oceanic | place: Canada: Western Arctic Ocean | collected... | reverse complement strand
GGACCAGCAGTGGCACCCGTTGTTGCCAGCAAAAATCGCGAGGTATGTCGTGTCGTCTATCCGCTTGCAATCGATTGCGAAGGGCGAAGCGCCCGCGCCCTGGCTCTCTCGCTATCCCGAATTCGTGCCTGCGAAGCTGGACTATCCGGAACAGCCTGTGTGGTGGCTGCTGGAACAGGCGGCCAAAAACTATCCGGACCGCGTGGCCACTCACTATTACGAGCAAGAACTGACCTACCGTGAGTTGCACAGCGCCGCGCGACGAACGGCGGCCATGCTCGCAGAGCGGGGTGTCCAGCCGGGGATGCGGGTCGGACTGCTGCTGCCGAATATTCCCGAGTATTTGATCGCCGCCTATGGCGTCTGGATGGCTGGCGGCGTGATCGTTTCGATCAGTCCGCTGATGTGTGCCGAGGAGGTCGCCGGACTGATTAAGGCAACCCAGTGCCATACGGTCATCGGGCTCGACGTTCTTGCATCGCTGGCACTGGATGACTCCTTCAAGCCAGACCGGCTTCTGCTCACTACGATCCAAGATCACCTTCCCCGTTGGCAGCAGGTTCTGTACGCGTTTGCAAGACTGCAACGCAACGGGCTGCGAGCGGGTATTACCGGACTGGGTGCCGCGTCGTTTCTGGACGAAATCGCACACCACGACGACACATTTCAACCGGTTCGATCCGAAGCCGACACGCCGGCCTACATCTTGCCGACTGGCGGAACCACCGGAGCGCCGAAGGCGGTGGTTCTCTCACACGGCAATCTGATCGCCAACGCCTGGCAACTTGCGCATTGGACCGGGAACCGGGTCGGCGAAGAAAAAGTAATGGCTGTGATTCCATTTTTTCACAGCTATGGCCTCTCAAGCTGTGCCACATGGAGCGTGGCTACGGCCGCAACACTTGTGATGTTTCACCGTTTCAAGACGGAAGCCGTGCTGCAACTGATCGAGCGGCATCGACCGAACGGCTTCACCGCCGTCCCCGCGATGCTCTCCTCGCTCTGCGAGAGGTTGCGCGAGCGTCGCTATGATCTGTCGTCGATTGAATACTGCATCTCCGGTGGGGCGGCGTTGGATCTGTCCGTCGCCGAAGAGTTCGCCACACACACGGGCGGGTTCATCGTCGAAGGCTATGGGCTTTCGGAGTCGAGTCCGGTCACGCACACCGGTCCGCTTGACGGCACGGCTCGACCGGGCACGATCGGTTTGCCGCTGAGCGACACTGAAGCGGTGATCGTCGATGCGGAAGAGGGCATTCACGTTATGCCGCCGGGAGAAATCGGCGAGTTGGTGATCCGCGGTCCGCAGGTCATGCTAGGTTATTGGAACGATGAGGAGCAAACGGGCCGAACGATCCGCGACGGCTGGCTGTTTACCGGAGATTTGGCGGTCTGTGATGAAGACGGCTTTTTCCGGATTGTGGACCGCAAAAAAGATCTGATTATCACGTCCGGTTTCAATGTGGTTCCGGCGGATGTCGAACACGTGCTGCGTGGTTATCCCGGAGTACGCGACGTGGCAGTGGTCGGCGTTCCCGACGCGGAAAAGGGCGAAATTGTGAAAGCGGTCTTCGTGATGGAGAAAGGGATGACGCTGGATCGTGGCCGGCTCGACCGCTTCACCAGCGAGCATCTATCACGACACAAGCGTCCTAAAGAGGTCGAGGTGCTCAGCGGCGATCTGCCGCGCAATTTTTTGGGCAAGGTGCTGCGACGCGAACTGCGATCGCAAGAAAACGGCCAGCCATCGTCTGGCCTTGGAACACTCGGAACGGACGTCCCGGTTGTTTTGTCTGGCTCGGAGGCCGCGGTTGATACGGTCTTGAGTGAGGCACAACGAGATGCATCCTGATTCTCTAGCACAGCATTCCCTAACACAGCGATTTCGAGATTCGTTACGGACTCGCTGCTGGCTTGCCCTGACACAACTATCAGCACCCCGGCTGCTTCAAAAAGATAACGGTGTTAGAAACTCGTTCCGAAAAGCAGCCGGGGTGCTAACTCCCGGCATTTTGTTGTCCGTGATTTGTCTATTGACGGGCGGCCTGTGTCACGCGGAAGAAAAGAGTCACCGACCGCCTCCGATTGGATCGGTGTCGCTGTTTGACCTGAGTCAGAACCTGAAGGATCCGATCCGCGTTCACCCGTCGATCTATCAGGCAAAAGGGGTGAGCAACACGTTCTTGATCACGACGCCGGAAGGCAATGTCGTGATCGATACGACGCTGGCCCAATTGGCGCCGCTCCACAAACTGGCGTTGTCGCGCGTCAGCACCGCACCGGTCAAATACATTATCCTGACGCACGGTCATCTCGATCATGTGGGCGGGGTCGGTGTCTGGAAGGAAGCGGACACCGAAGTCATCGCGCAGCAGAATTGTGTCGAGTTTCTTCACTATCAGGGGCGGCTGGCTCGGTTTTTTGCCAATCGCAATGCAGCCCAATTCAATCTGGCCTGGCTGCGTGGCACGCCCACGGGCAATTTTGGCGCGAAGATCGACGCCACGATCACGTTTGATAAGACCTACGAGTTTGAACTGGGAGGCATCACGTTTCAGCTCCAACACGCGCCGGGCGAAACACATGACCAACTCGCGGTATGGATCCCGCAGTTCAAGGCGGCCTTTGTCGGCGATAACTATTATCGTTCGTTTCCCAACATCTACTCGCTACGCGGCACAAAACCACGCTGGGCGCTCGATTATGTCAAATCGATCGAACGCGTGATTAGCTGGAAGCCAGAGATACTTATTCCCAGTCACGGTGAGGCGCTTCACGGCGGCGATAACATTGTCGAGGCACTCACTCGGTATCGCGATGCGATCCTGTATGTTCACGATGCGACCATCAGGGGGATGAACGACGGCAAAGATGTGTTCACGTTGATGCGCGAGATCAAACTGCCGGAAGACCTGGATGTCGGCGAGGCCTATGGCAGCGTGGCCTGGAGCGTGCGTGGCATCTACGAAGGATACACCGGATGGTTCGATGGAAACCCGTCTCACATGTATAGTGAGCCAGCTTCGGAGGCCTATCCTGAGATCGTCCGCATGGCGGGCGGGCCGGATGCCGTGGCCGCGCGAGCGCAGCAATTGATTGCCGATGGTCAGAGTGTCCGAGGGCTGCACTTAGCCGAGATGGCACTGACGGCGGACGCCGACCATACGATGGCTCTGGAAGCACGACTGGCGGCATTTGAAGCGCTCGAAGCGAAATGTACGAACGCCATTGAGCATGGGTGGCTCCGTTACGGCATTCGGATGACGCAGAAGCGTCTCGGAAAGTAGCCCCCGGCCTTGTGCCAGATTGAACGGGCCACAAGGGTCGAGCCATGTTAGTAGCCGTTCATGGCTCGGGAAATAATAGACAGTCCTCGTTTTAGGAAGCCACGGATTGAACACAGATTAAACACGGATTAAAAAGTGACGTTTTAGCCGTCTGAACAAAGAAGCCTCTAAAATACACAAAAAGAGACGAAATACAGAAAAGATCAACGCAGAGCCCGCTGAGGGCGCAGAGAAATCGCAAAGAAGACATTGACAAGAAAAGCATCCGTAAGAAAAAACCCTGCTCTGTGCACCTCTGCGTTTATTCTTCTGCTCGATACGATTCGTCCGTGTTAAATCCGTGTTTCATCCGTGGCTAAAGAAATCTCGCATGTGGTTGCCCACGTTACATGTCGGCCAGCGCATTGGCTGTCGACAATGCTAAGCCGAGTTCGTCCCAAATCTCGGCCAGTTGTGTCGCCTGCAAACCGAGACCGGCGTAAACCACATCGGGCGGCGGAGCCACATTATGAACACCCAGCGAACTCATTCCCTCGCGAGACGCCATGTAATTGGCTGTGGCCACGATGTTGACCAGGTCGGAATGAGGCCCCGTGTAGTTTTTCGGCTCATGATGGTATTCGATGGCATCGATCACCGACTCGGGGAAATTGGTTTGGCGCGCGATGAACGCGCCAAGGTCCACATGATCGAATGAGAGAATTTCGCGTTCGAGTTCTACCGTGGCACGTCCTGCGTAAGCCGGTCGAGGACGGAAATGAAATGACGACGCAGAAATTGGTCGATCAGGATGTATCCGACATCGTGAAGCAAACCAGCCAGGTAGGCTTCGTCGGGCCCCGCCTTGTGACAGACCTTGGCGATCATTCGAGCCGTGGTGGCCACGGTCACCATATGGTTCCACAAACCGTCGCGGGTAAATCCGCGATAAACACCTGACTCTTTGAACAAACGCCCTACGTAAACGGTGAGCGCCAAGTTGCGAACTTCACGGAAACCAAGCAAGCTAATCGCAGACTTCCGGTCGGCGACGCGATTGGTTAATCCGAGATACGAGGAGTTGACGGTTCGCAGAATACGCAACGCAAGTGTAGGATCGCTCTCAATCACATCGAGCAAATCGGACGCAATCGAGTCCTCGTTATCGGCAACTTGGAAAACGCGATTGGCGGCGCTGGACAGCGAAGAAAGCTGGTCTATCCGATCGAATAGACGAAACAGGGCTTCTTCGCGCTGTGTCCTCGGCAGAAATGGCGACTGCTGAGCATCGCGTTTTTTTGTGCCGCCGGCCCCTGATCGATCGCTTTGTGCAATACGTACTCCTCAACAGATGACTAAGCGTCTGCGACCTCACACCGACTCTTCGGGACCATTGCAGCCGCGCCGATCCGGCCGTCCCTGTTTGTTTTGTGCCCCCTTTGGCCAGACAAAGCCTAGCCCACGATCGTGTGAAAAACGGCTAATTTTCCGCGCGTCGATAACATCAAACTCCGCCTGGCAACGGTTTCGATGCGCAACCGTTACGTCCCTAACAGCCTGAATCTCCGGACGCCAGCGAATGTTTGACGCGAAGGATATGCAACCTAAAGTTGAGGTGCCGTAGGCACCCCAATGTATCGCTTTTTCTCCTACCCACGAACGGTGCCGACGTGGAGTCGATGATCTAATGCCCGACCAATCCGACAGTATTCTGGCACGTCTGGCGGGCCAAGAAAACAACGATGGCGGTCAATCTTGGGCCGACCTCGAGGCGAAGCCTCCTGAGGACGAGGAAGTTGGCGCGCGTGTTGTGACCGACGGCACGGATGCCGGCGCGGACACCCTGGGCGCACCAGTGGCACCGCCTGCACGGGCCGCAACTCCGAGCGACCAGGCGCTCGATAACATAATGAACCGGATTAACCAGTTGGTCGATCCGATAGCGCCCGCCAAGGCTGCCGATGTCACGACGCCAGGCACAACACTTACGCCAGGCACAACACCTGACGGGGACTACTATCCGGTCGAACCGACCTCGTTCGCCGAGGCAGGGATTTCCGACAGCGAAGTCGAGGCGTTGGTGCTGAAGTTCCTCTTGGGCCGGAGCGAAGGCTCGGGGCGTGTCATCGCCGATCAAGTTAAATTGTCGTTCCTCCTCATCGAAGTCCTACTCAACTCGATGAAGTACGAACGGCTGGTGGGACACCGCGGTTCGGCAGCGATGAACGACTACGTATACGAGTTGACTGATATCGGTCGTGAACGTGCCCGTCGTCATGTGGGTCACTGTTCCTATTTCGGTGCGGCGCCCGTTCCGTTGAGCCAGTACAGTCCGAGTGTCGCCGCTCAATCGCTGACCAAACAACATCCGATGGTTGACGATCTAAAGCGGGCGTTCAGCGATCTACTCATCGGTCCTAACATGCTCAAACGCCTGGGACCAGCCATCAACTCGGGCCGTGGTCTCTTTCTGTTCGGCGCCCCAGGCAACGGGAAAACGAGCATCGCAGAGCGCGTGACCGCGGCATTCGGGGAAACCATCTGGATTCCCCGATCGCTGGGAATCGATGGCGAGATCATGCGACTCTTCGATCCGAGTAATCATGAGGAGGCACCGCTCAGTGAGAGCGGAAGACTGCTCGATCAGGCAAAGATCGATCGTCGTTGGGTTCGCATCCGTCGACCGACGATTATCGTTGGCGGCGAACTGACGATGGACAGTTTGGAGGTCGCGTTCAACACTTCGACCGGCATAAGCGAGTCTCCGGTGCAACTGAAGAGCAATTGCGGCACGTTGGTGATTGACGACTTCGGTCGACAGCGCATGTCGACGGACGAGTTGCTGAATCGCTGGATTGTGCCGCTGGAGAAACGTTACGACTATCTCAATTTGGCGAACGGGAAAAAAATCGAGGTACCGTTTGACCAATTGATTATTTTCTCGACAAACCTCGAACCACGTGATCTGGTCGACGATGCGTTTCTTCGACGTATTCCTTACAAGATCGAAGTGATCGACCCAACAGAAGAACAGTTCCGCGAACTGTTCGAAATCATGGCGCCTCGGCTCGATCTCGAATATAATGACGCCGCTGTCACGTATTTGATCGAGACACATTACAAGGCGGTGCAGAGGCCGTTTCGGTGTTGCCAACCGCGCGACTTGATCTTGCAGATTCGCAACTTCTGCCAATATGCCGGCACCGAACCTCGGATGACCAACGAGCTGATGGATGAAGCCGTCGAAAATTATTTCGCCGTCATGTAGAAGCCTAGGGATGCCATCCCTGGGCTCAGCCCCGTAATTAATTTTACCGTCGCGCTACCGATGCGATCGCTCGGCGCCGAAGTCGAGCACCAACTGGGCTTCGTCGTCACTCTTTTCCGGCGCCAGCTCTTGAAACAAAAGGCTTTGTTGAATGTCGTGATTATGTTGGTACTTGCTATCGTACTCGGTGATATCACCGGTAATCTCGTGATAGAAAATCTGGCAGATCGGTACATATGGATAGATGCGCACCGGCTGCACGGCGAACATATCGAGCGTCCAATAGCCACAGAAGCCGACATCGCCGAAGCCGGCCGTCACGTGGACGAATAGCCCCAGCCGACCCACGGAAGAGCGGCCTTCGATCATGGGAACCAGATGGTGCGTTTCGGTCCGTTCCGCGGTACGCCCCAGATAGAGCTGGTTCGAACTCAGCACCAGCCCTTCATATGGAATCGACACACGACGGACCCGATTCGCCTTGGCCATGTCAAGCACAACCTCTTCATAGATCATCAACTCATCATGCAACGTGAGATTATAACTGTTCGGATTGAGCCGCTTCTCGTCGAAAGGGTCGATGACGATGTCGGTTCCTAAACGGTCCAGAATCTGACTGCCTGCGAGAACCATGGAAAAGGTCTCAGCGGTTTGAGGTAAGAAACAACACAACAAATTACCACACGGTATGATATCTTTAAACAGACGCGAACTCATTTCACCCCAATGCGGGGACAGAACTTCTGCATGGAACAGGCATCGCAATTCGGACGTCGGGCAGAGCAAACGCCTCGCCCATGATGGATCATCCGGTGCGAGAAATCGACCCATTCCTTTTGCGGCAGTCGCTCCATCAGATCGCGCTCAATTTTTACCGGATCCTTGGCCTCGGTCAGCCCCAAGCGATGGCTGATGCGGCCGACGTGCGTGTCGACGACGACCCCCGACGCCAAACCAAACGCGGTGCCCAAGACGACATTTGCTGTCTTGCGACCGACGCCCGGTAGCTCGACCAAGGCGTCCAAGTCTTGGGGTACCTCGCCATCGTATCGCTCAAGGAGCTTTTCACAACAGGCCTTGATGTTTTTTGCCTTGTTGCGAAAAAAACCGGTGCTCTGGATCGCTTTTTCGAGCGGGCCGAGTTTGAGGCGGGCGAAATGCGCTGTGGTCGGATATTTCTTGAACAGGTCTTTGGTAACGAGGTTGACCCGTTTATCCGTACACTGAGCCGAGAGGATCGTGGCGACGAGCAACTGTAACGGCGTCTTGTACCGCAAGGCGCACTCGGCGTCTGGAAAATCGGTCCGCAGATATCGCGTGACCTTGGCCGCATAGCGTTTGTCAGCAGTGGTGGCGGCCATGGGCGTCCGGTAGGATCGATCTAGCGTAATCAGAGCAGCCCATTCTGACTGAGGGCCGACAGCGATTCAAGGCCCACTGGTTCAGGCTGTTGAGAGCGAATCATTCAACTGATCGGGCTGTGCCAAGCGGAGGCGTGGCGAGCATTCAACTTGACTGGCGGACGTGCGAAAAGTACACTTCCTGCAGTTCGCTCAGTTCGCTGGAGGGGACCGCATTGAAACTCTAAGCACGTGATGCGGCTTCTATTTGTTTTTCAAGAGGATCGATAACATGAGTACCGCCGCAAACCCGTATGCCCATTTTGGAATGACCGCCGCCCAGGCACCGGCCGATGCACGTGCCACGTTTATTCGCAAAACTTATATCCATTTGGCGGTGGCCGTATACGCGTTTGCCGCGCTCGAATGGGCCCTGTTTCAAATTGTGCCCGAAGAAACGATGCAGAATTCTATCACCTGGGTTTTCTCCGGCTGGAACGCCCTGATTTTCTTCGGAGCATTTATTGGCGTGGGCTATCTGGCGGACTCTTGGGCACGATCGGATGCGTCACCAGCCATGCAGTATGCCGGACTGTCTCTGTACGTTGTGGCAGAGGCGATATTTTTTGTGCCGCTCTTATTCTTTGCAAAGGAATACACAAGTGACATCCCGGCGCTCGGCCAGGTCAACGTGATCGGCGTCGCCGGTGTGATCACGCTGGTAATGTTCGGCGGCTTAACAGCGACCGTACTGATCAGTCGCAAGGACTTTTCTTTTTTGAGAACGGCCCTTTCCATCGGGGGCTTTGCCGTATTTGGACTGATCATTTGCAGTATGATGTTTGGTTTTGAGCTGGGCATGTTTTTTAGCGTAGCGATGATCGTCTTTGCCTGTGGCTATATCCTCTATTACACATCAAACATCCTGCATCACTACCGGACAGACCAATATGTCGCGGCATCACTGGCATTGTTTGCCGCAGTCGCATTGCTATTCTGGTATGTGTTGCAAGTGGTCATTTCACTTTCAAGCCGCGATTGATCCTTTTAGGCAGCGGCCGCAAGATAACCTGCCAGCACCCCGGCTGCTTGAAACAGATATGTGTGCTGGAGACTCGCTGAATAGCAGCCGGGGTGCTTTCTAGAGTTATTGGCTGCTAGAAACGAACACCGGATGAGCGACGAACGTTACGACGCGCTTTATTTGCGTGGTATCAAATACTTCAATGAGTGCGACTTCTTCGAAGCGCACGAGGCATGGGAGGACATCTGGTCCGATTGTCGCAATGACTCGCGGAAGTTCTACCAGGGGTTGATCCAGGCTGCGGTCGCGCTGCACCACTTCGGTAACGGAAATGTCCGCGGCGCCAAAAAGCTGTACCACAGCAGCCGTGCCTATCTGGAGCCCTACTGTCCTGTTCACAAGGGTCTCGACCTGGAAAAGTTTCTGACCGAGTTCGACGCTTGTTTTGCCGAACTACTCTCGAGCGGGGAGGAGCATCCTGCGGTTGAAGTCGTGGTCGACTTGATCCCCGAGGTCCATCTCGATCCACCTCCTGAGAACACCCCGGCTGCTTTCCAGTAACTCTTCAGCACGTATATCGGCCTCAAGCAGCCGGGGTGCTAGTAGGGCCACTATCCGATGGTCCGACATTCCCCCCCGCCGCTGCTTGACCGGCTGTCCGGACGGTCTTAAGATCGGGTGTCTGGTGACACTTTTCGACACTGAGATCAGAGATCATGAGTACGACCGAACTGCCCGAAACAAGTCATGCCAGCTTGCCTGACGAATTGGATGAATCGGCATCGCCGCCCCATGCCGGCGTGGACCAGCCGCGTATTGAACGGGCGGTACGCGAGATTCTGGCTGCGATTGGCGAAGCCCCCGATCGTGAGGGACTTCAAGAAACGCCGGCGCGGGTCGCGCGCATGTACGCCGAGTTGATGAGCGGTCTGCACGACGATCCGCGAAAACACCTGCGTAAGTTCTTTACGGAAAAATATGACGAGATGGTGCTCGTGCGGGACATCAGTTTCAACAGCATGTGCGAACACCACCTGTTGCCGTTCATGGGCAATGCCCATATCGGCTACATCCCGGACGGCAAGGTCATCGGGCTGAGCAAGCTCGCTCGCGTGGTCGAAGCCGTGTCACGTCGGCCTCAAGTTCAAGAGCGAATGACCGAAGAAATCGCCGACTTGCTGGTCAAAGAACTCAACGTCAAAGGGGTCGCTGTCGTCATCGAGGCGACCCACACCTGCATGACGATCCGCGGTATCCGAAAACCGGGCAGTCTGTGTGTCACCTCGGCGATGAAAGGGATCTTCCGTTCCAATCTGTCGAGCCGTTCGGAAATCATGACGCTGATTTACGGTAGCCGACGATAGCTTAGCGGGGCCACTTGCGGGTGCGTGTTTAGAGATCCCGTGTTCAAAAAGCCGCAATATACGTATTCGCAAGCAACCTCCGTTGTTAATTCTCGCACAATTTTTGTTTCGATTGTCTTTTGGTCTGGCGCTGGCCATGGCGATTACGCCCGCGCGCCACGTGACCAGCGGTTTCTACCGGGTGCATTTGCTGGTCGTGATGGGCCTTTCGACACTCTCTGCATTGGTCGCACTGGCCAGGCCCGATTCGATTCCGCTCTGGCCAGCGGTAACAGCCGCCGTATTGAGCTATGTGGGGTCGGTCGCCTGGCTTTATGAAAAAACCAAGTCGGGCGTATTCATTCTTTTTATGGTGGCCGGTGTGGGACTCATCGGCGGATGGCGGACAATAGGCCCGGGTTCCGATTCGGCCGAACTGTCCGAGATAGCCGGCCTGTTGCTTGGATTGACTACACCGCTGTCGGGCCTATTGCTCGGATTCGCGATCGCGGCCATGTTGCTCGGGCACTGGTATCTCAACACGCCGACCATGGATTTGTTGCCATTGCGGCGCTTGGTGCTCTTGATGGCCGTCGCCACGCTCGCTCGGGCCGCGCTCTGCGGCACGGGTCTGACCCTGCAGCTAGTCACGACTGGGCCGCCTGAGGCGATGGGGCAACTTTTTTTGCCGCTTCTGGCACTGCGGTGGCTGGCCGGTCTGCTGGGCGTTCTCGTGCTGGCCTGGATGGCCTGGCAGACCCTTAAAATTCCCAACACGCAGAGTGCAACCGGTATCCTGTATGTCGCGGTCATCGGCACGTTCGTCGGCGAATTGGCGGGCCACCTACTGTCGGTCGAGTCGGCTTACCCCTTATAATGCCCGTGGGCATTCATGGCTCAGCAGACAATAAGCGGGACTCATTTTTAAGGAGCCACGGATTGAGCACGGATAAAACACGGATTGAAAAGAACCGCAGATGAATGTGACGTATTCGTGTCCGAAATGTACTCACACGGAGCGAGTCCATTTTGCAGCGGACTCTCAGACCATCGCCTGTGGAAATTGTGGACAGGAACTCCGCCTGCCCGAGAACGCCATCGTTGGGCAGCGGCTCTCCCGCTGCCTGGTATGCCCCAGTACCGATCTCTACGTTCGCAAAGACTTTCCTCAGCGACTGGGCGTCGCCTTGGTCGCCGTCGGCATCCTGGGGAGTTCAGTCGCCTGGTACCACTTCGCGATTTACTGGACGTTTGGGATTCTGTTCGCGACAGCCCTGCTGGACGTGGCGCTGTACATGGTGGTAGGCAATGCGCTGATGTGCTATCGCTGTCATGCGCAGTATCGCGGTGTGCAAGAAATGGAGTCGCACGGTGCGTTCCATCTTGAGACGCACGAACGCTACCGACAATTGGCCCCCCGCACTTCTGGGCAATAGAGCGGTAGCGGGAATATAACCTACCAGCACCCCGGCTGCTTGAGACAAATAGTCGTGTTGGAGAGCTGTTGGAAAGCAGCCGGGGTGCTTCAAAATGCGAACATTAATTGTTGGCTGATCTCAAGGGACTGGGCATCTCATGGACCAAGAGCGCAGCAGAATCCAGGAAGACCTGCGAGGGCTGATTTCCGGCGATGTCCGCTGCGACGATCTCTTCGTCGAACTCTATGCCAGTGACGCCAGCATCTACCAAGTTCGACCACTGGGCGTCGTTCGACCGAGGAACACAGCCGATGTGGTTGCGTGCGTCCAGTTTGCGGCCGAAAACGACATTCCGATTCATCCGCGCGGAGCGGGAACCGGCCTGGCCGGTGAGTCGTTGGGACCGGGCCTGATCCTCGACTTTTCCCGATACATGCGTCGTATTTTGTATTCGGACACGGCGACCGTACGTGTCCAGGCGGGTGTGGTTCTGAGCATGTTGAACGAGCATCTGCGGACCAGCGGTCGGATGTTTGGTCCTGATCCGGCGATGAGCCACGTCACGACGATGGGCAGTGTTGTCTCGATCGATGCCGCAGGAAGCCATTGGCTTCGTTACGGATCGGCGCGGCGTCACGTGGAGAGTCTTCGAGTCGTACTCTCCAGCGGAGACGTTGTCGAAGTCGGCCGCCATCGAACGGATGTCGCCGACTCGGACGACTCGCCTTTGCCACAGATCGTCCGTCGTCTGGCATCGGTTCTCGCTGAGCAGTCGGAGGTAATTGCTGCTGCCCAACCCAAAAGCTCGGTCAATCGAAGTGGATATGCACTGTACGACGTGTTGGCTGATGGGAAACTTGATCTGGCTCGTCTGCTCTGTGGCAGCGAGGGAACACTGGCCTTGGTGACCGAGGTTACCTTGGCCACTGTGCCGTTGCCACGCCATCGAGGCGTCGTGCTGCTGATGTTTGAGAGCCTCGATAGTGCGTCGCGGGCGGTCCTGGAGATCCTGCCGTTCAAGCCCAGCGCTTGTGATCTGATGGATCGTCGTCATCTGAGCTTGGCACGGGAAAGTGATGTCCGGTACGAGTTGCTGATCCCAAATACTGCCGAGGCCGTTTTGCTGGTGGAGCAAGACGGAGACTCGATCAGCCAGGTTCAAGAGCGGCTGGAACAGATCGTCGCTCGGGTAACACGTCGCAAACGACTGGGTGGCGGGATGCAATTGGCGGGCGGGATGCAGATCGCCTTGGACGAGGAGGACGTGGAGTTTTATTGGCAGCTTGCGCGAAAGTTCGTGCCAACGCTTTACCGGCTGAAAGGCTCGACGCGTCCGCTGCCCTTCGTGGAAGATGTCGCTGTGCCGCCTGAATCACTACCCGACTTCCTGGTTCGACTCCAGAACACGCTAAAGAAACATCACGTTACGGCATCTCTGTTCGGCCATGCCGGCCATGGCCAGTTGCACATACGCCCCTTCCTCGATCTGTCCGATTCAGACGATATCCGCCGGATGCGTCTCTTGGCCGACGACCTTTACCGGGAAGTGTTCGACGTCGGCGGCACCATCAGCGGCGAGCACGGCGACGGACTGAGCCGAACTCCCTATTTGGCCCAACAATTTGGGCCGCTTTGTGATGTGTTTCGCCAAGTCAAAGAGATTTTCGATCCGCAGGGAATCTTCAACTCGAACAAAATCGTGCCGGCCGAACCAACCAGCCTGACGGAAAACCTGCGTCCTGTTTCGTATCCGCTTACCACCGATGCACCGACGCAGGCTGACGCGACGACGACGACCGATCCGGTCAAAACGGTTGACTTGCAGCTACGTTGGGATCCGGATGAAATAGCGATGGCTGCTCGCAACTGCAATGGCTGCGGTGTGTGCCGGTCACAAGACGCGAGCGTACGAATGTGTCCGATCTTCCGTTTTTCGCCCAAAGAAGAATCTTCGCCACGAGCCAAAGCCAATTTAGTCCGCAGTGTTTTGACCGGACGACTTGATGTCGACATGTTCGGAAGCGACGAGTTCAAACAGATTGCCGACTTGTGTGTCCACTGTCACCAATGTCGCCTGGAATGCCCGGCGAGCGTCGACATCCCCAAGCTGATGGTCGAAGCTAAGGGGGCCTATGTCCGAAGCAACGGCCTGCGGCCCAGCGATTGGGCGCTGGCCCACATTGATTTGATCAGTTCCATTGCCATCCGATTCCGCAGCCTGGCCAATTGGGCGCTGGCCAATCGTCAAGCTCGGTGGGTGATGGAAAAAACGATCGGCATCGCCCAAGGTCGTAAATTGCCGCGACTGGCCCGACGCAGCTTCTTGCAGCGTGCGACACGCCGCCGTCTTCACCGGACGGTGCGCCATCGTGGCGCCAAAGTCGCCTATTTCGTGGATACGTATGCCAACTACTTCGATCCCCAGTTGGCCGAAGCGTTGGTCGCTGTGCTCGAACACAACGGCGTGGCGGTCTATGTGCCTCCGGCACAACAGCATGCCGCGATGCCGATGATTGCGGTAGGGGCCCTCGAGCAAGCCCGTCGTGTTGCTGCGCAGAACGTGGCCCTCCTGGCAGAAGCGGTGCGACAGGGTTATACGATCCTCGCCAGCGAACCCTCGGCGGTACTCTGCCTGACCCATGAATACTTACAGTTGCTTGACGAGAACGACGACGGCGGTGATGCCCGACTCGTCGCCGAGGCCACGTCGGAAGCGTGCCACTATCTGTGGCAATTGCACCAACAGGGTACGCTTCAACTCGATTTCCGGCGTCAAAACGTGAGCCTGGGCTACCATACGCCCTGCCACATGAAGGCGATCGAAATCGGTGTGCCTGGAGAAAACCTGCTGCGATTGATCCCGGGCGTGCAGGTGACACGAATTGAAAAAGGCTGTAGCGGCATGGCGGGCACGTTTGGCCTGAAACGCGAGAACTACCGCAGCAGTTTGCGAGCCGGATGGGGGCTGATCTCCGCACTGCGCGATTCACCCTACCAAGTAGGTGCCACGGAATGCAGCACTTGCAAAATCCAAATGGAACAGGGAGTGAGCAAGCCGACGATCCATCCGATTAAGATGTTGGCCTTGGCATACGGTCTAATGCCAGAGGTTGGCCCGCTTTTGACGACGCCGGGAGAGGAGTTGGTGGTCACATGACGGTTCGCGTGATGCTGTTTGCGGCAGCTCGGCAACTTGCCGGCACCGATGCGATTGAACTCGATCTGCCGGAACCGGCCACGGTTGCCCAGCTCCGCACCCGCCTGGTCGAGGCGGTCCCCGAACTGTCCCGACTCATGGGTCAAACTCTGTTTTCGGTCGATGCGGAATATGCCGATGATGCTACAAAAATCGCGCCCGGCGCTGAGGTAGCCTGTATTCCTCCGGTGAGTGGAGGGTAGAATGAAGGGGGTGGAAGAGTGAAAAAGTTGAAGGGTTGAAGGGAAGCAGAATTCTGGACTCTTTCACTCTTTAACTCTTGCACTCTTCAACTTTTTAACCCCTTGCCTTATGATCCAACTGACCGACAAACCGATTGACGTGGCGGGCGTTCTTGACCAGGTTCGTTCGCCGGCAGCCGGCGCGGTGGTGTTGTTTTTGGGTACAACGCGCCAGTTCACCGAGCAGCGCGAAACCAAATCGCTCGACTATGAGGCGTACGGCGCCATGGCGGAAGCCAAGCTGACTGAACTGGAGAGCGAGGCCCGCCGACGTTGGTCGCTTTGCGAATGCGCGATCGTGCATCGCACGGGCCACATGCCGGTTGGTGAAACGAGCGTCGCGATTGCCGTGTCGAGCGCCCATCGGCAGGAGGCGTTCCAAGCCGGGCAATGGCTCATTGACACGCTGAAAGAGACCGTACCGATTTGGAAGAAAGAAAACTGGGCCGATGGACAGAGCCAGTGGGTTCATCCGGGAGCCACACCCGACACGCAACCTCAACAATCGCAGCCATAAAACCACAACGATGAACAAGTACCCGCCCCTTGTCGATTCCTTTGGCCGCACCCATACGAATCTGCGGATCAGCGTCACCGACCGTTGCAATATCCGCTGTTTCTACTGTATGCCCCATGAAAATGTGCAGTTCCAGCCGCGGAGCGAGATCCTCTCGTTCGAGGAGATTGCTCGGTTCGCACGTATCATGGCCGAGCATGGTGTCAATAAATTTCGGCTGACCGGGGGCGAACCCTTGGTCCGTACCGGACTGCCACGGTTAATCGAAATGCTTCGGCAGACGCCCGGAGTTGATGACCTCTCATTAACCACCAACGGCATCCTGCTGGCCGAACAGGCCGCATCCTTAAAAGCGGCCGGGCTACAGCGACTCAATATTAGCCTGGATGGTCTGAGCGAAAAAACTTTCCAAAAGATATCCCGCCGCGAGGGTCTCGATCGCGTGCTCGCAGGGATCGACGCCGCCAAGCAACTCGGTTTCGAGAAAATCCGACTCAATGCCGTGGCGATCCGTGGTATTACCGAAACCGAGGCCGTACCCCTGGGACGGTTCGCGCGAGAGCACGGCCTGGAGCTGCGATTCATCGAGTTTATGCCGCTCGACGCCGAAAACCGTTGGAAGTCCGATCAGGTTCTCGACGGCGATCAGATCCGTTCGATGCTTGAGGACGCGTATGGACCGCTGTTACCCCTCGAGCGCGATGACCCAAGCCAGACGGCGATGGACTATCGGTTTGCGGACGGCTTGGGCACGATCGGGTTTATCAATCCCATATCGAAACCATTTTGTCATGATTGCAATCGACTGAGAATCACGGCCGACGGCAAAGTCCGGAATTGTTTGTTCTCGACGGAAGAATGGGACGTGCAGCGATTGTTACGCACAGGTGCCCAAGATGAGCAGATCGCGGACCACGTGCGACAGTGTATCGTCGCCAAGAAAATCGGCCACGGCATCGACACGCCCGAGTTCGTCAAGCCAGATCGCGCCATGTACCAAATCGGCGGTTAAATTAAAGGTATCAGCAATGTCCAAGCCCGTTCGAGTTTATCTCGACAATGCCGCTACCAGTTGGCCGAAGCCCGAGAGCGTTTATGAGGCGGTCGACCGGTATCAGCGCGATCTGGGCGCACCGACGAGCCGGTCCGCCTATCGTGAGGCCGCCGAATCGGAACGTGAAATCCAAAACGCACGTCACGCGATTGCGCGGCTGTTGGGCGTTGCGGATCCTCACCGGATCATCTTCACGCTCAATGGTACCGACAGTCTGAACGTGGCGATTCACGGCCTTGTGCGGCCCGGCGACCATGTGGTGACCAGCGTCTGCGATCACAATTCGGTCCTACGGCCGCTCCGATGGCTGGAGGAAAACCATGACGTGCGAGTTACCCGCGTCGGCTGCGACCGGGCGGGTCTCTTGGACCCAGACGATGTTTGTAGCGCCCTGCGAGCGGACACACGTCTGGTCGCCTTATCCCATGCCTCGAACGTAACAGGAACGATCCAGCCGCTCGATGAGATCGGCGGTTTTCTGCGAGATCACCCTGCCCTGTTTCTCATCGATGCGGCACAGACGATCGGCCATCGACCCGTTCTGGTTGAGCAGCTCCATGTCGACCTTGTCGCGGCGCCAGGCCATAAGGCGCTACTCGGTCCGCTCGGCACGGGCGTGCTGTATATCGGGCCGAAAGCCGAACACGAAATTCGTTCCGTTCGACAAGGTGGAACCGGTACGCAAAGTGAACAAGATCGACAACCCGACAGCTTGCCAGACAAACTTGAGTCAGGCAACCACAACGTGCTGGGCATCTTCGGACTTGCTGCCGGCGTCCAATATGTGAACGAACGTGGCATCACGGCGATCGAGGAACATGGCCGGCGACTGACACAGCAACTGCTGGCCGGCTTACAAGAGGTCCCGCTGCTGCGAGTTTTGGGGCCCGATTCGATCGATCTGCGCGTGCCCGTTGTGAGCTTTACGATCGATGGTTATGATCCTCAAGAAGTTTGTGTCGCGCTCGACTCGGCGCATCGCGTACAAACACGAGGCGGCTTTCATTGTGCGCCACTCATCCATGAGGCGATTGGCACCGCGGCAAGTGGCGGAACCGTACGACTGAGCACTGGGCCGTTTACAACGAGCGAGGAAATTGACGCCGCGATCTCGGCCGTGACAGAAATTGCCTCGACGCCGTTGATCTCCTGAGTGGGCAAATATGACCGAACAACCGTGGTATCGCGACGGACTTCGGTTCCAGTGCAGCCAGTGCGGCGACTGCTGTACGGGTTCGGCCGGTTACGTCTGGGTGAACAAAGATGAAATCGCCAATATGGCGGCGCTACTCGACGTCGACGTGGAAACGTTCGAGAAAAAGCACGTCCGCTTGGTCGGAATTCGCAAGAGCCTGATCGAATACGCAAATGGCGATTGTGTTTTCTTTGACAACGTCACGCGGAAGTGCAAGGTCTACCACGCCCGCCCCCGTCAATGCCGCACATGGCCGTTTTGGGACTCGAACGTCCGCACACCCGAGGCCTGGGCCCAAACCTGCGTCGAATGCCCCGGAAGCGGCCAGGGCAAGCTGCACCAGCTTGGGATAATCGAGAAGCAGCTTACGGTTATCAAGATCTGATGGCGGGTGCCGACTTTAACGATTGCCTTAAGTCTGACGGATACGCGACCGATGTATTGACAAGAAATCGGACTGGCCATAAGAGTCGACGTGCGTACTTTAGTTGTTGTGTGCTAGTGACTTAGGTCATTCAGCACGACATTCTAGTCGCTAAGTTCTTTGACAATCTATATTTACAAGAAATTGGGCGGTCTCCGATCCAGGACGACTCAGTCATCCTGACCGGTCGTTGAAGGGGGTTAGAGTGCCAGGAAGCTGACTCTGATCTTGACACTAATGCTTATGCCACCTACACTTGGAGCATAAGAAGGCGCGTTGAGCTGCCCGTTTTTGGACGCCTCGCCGGCTATTCTCAAAGGAGAATCGAGTCGTGACAAAAAAAGAGATCGTCAAGACCATATCCGAAGAGATCGGACTGACTCAGCTCAAGACGAAAGAGATCGTTCAGAAGACATTTGATGCCATCGTCGAAACACTGGTCGAGGATCGACGTATCGAGCTACGGAATTTCGGAGTCTTTGAGGTGAAGAAGCGGGCGGCTCGCAAGGCCCGGAACCCGCGGACAGGCCAAAAGGTGTTCGTACCGGAGAAATTCGTCGTAACCTTTAAGCCTGGCAAGGAGATGGAAGAACGAGTTCGAGAACTCGAACGCCGCGCCGCTGCCGAAGCGGCCCGTCAGCAGGCCAGCGACATCTCGCCGGGATCGCCACCCGGAGCAATCAACGAAACATTAGGGCGGCCCAAGAGTTACGATGCAGGCCAAGGCAGCGGCTAGGTTATTACAAGAGACCTGCTTTCGACGCTGCTCACCAGACAGCCCCCCTCATTCAGATGGGGGGCACTCGCCCGATTCTCGTTGGCTCGACAGCCTTGAATCACAATCGGAACGCTTTCGTTCCTGCCGCTATTACGGTTTTGCCCTCGGCGCAACGGTCGACACCAGCTATTCTTTTTCGCCCTTTTAGATTGTGCTCAGTTCGACTTGTTTTCAGGTCCCAGTCCTGGTGGTCGCCGATTGATAATTTGTCTCTTCACCCCCAATTTTTCACAGATAAACCAATGCTGTAAGCTGTGGCCGATAGGACGTTCGGTCGCAAATCAAACCTCACGGAGGAGTTAACCCGATGCACAGGCTGCTAATAGCTGCGCTGGTCGCCGTTTCGATCAGTTCCAGCGTGGGTTGTATCTTGCCGCTTTACGATGGCGATCCGAGCCGTCGTGTGCAACAACTGATCTTCTCGGCGGAGGATCTCCGTGCGCTTCGCGATGAGTGGCAGCGCTTCTGGTTCTTGGACCAGCCGAGCCACTTGAAACCGTTTCGTACGCATGGCGGATTGATCTAGCGGACTTCGGCAAGGGGTCACTGTTCGGGTGGGATTGGAAGCACCCCGGCTGCTAGTGAAACAGTTGATCGTCAGTTGTCGTAATACGGCAGCCGGGGTGCTAAAAACACACTTCGGCGGAGCATTGCCGCTGCCGGCCGTTGCGGGTAGATTGGCGTTTTTAGGCGGACGCTGCCCGGTCACCGGTCATAGGACGTCTCGCTTGCTATCTCCGAGTGCCGACGAGCGCAACGTGAATTTGAAGTCCCCGCCTGTCGATCTTGCCGTTTCTCTAGGCCGATTGGAGTTGGCTAACCCGATCATGGTCGCCTCGGGCACGTTTGGCTACGCACGCGAAATGGCGGCGCTGGTCGATTTGTCTCAGCTCGGCGCTATTCTTCCGAAGACGATTACCCAACAGCCACGGCCCGGTAATGCGCCTTGGCGGACCGTCGAGACGGCCTCCGGCATGTTAAACTCGATCGGGCTGGACAACGACGGAATCGAAGCGTTCCTCGCGCATCACATGCCGTATCTAGCGAGCTTGGGCACATCGATCATCGTGAGCATCGCCGGTCGGACGCAGGACGAATTTGTGAACATGGCCGGCCGACTCGATGGGGTGGATGGAATCGCGGCTTTGGAGCTCAACGTTTCCTGCCCGAACGTCAGCGGCGGCGTCGACTTTGGCACCGATCCGGAAATGTGTGAGCAGTTGGTCTCCGGCTGCCGCCAGGCATGCTCGCTTCCGGTCATCGCCAAGCTCACTCCCAATGTGACAAGCGTCCCCGAGATGGCTCTGGCGGCCGCTACGGGCGGCGCCGACGCGATCTCGCTCATCAACACCTGCTTGGGCATGGCGGTCGACTGGCGGCGTCACAGACCCTTGTTGGGAAATGTGATGGGCGGGCTGAGCGGCCCGGCTATTAAGCCGATCGCGCTCAGAGCCGTTTATCAGGCGGCCCAGGCTGTCGAGATACCGATCATCGGCATCGGTGGCATCGCGACCATTGACGATGTGATGGAATTTCTCGTAGCCGGCGCGACGGCGATCCAATTGGGTACAATCAACTATTACCGACCGACCGCATCGATCGAAATTCTCGACGCGCTGCCGGCGGCACTGACTGAGATTGGCGCATCGAGCGTGGCGGAAGTGACGGGCACACTCGACACGACAAAATAACTTGTAAAGAAAAAGACTGTGGCGAAACAACGTAACTTCTGACTTTTCGAGCATACTGATGCGTGTACTTAGCGGCATACAACCGACCGGGCGATTTCACTGGGGCAACTACTTCGGTGCCATCCGCCAGTACATCGACCTGCAGGATGAGGATGAGGCGTATTATTTCATTGCCAATCTTCATGCACTGACAACCGTCCGCGATCCGAAGGTGTTGGCGGACTTGACGCTCGACGCCGCCATTGATCTGCTCGCACTGGGTCTTGATCCGGATCGTGCTATTCTGTTTTTGCAGTCAGACGTACCGGAAGTGAGTGAGCTGTGTTGGCTGCTGATGACCGGCGCACCGATGGGACTTCTGGAACGGTGCCATGCCTACAAGGACAAAAAGGCGAAAGGTCTGCCGGCAGATGTCGGACTGTTCACCTATCCGGTTCTGATGTCGGCTGATATTCTGGCCTATGATGCCGACACGGTACCGGTGGGCGAAGACCAGGTGCAGCACATCGAGGTGTGTCGCGATTTAGCCGGCAGCTTCAACCATCAATTCGGTGACGTGTTTGTGATGCCCAAGCCAAAACTTTTAGACAGCTCTGCCCGTGTGCCCGGCACCAACAGCGAAAAAATGTCGAAGAGCTACAACAATACACTCGAGCTGTTCGAGGACCCGAAGTCGCTGCGGAAAAAGATTATGCGGATCACGACCGATTCGCGTCCCATGGAGGAGCCTAAAGAACCGGAAGGGGACATTCTGTTCGATCTCTATTCGCTCATGGCCACCACTGAGGAACGCGACAAAATGGCAGCCCTTTATCGCGGCGGCGGATTCGGTTACGGGGAAGTGAAAAAGTCGCTGGCCGACGTGGCCGATCGCTACCTCGAGCAGCCGCGCATGCGGCGCGAAGAACTCGCGGGGCATCCAGAAAAAGTTCGAGAGATCTTGGCCGATGGTGCCAGCCGGGCACGCAAAAAGGCGGGCGAGGTCCTGTTGCGGGCACAGAAAGCGTGTGGTGTTAAATGATCGAATTCCGCCTTTCGCCTTCCGCCTTCCGCCTTCCACCCTCCGCTCTCCGCTCTCCGCTCAACTTGCCATGGACGTTCTAGGAATCGGTACCGACATCATCGAATGCCTCCGCATCGCTCAAATGATCGAGCGGCATGGTGAGCTGTTTATCAATCGCGTCTATACCGACCATGAGATCGCCTATTGCCGTGCACGGAAGGCGGCCACGCAACATTTTGCCGGCCGCTGGGCCGCCAAGGAGGCGGTCCTCAAGGCGCTGGGCACCGGCTGGCGGCGTGGAATCAGTTGGCGCGACATTGAGGTTCGTAATCAGCCGAGCGGTCAACCGGTGATTGCCCTGCGGGGCGGGGCCCGCGATGTGATCGAAGCGACCGGAATTCAGCAGATGCTCATCAGCATCTCTCACTGTCGCTCTCACGCCACGGCCTACGCTCTGGCGGTCGGCCAACCGCGTGAGGAAGAATCATCGCGTGAGGAAGAGTCGTAGATACCTAATCCTTGGCTACCTTTTTCTTCGTCGCCTTCTTTTTAGCAGTTTTCTTTTTGGTTGCTTTCTTCTTTGTCGGTCCTTTGGCAGCTCGCACCGCCAGGAGATCTAACGCATCGGCAAAGGTCAGCTCCTCGGGCGGAAGGTTTCTAGGCAACGACGCGTTGGTCTGGCCGTCGGTAACGTACGGCCCAAAGCGGCCCTCGAGCAGTTGAATCGGCTTCTCCGTGACGGGAGAGGCCTCGAAAACCTTGATCGGTTCCTTCTTCGCCCCGCGTCCACGAGTTTTTGGCTGGGCCAAAAGTTCGAGCGCCTTCTCCAACATCACGTCCAGCGGCGAAATGTCTGCTGGCAATGATCGTGTCTCGGCATCGCACTTGATGTAAGGGCCATAGCGACCGTTGAATGCCTGGACTGGCTTGCCTGTCGTCGGGTGATCGCCCAGGGTGCGAGGTAGCGTCAACAGCTTCAGGGCGGCTTCCAGATCAATCTCCTCGGGAACCATGCCACGCAGCAACGAGGCGTTCTGGGGCTTCTCGTCGTCGTCCGGCGTGCCCCGCTGAATATAGGGGCCAAAACGCCCTATCTTCAGGTAAACCGGCTTGTGCGTGTCGGGACAGGTTCCCAACGGCTCGTCGCCGAGTTCTGCCTGGTCTAACAACTCTAGGGCTACCTTCAGGGTTACCTCGTCGGGCGGTGTCTCGTCGGGCAACGATGCCGTGCGGTCACCCTGTTCGACGAAGGGGGCGTAGCGACCCACGCGGACGAAGACATCCTGGCCATCGTCCGATTTGCCGATCAAAATTCGGCTGATTTCCCGGGCATCGATTTCTTCGACTTTGTGCTCGAGTTGTTTTTTAAGACCCGGCTTGCTGTTGCCGAAATAGAACTTCTGTAGATAGTCGACGTGATGAGCCTCGCCACGGCTGATGCTATCCAGGTCTTCTTCCATTTGGGCCGTAAACTCGTAGTCCACCAGTCCGCCCAGATGTTCCTCCATCAGCTTGACGACAGCCAGCGCCACCCAAGTCGGCACCAGCGCGTTGCTCTTCTTAAACACGTACTGTCGAGCCAAAATCGTGTCGATGATCGACGCATACGTGCTCGGGCGGCCGATCCCCTTTTCTTCCAGTGCCCGCGTGAGAGCCGCCTCGCTGTATCGGCCCGGCGGCTGCGTTGTGTGGCTCTTGGCATCCAGACGGCGGCAATCAATCGGATCTCCCACCTCGACATGCGGCAGCACCGTCTCCTTGTCGGCCAGTTCGGCCGTCGGATCATCCGACCCTTCAACATACGCTCGCAAGAACCCGGCAAAGTCAATCGTCTTGCCGCTCACACGGAACTCGCAGCTCTCGCCTTCGAGGGTAATCGCAATGCGGCGTCCGCGTGCATCGGCCATCTGACTGGCAATCGTACGCTTCCAGATCAACTGGAACAATTTGAATTCATCGCTACGGAGCGTCTTCTCCATCACCGAAGGAAGCTCAAATGGATGGCCCGCCGGGCGAATTGCCTCGTGCGCCTCTTGGGCGTTTTTAACCTTCGACTTGTAGACTCGCTCCGTGGCATACAAAAAGTCCTGGCCATATTCTTCCGCGACCAGCCGCCGCGAATCCTCGACGGCAACCTTGGCCAAGTTGGTCGAGTCGGTTCGCATGTAGGTGATATGACCGTTCTCATACAAACTCTGCGCCACCTGCATCGTACGTCGGGCCGTGTATCCGAGCTTGCGGTTTGCCTCTTGCTGCAAGGTGCTGGTCGTAAACGGCGAAGCCGGCTTGGTCGTGTACGGTTTTTCATCCAGGGCCGTAACGCGGAAGGCGCCCCCTCGTATCCGATCGAGTAGCTGCTGCGCCCGTTGTTCATCGAGCAGCATCAGACTGTCATTTTTAAGCTTTCCGGTAGCCGAATCAAAATCCTTGCCCAACGGAAGTCGGCGGTCGTCGACCGAAATCAGCGTCGCCTCGAAACCATCACCGCCGGAAGTGGCAAACGTTGCCAGAAGATCCCACCAACTGGCCGAAACGAAGGCCATCCGCTCGCGCTCGCGCTCGACAATCAAACGCACCGCAACACTTTGCACGCGACCGGCCGACAGCTTGGGGCGAACCTTGCGCCACAAAAGGGGCGAGACCTCGTAGCCGTAGAGCCGGTCCAAGATTCGGCGAGTTTCCTGGGCACGTACCAAGCCGTCGTCGACGTCTCGGGGGTTGGCCAGGGCCCCTTCTATGGCCGACTTGGTGATCTCATGGAAGACAAGGCGATGAACAGGCACCTTGGGCTTGAGCAACTCGATCAGGTGCCAGCTAATGGCTTCTCCTTCACGATCTTCGTCCGTCGCCAGATAGAGCGCAGACGAGTCTTTGAGAAGATCTTTCAGCTTGTTGATCTGTTTGGTCTTGCCTGGCGGGACGATGTAGATCGGCTTAAACTGGTCGTCCACGTTCACGCCAAGATGGGCCCAACTCTCGCCCTTGTACTTCGCCGGAACTTGTTTGGCGCCTTGGGGCAAATCGCGGACATGGCCAATGCTCGCTTCGACGGTAAAATCTTTACCCAGGAATTTACCGATCGTGCGGGCCTTTGCCGGAGACTCGACAATCACCAGCGACTTGCCAGTTTTCTTTACTGATTTTTTCGCCATGCGATCACAAAGAATTTCAAAAACCATGCTTTCTTGGGCAGTCGTCAATATGTATCAGCCCACGGGTGGCAATTTCCTGAACCAACGGCCGGCCGTGCGGATCTTCGCGCCATTCGCTCTGACCGGTGCAGCAGTCGGGTCTGATAAAACAGGGCCTGATCGGCAAATCCATTTCCGCTTGTCACTTCCCCTACGAAGCAAACAGGGGCCCGAGGGGTAGTCGCCGATTCAGCCCGCCTCGCTCGCCAAAAACCAGGGAAAAATTTACGACACTCCTTTTTGGGATTGCATTTACGTCGACAGCACCTACAATCATGAACCTCTGGAAACCGCGCCTTCACAAGCCGAGCCCGACACCGGGACAACCGATTATTCAATAATCGACCCCCTTGCCGGTTGTCAAGAGTAGCCGCAACCACTCCTTCGCACGTTCGACGCAGGACCAATCCACATGGCCAGTCCTTTTCGAGTTTTCCGCAAAAACCAAAAAATGCTTATCGCCTCCCTGGGCGTGGCCGCGATCTTTGCATTTGTCATAGGTGATCCGTTGCTCTCGCTGCTAGGAGTTACTGGGGGTCGAAGGGGAGCGGAAAACCCGGTGGTCGCCACCTGGGATGGAGGCGACCTGCGACGATCTGAGTTGGAACGTCATAGCCGCCTCCGCCAGGCATGTCGCGTATTTCTGGAAAACGCCCGCGAAATGGGCATGAACGTTACGGGCAGCCCGCCGCGTGTGCCGCCGTTGATCGGCAAGGTCACTCTCTCGGGCACGGTCGACATCATATTGCTCGCCGAACAGGCGAAACGGATGGGCTTTGTCGTAAGCGATAAGATGATCAATCGATACTTGGGACAACTGACGCAGAATAAAGTTGAAGAGGATCAACTAACGGCACTGCTCCGCGCGGGACGTTTTACGAGCGATGCGGCCATCTTCGATGTACTGCGAACCGAGATGCTCGCCACAGAATACGTTCGCACGTATCGATTTTCTGGTGAGGCCAGTTTGCCAAATGATCGGTGGAATTCGTGGAAACAGTTGAATGATTCCATCCAATTGGAGATTGTCCCGGTTGCGGTCGCATCGTTTCTCGTTGAGATCGAAGATCCGAGCGATACGGAGTTGCAAGATTTCTACAACAAGTATCGCGGTCACGTCAAACAACCGGCGATCATCGCCAACACCGAACTGGAAACGCCGGAACCGGGGTTCATGGCACCGAGAACCGTAGCGCTCGAGTTCATTAAAGCGGACTTCGACACGTTCGTAACCCGCGCCTCGGACGAGGTTACCGAGGAGCAAATTGTCCAGTACTATGAAGAAAACAAAAAAGATTTCATACTTGTCGAGCTGGAACAGGACAGCGATTCGTCACCTTCTTCGGCAACCGAGTCGAACGAGGCCAGCGCAGTCGATGGCGACAAAGCGGACGATCCTGCGAGCGGACAAAACGACAGCAAAGCCGATTCCACTGAGTCGAGCGAGGCGAAAGATACGACCGAAGCACCAGCGGACGAATCGCCAGCGGACGAATCGCCAGCGGACGGGGCGGACGACGATGTGCCGGCCGATACCGCTCCGTCGGACAAGGGGCCATCGGACAAGGGGCCATCGGACAAGGGGCCGTCGGATACGGAGAACAGCTCGGCTTCGACGCGACGCGGGTCGGCGTTTCGGCTGGCATCGCTTGCTCAAGACGATGACAACACGGAAAGTGACTCTATCGAAAGTGACGGTGTCGTAGGTGACGGGGAGCAACCGAAGGCGCCACGTTCGGACCCGTTGCCTTCGGCTACACTCGGCGAGGTGAACGACGACGATCCCGGCGCTGATGAATCGGACAAAACGGAGCATCAACCGCTTCACGAGGTAACGGACTTTATTCGCAAACAGATTGCCCGGTCTCTGGCGGCCGAACGCATTGCGAAGGCGTTGGAAGAGCCAATTCGCGTGGCACGCAATTACTCGGCCCGGCGGACGGCTTGGGAAGCAGAGCAAGCAGCTTTAGCTCCGGAAGAGAAGCCGGACGAACAGCCCCCGACGCCCCCTTCGCTCGAAGCTCTGGCCAACGAGCACGGCCTAACGTATGAGAAAACAGCGCTGCTCCCTTTTCAAGAACTGCGTGAAACAGCGATCGGAAAATGTGTCGTGAATCAAAATCGACAATACGTGGCCACGGTGGCGTTTCAGCGACCCACCAAGTACGAACCTCACCTGGCCGTTGATATGGACATCAGTCGCTATCTTGTCTGGAAAACCGACGATGCGCCCGAGCACGAGGTCGCCTTGGACGACATTCGCGATCAGGTCATCCGGGCCTGGAAAATGTCAGAAGCTCGCAAACTTGCCTTAGAAAAGGCCGGCGAATTGGCTGCCGACGCCACCGAAAGGGGCGAATCACTCCAAAAGATCTTTGCCGAATCCGACCAATACTCGGTTACCCAGACCGATCCTTTCACTCTCTTTACGGTCGGCTCCGCTTTTCAGGAGCAGCTTCGACTTCGACTGAGCGATGTCGACGGAGTTGACGGCGCCGGGCCAGAATTCCTCGAAAAAGTATTTCAGACAAAACCGGGCGACGTTACGGTCGCCACGAACCACGCACAGACATTTGCCTATGTCGTTCGATTTGCGGGCCGAGAGAAATCGCTGAGCGAACTCCACAGCGAGTTCATGCGGTCGATCGGCGACCGTTTCAGCCAAGCGATGTACCTGCGAATCGGACAAGTGCAAGGTCAGCGAGCGTTCGCGTCGCTGATCCAACAAACCCGACAAGCATTGAACCTTCGGGCCCCCAACCAATAATCCCTCCTCTAAAGAACGCCATCCCTGGCCTTCCAAGCCCCGGGTACACACGCTCCTCCCTGGCGTTCCGTGCGTAACGGTAGGTCCGGACCGCAAGAGAAAGCCAATTTCTCCTTGACTCTTGTGAATAAAATAGGCAATACTAAACTAGTTATCAATCTAGGAGAATCGCGATGGAAGAAATTGGCATTTTTGACGCTAAAACCCGGTTTTCCGAATTGGTTCAAACGTGTCAACCAAACGGGACAGTCCATTATGATCACGAACCGTGGTAAGCCTGTCGCAGAGATCGTCCCTGCGCGAAAAAGCCACGCCTGCCAGATGACACGGGA